>ERZ842401.31-NODE-31-length-159104-cov-10.579696_pt1 | contig 159104 bp, 136 predicted proteins | sample MGYA00521270_ERZ842401 | MGnify/ENA primary metagenome ERZ842401 (study PRJEB31892, sample SAMEA3878208) | bioreactor metagenome | biome: Moose rumen | place: Sweden | collected 2011-10 | study: EMG produced TPA metagenomics assembly of the PRJEB12797 data set... | reverse complement strand
AAGATGAAGATGAAGATGAAGATGAAGATGAAGATGAAGATGAAGATGAAGATGATGATGGTGATGGTGAATACGAAGATGTTCAGGACGAGAGCGAAGAAGAAGATGATGATGATGATGACTACTACTACGATGATGACGATGAATTAGAAAACTTTGAAGATGAAGATACAGGGACAGAACAGGAAAAACAAGAAACAACTGAACCTGCTGAAATAGAAGAGCAAGCAGAAGCTGTTGTTGCAGAAGAGGAGTTGCCAGAATCAGAAGAAACTGTCGTTGACACATATCAAGAAGAAGATAATGATGATATGTTCGATGATGACGAAGACATTACACTTGGGGATGATGACATTTCTCTTGACGATGAAGAATTTGCCATTGAGGACAACGAAACTCTCGAAGAAAAAAAATCTGAGACAGTAGAAGAAGTGGCAGAAGAAGTTTCTTCAGAAAAACAAGAAGAACCAGCACAGGAAGAAGAACTAGAAGCTACATCTGTACAGGAGGAAACAGAGCAATCTGCTCCAGAGCAGGTTGCATCAAACGGTGCAAGAGAAGAAGACGATAAAATAGATTTGGAAGAATCACCTTATTCAAAAATTCAGATTTCTCCAGCTGAATATTCTGCATTACAAGAAGCAATAGACAAGACACAAGCGGAATTGGCAGCCGAAACAAATGCAGACGATGAAGATGATATAGACGACATATTCAAAGATCTTGACGAGGAAGCCGAATCTACACAAGGTTCAGACTTAGCATTAGAATCGGAAGCATCCGATTCTAATGCAGAGACTGCGGGCAAAAGTGTTGAAGAAACACATTTAACCAGCATGCATCCCAAAGGACTTTTCTCCGAAAAAACAGGTTTCGGATGGGAAGCCTATATGCTTACTCGCCTTGACAGTGAATTGTTGCGAGCTGCATCAACTGAACAGGATTTGTCACTGTTTACAATACGGATTCAAGATTTAACATGGTTCACTGATGAAGGAAAAGAAATTGCAGACTTTATAAAAAGCATCGTAAGCTTTCCAGACCTCATATTTGAATATGAAACAGATGGATGCACAGCAATTCTTCCGAATACACATATAGACCAGTCATTAAAGACTGCAGACGATTTATATACTGGCATAACAGAAATTCTTCAGCAATACGGATATTCCAACAAAATTGGCATAGGAATATCTGCAAAGTCACTTAGAATGATTTCTGGAGAGCGACTTGCGAATGAATCCCAAGAAGCATTGCGCCATGCATTCCAAGATGAAACATCGCCAATTGTAGCATTCAAAGTTAATCCGCAGAAATATCGGAATTATCTGGCTGCTCAGTCAGAAGACGAGTTAAAGTCTTGATTTCCTCGCTATTGCGTGGGAATGTATTCTTAAATGCAGTAAATGCTGCCAAAGCCTCTGACTTTTTTCCGTTCTGAAACAGTGCCTTTATGTACTTATATGAATATTCTGCATTAAATGGATGTTCTGCAGAAAGGGACTCATACACGGACTCTGCCTGTTCATACTTTCCACTCTGTACATATACATAGCCAAGAGAATCTTTTATGGAAGAATTGGCAGCATCTTTGGCAAGAATCGAAGCAAATACATCTTCAGCTTTTTTCCACTCCCCCATTAATGCATAGCATCTGCCCATTCTGTAGTAAGACGTATCACGGAGCGTATCATATTGCATTGCTTTTTCATAGCATGAAATGGCGGCCGCATACTGCTTGTTTGATTCATACTTCTTTGCAGCAGAAAAAGCTTCTATGGCTTCATTCTGCATGAGAACAGAATCTTCTCCTGCAGGGGCAAAATGCCCCGAACTCATGCAGGAATAAAAGACCGGAACATAAAGAAAAACAAAGCAAAAAATGGTAAACAGAAGACCTTTTTTCTGCATTTTCATTTCCTTATTTTGTGCACAATACACTTGTAAAAACACTACCTTACAATAGTGATACTTACAATGAACCTAACACAGTCTGTTCAATCTTTCGAAGTTGAGAACGATACAGTCCAGCTATGTTGGAACCATAATCTGCTATCAACTGAATGATATTGCGAGGGGTTTCGCTGCTGTCCTGACCATTCAGTCGATCACCTGCATCCCCCAAGCCAGGCATAATATATGCCTTGGAATTCAGAACAGGATCCATCCATAGCGTATAGCATGTACAATTTTCCAATGCACGTGTCACACGCAGACTCCCCTTCAACGCGGAAATGACATTAAAGAACTTTATGCTTTTCGGCTTTACGCCCTGTGACTGCAAATATTTTACAACAGTTACCAGCGAACCACCCGTTGCATTCATTGGATCTGCAAAAATCAAATCTTTGCCATCCAAATCTTCAAAATTAAAATAGGATTTCTTCAGATTCAGTATGTACTGCATGTCTGTTTCCTGACGGGAATCATCGCGATTGATTTTAAACAGTGCAAACGGAGTAACGTAATCATCAGAAGAATATTCTTCAATTTCCTTTGACATAATCATGCTTGGCAATAAGGCTCCCCGAAGCATGACACACATAACAGAATTTCTGATTTTTTCATCAATGTCAGGAATTTTGTGGACAGCATAATTCTGAACGGGACTCGTAACAGGAGTCTTTACAATTATATGATTCTTTTTGTCAGAATGCTCATCCGTATATGCAAGGCGGAACAGCATTTCATACGCTCTCTGACTGTAATACATAAATTCTGCATGATCAGTCTTTATATCACGCAATTTGGAAATGACACGACTTGCCTCTGCATGGGCACCTTCTTCCGTAACAAACGAATACACTTTGATATTGGGATGCTTTACACAAATATCCTGCATTTTATGTCCCATTTCATCAAAGCTTTTCACAATACTGTCTTTATTGACAGGATCAAAATGTGCCAATGTATCCGAATACATTTGTTCAAGACCATTCAAATCATCAAGGTCTTCCTTTGTTAAATATCCATCCAAATCTTCAGCTTTTAAAACTATCTTTTCCTGCAAACCTTCCATTTCTACCTTGCCTCCTCTATAATGCCATCATCCTTTACCCTGTAGTGTTTGCCAGTTACAGGATCTCGTGTAACCACATCAACAATCTGCTTCTGAGTCACTTCAATGCCAGAAACCCGCACCGTCTCTTTATCTGGCTGAGACAAAGATGCCCCCATCAAGCCAAAGGACAGCGCAAGTGTTGATTTCAATGAATTGACAGCCTTTTCATGTGTAACGTGAATATTCATGGTCATGGAATACACATCGCCCTGCATCTTAACAAGACTTCCATAAACACAATCTGCATCAGTTGTAATGGCAGAACCAATCAGACTCCTCAAATACTGACCGGGACGAGTAATGTAAAACAGAATGTCATCGGTTTCCTGTGAAATCCATCTGTTATATGCAGTATCTTCCGGGACTGGACGAAGTGCATATTTTTCCATGACAGGAACTATATTTTGTGCAATGCCAAAAATCTGCTGAGAAAAAAAACACACGTCATAAACACTTTCATCATGGGAATAGTATGTAAACTCATGCGGATAATGCAGTTTCAGTGCCCGTTCGTTTGAAGCAGCAGTATATCCAGTTTGCTTCCATCCTGACTTTTTGGTAAATGTGGTCTTTATGCCAATGGGTGGAATATTACCGCTTGCAGCAACTTCCAATCTGGAACGGTCACTGACTGTTCCCAGACCAAAATACAGTTCATTTATGCGCTTTGCAATAAGCTTTGCATCTGATTCCGAAAGATTGTTTATTTCTTCCATTAAAAGAGCTGCAGTTAAATCCCTATGGTTGCCTGCAGGTATAAACGCATAAATGCTGAAATCACTGCCAAGAAGGGCAAGCGGATGCACTTCCGTCAGTTCAGGAGGAACAGAAACAGGCTCCGTTACCGATTCTTCTTTTTGCTCATCCTGAGCAGGAACCTGCTGAGGAACAGTTTTGCATCCCCAAAAGATTCCCGCAATAAAAATGGCAACAAAAAGAACCATCAGTCTTGCTGTCAAACACATTCCAGTATCATCATCTGCTGCCATTTTACTCATATTGTCTCCCTTGAGATAAACGAAGTTATTTTCAAGCCTTTGACACAGCAATTGTCCATGACAACGTATCGGCTTCAACAACTGTACCATTTTCAAGACCGTCCTTCCAGTCAATTGAAACGCTCAACGTTTCATTTGCAATGAATGTCTTGAACATGTCAAACGCTCCTTTCAATTCTGGACTTCCACTTACAACAAGATTGATGCGGTCTGTAATCTCAAAACCACTTTCCTTTCTCAGATTCTGAATGCCGCGTACAAGGTCACGGGCATAGCCCTCCTTGCTCAACTCATCAGTAATCTTTGTATCAAGACCAACGGTAAGCGTTCCATCGTTCACAACCTTCAAATCATCTTTTTCAATGCGATCGACAATAACATTTTCCATTGTCAAATCAACATTTTGACCGTCAACAAAAATAGTCAATGCCTTGCCATCAAGAATAGCCGCTATCTGATCACCAGAAAGCTTTTCAATTTCGCTGGCAGCAATCTTCATGTTTTTGCCAAGCTGCTTGCCGAGCACACGGAAATTGGCCTTTGCCTTATATTCAACAAGTTCATCTTCCCTTTCATGGAAAATGACCTTCTTGACATTCAGTTCTTCGGCAATAGTATCTTCCATGTCTGCAAGAACCTTCTTTTCTTCAATGTCACGTGTAACAAGAGCAACAGAATCAAGAGGCTGTCTGTTCTTGATGTTAAACTGATTCCGCAAGGCGCGTCCCATAGACACAGCTTTCTGAACACTTGCCATCTGGAATTCAAGCTTTTCATCACGGAATGCATCATTGTACACAGGATAATCAGCAAGATGAACAGAAGCCTTGTCCTGATCAGTCTTCAAATTCTGCCACATCTCTTCCGTAAGGAACGGAATGAAAGGAGCTGCAACAAGTGCAAATGTACGCAATGCATAATACAAAGCACCGTATGCTTCCATTTTATCAGTATCATTTCCACTCTTCCAGAAGCGACGGCGGTTTCGACGGATGTACCAGTTGTTGATCTGGTCAATAAAAGCCAGCATAGGATCAATTGCTGCACTCAAATCATAATCATCAAGAGCCACTGTTACATCCTTTATCATCTTTTGAGAAACAGAAAGAATCCATCTGTCCAAAGGATTAACAGGAAGCTTGTTGTCAAATTCATGCCCCGTACACATCACCTTGTCAATATTTGCATATTGCACAAAGAAACTGTAGCTGTTCCACAAAGGCAGAATAATGCTCTTTATGACATCGCGGACACCTTCATCGCTGTACTTCAAGTCATCAGCCTTTACAACAGCAGAGTGCATAAGGAACAAGCGAAGGGCATCAGCACCATACATATTGATTGCTTCTACAGGATCAGTGTAGTTGCGGAGGCTCTTTGACATCTTGCGCCCGTCAGAAGCAAGGACAAGGCCATTCACAATGCAGTTTTCAAATGCAGGCTTATCAAACAGATGTGCAGCAAGGATCGTCAATGTGTAAAACCAGCCGCGCGTCTGGTCAAGACCTTCCGAAATGAAATTGGCAGGAAAATGCTTTTCAAAGTAGTCCTTATTTTCAAACGGATAATGCTGCTGGGCATACGGCATGGAACCAGACTCGAACCAACAGTCAAACACTTCTGGAATGCGGTGCATGGTGCCTTTGCCACACTTTGGACACGTAAATGTAATCTTGTCAACGAACTGCTTGTGCAAATCTTCAGGATACACACCGCTCAGCTCTTTCAGTTCTGCACGGCTTCCTACACACAGGGCATTCTTGCAGTCAGGATCATCACACTTCCAGATTGGAATTGGATTGCCCCAATACCGGTTACGGCTTACAGCCCAGTCGCGGCTTCCTGCGAGCCATTTTCCGAAACGACCTTCCTTAATGTGTGCAGGCTGCCACTTAATCTTGCTGTTGGCATTCAAAAGGCGGTCATGATAATCTGCAACCTTTACAAACCAAGAACCGATTCCGCGGTAAATGAGCGGTGAACCGCAGCGCCAGCAGTGGGGATAATTATGCAGGATCTGAGCTTTCTTTACAAGTTTGCCCTCATTTCGAAGCCGCTCGATGATGGCTTTGTCTGCATCCTTAACAAAAAGTCCTTCATACTCGGGAACTTCTTTCGTAAACTTACACTCGGCATCTATCGGCTGTACATTCGGAACACCGCTTCCACGGAAAATCTTGTTGTCATCTTCACCAAACGAAGGGGCAATATGAACAATTCCCGTACCGTCTTCCGTTGTAACATAGTCTGCATTGAACATGCGGAATGCACCTTTTTCACACTTCTGCTGGGAAATTTCCGCACAACGAGCAGCATCCTTCAATTCTGCAAAATAAGGGAATAGAGGTTCATACTCAGCATCAATGAAATCCTTTCCCTTTGCCCTGTATATGATTTCATATTCAGATTCATCCTTGTAGTAGGCAGAAATGCGTGCCTCGGCAAAGATATAGAAGTCCCCGCTCGCCTTGTCCAAAAGCTTGACATAATCAATGTCAGGTCCCATACAAAGTCCCAGGTTAGACGGCAACGTCCATGGTGTTGTAGTCCATGCCATGAAATACGTCTTTCCGTTCGCCATATCAGGGTCATTCACTCCCAACGGAGCCTTTGTAACCTTAAAGCGAACAGTCACAGTCTGGTCGTTCACGTCTTTGTAGCCTTGGGCAAGCTCATGCGTAGAAAGAACGGTGGCACAGCGCGGACAATAGGGAAGAATATACTGGCCTTCATAAATAAGCCCTTTGTCCCAGAGAGACTTTGCAACCCACCATATTGATTCCATAAAGTCCGGATTCATGGTTTTGTAGTCATTGTCAAAGTCAACCCAACGTCCCATGCGTGTAATCGTCTTGCGCCACTCAGCAGTGTACTTCAAGACAGAAGCCTTACACTTTTCATTAAAGTTTGCAACGCCATAAGCTTCAATTTCATGCTTGGAATTTATGCCGAGTTCCTTTTCTATAAGATTTTCAACAGGCAAGCCATGGCAATCCCATCCAAAACGGCGCTCAACCTTTTTGCCCTTCATAGTCTGATAGCGGGGAATGATGTCTTTTATAGTTGAAGGAATAAAGTGTCCAAAGTGAGGAAGTCCAGTTGCAAACGGAGGACCATCAAAAAAGATATATTCCTCAGCACCCTCACGCTGAGAAACAGATTTCTTAAAAGTATCATTATCCTTCCAGTACTGAAGGATTTCTTCTTCCTGCTTGGGGAAGTTTGCCTTAGAATCTACCGGCTTATACATGTCGTGAAAACCTCTGTGTCCATTTAAAATATAACAATCACTATATCACAATTGTCTTTTTTGTTCCATAGTATTCCAATACAATGTCACCATGTGCCTAAATGTACGCCCTCAAAGTGTTCTAATGCACAGCAACCGTGTGTTCTAATGCACGGCAACCGTGTGTTCTAATGCACGGCAACCGTGTGTTCTAATGCACGGCAACTGTGTGTTCTAATGCACGACTGCATTTCGTTCAAAAGCAAGGCCACTATGCCTTCCAAGGAATCATCGGACAATGCAGCAAGCATTTATCAGAGGTTCCCATAAGAATGCAATCGCATTATAATGTATCCATGAACATACCTGCATACATCAAAAGTGGCGACACAATAGGCATAACAGCACCTTCTTTCGGAGCTACGACAGAACCATACATTTCTCGTTTCAAACAAGCCGTGAACCTTTTGGAACAAAGAGGTTACAAGCTGAAAATCGGCAAAACATGCTACAAATCCGACGGTCTCGGAATCAGCACAAATCCTGTAGATTGTGCAAGAGAACTGACAGAATTCTATCTTGACAGTTCCATCGATGCTATAATCTCATGCGGAGGCGGAGAGCTAATGTGCGAAACAATAAGCCACGTAGACTTTGATGCAATCAGACATGCCAAACCGAAATGGTTTATGGGATATTCCGACAACACAAATTTCATTTTTCCCCTTGTAACACAATGCAGTACCGCAGCAATATATGGGCATTGCATTACAGGATTCGGAAAACCCTGGGAGCAGAGTGAACTGGACACCATAGGACTCCTTGAAGGAACAGTCCATCAGGTGGCAGGCTATGACCTGTTTCAGTCTCCCGAAACAGGAACAGAAGCAAAACTGCAAAACCCTCTTTCCTCGTACATCCTTGACCAAAAGAAAAAACTTGTCTGCCACACACCCGGACACTCCAGCCGCCAGAATGACATCAATGCGAGGGGAACGCTCATCGGGGGCTGCCTTGACGTGCTTGCAAACATTGCAGGAACCCGTTTTGACGGAACCCGCTTCTTTAACGAACAAACCGACAGTACAATATGGGTTTTGGAATCCTGCGACTTGAGTCCCATGGACATCCGTCGAGCCATCTGGCACCTTGACGAATGCGGCTGGTTTGACAAGGCATCAGCCTTCATAATAGGAAGACCTCTTGCTGCATGGCGGCAAGAGATGATGCAAGTCAACCAGTACAATGCAGTTACGGGCATTCTTTCAAAATACAATGTTCCCATAATCATGGATGCAGACGTGGGGCACATAGCACCAACAATGCCATTGGTAATGGGATGCACGGCAGATGTGACCATTACAGAAGGCAACATTGAAGTCAGATTTTTAACAGTTTAGGAATGTAATGCCTCGTCCTGCCAAACAGAAGCGGATTAAGCCACATGATGAAAATAACAGCCTTGAGCAGGAAAATGGAGCCTTTCTTTTGGCCGTTGAATTTGCGGTGGTATATGCAGGATGACAACTGAGTATGTATCTTTGACGTACTGCAGTAAAAGTCCATAACGGAACGGCTCTTGTCGCTCTTTCCTTTCAAATGCTGGATTTCAGGACCTTCTACGATGAGCCGCTTTTTGCCGGCAAGAGCCATCGACTTTTGCAAGTCAGCATCCTCTGCATACAGAAAATACCGCTCGTCGAAACGGGCATATTCATCATTGCGCACGAACAAGTCAGCCCCTGTCACAAACCCGACTTCGCCAACATATTTGGGCTTGATGTCATTGGGAGCCTTTCCCAAGTGCGTTCTATTTAAAAACGGAATGGAGTTCTTTACGGAGCGCAGCAAATCCTTTGCATTATGCCGTATGTCCACCCATACGTCTTCCTGAAGGATGCCATACGAATGGATAATCTGACGCTCCGCGTTGAGCAAGTTGCAGCCGAGAGCGCCGATGTCATCCTTGTCAGGAGCATGCTCCCAGTAATCAAAGAACAGTTTTACAGCATTGTTCAAGACAACCGTATCGGAGTTCAGGTACAGTATGTACTTTCCCTTTGCAACAGCAAGGGCCTTGTTGTTTGCAGCCCCGAACCCCAGATTCTTCTGATTGTCAATGACAATGACAGACGGAAAGTCCTTTCGTACCATATCAAGAGAACCGTCTGTAGAACCGTTGTCAGAAACAAACACTTCCATCGCAACATCATGCGTCTGCAAAAACAAGGACGACAGGCAGTTGAAAAGCAAATCTTTTGTATTATAATTTACTATAATTACAGATACATCTACAGAAACATCAGACATGCAGACATTGTAGCAATAAGAAAACATTTGTGCTATACTCTTTCGTTATGAAACTGTTATATGATTTAACGGCAACACAGCCTTCCCCTCAGAGCAAATTTCACGGAGGAGGAGCATACGGAGAGGTTGTATTCTTCAAGCTGCTTGAATATCTTGACACATTCCACATGTATTGCATCTATGATGCGAACAGCTACATCAATCCCGGAATCATGCAGGCCATAAAAGAGCATGACATTCCCCTTTTCGACATACAGACACAGAACGTTTCATCCGTCATACAGGAAAACGGCATAGACAGGGCATATTCAGCAATGCTCAACTTGAATCAGAACTGGCCTTTAGACGCAGTGCAAGTATACACAACCGTACACGGACTGCGCACCATAGAAATGCCGTTTGACAAAACAATGCTGTGCTACGAACACTCGGCAAAACAAAAAATCAAGGACATTCTGTTTATGACAGTTGCAAAAAAAGTATACCTAAAAAAAATGCACGACATAAACGGACGCATTGTTCGGGACAATCGGATAAAGACCATTACAATTTCCCGTCATTCACTTGCTTCAATGCACTCGTTTTACCCTGAAACTATAAAATGCAACATACCTGTCTTCATGCCCCCTAACCCTCCTCCGCCATCGTTCAAAAACATCAAAGGCTTCCTTAGTCTTGAAGACAGGGAATTCGACGAGATGAAAGAACTTGATGCCCTGCATGTAGAACCCAAAAAGTATTTCCTCATGACAAGTGCTGCCAGATGGATAAAAAACACGTTGCGAGCCGTACAGGCATTCGACTCGGTGTTTGAAAAAGGACTTGCAACATCTTACAAGGTCGTAGTAACGGGGGTAACGTGCAAGGGCATATTCACAAAAGGATTAAAGTCTTCAGGCAACTTTGTATTCCTTGACTACACGGACAGGTGCTTGCAGCAAATTCTATACAAGAACCAATATGCATTCGTATACCCTTCCCTCAACGAAGGATTCGGAACTCCACCCGTTGAATCCATGCAATACGGAATTCCCGTTGCAGCATCAGGAACATCGGCCATACCTGAGACATGCGGAGATGCGGCCCTATACTTTGACCCCTATTCAGTTTCGGAAATAAGGAACAGGATAATGCAGCTGCTAGACTCCGGAACGTACAGCGAATATGCAGAAAAATCCAGAAACCGCTACAAGTACATTGCAACACGGCAGGAACAAGACCTGACAGCCCTCGCTGAATACATTCTGAAATAGCTTTATACTTGGAAAATATGATAGAGATAGCATTGTGTACTGATAAAAATTAACCACCACCAAAGGCGGTGGTTTGAGAAAAAACAAAAAAAGGTATCTAACTATCAAAAATATTTTTTTAAAATTTTCTTTACTTGCTCAGAAAACACTTCCGCAGAATAGTTCAAGGCTTTCTTTTTTGCACTTGCAAAAAGGGAAGTCTGTATAGTTTCATCTTCTAAAACAATCTTTGATTTACGAATAAGTTCATCAATAGAATTCCACTTGTACCCATTAACACCTTCATCTACTATTTCCTTCTGTCCACCCTTATTTATAACGATCGGAATACAACCAGCACTCATTGCTTCTACCGTAGTAATGCCAAAATGCTCAAGTAGATATGGATTAGAATTTTCATCAACACAAAATCCTTTTGCATGCCAAAACAGCTTTGATTCCAAAAAGATCTTTTCAAGATCTTTCCTTTGCAAATTAATTTTAAACTCCACGGGAAATCCTTCAGAAAGTTTCTTTAAATTCTCATAATATATTTTGTCGGAATTCCCTGTACAAGAACCTGCAATAACGAGTTTATAATCAACAGAGCCAAGTTTTTTAAATGCTTCAATAAGCATGTCTATTTTCTTTGAAGATTCTATACGAGAGCAAACAAGGATACTATTATTTTTTTTTTGCATTCCCATCAATCATTTTAACAGGTGGATATACAACAAAAACCTTATTATCATCGACATTCCAGCTTTTTTTTAACCATCCTGCCGTAAATTGAGAATTACAGAGATAAAGAGAATATGCTTTTTTTATATGTTCATCAATCTTTCGAGCAATAAACATATTCAAAGGAGTCATGCGAGCTGTTCTTGTCGATTGCCAGAGCTTATCAGGAAAATGTACTATAAAAATATTCTTTTTTCCATTCGGTATAAGCATGTTGACAGAACAATTAAAAAACATGTCATATTTTGAAGATTCTCTATAAAATGCAGGTATAAGGGAAATTATACCAAAACGGCTCGAAATCTCTTTTATTGAAACCGATTTACTGTCAATATGGGTACCAAACATATTATTCAACCGAGAAACAACAGTTTTTACCCCCCCCATTCATCAATTCCAATTGCATTTTCTCATTCATTTCTCTCTTTGCAGAATTCATTTTTTCCCCAATAAGAGTAAACGAACTTTCAGGATAAAGCATCTGTAAAGTCTGTAAAACAAAAGCAGTATAAGATTCAGTTCCACCTTGCTTATACATTATTGTCTGATTATAAAGACCTATCTTCAATTTCAATCACCTCTTTTAATACATGAACTATAACACATTCTCCAAACAAATACTAGAAGTAGCTGAAAAATACTCTTAGTGAGCAGAAATTCTATATTTTGGAACAAAAAAACGTGGACGGAATGGTTGCACAATTGCTACAAAATGCAAAGTCAATCTCTGAGTCACAGTTGTTCTAATCTCTGTAGCTCCGTCATTCTAATCTCTGCGATACAGTTGTTCCAATCTCTGCGGCTCCGTCATTCTAATCTCTGCGATACAGTTGTTCTAATCTCTGTGATACAGTTGGTCCTTATGAAAAAAAAACAAGTCGTTTTCTTATCTTTTCCCGTAAAACCTCTTGTACCATGCAGCAAACTCAGAAAGACCTTTTTCCAAAGGAGTAGAAGGCTTAAAGCCAAAGTCCTTTTCAAGCTCGCTTACATCAGCATAGGTCTGATATACATCGCCCGGCTGCATGGGCAAGAATTCCTTTTTGCCAGGTTCTTTTATTATGCCCTCTTTCATGAGGCACTGCTCAAGCACCTCTACAAAGTGCAATAGACTTTCCGGCTTGTTATTTCCAATATTGTAGATTTTGTACACAGCCCCGTCTTCCGTTTCTGAAGGTGATTTCTGCATTACGTTTACAATGCCGGCAACAATGTCATCTATATATGTAAAATCACGGTACATGTCTCCGTTGTTGTAAATCTGAATGGGTTCGCCCTTGACAAGTCTGTCCGTAAACTTAAAGTAAGCCATGTCAGGTCTCCCCATAGGACCGTATACGGTAAAAAAGCGCAAACCTGTACACGGAATGCCGTACAGCTTGGAATAGGCATGGGCTATCAACTCATCACTCTTTTTTGTTGCAGCATACAGAGAAACAGGATTGTCAACTTTGTCATCAGTCGAATACGGAACCTTTTTGTTTGAGCCATACACGCTAGAAGACGAAGCAAAAACAAGGTGCTCTACGGGATTGTGCCGGCAGGCTTCAATGATGTTGTAAAAGCCGATGATATTACTCTTTATGTACGCATCGGGATTTGTTATGGAATAGCGGACTCCAGCCTGAGCAGCCAAGTTTACTACAATGCTCGGCTTATGTTCCTCAAAAATGGTCTGCACAGCTGAAGAATCAGAGATGTCTGAGTTTACAAACAGAAATTGATCCCCATATTTTAAAAGCCCCGAAAGCCTTTCCTGCTTCAAGGAAACATCGTAATAGTCGGTCATGCAATCAACACCGACAATCTTTACATTCTTCACTGCACCCAATAGTTTTCCGCAAAGATAACTTCCAATAAAGCCTGCAGCTTCGGTTACAAGGATTGTTCTATTGTCAAGATCTATAGATTTCATATACGTTCAATAGTATAGCAAAATTAGCATAATGTTAAAAGTACAATTGCAAGGTAATAGTATTGAAAACTAAAAACAATTGCAGTATCATCGAAAATTGTTAACTCTTGCAAAACACCTTCTACCATGCTACACTACAGCATGTTCTTATGAGGAAAAAAAATGAAACTGCTTGTAATCGTGCCAACATATAACGAAATTGAAAACATAACAAAACTCATTCCCGAAGTATTCGCTACAATTCCTCAAGACGCTGGCATTCTTGTGGTAGACGATGGTTCTCCAGACGGCACAGGAAATGCAGTAAAAGAGATTCAACCACGCTATAATGACAGACTGTCAATACTGGAGCGCACACAAAAATCAGGTTTAGCAGATGCATACATAACTGGATTCAAATGGGGAATGGATCATGGCTATGATGTCCTGTGCGAAATGGATGCAGACTTTTCCCATAAGCCAGAATACCTTTCAACCATGTACGAACAGATTCAGACTCATGACGTTGTCATAGGCTCCAGGAACATAAAAGGCGGCAGTGTTGAAGGATGGACGCTACTCAGGAACATCATCTCAAAAGGTGGAAGTCTGTATTCCAGAGTTGTTTTGGCATGTCCCATTCAAGACTTGACAGGCGGATTCAACATGTGGCGCAAAGAGGCATTAGAGAAAATCCGTCTGGATTCCATCATATCGAAAGGCTATTCATTCCAAATTGAAATGAAATACAAGGCATTCAAGGCAGGATGTTCCATAAAAGAAATACCAATCATTTTTCCTGACAGGAAAGCTGGAAAGTCAAAAATGAGCAAGGGCATATTCATGGAAGCATTAAAAGCCGTGTGGAGAATCAGGGAGACTCAGCGGAATGCTTAAAAAGGTACTGAAGTTTGCCATTACAGGTGGATTGGGAACGGTAACGAACCTGCTGCTGTTTTTTCTGCTCGCAGACATGCTGCACATAAATGCCACGATAGCAAGCATTGCTTGTTTTTTCGTTGCCTGTACGCAGAACTACATCATAAATCACATCTGGACTTTTAAGATGGAAAATGGTACAGACCCTGTGTCACTACGGCTTTGGATGAAGTTTGTAATTGCATCCCTTGCAGGGCTTGCAATAAACATTACAGTGCTGAATGTAGCCCTGCGGCTTTACAGCTGGAAGTACAATATCATTCCTCAGGCACTAGGCATCCTTGCGGGAATGATTTTAAACTTTATATTTTCCAATTTCTTTGTATTCAGAAAAAGGTTACACAAGGAGTCAATGACATGAAAATGAGATTTAAGAATGAACACAATAAAAACTTGCCGTATCAAGACATATTATTTTACACAGCATCAGCAATTGTATATGCACTTATTTTTTGCAAGGTATATGGGATACATGTTTTAAATCCCACGTATGTAGATTGGCTCATGACAGGAGACAGAGATCTTACCCAGCACTATCTCGGATGGCTGTCATTTCGCAATTCGCCGTGGATGTTTCCGATAGGAATGACAACAGAACTCACATATCCATTTAAAACGTCAGTCATTTTTACAGATTCCATTCCACTATTTGCAGTTCTATTTAAAACATTCCGTTTCCTTTTGCCGAAACCATTTCAGTACTTCGGAATATGGGGATTGCTATGCTTTATACTGCAAGGAGTCATTTCAGAAAAAATCCTTAAACAATTTCTTAACTCAAAAATCCAAATTTTCATTGCTTCTTTGCTGTTTGTCATATCACCTATAATGCTTCGGAAAATGTTCATACATACAGCATTGGCTGCTCACTGGCTTTTGTTGCTAGGATTGTATGCATTTATAAAAGAGTTTTCGATAAAAAAGCAATGCATTTTATGGACGTTGATTGCAGTGTTATCATCATCAACACACATTTTTTTTGTTGCAATGAATGGCTTTATAATTGCAGGTCTCACTCTAAAGATGCTCTTGAATAACAAGCCAGAAAAAAAAGATTTCTACCCAATCATTCTTTATCTAACATCTTCAGTTGTTACAATAGCTCTGCTAGGAGGCTTTTCAAACGAAACATCACAAGCAGCAGCAGAAGGTTGGGGAATTAGCAATATGAATCTAAATGCTTTTTTCAATCCTTTGGGATGGTCTTACTTTTTAAAACCCTTACCAAAAATGAGTCCAAGTCAAGAGGTTGGATTTGCATATCTTGGGCTTGGAACATTATTTTTAATTTTCGCAACGCTGTCGCACACACTCTCAGCCCTTACAGTAAAAAAAATAGCCTGTACATGGAAAATCTGGGTGCCATTTCTTTTTGTTTTTGCAGAAGCGTTCTGTTTTGCAATAACTAACAATATAACTTTCAATGATAAAATTGTATGCCACATTCCGCTTTCCCCTATTATAGAAAAATATCTAAGCACATTCAGGGCTTCGGGACGTTTTTCGTGGATATGCGTTTACATGCTCATGATATATTCAACAAAAAGACTTTCCTTAATTTCGCAAAAAACAATTCAAGTTGGATTGTTATTTCTAGCACTACTAGTGCACCTCTGCGATTTACATCCAAGCTTAAAGTATTTCAATGACACCTTTAATCAGATTAAAACATATCAAAATGAAATTGCAGAAAACGACATATTGAATGAAATTGTTTCGGACGAAGCTATAAGCAATGTTTACATTGCAAGCGATGTCATTCGCAATGATTTATTCGCAATTGCAAGTGTTACACTTAAAAACAAAAAGAAACTGAACAGATTTTATATTTCCCATGGAAAAGACGATTTGTTCAATAAAAAATTTGATGAAATCATTCAAGAGCCAAAAGAAAGTGACCTCTATATTTTTAGGACGCGAGAGGAACCGCGAGCATCTTTTTATAACCTGCACTTTTATCTTGCAGGCGATTACCTACTAGGTACAGTCAAAGCACTTCCAAACCGAGATGAATATGAAATTAGCAGAAATGACAGTAGTGAAATTAGCAGTGAAATTGATGCACTATTTTTCTGAATAGAAGTTCTTGTACCAGATTGCAAACTCAGCAAGGCCTTTTTCCAGAGAAGTCGAAGGCCTGAAACCGAAGTCTTTTTCCAAATCTGCAACATCGGCATACGTCTGGTACACGTCTCCAGGTTGCATTGGCAGAAACTCTTTTTTGCCTGGATTTTTTATTATGCCTTCATGGACAAGGCATTGTTCAAGTACCTCGACAAAATGCAACAAGCTTTCAGGCTTGTTGTTTCCAATGTTATAGATCTTATAGGGTGTTCCGTCTTCCGTTTCTGAAGGTGATTTCTGCATTACGTTTACAATGCCGGCAACAATGTCATCTATATATGTAAAATCACGGTACATGTCTCCGTTGTTGTAAATCTGAATGGGTTCGCCCTTGACAAGTCTGTCCGTAAACTTAAAGTAAGCCATGTCAGGTCTCCCCATAGGACCGTATACGGTAAAAAAGCGCAAACCTGTACACGGAATGCCGTACAGCTTGGAATAGGCATGGGCTATCAACTCATCACTCTTTTTTGTTGCAGCATACAGAGAAACAGGATTGTCAACTTTGTCATCAGTCGAATACGGAACCTTTTTGTTTGAGCCATACACGCTAGAAGACGAAGCAAAAACAAGGTGCTCTACGGGATTGTGCCGGCAGGCTTCAATGATGTTGTAAAAGCCGATGATATTACTCTTTATGTACGCATCGGGATTTGTTATGGAATAGCGGACTCCAGCCTGAGCAGCCAAGTTTACTACAATGCTCGGCTTATGTTCCTCAAAAATGGTCTGCACAGCTGAAGAATCAGAGATGTCTGAGTTTACAAACAGAAATTGATCCCCATATTTTAAAAGCCCCGAAAGCCTTTCCTGCTTCAAGGAAACATCGTAATAGTCGGTCATGCAATCAACACCGACAATCTTTACATTCTTCACTGCACCCAATAGTTTTCCGCAAAGATAACTTCCAATAAAGCCTGCAGCTTCGGTTACAAGGATTGTTCTATTGTCAAGATCTATAGATTTCATATACGTTCAATAGTATAGCAAAATTAGCATATGTTAAAAGTACAATTGCAAGGTACCTTAAAAACTCGACTTCAACGTTTTTTCAAAGAGTCCTATAGAAGATATCTGCAAGATACGATGTCTTTGTGATTGTACAAAGTGTTTTACTCTTATATAATGAAGCATTATGAGCAAAAAGCTGACCGCATCACTTCTTTCCTTGTCCCTATTCTTTATGGCATTTGGTGAGCCTACCCTGAATACGGACTCGGAAGAAGATTTTAAAATATCATACCCCACAGGGATAAGCTCTATCATAATGCCAAGCCTTGTTATAGGTGCATGGAACAGATGGGTTTCAAAATCAAGCTGGGCACAGGTAACATGGGATGATGCCTCTCATTTTTATGAACACAGCTGGGTTTGGGATACAGACTGGTACTGGACAAACTTCGTACTGCATCCCTATCAAGGAAGCCTCTACTATATGGGTGCTCGAAATGCAAATTTCAATGCACTCGGTTCTACGGCAATAGCATTTCTTGGTTCCAGTGTATGGGAATACTTTTTTGAAACAAACGCACCTTCAAAAAATGACATGATATACACCACTCTAGGAGGCTTCGCCATAGGAGAAATGCTGTACCGCCTTTCCATAGAAGGCAGCAATATATGGAAGCCACTTGGATATGTGTTAAATCCGATGCGCTTGTACACAGACTTTACAACTGGGCACAAACCGGTCGGTACATTCGGAAACATACAGGACTTTTCTTTTAGAACCTATGTCAATGCTTCTTATGGATTTACGACACCAGAAAAACAGTATGATAAAATCGAAGAGACATACCCAGGCTTTTTCGGCATCGAATTTAATGTTGAATACGGAGATCCGTATACTCACGACTCCAATACTCCATACAGCCAGTTTGAGTTGCAATTCGGCGGAGGCGTAGGTTCCCCTTCGGGAGAAGGTTTCAAGGAAGCCGAAAAAAAACTGGGATACAACATACATCTTTTCAGCAATGGAATGCTGTGGGCTCGGGAATTGAATGCCTCTGACAACACGGACACGTCAATAGGATTCATTCTTGACTATGACTTTATTTGGCAGAACTTCTTCAACTTTTCTTCTCTTGCTCCAGGAGTTGCCGTCAAACACAAAATCAATTTTGACAAAAGCACCATGGCATTTCAGCTGCATGCAGACTGGCTCTTGCTGGGCACAACAGATTTCTTTTACTTCAGAAGAAATTATGTAAAACCAGATGTATTTTTCTGTCCATACAATTATACAATGGGTGCAGAAGTGGTTGGAAAATGGAAATGGCTCTTTGAAAAAGGTTCCATCATAGACTTTACGCTGCATTCGTATGCCATGTACGACTTTTACAATCAGCTGCAGCAAAAAGCTTCTGCAGGATGGGAATTTATAAACTATGCAACACTAACGTACGAACTGCCGGTCTCCCGCCAAATATATCTTGGCATTGAAAACACGCTCTACACAAAGAAATCTATATATAAAGATTACCCGAATGTATTTTCATTCATGTATGGAGCTGGTTTCTACGCAAAAATACGATTTACAAATTAAAAAAGAGGCGATTCATGAAATATGTGTATGTGTTGGTATCTTCTCCTGATGATTTATATTACGAACAGGCTGTAATGTCGGTCTACTCGCTTCGCAGACACATGCCAGATGCCGACATTGAAGTTCTTGTTGACAACAAGACATATGAATCCTTTCATGGAAACAGAACGGCCCTAAAAAAATATGCAACAAACATACAAGCCATTCCTTTTGAAGATTCCGTCAAAAACGTGGAACGTTCCAGACTGATAAAAACTGCTATTCCTGAATATATAATCGAGGAAGATTTCCTTTACATAGACTGTGATACAATCATTGCAGACAGTCTTTCAGAACTTGACAATTCACCATTCTTGACGGCAGGAGTGCTCGACGGGCACTGCCTGCTAGATGAACATGTTCATAAGAACTATTTTTTGCAACGCGATAAAAAATTAGGATTCCATGCAACAAAAATGCAAGGATACAACATAAACGGAGGCATTGTTTTTGCCCGAAACTCACAGGAAACAAAGGATTTATTCAAGAAGTGGAATGAACTTTGGAAATATTCTGCATATACAAAACATGATCTGCATGACCAAAGTGCATTAAACGAGGCAAACTATCAGACAGGAGGCAAAATGCAACTGTTGCCAGGAGAATGGAATTGCCAGCCTGCCCATGGAGGCCTTGCATACTTGGAACATGCCAAAATAATTCATTATTTTTCCTCTGAATTCAGCGGCAAAACATACGTACCTTACTATAAGCTTGCTGACAAAAAGCTGCAGATGAGATTGAAAGATGCAGATGACATTCCAGATGACATAAAAGAAATGATTAATAATCCTCGCCTGCAATTTAACCATGTCCACCTTATAAATGATTCCAGAATTGTAAGCATCATGCAGTCACCCCTCATCTTTACGCTTGCAGACATAAAACAACATGTACCATGGCTCTTTACAGCATTAGAAAACTTCACAGGACTTTGCAGAAAACTAGGGAAATACATGAACAAAGCTATTTCAAAAGCAAAATAAGAGCTTTATAGACAACAAAATACATTTCTATTATAATGAACATGTTTTTGCAAGGAAATAAGAATGTTATCATTTATGTACACAATCATTATTTATCCACTTTATACAATTATTGAATGTATTTTTACAGTTTTCAAAAAAATAACAGGAAGCAATGGTCTCTCCATAATTGGTGTAAGCATTGGAATAACTCTATTATGCCTTCCCTTATATGCTGTTGCTGAAAAATGGCAAGAATTGCAGCGATTGACAGAAATAAAGCTAGAACCAGGAGTAAAGCGCATACGAAAAACCTTCAAGGGTGACGAACAATACATGATTTTATCAACATTTTATAAAGAAAACAAATATCACCCTTTAATGGCATTACGAGCATCGTTTGGCCTTTTAATCCAAGTTCCATTTTTTATTGCAGCATACAATTTCTTATCACACTTAGATGCACTAAAAGGTAGCAGTTTTTATTTCATTAAAAACATGGGAAATCCCGATGCCTTATCTTCGATAAATGGTTTTCCCATAAATATTCTGCCAATCACTATGACACTTATAAATATTGTTGCAGGAGCAATATATACAAGAGGATTCAAATTCAAAGAAAAAGCTCAGATTTATGGAATGGCAATTGTATTTCTTGTAATCCTGTACAATTCTCCAAGTGGTTTAGTACTCTATTGGACCATGAATAACATATTCAGCCTAATAAAAAACATTTTTTACAAACTCAAAAATCCATTGAAAAGTTTTTATCTCTTCAGTTGCATCATTACCACATTCATACTTATATATTTTTTGTTCATATATGAAACAAAAATTGCCAACAGAATTATAGCTACAGTATTCTGCCTAGTGGTTTATTCGACACCATTAATTGTAAAAGTTACAAACACAGCTCTGCAAACAAAATTAAAAACTGGCATGGAACAAAAAAAATTGCGTACTATCCTTTTTTTATTATCATGCACAATTTTATTCATTCTTTCAGGAATTGCAATTCCTTCATCTCTCATTGCATCATCTCCCGTAGAATTCTCCAATATAGGTTCACATGGAACTCCATTTTTCCTACTCAAAAATACTATAATACAATCTTTTGGATTCTTTATTTTTTGGCCTCTTTGCATTTATTTTTTATTTGGGAAAAAAATCCAGACATTCTTAAGTGTCTTCATGACCACAATTTCTATTAATACAATCCTAAACTCTTTTTTATTCATGCTCCCCTACGGAGACATTTCCCAAACGTTAGCTTTCTTAAATCCTGCAAGTTTCAAAACCTTTTCCTTTATATCATTCTTTAACATAGCGGTATTATTTTTCATTTCCTTTATATGTGTTAATACATTATTTAGATTTCAAGGGAAATTATTTAATTCCATACTATCAATATTATGTCTAGCACTTTTTTCCATTTCAACATACAACTATTTTTCTATCAATGCTGGATATAAAGAATTTACAACAAAAACAGGCGTTACTTCAGCTACAAAAGTAGAACCTATATTCAGGCTTTCAAAAGAAAAGCAAAATGTCATATTATTTATGCTGGATAGAGCTCAAGGACAATATATTCCTGAGATTCTAAAAGAAGCCCCTGAAATGAACAAGATTTTTGAGGGTTTCACGTTTTATCCCAATGTAATATCATTTAATGGACATACACTCATGGGGTCTCCTGGTTTATATGGAGGATATGAATACACTCCAGCTGAAATGAATAAACGCTCCGATATTGAATTAGTACAGAAACACAATGAAGCATTACTATTATTACCTAGAATTTTTACAGAACAAGGTCATTTTTCAGCAACAGTAGCCGATCCATCATGGTCAAACTACAATGTATTTACAGACTTATCGATATTCAAAGAATATGACAAAATAAATGCATATCAAACTATGGAACGCTACAATGAAGCGTGGTTTAAGAAACATCCAGAAAGTCAGAAATTTGATTCTACAGAATCAATTCTTCAACGAAATCTCATCTTCTTTAGTTTTTTTAGAGAAGCACCTATTTTTTTAAGGGAGCTCTTATATAACCACAGCGTTTACTGGAGTTCAAATACCGAGGCAAAGGGATTTCGGGTCATAATGGACAGCTATGCAGTTTTAGATTTATTAAGAAAATTGACATCATTTGACAATGAAAAATCAAGCTACATAGTTATAGCAAATGAACTGACTCACGAGAACTATTTTTTTCAAGCTCCTAATTATGAGCCAGTCGAAATCGTAACAAATCGTGGAAGCTCAAAATTTAAGGATGATTCAGCCTACCATACAGAAATGGCTACAATGAAAATGCTCGGCAAATGGATCAATTATTTAAAAACAAATGGAGTTTACAACAACACGAGAATTATATTTGTATCCGATCATGGAGGGCTAGACAAAGAAGATGATTTTGATACGAATGATGAACTTGACAATGCTGTAACATCAAGACATTACAAAGGCAGAGGTCATTATCACTGTCTTCTCATGTTTAAGGATTTTAACAGTACAGGGGACATTGCGTTTGACGATACATTCATGACAAATGCAGATACAGCCTCTCTTTTGTTGAAAGGAATAATAGAACATCCTGTAAATCCGTTTACAGGAAAAGAAATTCCCTTAGATACAACTAATATAAAAGAAAACGGTGTATTCATTACAACTTGTGATGCTCATCAAGCAGGTTGGAATGGAAAATACACATTTTCCATAAAAGAAAATGAATGGTGGCATGTAAAAGACAATATCTTTGATTCGAAAAATTGGACTCAAAAATCACCATTTGATCAAACTAATTAACGGGAGAATGCAATGAATATTTTTTCATTTCTGTATATTGATCCGGGAACGGGAAGCATGCTGTTTTCCATACTTATTGGAGCTGCAGCGACCCTTTTCTTTCTTGCAAAAGCAGCAATGCTCAAGCTAAAAGTCTTTTTTTCAGGAAAACGGACTGGTGTTGTACAAGACACTTCTTACCGCACATATGTCATTTACAATGAAGGAAAGCAGTACTGGAATGTCTTCAAGCCTGTTACCGATGAATTTGAAAAAAGAGGCATTGATCTTACCTATTATACGTCAGCAAGAGACGATCCTGCTTTCGATGCAGGATATTCGCACATACACTGTGAATTCATTGGAGAAGGGAATGCAGCGTTTGCACGCTTAAATTTGCTGTCGGCAGGATTTGTCCTCATGACCACACCAGGTCTTCACGTGTATCAGCTTAAACGGAGTAAAAAAGTCTCGCATTATTCCCACATAGTTCACATGCCGAATGATGCAACAACATACAGGCTGTTTGGCCTTGATTTTTTTGATTCAGTCTTGCTCACAGGAGACTATCAAGGAGAAGACTTGCGATTGCTTGAAAAGCAAAGGGACTTAAAACCAAAGGATCTTATTACGGTCGGATGCACATACCTTGATGTTCTTTCAGAACGAATAAAATCTATTCCTCAAGAAGAAACGCATACATTTACAGTTCTTGTATCACCTTCGTGGGGCGAAACGGCATTGCTAAAGAAATATGGAGAGCGACTGCTGGATCCTCTTGTACAAACAGGATGGAACATTATAGTGCGACCACATCCTCAGTCAAAAAAATCAGAAGCAGATATGCTTGAAAAGCTTCAAAATCGGTATGCAAACAATAAAAATCTCGAATGGGATTTTGAACGGGAAAATATATATGCAATGAAAAAGGCTGACATAATGATTTCCGATTTTTCAGGCATCATCTTTGACTACGCATTCCTGTGCAACAAACCTATAATGTATGTAAATGCAAACTTAGATTTAATGCCGTATGATGCATGGGATCTCAAAAAGCCTTTATGGCAGTTTGAAATACTAAAGAAAATGGGAATTGAATTGAAAGAAGAACAGTTTACCGACATAAAAAATGTCATACAGGCAGCCAGTGACAGTCCTGCACTCGCCGAGGGACGGGAAGAAGCAAAAAGACAAGCATGGATGTATATAGGTGAAAGCGGTAAAAGAGTTGCTGATTATATGATACAAAAGGTGGCAAATACATGAATAAAACAGTATATTTAGGAATGACGGGCGACATCATTCATCCAGGAATCATCAATATTATTAATGAAGGTGCAAAACATGGAGAGCTGATTGTGGGGCTTTTGACTGACAGTGCCATAGTTTCACATAAACGACTTCCCTATTTAACCTACGAGCAAAGAAAGAATGTTGTTGAAAACATTAAGGGTGTAAGCAAAGTTGTTCCACAGGAAGAATGGAGTTATGTTCCTAATTTAAAGAAATATAAGCCTGATTTCATAATTCATGGTGATGACTGGAAAACCAACTATTTGAGCAAAATACGAACCGAAGTGTATGAAACAATGAAAGAATGGAATGGAACTGTCATTGAAATTCCGTATACACAAGGAATCAATTCGTCTTCGTTAGTTGAAAATGCAAAAAACATAGGAACAACACCAGATGTAAGAAGGGCAACGCTTCGGCGCTTGATTGCAGCAAAACCTATTGTACGAATTATGGAAGCTCACTCAGGCTTAAGCGGTTTAATCATTGAAAATGAATCAATTATGAAAGATGATGGCTTGCACACATTTGATGGAATGTGGTCATCATCATTGACGGATTCCACGGATAAAGGAAAGCCTGACATTGAAGCTGTTGACTTGACAACGAGAATGCAATCACTTACGGACATACTGGAATGTACGACAAAACCAATCATTTACGATGGTGATACAGGCGGCATACCAGAGCACTTTGTTTTTACTGTTCGAACATTGGAAAGAAATGGTGTCAGTGCAGTCATTATCGAAGACAAGAAGGGACTAAAGAAAAACAGCCTTTTTGGTACAGAAGCAAAGCAGGAATTAGCAACTGAAGAAGAATTCTGTCATAAAATTGCAGAAGGCAAAAAAGCTCAAGTCACAAAAGACTTTATGATTATTGCAAGAATCGAAGAAATAATAGCGGGAAGAACCGTAACGGAAGCCCTTGCAAAAGCCTTTGCAGCGGTAAAAGCAGGTGCGGACGGCATTATGATTCATTCAAAAGATAAATCGGGCATGGACATAAAGGAATTCTGTGAACGGTTCAGACAAGAATATAAAACAATTCCTCTTGTCCTTGTGCCAACAACATACAATCAGTTTACAGAAAAAGAGCTGTGTTCGTGGGGTGCAAACATAATAATATATGCCAATCACATGTTGAGGGCTGCATATCCAGCAATGGAAAAATGCGCACAAGAAATTTTAAAGGCAGAGAGATCTCTAGAAGTCAATGATATCTGCATGCCAATAAAACAGATTTTGGAACTTATACCAGGAACAAAATAAGGACTCAATTATGATACGACCAGAATTTTTCTACAATGAATTAATAAAGAAAGGAACTGATTTTTTTACGGGAGTTCCCGATTCCCTCTTAAAAAATTTCTGTGCATACATTACTGACAATGCACCTGCAGAGAAGCACATTATTGCAGCAAATGAAGGTAATGCAACAGGTCTTGCTGCTGGCTATCATTTTGCTACAGGGAAAATTCCACTCATCTACATGCAAAATTCAGGATTGGGAAATGTTGTAAACCCCATACTTTCACTCGTAGATCCCGATGTCTATTCCATTCCCTGCATTTTGCTCATCGGTTGGCGCGGTGAACCTGGCGTTCATGATGAGCCACAGCATGTAAAGCAGGGAAAAGTAACCTGTGCCCTGCTCGATGCAATGCAGATTCCATATTCAATCCTTACGGATGATGAATCAAAACTACAAAGCCTAATAGAAACATGCTTTTCATTTGTACAAGAACACAAAGCTCCCTATGCATTTGTTGTAAAAAAAGGTACATTTGCCGAATATGCATTAAAAAACAATGTTACCGTGCCAGCTGAAATGACTCGGGAAGAAGCCTTGGAGAAAATCATATTATCTGCATCTCCATCAACGGCGTTCGTTTCCACAACAGGAATGGCAAGTCGAGAATTATTTGAACTGAGAGTAAAACACGGGCAAGGTCATGAAAAAGATTTTTTGACAGTAGGAAGCATGGGACACGCCTCGCAAATAGCACTTTCAATTGCAATGCAAAAAAAAGAAAGAAAGGTTTACTGCATTGACGGCGATGGGGCTGCTTTAATGCATTTAGGAGGAATGGCTATAATTGGCAGCCGTAGCCCTGAAAATTATGTTCATATTGTCCTTAATAATAATGCCCATGACTCCGTTGGAGGACAGCCGACAGTTGGAGGGCTTGTCAACCTAACGGGAATTGCACAAAGCTGTGGGTATAAAAAAGTTTTTCAGGCGAAAACAGCGCAGGAGCTAAAAGAAATACTGGAAATTGCAAGAGAATCAAAGGAATTAACCTTTATAGAGGTAAAGGTAAAGAAAGGTGCACGAAAAGATTTGGGACGTCCAACAACAACACCAATTGAAAATAAGAATGCATTCATGGAGTTTTTAAAATGATTAGGCAAGCTGTAATAATGGCAGGAGGACTTGGTTCTCGATTTGGTGACAGAACGCAAGAGATGCCAAAAGGATTTATTGAAATTGATGGAATGCCAATGGTTGAGCGTTCCATAAAAAAACTTATTGCTGCAGGCATAGAAAAAATTGTAATTGGAACGGGACACTGCAATGAATGGTATGATAATCTTGCAAAGCACTATCCATGCATAGTGACAGTAAAAAATGAAGATTTTAAAAACACAAGCAGCATGGGCACCCTTGCAGTTTGTGCACCATTTATTACTGACGATTGCTATATTCTTGAAAGCGACTTATTATATGATTCTTTGGGGCTTTTCGTGCTGGAAAATGATACTCGTAAAAATGTCATACTTGCCAGCGGTGCAACACAAAGCGAGGATGAAGTATACCTTGCCACAGACGACAGTTCCATTCTGACAAAAGTAAGCAAAAATAAATCTGAGGTAGCAGAGATTGCAGGAGAATTAGTCGGAATCAGCAAGATTTCATACACGCTTTTGCAGCAGATGGTGCAGTTTTACCACAGCCATCCAGATGCAAAAAAAATTGACTATGAAAAAGTATTGGAACAGCTTGCAAGTAAAGATACTCCCATTTACGTCAGGAAGATTGAGCATTATGTATGGACGGAAATAGATGATGAAGCCATGCTCAAAAGAGCCGTAACACAGATTTATCCTCATATTCAGGAAAACGAATCCTTAAGAAACGTAAAGCGCGAAGTTTTATTAAATCCAGGACCGTCAACAACTTCTGACAGCGTAAAATATGCCCAAGTAATTGCAGACATTTGTCCCCGCGAATTGGAATTTGGAAACCTAATGGAAGATGTTGCAACCGAATTAACGAGTTTCGTTGCAGATCCTAAAGATTATGTTACAGTCATGTTCGGATGCTCTGGAACGGGTGCAGATGAGTCAATGGTTTCATCCTGCTTGCCACCGAATGGAAAACTCCTTGTAGTGGACAACGGCTCATATGGAGCACGGCTTGCTAAAATTGCAGCCGTATACAAAGAAGACTTTGAGGTATTCAAAAGTTCTACATACGAACCCATTGATATCGCAGCATTGGAAAAAGAATTTAAAACAGGAAAATATACGACTTTTGCCATTGTATATCACGAAACGACAACAGGATTACTCAATCCGCTTGAAACTATTTGTCCTCTTGCAAAAAAATATGGCCTTACAACAATTGTTGACGCTGTCAGTGCATACGGTGGCATGCCGATGGATTTGGAAAAGCTTGGCATAGATTTCATGACGTGTACATCAAACAAGCATATCGGAGGTATGGCAGGCATAGGATTTGTAATCTGCAAAAAACAGGAACTTTTGAAACAGAAAGATTGGCCCATGAGAAATTATTATCTGAACCTTTATGACCAGTACGAATACTTTCTGGAAACAAAGCAAACTCGTTTCACGCCTCCCGTTCAGACGCTCTATGCCCTTAAGCAGGCTATCATAGAAACAAAACAGGAAACCATCGAAAAACGCTTTGAACGATTTACCGAATGCTGGAACATTCTCGTTTCTGCGTTGAAGGACATTGGCTTAAAAATGCTTGTAAAAGAAGAATATCAAAGTCATTTTATTACAGCAATTTTGAATCCCGAGACTCCAAAATATAATTTCGAAGATTTACATGACTATGCAAGAAATTTTGGATTTACCATTTATCCAGGCAAGCTCGGAAATATAAATACATTCAGAATTGCAAACATGGGTGATATTGTTCCAGAGGAAATGAAGCGTTTCTGTACAATCTTAAAAGAATACATGCACAGTATCGGGGTATGTTGATGCATCGGAAAATAATGATAAATGGAGAATTTTTCTGTCGCACTGTAACAGGAGTGGAAAGACTTGCAATTGAAGTTACTCAGGCATTAGATTCTCTATTTACAGCAAATCAAGCAGAACTAATTGTACCAAAAAACGCAGTTAATGTACCAAAGCTAAAAAATATAAAAACAATTATTTTAAATAAAAATGCTGTTTTTTTCCCAAAATGGACACAATTTGATTTTCAAACTTATGTTCTTATGCATAAAGGAATAAGTTTTGACTACTCAAATACATGCCCTTTTTTTTCCCCTGGAGTTGAATTCATTCACGATATTTATGCAAAACTGCATCCAGAGGATTTTATTTCGAAAAGGGATAGAATAATCCGCCTTTATCATCTTATAATGTATAAAACAATTGCTAAAAGAGCAAAAAAAATATTAACTGTATCTGAATACACAAAAAAAACAATTGTTGATACTTATAAAATTGATCCTAACAGAATAGCAGTGGTTTATAGTGGTATAAACCACTATACCCAAATTCAAAAAGATGATTCTATATTTGCACAATTATCCATAAACAAGGATAGACCATTTTATTTCACTCTTGGAAGTTTGTCATTAAGAAAAAACCTAAAATGGATTGCAAATCATGCTGAATTGTATCCAAATGAACTCTTCATCATTTCAGGTCAATCTTTGTCAAATTTTATTGTTCCTCCTGAGCTGGACAAAATAAAAAAATTAAAAAACATAATTCTCACAGGCTACTTAAAAGATGAACAAATCAAAGCTTTGCTATCGAAATGCAAAGCTTTCATTTTTCCATCATATTTTGAAGGATTTGGTCTACCACCATTAGAAGCCCTTTCCTGTGGAGCAAAAATAGTCATTTCAAATACAACCAGTCTTCCTGAAATATATGGAAAGTGTGCATACTATATTGACCCAGACAATCCAGCTATAAATCTAGAAGAATTATTGCAACATGACGTGTCTGAACCAGCGGAAATTATAAAAAAATATACATTAATTAATACTGCAAAGCGAATACATCATATTTTGGAGGAGCTATGATTATTACACAAACGCCATTCAGAATGTCCTTCTTTGGAGGGGGAACAGACTTTTCTGGCTTTTACAATGAACATGGAGGAGCCGTCATATCCACAACTTTTGACAAATACTGTTACGTTACAGTGAGACACCTCCCCAAATTTTTTGAATATAAAACTCACCTCACCTATTCAAAAACAGAACAGGTAAATGATTATGAAGAGATACAACATCCAGCCATACGAAATGCAATGAAATGGTTGGACATGCATGAGATCAGACTTACTTATGAAAGCGATCTTCCTGCTCGTTCAGGACTTGGAACAAGCTCTTCATTTGCAGTTGGAATGCTCGAAGCTTTCTATGCGTTAAAAGGCAAATATGCAGACAAAAGAAAACTTGCAGACGATGCAATTTACCTGGAGCGAACATTGTGCAACGAAGCAGGAGGAATACAAGACCAGATTGCTGCTAGCTTTGGGGGGTTTAATAGAATCAACTTTTCACGAGAGGGGTACACGGTAACACCAGTAATCATTTCTCCTGACAGAAAGAAACAATTGAATGACAATCTTCTCCTCTTCTTTACAGGTTTTTCACGCTTTTCTTCTGACATTCAAAAGACAACTGAAAAGTCCATGAAAGATAAAACTGCACAACTCATTGAAATGCATCATCTTGTAGACGATGCTGAAAAAATTTTAACGGATGCATCCATTTCCATTGATGAATTCGGAAAACTTCTTGATTATACATGGAAACTCAAGCGAGGAATTTCTTCAGGCATAAGTACAAATGCTATTGACGAGCAATACGAAAAGGCCATACATGCAGGTGCACTCGGAGGTAAATTGCTTGGAGCAGGAGGAGGCGGATTTCTTTTATTCTATGTGCCGAAAGGAAAACAGCAGGCCGTAAAAGATGCATTGAAAGGACAATTACATGTTCCATTCCGCTTTGAAAACAACGGGACAAAGATCATTTTCTACGAACCAGAAATCTACAATGCATAGCAATGCAGCAGAAATAAAAACAGGGAGCATACGATGGATCACATAAAAGACTTGATAGAACGATATCCGACACTTTCATCATGCGAAACAGATATAAGAGCAGCATACACCATACTTGAAAAAAGCTTTGCGGAAGGGGGAAAACTACTTATTGCAGGAAATGGAGGAAGCGCAGCTGATAGCGATCATATATCAGGAGAACTCCTCAAAAGTTTTGTACTCAAAAGAACTCCAGAACAGGCTTTTTTAAAAAAACTTGTAGAAATTGATAGTGAGACAGGAGTTTATCTTGCAGATAAATTGCAAGGATCACTCCCAGCCATCCCTCTCACAACTCATACAGCCTTGATGACGGCAAGCCTTAATGATGTAGACGGGAATGTTCTGTTTGCACAGCAAGTCATGGGATACGGAAAACAAGAAGATGTCTTTCTTGGAATTTCAACAAGCGGAAATTCAAAGGACGTCATATATGCCATGGTTGTCGCAAAGGCAAAAGGTCTAAAAACAATAGCCCTCACGGGAAAAGATGGCGGAAAACTGAAACACATAGCAGATGCAAGCATTGTTGTTCCTCAAACAGAAACATATAAAATACAGGAACTCCATCTGCCTGTTTATCATGCCCTGTGCCTTCAAATTGAGGAGAGATTTTTCAAATGAATGCAAATGAAATGAAAGTCATCATTATGGCGGGGGGAAAAGGAACAAGGATAGCAAGTATTGCAAATGACATTCCTAAGCCAATGATTCGTATTTGTGGAAAACCCATTTTACAGCATCAAATAGAATGTCTGAAAAAAAATAACCTTACAGATATTACTATATGCATAGGCCATCTAGGGCACTTTATCAGAGACTATTTCAAAGATGGAAGTTCCTTTGGGGTACACATATCGTATTTCGAAGAACACGAACCTCTCGGAACAGCAGGATGTTTATACAAAATGAACGGACTACCCGAGGATTTTATTCTCTTATGTGGAGATACCATTTTTGACATTGATTTTGAACGGTTCATTCTTTTTCACAAGGGACATGATGCAGATGCAACCCTTATATCGCATCCAAACAGTCATCCCTATGACAGTTCCCTTTTAGTGACGGAAATGATCCCTCCACAAACGACAGGCGGTATTCCCGTTCATACTCACAAAGTAATTCAATGGATAAACAAAGAAGATGACAGGCTCTGGTACAAAAACAGGGTCAATGCAGGAATCGAAATAATCACATCGCGATTGTTGCAAAAAGCAAAAGACCATATAACCAAAGATAAAGTCGATTTAGACAGAGACATACTAAAACCCCATGTTTCAGACGGAAACATATTTGCATATGATACTCCTGAATACATAAAGGATATGGGAACTCCTGACAGATATCATGCAGTTGAAGAAGACATAAAAAAAGGGCTTGTTCAACAAAGGAATCTGAGCAACCGACAGAAAGCAGTCTTTATTGACAGAGACGGGACTATAAACAAAGATGCAGGATTCCTGATAGACATAAAGGACATGGAGCTCATAGAAGGTGCTGCACAAGCTATAAAAAAAATAAATGACTCGGGGTATCTTGCTATAGTCGTTACAAACCAGCCTGTCATTGCAAGGGGTGACATAACCTTTGAGCAGCTACAGGAAATTAACAATAAATTGGAAACGCTACTGGGCAAAGAAGGTGCATACATAGATGCTCTGTATTTCTGTCCCCACCATACAGACAAAGGTTTTACAGGGGAACGCCTCGAATACAAAACAGAATGTAACTGCCGCAAACCTAAAACAGGAATGATTGAAGCTGCATGCAGAGACTTTAATATAGATGTCTCACTGTCCTTTATGGTCGGAGACAGTCAGAGGGACGTTGAATGCGGTCAAAACGCAGGGTGCAAAAAGTCTGTACTTGTGTCCGACACCTATACGCTCATGGACTTCGTGAGCGATAATCTGGACAAGCTGTAAAATGAGACAGAAAAGACCGAGGCATCACAGCAGAATCATGTTTTCTGCAGCCTAAAGAAGATATCCGCAAGAATGACAGCAGTTTCATCAGTATCATCTTTACCTCTCCATGCACAGATAAAACTAATTTGGGAATCATAGGGAACATATCCTTCCTTTTTAAGTTTGTTCATCTCACCGATAGCTTTTTGAGAAAACTGAAGTACAGGCATACATTTTCCATCTGCCTGCATGAACAGTCTCTCACCTTTCACAGAAAGATGCATGCCACTCCTCAGACGCAGTATAGCCAGCTTTTTGCCCTTAAAGAAGTCCAGATACACATCTCTATGAGAAAGCTGAAAGATAAGCTCTGTTGGTTTAGGATAAGTGCTTTCGTCAATTTTATAGATTGAAGCATAGTCAGAAAACCCGTCAAGCACGTCACCACAATAATGTATATGGAGCCTGTTCTTTGCTCTTGTCATGCCAACATATAAAACTCTTTTTTCTTCGTCTGTCTGCATTATCGAATTGCTCATCAGAATATACACATTGTCAAATTCCATACCTTTGGATTTATGCATAGTTGAGATAGTGACAACATTTTTTTCATTCGAATAAAAATCTGCAATTCTTGACTCATGCAGGAACACCCCTAAGTCCGTACGGTATTTCTTCTCGTATGTTTCATCAAAGGTGTTCAGTATGTTCATGACTAGCGGAAGGCATGAGCTGTCTCGATATTGCTCCTGCAATGCTTTTACTGCATTGTTCCAGCTCTCAGTACTGATGACAGGAGAGGTGTTTTCATCGCTTAATTTTTTCAAGAAACTGCGTATCTCCATAATGTCATATATATCGAAGCCATCATTAGACTGTATCAACTTTGCAGGTATGCTCAGATGCTTCAATATTCCGAGTATTACAAGAGCTTCATTATTGGTACTCGTTAGAAGGCAGGTAGAGCCATCTACTTTTGCAGAAAGAAAATCATCAACCAGTGCTTGCTCCATGTCTGTACCGCTATGCTTTATCAGTTTGACTTCGCCCATTTTACTGGTTACGGCAATAATATCATTCCTTTTTATTCTTTCGGAGATACTTTTTGCAAATTGGTTAGAGAAAGAGACAATACTCTTACAACTTCTGTAATTATCAATAAGGGAATACTGCTTTGCTCCATACTCCACAACAAAGGATTTAAAGAATTTTGAGTCTGAACCGCGGAACTGAAAGATGTTCTGATCGTCATCACCAACAGCAATAACGCGCATGTCATCATTCCGCTTCATCAATGCTTCTACTAACTGGAATTCATGAATATCCATGTCCTGGGCTTCATCTATAACAAGAACAGTCTTCGTTATTTTCCCTAAATCAACATCTCCTTCATTAATAATCTTTACTGCATCACAGACAACATTTTCCGATTCCTTAATAGACCCAATTTTACCAAGTAGGTCAAAGCTATAAGAGTGAAAAGTCTTTATCTCAATAAAATTTGCAGCGTTTCCTATCAAATTGTAGAGCTTCTGCTTAAACTCAATCGCTGCAGCCCGAGAAAAGGTCAGCATCAGAAGCTGTTCGTGTTTTACGTCTTCAAGCAAAAGTAGAGAGGCAAGCTTGTGAACAAGGACTCGTGTCTTACCACTACCAGGTCCAGCAGAAACAACAATGTACCTAGAGTTATCATCACTGATTATTTCTAGTTGCGTTTTAGAGAGTGTGTCAAAAATCTGCTTGAACTTCTGAGGTGTAATATTTCTTTCCAGCTCACTTCTTCGCTCATCAGAAAAATATTTTGACAGAAACTCCTTGTAATCCATCTGGAAATAGTCATTGACAAATTGCAGGGCTGCACTATAATCACGTACCATCATGTTTGCATACTCGCCTACGATGTGTATCTGCTGTATTTTCTGCCTGTAAAAATCATTAAGAAGCCTATAATCTTCCTGCTTATACTTAATTCTGCTGTCAAGCTCAAGCCTCTTTATTTTCATTCCGCTATACAACACTAGAAAGCCCCCATCAAGTTTCATTGCACCTATCTTTGCAAGAAACAATAAAGACTCCTCTATGTCCTGTTCCCTTATTTCAAACTCAGGTAACAACTGGTTACGATATGCCCCAAGAAGTTCCAGTACTGAAAAACCGACAAGAACTTCCTCCTTTGAATTTATTTTTCCACTGCTTATCTGAAAAAGATAATTTATTATAAATGCTGAAACGGAATAATGTATTTTTCGAATTTGCTTAAGGCGCTTCATGTCCATCTTTAATTTTATGATTACACTATCCGTTGACTGATTCTGTTCTTTCTGGATGTATCCCCTAATTGTCCAATAGTAAAACAAAGTCTTTATGGCATTGACAGAGCTTTCCTTTATGCCTTTTGAGAGTGCAGCATCATTAAGAGCCTTATAGTTTATAGTCAGCTTGTCTGCGTTAATGTAATCGAGCAGGAAAACCTCGATGGACAGGAATTTACGCAGTATGAGATTGGACTTATTCTCAGTGTCCGATTTCTTTATATATGCAGTAAGGTCTTTTGCATCTGAAAGCAGACCTTCTTCTCGCATCTTTTGTATTGAATGAATTATGTCCTTTTTTTCAATACCAAGCCTGTCGGCAAGATAGTCAACCCTTGATTCCGCATCGTCACTTCCAGCTTTTGCAATGTTTTTACTTGATATAAGGGATTTGATTATACGCTTCGCAGTGGAACGCTCCGAATCATTCTCAAATCTGGAAGAGCTGCCTATTTTTTCTTCCGCTTCCATCATGTTCTTTACAAGCAGGCTTGTTGCATATATCCTTGGTGTATTTTTTCCCCGTTTGATATAACCTGCATTTTCAAGAGCCTGTATCGCAGTTTTTACCCTTGTCTCGATATCAGAGACACTCTCATCCCAACCTGCCTGCCTTGCAATCTCCAGTGGGGAACAGCATACATCAGGACGTGTATGAGTAAGATCTTTTATTGCCTTCCAGACCTGCTGAATCTCACTGATACTGAGCTTTGTCTGATTGAGAAGGATGAAATGCTTGTCTAAGTCACTGTCATTGAACAGGACATAGCACTCCGCATTGAGGGATTGATCTCGACCAGCTCGACCAGCTTCTTGAACGTAATTTTCAAGGGAATCAGAAATATCATAGTGTATGACCAGCTTAACGTTGGATTTATCAACGCCCATTCCAAAAGCTGATGTCGCAACAATTACTTGAACCTTATCATTGATGAACGCTTCCTGATTCTCTTGCTTTTCACTGCTGTCCATCTTCCCATTGAAAGCCCTCGCCTCAAAGCCATCATTTGTCAGCTTTTCAGCAAGCTCTCTTGTTCGTTTTGTCCTTGACACATAAACAATTGTTGCACATTTTTTCTGTTCAATGAGACTGCGAAGGGTTTCATATTTTTCCGCATCATTTTCCTTATAAAGGACTTCATATCGAAGATTTGTGCGAGACGTATCTGAAGCAAACAATTCAAGCTCAATATTCAGTTTTTTCTTGAAATATTCCTTTATGTCACTTATGACCTTCTGCTTTGCCGTAGCAGTAAAACATGATACTGCTATTTGGCAGTTGTTTCCTTTCTTTTCCTGAAGTTCACGGATAAAATCACCTATGTAAAGGTAATCGACACGAAAATCCTGTCCCCATGCAGAGAAGCAATGTGCTTCATCAATTACAAAACGATTGATGTTACGTGACAGCAGAAGCCTTTCTATCGTTACCGAGCGGAGTGACTCAGGAGAAATATATAGAATTGACGCAATACCAGACTCGACTCGCTCAATGGCATCTGCCCTTTCGATAGGGCTCAAAAGTCCGTTTATCGTCACAGTTTCAGCAATTCCACGTTTTTCAAGATTGTCCACCTGATCTTTCATCAGTGACTGTAACGGTGATATAACAACTGTCAAGGCTCTTTCGTTTTCACCCGCCATAAGTGCGGGAATTTGAAAAGTAAGCGATTTGCCGCCACCTGTGGGGAATATCACAAGAAGAGACTTATGCCCTACCGCAGCGTTGACTGCATTTTCCTGCAACGGCTCATCATTATACTTACGAAAGCTTGGAAAACCGAAATATCTGTTAAGATATATCGTTGGATTCAGACTGACCTTACAATATTCACACCGATTGCAGGAACAGCTTCTCAACAGACGCATGACCATATCAACTTTCGGATAGTTTATCTCCACCCATCTTGGTATGAGCGAATGCTCTTCGGTGGCAGAAACAAGAGACAGACAATAAGCAAGCTCCACAGGCATACTCAAAATGATGTCAGCTAAAGGTGCATTTTCGCATATCTTACCAAAAAAGCATTCACGAATAGCTTTTTCGAGATCTTCATCGGATGAAAAGTTTATAAAGTCAAAAAATCCTGAAAAACAGGAATTGCTTTTCAAAAGCTTGTAGTAAATGAGTTTCAAATTTTCGCCAAGTCTGCTAAATGCATTAAGCTCGTCATAAAACAAATCTCTTGCCTTTGTAGCATCATTAAGGGGATTGTTAAGCTCCTCTGTCAGGAGCTTATCGTCCTTCAGTAAAGCATGGTACGGCTTGTTTGGGAACATCAACGGAGATAGATAAAGTGTGTCGATGAGCTTCGCGTTTTCAGGAATCTTAATATATTTGGAATCGTGATTTATGATGTTATGACCACACAAATAATCAGCGTCCGCTATGAAGGAGTAGAAACTGGACTCCAAACCTGTATGAATTCCCTTGCCATTTTCATTTAGCGCACCAAAATCGCATGCCCTGTTATCGCGTTCGCTGACTTCGGTATCTATAAAGAAAATATGTTTCAAGACATCACTTTCATACGTCATAGCTACATACTAACACTTAAAGCCATTTTCAACAATGCAGTGGAACATAAACTCATGGCACTACCATTTATTAAATTTCTGCAAGAAACAAACTTGAAAAGAAACAAATATGCTGCCTCGATTTCAAAAGAAATTAGCTTAGCATCGTTTTAATGAGTTGGATTGTTAGGATTATTTATGTGGATATTTTGAATTGAACGATGTTTATTTATGTTAAAAAAAATGAGCCTTCATCAACAAGTGTGAAACACTTATTGATGAAGAGCCAATAATGTAGCCACCTCATCAGAACCAAAGTTATCTGCTATTGAAAGAGCTGTCCAGCCACTTCTGTTTTTTGCCTTAACGTCAGCACCTGCATCAATCAGAAGTTTTGCAACATCTACAGAATTTCTATAAGCTGCAAGCATAAGAGCATTAACATCAATACCTGCATACATTCCCCAAGCATCAATATCAGCTCCAGTTTCGATTAAAACCTTTGCAACTTCTGTAAAGTTACTGCCAGCTGCAAACATAAGAGGAGTAAGCTCTATACCGTCCTCATTTACAGTTCCTTTGGTATTCAGATTTGCACCAGCCCTTATAAGAAGTCGGGCAGCTTCTGCAGAATTACCATTCGCAGCCCACATCAGGGCTGTTCCACCATAGATATCACGATCTTCTAACTCTGCCCCAGCTTCTAACAAAAGCCTTACAACATCTAAAGAATCATAATACGCTGCATACATCAAGGCAGAAACTCCGTTTTCGTCCTTTTTATTTTTGTCAATTTTTTTCTTTAAGAGTTTACGAACACGTTTTGCATTGTTTTGCTTAGCAGCTTCCAGAATACCGACAGGAACAGAATCATTCCCAGGCAATGATGGAGACTTGTGACACCCTGCAAGTCCAATTAGTAAAACAGTAATTATAGCTGCTCCGATAAATGAAAAAATGTTTTTCTTGGAAATATTCATAGACAAACTCCTATATATTTTTTGATATCATCATTCAGCATCTAACTCTTCTAACGCTTCAATAGCATCTTCATCTCCTTGCTCTGCTGCAAGCTGATAGTATTTCAATGCTTTATCATAATCTTGCGGTACAACATCTCCATTCTCATAAAAAACACCCAAATTATACTGAGCAGAAACATGTCCATGCTCTGCTGCTTGAATATAATATTCTATTGCCTTCATATAATTCTGTTCCAAGCAGCCATTCTCATACATATACCCGATTCTAAACGAAGCTTCTGGATTTCCAAATTTTGCAGGCAAATATAAAATCTTACTCGAAAGTTTATAATTTCCTTTTTCATATATTACTTCTCCAATACCTGGACTTACGACTATGTACAAAATAAAAATTAGAATAGTTATGGCAACAGAAATTAAAAAGTTAAGCAGGAAGTTTTTTGATAGAGTTTTATTTAAATTTCTTTCTGTTTTATATAGTATATTCTCTTTCTTTACAAAGTCTTTCCATTGCTTTTCTGAAAATCCATATTTAGACAAGGCAAGAAAAGAAATATCACAGTATTCTTTATATGAAAGATTAGAAATATTATTTTTAAGCTTAAATTCCTTGAACACTTTTTCATAAAAATTTTCGGTAACATCTTTTAAAGTGATATGGTAATTTTCACAAAAACAGTCAAAATCTTTTTTCCAATCCATATCAGACCAATTTGTTCGTGAAGTATTCTTTTTTATAGAATCATCAAGTGTTTTAAATTCCTTATATTTTATAAAAACTTTTAGCGTATTGCTTTCTGTAGCAAGTTCAATATTATTTTTATTAATAAAGTCTTTTATAGAAGACTCTACATCTAGAATTTTCAGTTTTTCTGGTAAATTTTTATTTTCAGTTCTGATATTCTCATAAGTTTTCCTTATCGCATCAATAAATTTTTCCTGAAAGCCTTTTACATTAGAAAGACCAGTCTTTTCAGCTACCTCTCGTAAATCATTATATTCCTCAAGTTCTAGATTTCCATCTTTGCATTTATCCTGAATAAGTGTTGTAATATGTTTCCAAAGATAATCTTCCATCAAATTGCATACTTCTTCAGGATAACGTACAAGCCCCTTTACAATATTTATAGTAGTTGAAATGGCTTCACACTTTCTTGTATCGCGTTTATTCTTACTTTGATTTTCAATCTCCCAATTTTCAAGCAAGGAAAATAAATTCTTTATATCAAAATTACAACAGTCTGTAAAAATAGGTAAAGAAAAAGCATTAAAGAATTGCTTTGCTGTTATGTCACCAGAAGAGAAAAGCCCCTTATATGATTCAGAATTAGTTAAATCCAAGTTTCTTTTTTCTGCTGGTTCTACAAAATCCTCATAAAAGTTTTTTACATCATAATGAGAGAAGGAAGAAGAAATTGATTCCTTGTCAGAAGATAGACTAGTCACATTTATTTCTGTCTGTACAGATTCATTTCCTGCTTCTTGAGCAAGTGTAAATTCTTCATCCATAATCATTTTCTTTTCTTTTCCATATCCTTTGTTTTTCGCTTTTTTCGTTTTTCCTCAGAAGATTTATTTTCTTCTTTCTGCCCTACACCGTTAGAGTTTTGAATTTCCTGAGTTTTCCTATCTTCATCAATTTTCTTTCGTTCCTCTTCACGAAGCTTCTCTAACGCCTCATTACGCTTGCGTTCTTTTTCAGTCTCCAGTCTTTTTACATCCGCACGTTTCTTTTCATCAAGAGACTTATTACGTTCTTCATCAGTTATATAGCCAAAGCCTTTCTTTTTATTTTTTTCTCTTTGTGCATCAAGTTCTGTGTTAGTAAAATATCCATAATCAGATTTTGAATTTGCAATCCTCTGTTTCTCACATTCAGAATCTGTTATAAATCCTAGACCTTTGGCATTATTAGCTTCTTTCTGCTCTTCAAGAAGTTCTTTCTGTTGCTTAGCCTCGGAATCAGTCACTCTCCCAAGACCTTTTTTCTCATTTGTATTCCGCTGCTCTTCTAATTCCCTCTCTGAGTAACGTCCATAACCGAGTTTTTCGTTTATATCTCTTTCATTAGTAAGTGCTGCTTCAGATTTATAAAGTTCAGCATTAGAAATTGGTCCATATCCATACTGTTCATTAGCGTACCTTTCTCTTTTTAGTTCCTCATTTGTAATTTTGCCAACCCCAAGCCTCTCATTAGCAATCCTCTGACGCTCTCGTTCTTCATCGGTAATGCGTCCATAACCTAGTCTTTCATTTTCAGAACATTCAGTATCATATCGTTTTATTATATCTTCCCTTTGAGAATCTGCAATCCTTCCAAATCCAGCTTCAGCATTATTTTTTCGCTGCTCCTCGAGTTCAAAATCCGTTATTTCACCATAACCTTTTTTTAGATTTGTTTTTCTCTGCTCTTTACACTGCCAGTCTGTTATGTATCCATAACCATCAATCCTATTATTCTCACACTGAATGTCTTTCTGAAAGTCAGTTATCCCTCCATATCCAGCTTTCGCATTATCATTACATTCTTGAGCTTTATCCCAATTACTTATATAACCATATCCTAAATCAAAATTTCTCTGACATTCTCGACGTTTTCCGTCTTCTACAAAATCATTCCAGCCGTCTTTTATTTTATCTCTTTTTTCTCTAAACCATTTCTTTGTTTTTTCCCATTTATCGTCATCAGTTACATATATTTCTTCATCATCTTGAACATAGTCATTATCTTCTAGGCAAAAAGAATAACACTCAACCAAAAGGAAAAGAGAAAATAAAACAAATATCTTACGAATAATTCTCATAAAAGAATCCCCCTAGTTTTCTTCAGAAAGTAAAAACATCTTCCACAATCTGATCAATTATTGCCTGTTTTTCAAAATCAGACATGGAATTATTTTTCTTTATCTCAGCTTTTACAGCTTTGTTAGTCTTTAAATCAATTCCTGCAATCTGTATTATTCCGTTTATATCTATGGAAAATGTAACCCTTACTTTATCAACCTTAGAATGAGAACCTTCCAAAGGTAGTACAGCTCTTCCGAGTTCATTACATTCAAACGGGTTTTCACTTTCTCCTTCTAGCACCACAAGATCTACTTCATTCATTCCATCAGAACCAAGAGGAACATCCATACTTCTTTCAATAGGATAAGGCTCATCTTTTTTCAAAAGTTTCTTGGCAAAATCTCTATCACCTTTATGACCTTTCAGACTAATAGAAGCAGGAATGGCACTCCTTGCAGAATCAATAACAGTAGATAATCTGTGTCCATTTTTTTCCATATTTTCAATTTCTTCTAAAAGTTTTACAGATATGTCATCTTTTTTACTACTATCAACTTTATCATAGGCTGGCTTTTCATTAAGAGTCTGCACCACAGCTGGTCTTCCATTTTTTGCACAGATATTGTAATAAGCTTTTATGGCAGCACCTTCAGAAACACATGTTTTTCTATTTATGACAGTTCCTAAATCAATATCTCTACCGCATAACTTCTTTAAAGCCTGCTGAACAGAGAAGCAATTGCTCATACTGCCAACCATAAGTATTGTATCTATATCGTTCCAACTAAGATTATGTTCAGACAAAAGATTTCTGCAATAATCCATGCATCTGTCCGTTGGCTGTCTGGTAATTTCAATAAAATCAGAACGTGTTATTTCTTTACACAAAGTTTTTCCTTCATAAGACATAGATATTTCTGTCTTATCAACACCGAATGAAGAAAGCTCTTTTTTAGCAATTTCGACTTTTAACTTCAAATCCCCTAAAGTTCTGGAAGCTTCTTCTGTATGCTCCTTGTAAATGTCTATTCCATCATGCTGTAATTTAAAAGCTTTTACCATGTGACTAATCAAAAGCCAGTCCCAGTCTGCACCACCAAGACGTGAATTACCATCAAGACATTCAATTTCAACAGTTTTACCTTTATTTTCTTTGGAATACAGATTTACAACGGTAACATCAAATGTTCCGCCTCCTAAATCAAAAACAAAAATCTTTTCTTTTTCCTTATTACTAGAACTACCATACGAAAGAGCGGCTGCTACAGGCTCCGTAATAACTTCCATTACTTCAAAACCTGCAAATTCTCCAGCAAGTCTAGTTGTTTCTTTTTCATTCTGTCCAAAATATCCAGGACATGTAATAACAGCTTTCTTTATTTTTGTTCCAAGTTCTTTTTCCGCATCTTCTTTTAGCTGACGCAATATTTTAGAAGATATTTCTTCTGGACTGAAATTTTTTCCCCAGAATCTATACGGCTTAGGCTTTTTGGTAATAATATCAGGACAAACCTCATCAGCCTTTTTTCCCATTTCCCTTTTTACAAGCATTACCAACCTATCTGGATTAGTAGAGGCTTTTTCCTTTGCTTTTTTGCCAATGGTATAAGTATTCGGAACTTCGTTAAAATATACGGCAGATGGAGTTAAATATTCTCCATCCCTGTTCTTTATGACAAAAGTTTTTCCATTCTCATCAATTGCAGTTACGCTACAATTTGTAGTTCCCAAATCTATTCCCAGTAAATATTCCATTTCAGAAGTCTCCTATACGATCTTGAATAACCTCTATCTGCTGTTCTTTATCAGGACAAATTGGAAACTCTAGACTTTTAGCAAAATCTTGGAGCTTTTCCAACTCCAAACTCTCAAGTACAATTTTAGGACTAATTTTTTTTGCAAGCTCATCTATATGAGTTTCAGACATAGCAAGCTTTTCTTCATCCGTCAATCCAATTACATCATTAGGAAAGTTGGTTTCATAAAAATAGTTTCTTACAAAAGGCTCACAATAATCCAACAGAATCCTTTTCACACAAAGCTGGCTCTTTGTAAGTTCTTCAAAAAACACATCTTCATTCTGATTTGCTTCAATGATTTCATTGGATGAAAAAATTACAGGTTCATCTTCTTCACTTTGAGCTTCGGGTTCTGCAAAAACAAGACCTGTAGATTTTCTGTTCTCATACTTTTTAAATAAATCTGCATAGTGACGAAGGTTTTTGTACTCCATGTATAAATAATCCTGAAAGTAGACCACAGCTCCTAAAGTAAAATCTTTATTCACAGTTATCTTGCTGGTAGTCTCAGGAAGATCTCCAAGACGTACATCAATATAATCTTCTTGTTTCAGCAAAGCTTTGAACAAAACCTTATTTTCACTAATAAAAGATGATTTATCTGTAGTAATAAAAGAATTTGCAGAAAGCTGTGTTACCATTTCCTCAAGAGTCTTAACAGATTTTGATGCATATTTTTCAGAATCCTTTGCATCAGTGTCTATAATTTCAAATATTTTTTTTGCTTCCTCAAAAAGACATGTATCTATATGTCTTATAAAACCAGAAGGATCTTTTGTAATATCCTGTCTGTCTTTTGCGATACCAGATCCTTTTGTAATCCACCTCTTAAATAGATCCCGTGCTACATTTTCAATTAAACTCTGATTTGCAGGACCAAATTTCTTATCATAAATCTTGTTAAGTAAATTTGTATATTCCTCCTGCTTTAATTGCGAGATTGTATAATAATGGCTTGGCATAGTCGAAATAAACTCTTTTTTATGCCTAATCTTTATTCTTTTTTTCTGCAATATTTCTCTTAATTTATTCAAGTCCTCAATGAATACATCACAATTATGAACAGGACTTAAAGAATTAGGAGTTTCATCCTCCCACTGTTTTAAGAACGATGCAACAAGATTTCTTTTTATCTCACTTTTCAGATAGTCTTTTAAAGGCAGCTCTAATATTGCATTATTAATCAGCATTTTCCTAATTGGACGGAAAAAAGGTAGTTTATAAATAAAAGATTTTTGATACTTCTTTATTTTCTTTTGAGTGTTTTCATAATCTGCAGAAATATCAATTTTATCCTGAAGTTTTGACAATCTCTGTAAATCATCCGTCCAAGACTCAAATATATTCTTAATATCTGTAATATATTTTATATATGACTGAATATTTCCAGTCAACTTATCAATCTTAAAAAGACTTATATAACCTTTTTCCAATTCCCCGTGCATATGCTGAATTTCATTTTTTACAAAGTCATCATAATAAGGCAATAGGTCATAAAGTTTTTCATTTAGCCTATTCTTACAAATATCAACATACGCTTTCTCATCATTGTATTCTTGATTTATATATGAAGGAATCAAACCTTTAAGTTCACTCCTAAACTTATTTATAAATAAAGAAACAGCTCGGTCTATAGGAAAACTTATTTTATAGCCATCAGATTCTCTTTTATAGGAACTTTCTTTATTTTTATCAATGATATCTAACATTGAAAGAAATTTATTTTCCAACGCATCAAGATTAATGCCTCTGATTTCATCTCTTAAAAGATAATCTGTCACTAAATCTTCCAAACAGTAGGTTAAATAATATTTCTGAAGTTCATTTAATCTTGAAATTTGTGCCATTGTAAAGCTTGAAAAACAGTTTGCACTTTTCGCTGCTCGAAGAGCTTGTACACGATTAGCCTTTTCTTTGTACTCGTTAAGCAGATAATATAATTCATAGAAAATTCTTTCTGCAAAAATTTGACTTGTCATATTTAAAACAGAATTTTCATCACCTGGTGTGACAACAATATAATTTCTACTAAATGGACCTGTCGGACAGTCTACTCGATTAATTTTATGTCCGCTAACATCTTTAAATTGAGGGCAATAATAATTATCAATATCAGCTTTTTCTATTCTCTTAAAGAAACTCAAAATCGATGTCATTTTTTCAGACGAACATTTTAACTGACTTTCCAATCTATCAGAAAAAGTAAAAAATCCTAATACGTCGTCTTTATTTCTTAATAAAATATTTCTTTGATCCAAAATCAAAGGTATCATTGCATAGTCAATTGCATAGTTAGAAGTTATATCTTCGTATAAATCCCCTACAAAAACATAAGAAAATGGTTTCTTTCCATTTTTGGAATCAGAATTATCAACAAGCCTAGTTATATCATCAGATATTTTTGCATAATTAAAGCTTGTACCATTTTTATAAGCCAATGAGAATACATTTATTTCATCCTTTAATTCAGGTGGAAGAAGACTTTTTCTTTCTTCTTCAATTTCGTTAAAAACTTTTATAGTTCTTTCACCAAATTCACCTAAGCCTATAAAAATTACGTCTTTCATCATTTAATCCCACTTGATATTGGCTTTAACTTTTATATCAGTTTTACAATCTTCACCACAGATGTCCTTGGAAATAGTTCTTAATAAATGTACATCCTCATCTGTAAATCCAAAGTTTAATGTTCTTATCTGTTGATACTTATCCTTTATTTTATCAAGAAGTCTGTCTTTGAATTCTGGTTTCTTAAAATCTTCAAAAATATTTTTAACAACAGTTTTTATTTCATCAACATGTTTAATATCCTTTATTCTTGTACTTTCTGCCATAAATATTGCTTCTGAAAAATCTTTTCCCAAAAATAACGAAGGAGTATCTTTATCATTTTCTATATCATACTCCGTAAAAAAATTAACTCCAGAAGATTCAACAACAAGTCTTCCTGCAATTAAGGCAATAAGAAGGTCTTTTCTAAATGCATTTCTTAATTCAACAGTTTTTTCTTCAGCTTCGCTTAAATCAGCAAATTTTACAGTTCCAAACATGTGAATAGTTTCTTCAATTCTTTTATTAAAACTATTTTCTTCTTCCTGCTTTCTAATAGCTTTTACATATTCTTCTTTATATGGACCAGAAACACTTGTAATTGCCCTTAAAGGAAATCCTACATTAACTTTCAAAATATTAATTTCACCAGTATCTTCTGAAGGAATAATTTCCAAATCCGCAGTTGCACTTTTTAGAATCCAGCATTTAAGACATTTCCCATATATAGGACAAACCTGCTCACTGTTTGCCATAGCTCCACCTGTATCAAATGGACAAACAAAAGGTTTACCAACATTTGTACTCAAACTTTCTTTACAATACTTATCATATTCAGGTTCATTTGGAATTGAAATTGCATAGAAAATCTTACCTTTAGTACTAAGACCTGAAGAACTCATTTCTGCACCATCAAGTCTTGTATAGACTTGTGCGGTTGTCAAATCCGCACCTGATATAAGAGCTTGTAATTTAGCCTCATCATCAAGAAGTCTTTGTCTTATATTTATTTTTCCAACAGGTTCAAAGAAAAACTTTTCAGTCTCTGATAAAAGTATTTTCATTATGCGTGCTTCTGGCAAAACACTACCAGCTTTTGAATAATCTTCATTAAAGGCATCTTCTGACTGAAGGGCTTTTGTAAGTGTTTCAAGAATCTGGTTTACACCGAAATCTTGATTAGCCATCAGTTCATTATAAATGCCATCGACATCCTTTTTGTAATTAAAAATTTCAATATTAAATCCTGCAATATTCTCTGACTGATTTTTATCCAAGAAACTATGAGATTCCTCCTGCAGCAATTTAAATTTATTAATTACACTTCCAGTATTTAAAATTCTGTTTTCCAGTTCTTTTAAAATTCCATCAGCCAAATAAATTCCATTTTCCTGAATTTCTGTAAAATACTGACGGATTAATTTAGAAACAAACTCATTTTTCTTTGCAATAATTATATCTTCATAAGCAGATAAAGTTTCTTCAAGAGTTTTTTGAATATTTTTCGATGATGGAATGAATGCATTTAATGCAGATTTTAGAGCAGAAAGCTTTCCATCGTAAATTTCTTCAAAATCTTTTATCTGCTCTCTTGAGCCATCTTCAATTTTTCTGAATTCCTCATTTGCTGATTTATATCGTGCATACAGATTTTCAAGCAAAGATTTTGTCCTTACTATAGAACCTCGAACAAAACGTTTTCCATCCTGCAAAGGATTAGCAGAATCTTCTACTAACTTCAAACTCAACATATCGGATATTTTATGATAAATTTCCGAAATAAATTTCTCTTTCTTGTCTCTTGGATAAACAGATGTCTGAATCTTAAAATTACTGAATATCTTATCTACATCTTCTGTCCAGTTTGTTATTGTTTTGATAATAGATTTCTTATCTTCCTTTATAAGTTGAATACATTCATCTAATTTAGATTCTTTAGAATCATTCAAATATTCAGAGAAAGGCATAATTGCCCCTGTATCAGGATCTTTAAAAATACTGAAAGAATCAGCAAGTAAACTGTTTTCACTTCCTTCTGGGTTAGTTTTTGAATCATTTAAGAATCGTTCTACAAGTCTGTCAATCTCAACCTTTCCATAAGATTCATCAAGAATTATCTTAAAATATTCATCAGCTAACTTAAAAGAACAGAGCTGAGTTATCTTTCTTCGTGGATATATAATTGATGTATTTCCTGTAGATGCATATCTGACAGGTTTATTAAGTTTTTTATCCCTGTCAAGGTTAACCCAAATATTATTTGAAACAGATTCCCATCTTGTTGCAACATCACTACCAGTTAACAGATATATAAATCTTGCAGCCATTTCTGCAAATTGTTTTGGAGATGAAAAAGATACTCCTGTTTCATTTGTTTTATCAAATAAATATGGATAATCAAAAGAGAATGTATTTGAGGAATTTGTATAATCCCAATCTTCAGGACCAATATTTCTGTATGCAGGATAAAACTGTCTCTTTGGAGACTGAAAGTTATTTTCATTCTGGTAGTAATCTAATTCAACTAAAGATGCATAGCAGTTAGGTTTCAATTTTAAATCACCAGCTATTGAATCGTAAACACTGGCAAGTGCCATTAGACCATAAATCTTTGCTACTACATTCGCCTGTTTTGCAACAAACCTTACGAGGTTTGCAACATCAAGAAACACACCAGAACCAGTTCCACCACAAATTGACCCGCATATAAACACATTTGTAAAAGGATTGAATCCTGCTATTTTAGATTTCTTAACTGCATTAACATCAATTGTCGTACTAAGAATATTATAAAGTTTATCCCGTAATGTAGAAGCATTCCATGCAAAAGAAAAACGACCTACAGGTTTCATTTGGCTTGCACCACCAGAAAGCATAGTCGGATTCAACTGAGAGCGTTTTGAATCTGGAAACCATTCTTTTATATTTGGAAACTCATCCAACTTCAAAGTCGAAACTAAACCATCTGCCCCCAAACGTTCAATTTCTGTATTAGGATCGAGTTTTATTTCATCTTTTACAGTTTTAATCTCACTTGTAACGCCATCAATACTTGTATCAGTATCAAGGCTCAAAAGTTTCAGCAATGGATAATCCTGCATTCCGTTAGGAGAATTCTCTACAATCATTTTCTTTAATGCAAGAAGAATATTTTTTCCAGTTCCGCCTACACCGATTACTACTGTTGGCTGAAATTTTTCCATGTCTAACCTCTCTATGCCTTTTTCGTGTTCATTTCTTCCAAAGACTTTTCGTTATATTCAAACATATATGAACGTTTATATTTTTCTTCAACTTTATCTTCTTTCTCTCGTAAAAGGTAAATAATTACAAATATTATAGCTGCTGTAATCAACGAAAGGCAAATGGCAAAATTAAAAAAAAGTTTATCAAAAGCTTCTGTTGCCTTATTAAAAGCAACAACAGAGGCTTCATCTGAAACTATTCCAGTAAAATCTTCCATCGAGACATTCTCTACAACCGGTGCTATCCAAACTTTCATCAAACTGTTCTGAATATAATCCTTCTTAATTTCAGCAGAATAGTTTTCAACAATTTTATTACACTCTTCTAAAACTGCATTTGAAATAACATCTGAGTTATACTCAAAACCAAAATCATTTGTTTTCAAAATTTTAAATGCATTTTCCAAAGAGACTTTTAACGTTCTGTTCTTCGAATACTTCAATGCAAAATCAACAACAGTTTCCTTTACCTGTTCTAATTCAGGTATTTGACTATTGCCAATAATTGAATTAACAATTTCTGAAATGACAACATCAGCATCTTCATAAAAAGCATTTCGTGTTTTTGATACAATGTCATTTTTTATTCCATCAACAAACCTATTTTTTGTTTGCTTAAATAAACTAGATTTACATAAAACCAATGGCAGAAACAAATACGTGATTGAACAGACAAAGATTAAAACACAACCAGCCAGAGATGTAGTTTTTCGATTTTCAAAGCCCTGTACACGGCAAAAATAATATTTCCATAAAATGAAACAAAGAGCAGCTATAAATATTACTGTTATACCCCAAATTAAAAAGCCCCTATAAAAAGACATGATGTTCTCCTATGCCGTTAAAATACCTATCTAACCTTTGAAAACTTGATAATACAAGAACTACCATCTTTTAATATAAGTTTTACAGAAGAGCCTAATGCATAAGGATTTAATTTTTGATTCGGTACATAAAAGCGTTCATCCTTAGGGTCTATTTTCCATAGAATTTTTCCAGTTCTAACAATCTTACCAACAACAGGAGGGATATTAGAACCTTCAATACGGAGAGTCAAACCAGTTTTACTACCGAATTCAAATTCTCTATTAATTCTTACAGAAGCAATTCTGGGTTTTGAAGTCTTTTTTCCAACCATTTCTACTTTGATTTTTACCGGTTGTCGTTCTTTTACAGTCTTTATTCCTACAAATATTAATAAAACCAAAATAAAACCAATCACAAATGGAGCTATTTTTTCTATAAACAAGGCAAGAGGAGACTTTAGTTCAATAAAAAATAAGTATTCAGGTATCTGACCTTCACTTTCTGCATTCAGAGTAGTATTTATAGTAAGCTTTAACCTTCCTTTTCCTGTTACGACAGGAATTTTTACATTAGCTCTTGTTTCTCGAACAGTGCCTGGTAAAAATTCGATGTTACCACTTTCTGGGATAATCTGAAATTCAATAACCTCTCCTGTCGAATCCTTCTGAAAATAACCTTTTACATCAGAAAAGTTCATCACTACATTATTGATTTTATATTCACTTTTCATCTGCCAAGTGAATACATCTGAAGAATTTGGAACAACCGTATAGTTTTCTGATTGAGAACTTAAAAGTTTGTCACCTAATTTCATATCATAAAAAGTTATTCGACCATTATCTTTTGGCTTTACAGACGGAATCTTTACAAGCCATTTATCAAAAAGAACACCAAACTGCGACATATCACTTAAAGTCTCATAGCGGTCAGGATATGCCCCTGTCCTTTCTGCAATACTTTTAATATGAACAAGCGGAACACCTTCATTTTCAATTCCCAAGAACCACCAGTTTTCATACGAAACAGTTTCAGGATTCATCATTGGATCCTTGAAAATTTCATCCGGAGTTTCATACATAAGTTTTTCAGTAGTGTTCTTACTCTGGTAAATTTCTCCATCTGTAATAAAAAGAACCAAAGGATCTAACATATTTCCATCATTTTCTTCTTCAATCATATTAACATACTGAAAAGCCTTTCTGATGGCTGCCCCTATATCAGTATTAAGGTTACCAGACATCCACGATTTCATCTCTTGAAGATACTTTTTTATTTTCTCTTTATCTGTACTGTATTTAATACCAAAAGAATCAGCCTTGTCAGAATTACTTGAATCTCCTAACGGAACAATAACGCAATAATCATTTGATTCCAGTCTTTCATCAATGATTTTATCACAAAGACCATCTATAATATCATCCAACTGATTACTGATACTTTGAGAAATATCTACAACAAGAACAACAATTCTTCCTGGTAAAGCAACAGGTATTTCAGTTTCGTCAATAGCAACACTTTTTTCAGAATTCTTGGTACATGCCCCCATCGAAAAGAAAAACACCAAAGCGAATATTAAAATGAAAATCTTATTAACCGTTCGCATATTAATTCTCCGCCAACATATATTTAGAATCACGGTTCTTTATTACATCTGGTAATACAATAGATGTTATGATAATTGCAAATGTTGAAATCATGGAAATAATGACACCTATAATCGTAATTGTTTTGATTACTTGGAATTTAAAGAACAAAGACATAAAAATAAGAATTTCTGGAATAAAAAGAAAGATAAAGAAAACGATTTTATAGAACATCCTAAAGTATTCTTCGCCTTCTCCTGTCAGAAGTTCCTTTAATACCCTTGAAAGAAAGTAAAATGCAAAAACACATGCAGACAAGAACAAAATAATCTGAACTATAATAATTGCACAGGAATAGGTGTCAAGACTGTACGGTAAACCTTGTGATCGCCCAAGTACATTTCGAATGAAGTCTGTTACATTAACAGTACCAATCATCACACCAATAAAACCTTCCTTAAATAAAAACAAAAGCGGTGAAATGATAAAAACAAGCATTCCAAGATATATCGCACCGAGCAGTAAACCTAATAAAACAGATATTAAAAAATTCTTCATATCAATACCGCCTACTCATTTACTTAGTAAATCTAACATTTCTGTACTGTTGTACGGATTTTCAAGTAACTGTTTTTCTGGATTTTTAGGGAAATGACTCTTTATGAACTCGCTTGGACTTACAATCAAATAATCACAAGAATACTTATCATCTCGTACTCCGTTTTGACAATTTGAACAATCCCATGTCAAATCCATTAAATACCATCCATCATCCAGTTCAACCAATGTCCATGCATGATTTTGTTTCTCAACTTCTTCAGAAGTCTTCTCATTACCAGACAATCCCGTTCCAAGAACATTAATTGCTCGGAGTCCCATTCTGTCGCAGAAGTATACAAAGGTTCTTGAAAATCCAGCACAAACACACAAATGCCTTGTAAGAACAGTCCTAAAATCCCAAGGTTTATAATCTCCAATATTTAGAGAATCCCAGTCATAACTGGCAAGATACCATATAGCATCATGCAATAATTTCATCTTCTGAAAATTATCAGTTGCATTTTTTTCAATATACTTACAAACATCATCCACAAGTATATCTGGATTTATTTTTCCAGGATTAATTGCACCATGACTATCAAGGTATTTCCTTAACTTCTTATCAGGTTCTTTTGACTTATAGCTATCAATTTTCTTTATGTTCTTACCAGCTTTTAGAGGACTTTCAATTTTTATATCATCAACATTTATCTGGGCAATTTTATTTTGTGGAAAAAAATATTCATTTGAAAGATATACGTTTATTTTTTCAGTTCCATCTGGTACATAAAAGCAATTTGTCTCATACCTGTCATCAACCTTGTCTAAAACACAAAAATCAAGGTTTTCATCATTACTATCATTGCAATCCACAATGCAATATTTATAATCATCCCCAACAGAATCTACAGACAGTTTATAAATCTTTTCATCATCAACAGGAATTCCAAGAGAGGACATAGAAGAGGAACTAATAATAATTTTCTCACCTTGTTCAAGACGACTCTTTTTACTCTCATCTATATTCCCCACAAGGTTAAAGGAAACCAAAGATTCCACAAATGTTGTCGAGGTAGATGAAAGTGCTATTCTGAATTCGTCAGCATCAGACGGAATCTGGAAACTTGTTTCAAAGTATTCAGACTTTCTACCATCATTCTTATTTGTTTTTCTTTCTATAGGAAGCCAAGAAAAACAATCTTTGTTTACAGTATTAAAAATACAATAGCTACTGTCAAAAGAACTAATTTTAAAATGATATATCTGTCCTCTTTTCAATGACTCTGGATATTTTGAATTATATTTATGATCTATTACAATTTCTTGATAAGATTCTAATTCCTTATTTTGTTTTTCTTCAGGCCTTTTCCCAGATTCTCTACGTTTTTCTTCATTTAAAATAAATTCCTTAAATTCATTTAATTCAATAACATTGTAGACCGCATAGATTTTTACATCATTACTATTTTTTGCATTTGTCTTATTTGATATTCCAAGTTCAACTCTTTCAGTTCCTTTAGGAATCATTAAATTCTGACTAAAAATTTGGGATTCGAGCTTTCGTAAGGATACCCATTTATCTTTTTTACTGGGAATTACAAAATGTACTCTTACATAATTATAACTTGTCGTAGCTGTAAATTCATATTCCCTTTCTTGTACTAAAGGAACTTCAAACGGAGAAAATAATCCAATATCTAAACTATCATCAATAATAACAGGAACTTTATAGTCAAGTTCTTTTACAGATTTTACATCATCAGGAATACAACTCACAAAAATAATGCTAATCAATATAAAGCAAAAAAAGAAAAATCTTTTCATCAGAAACGCTCTTTTCAAATCTATTTGTGTAAATCAGGCATCCCATTCGGAAATGATACGACCATCCTTATCCTTGAACTTTCCACAGATAATAAAGATAAAGTCTATCAAAGCCCATACTTCACCTATGAGACACCAGCAAGTCAGAATTTGAAGTATTCCCGTTCCAACCTTTCCGACATAAAAACGATGAACTCCGAGCCATCCAAGAAAAAAAGCAAGTAATGCTGCAATAAGCCTATTTTTAGAAGAAACTTCACTTCTGTGCGCAGAAGAATTTCCTCCGACCTGAATATTTTTTTGAAGGTAAGATTCTTTTTTATCCATGTCTTGTGATGCACCGCAAGACGGACAAAACTTCACGCTAACATCAATTTCTTTTCCGCAATTTCTACAAAACATAATCACAGCTCTCAAAATTTTAAAAAGAATCTCTAAGAGCCTTTAATTGCAATGCAATTCTATAGCTGTCATCTGATATTCCTTGAGCATATCTATTTATAGAGAGTCTTCCATAACTGTTTCCATAAGCATCTACAAGCCATGGAGCATGATTTGCATATTTATTAAATGTACTGTAATCTGAATAATCAGAACCGTAATTGCCGTATTTGTTCATGATTGAATTGGAATTGTATGGCGAACCATAGTTACCATATTGGTTATAGATAGATTTTGTGGAATATTCATTCTCAAAACTTCCTAGGAAAGTTCCATCATCAGCAATAATCCGTAACTGGTTCAATGAAACGGGGAAAACACTCCATGGGGCAAAGAAAAGAACCAATATAAAAGCAAAAACAGCCTTTACGCTTTTCATAAAAACCTCCTATGCAATGAATACCAATTGCTCATTTATAATGAGTTATCTATTAAATAATATGCTCATTATTAATTTATGTCAATCTTATTTTTTCTCATTTATAATGTGGAAAAATGATTGACTATCAAAGATGCTTCATAAACAACATAAAATTTTATCGCAAGAAAAAGGGAATTTCACAGGCAATGCTTGCAGAAGCTTGTAGTGTTTCCAACGGAACAATTGGAAATATTGAATGTGGTATTACAAAGCCTTCATTTGATTTGATTGTACAGATTGCAGATTGTTTGGGCATTAAACCAGAATCATTGTTCTATACTGATGAGAAGCCATCTTTTCAAAATGAGATTCCAACTTCAGATTTTACTCCAGACCAAATTCGTAAGATAAAAGAAGCATTTAAAAATGCAGAAGATATAGCTTTATCTTCCCTAAAACAGTCATAATCATTCAATCATTGAATTTTTTTCTTATCAGAGAGTTCCATTACAAAAATATTCCATACGCTCCACAAACCGTTTCGTATCACTCCACAAACCGTTTCGTATCACTCCACAAACCGTTTCGTATCATTCCACAAACCGTTTCATATTACTCCACGGTTCATTTCCATACAGTCCACGAAACGTTTCATATTACTCCACGGTTCATTTCCATACGCTCCACGAAACGTTTCGTATTACTCCACAGTTCGTTTCCATACGCTCCACGAAACGTTTCGTATTACTCCACAGTTCGTTTCTATACACGCCACCGATACGCACCTAAAACAGTACACACAATATTTAGTGTCTGATCCCATACAGGAACAATTTGCTCTTACCGCTGCATTATACAAAACATATTCATATAATGAGCAATTTTCTTTTTTCCGTTTATGTGATATACTAAGACTATGAATAAGGATTCTTTTGAATTCGTAATCTATATTCTCCATGCCTGTTCACAAAAATGGAATAAATTACCATCTGAGGTTTATAAAAAACTGGAAGATTCACTTTGCATACAGGATTTTCTTGTTCCATTTTATGATATTCTACACACACAAGGAACCCAATATGTAGTTGCAGATGTAGAAGATTATCTTCATACACGAGGCTATAAAATATGATTGTATATCACGGTTCTATGTCGTTGATATGTATCATCAAGGAATTTGGGAAAAAGAGCGTGCTATAAAAGAAATAAAAGCTTACCCAACTTATGACCAGATAGCCTTCATAACTCAAAAAGCAATAGACAAGCTCTTAAAATTTGATTCTTACGAAGAGGTTTAAAAAATGGAAGAATCTATTTTCGAAAAAGTATATCAAGAACGACTTGAAGAAAGAATAATTGCATATATTTCTGAATGTAAAAAAATACCGTTTCAAGAAGCTATGGATTTGTATTACAACAGTTATCTTGCTGACAAAATTGCTACAGGCTCATACGGGATGCAGTATTTAGATTATAAAGTTCTGGCACAGCTAATTCTGCAAACAATACAATCTTCTGCTACAGAATAAAACAGTACATACTATATTTAGAGTCTGATCCCATACAGGATCAATTTGTTAAAGTTTTTTTTATCCAATTATCAAATATTTACACTTTTGTAAATTTTATTTCATTTTTAACTTGACTTATTCACAAATCATAAATATATTATACTCAGATGCAAAGCCTTGAGCATCATGAAAAATCGGAAACCTGTCAGGTTTCCAACATAAAAACTATATTATCAAGGACGGAAACATGCTATGGCAGAGGTAACAGCATTCGGCAAAATCTTAAGGAAGATGAGGATAGACTGTTCCGAAGTATTGGGAGCAATGGCAAAGCGACTGGGACTAAGTTCAGCCTACCTTTCCTCCATAGAAAATGGACTGCGGGAAATTCCAGACGGATTAGTGGCAAAGATAGCCAACGAATACGGACTTGACAGCTCGCAGGAAAAGGAGCTTGAAGAAGCCAAGGCAAAAGTAAAGGGAACGGTAGATGTCAAGTTGAATGACCAAAAGGCAGAGGCGGATTACGTGGAGACAGCAGTAATGTTCGCACGTGATTTTTCAAAACTCAGTACAGAGCAGGTAAATGCGATTAAAGAACTTTTGAAAAGTTTTGAAAGTTCAGGAGAAAATTCTAATGGAAGTGCATCATGATGAGCAGCAGACAGAAACATTGATTCTTACAGAAGACGGAATTCAAATTGCGGCATTTTGGACAGTCTTTCTGTGCAGAAATAGCAAGGACGGCAGGTTTGATCCTCTTTTCGTAATGGAAAACATCCTTCCACTTTTTGACAGTACCTTCAATTACAGGATTGTCAAAAAGAATGAATGGATGTGGGAAAGCAGCAAGGTGGCATTCTATATTCCATCAAAAAACGAGATAATCATACGCAGTGATGTCTATGACGGAGCACTAGAGTGCAATGCAATGGATGTCATAACTATTGCCCACGAAGTCGTCCACTACCTGCAGCATATCATAATGGAGTTTCTGCGTGCACTTGACTGTGTTGATTTCAAAACAGAACTATGCAGCGTAAATTCCAAAGCAATGTCTCGCCATGAGATTCAGACAGACATGATTACACGGCTTGTAATGTGTCCTGAACATCTTCTGGAGGGAATGACAGAAGAAGAAATTATCAGGCACTACATTTTAAATCCGATGATTCAGGTTATATGCGGCATAATAAAGGAGGCCGGCGAAAATCTGATAGAAAGCTTATATGAACCGAATTTAAATCTTATAGAAGAAAAGGGGGCTTAAAGTGTGCTGTATGAATGTATGACATCTTGCAAAAAAATGACCTGAAACTACGCCAATAGTCTCAGGTACATCAACACACTAGGAAAGATAAATCTATCCCGAACCAATAGATTTATCCTACTTCCTATTTCATTTTTTTGCAAGCGAAAAATTCAAAAAAAACACAAAATCAGAGAGAGATTTTTCACAACCGGGGTCTGTTGCCCGTAAACAAACAGAAGGATAAATCGCTATGGAAAATATTTCAACATTGGAAAACAGCTCATCAATTTTAAGTGTGACGCTGCATGAAAACAACTTTACAAAAGACGGATCTTATTACGCAACAGTAACACGTAATACGGCTTCATTCAAAAACATTCTTTCTGAGATTGCAGAAGACAATAAGGGTATGGATCCTTACATGCTTCAGTTTGCTGCAATCCTCATGCAGAAGAAAATCCTAAAACTGCTTGAGCAGGGAAAAGCCGTAAACGTGCTTGACCTTGGTACGATGTACATTGCCATGAAGTGCAATGCCAAGGGAAAAAGCGATGTATCAGACAACGGAAACTTCTATATCAAGTTTTCTCCGACACCTCTTGCAGATTCTGCCCTTGCAAAGCTGACTGTAGATAAGATTGTCTATGCTGATGGAAGTCCTGAAATAACAGAAATTACAGATCTTTCAACAGGAACGGAAGACAAAACTCTTACAGCAGGAAAACCATGCAAAATAAAGGGTGGCCGCCTAAAGATAGGTGGAAATGAAAGCGGAATATGGTTTGCACCTGTCGGTTCTGACGGAAAGATAAATACTGATGAAGCCTCCTGGACTAAGGTAAAAGAAACAGCACTGTTCAGGAACAAACCTTCAGAACTGAACTTTTTTGTTCCCGAAGTTCTTGACATAGAGAGCAGTTACAGAATTGTACTGAGAACCTCGTATCTGGGAAAAGCCAAGAACCGAAAGAACATTGTAGAAGCTATAAGCGAAGCAATTAAAATAAACGCTTAGTATTAAAAATTAGGTAAAATGAGCGCACTGACAGGAATCATGCATAACGGATTCCTGTCAGTGCCATTATTGTCACAACTTATGTTATTGTATATAATTCCTGCATGAAAGTAGCAATTGTGCATGACTGGCTTACAAACTACGGAGGTGCAGAGACGTTTGTTGAACTGTGGCTCAGAATGTATCCACAAGCAGATATCTTTACACTTGTCTATGACAAAAAGAAAATGAAAGGGCATTTCGAAGGCACTACCATTTTTACTTCAAAACTCCAAAACATTCCATTTTCAACAAAACTGTACACGAAATTACTTGTTTTCATGCCCAAGGCTTTTGAAAGCTTTGATTTTTCATCGTATGACTTAGTATTATGCTCTAGCTCAAGCTGTGCCAAAGGCGTTATCGTTCCTCCTCATGTACCGCAAATTGCCTACATTCATACACCTATGCGTTACGCATGGGATTTATTCTTTGCCTACAGAAAAAGAAGCTCATTCTTAACAAGATTTTTCATGGATCAATGGATGCCTGCCATTCGTCAGTGGGATTTCATCTCTGCTCAGAGAATAGATACAATTGTTGCAAATTCATACTACATTGCACGAAGAATTAAGAAATTTTGGAATAGAGACTCATCCGTAATTTACTCCCCATTAAATGACAAGCGTTTTTATCCTGATTTTACAAAAAAACGGGAAGATTTTTACATAGCCTTTTCACGCCTTGTTCCGTACAAGAGAATTGACCTTGCAATTTCTGCCATAAAAGGAACAGGCAAAAAACTTGTTGTAATCGGAAGCGGTTCCGAAGAAAAAGAACTTAGAATGCTTGCGGAGGGAGACCCTAACATAACTTTTACAGGGCGAGTTTCAGATGAAGAACTCCGAAACTACATGCAGACATGCAAAGCCTTGATTTTTTGTGCAGAAGAAGATTTTGGCTTGGCTCCACTAGAAGCACAGGCATGTGGAGCTCCTGTCATTGCGTTTGGTAGAGGCGGTGCTTGTGAAACCGTAATCAATGAAAAAACAGGCATATTTTTTCCACTTCAGGAAATAGATTCAGTAAAAACGGCTATAGAAAAGTTTGAATTGTTATATGAAAAAGGTGTATTCATTCCCAAAGAAATTTCAAAGCACGCAAATACATTCACAGAAGAACGGTTTCAAAAACAATTCCTTGAAATTGTAAAACAGACTCAGGAACGTATAAGAATAGGTGCTGATAAATGAATGCAACTCAGAATCTGTCAATAGCAGTAGACTGCCGCATGAGTGGTAAAAGTGGTATTGGAACCTTCTTAGATGGTATTCTTCCACATCTATGCAAAGAATCTTCAAAGGTCCTTCTTATTGGCTCTGAAGAAATATTGAAATGTTACAAGGCAAATGAAAATGTAAATGTTGAGCTTTGCAATGTAAAACCATTTTCAATAAAAGAAATATTCTTTTTTCCAAAGAAAATTGCAAAGAAAATAAATAAGTGTGATGTATATTATTCACCATACTGTAACATACCGTGTGGCATACGCATACCGATATTTACGACAATCCATGATATAATATTTCTTGATGTCAAAGGATTGACAGGAGTGCTGGGTACTTTTATACGAAAATGTTTCTATCTATATGCAATAAAAAGATCAAAAGCAATCTTTACAGTATCACAATTCAGCAGACAAAGGATACGGGAAAAATTACACTGCAAAAAGCCGATTTTTATTGCATATAATGGGCTTCCCTCATATCTTATTGAAAAACAAATTAAAGAAACAGCTTCTATTGAAAAAGAACCAATAATATTATTTGTAGGAAATATAAAAAAACACAAAGGACTGTCTGTTTTAATCGAGGCTTTTTCAGACTTCTCAAAACAAACTGATGCCAAATTAGTTATTGTAGGTGACAAAGACAATTTCAGGACAAAAGATACACAAACGCAAGAGCTTTTCAAGAATTTTTCTGATAAAATTACATTTACAGGAAGAATATCTAACGACGACTTATATGTCCTGCTGAAAAAAGCGTCAGTTCTCGTGCAGCCATCATATTACGAAGGGTTCGGAATTCCACCTTTAGAAGCATTAGCATGTGGAACAAATGCAATAGTATCTGACATTCCAGTATTCAAGGAAATCTATGGTACACTACCCGTTCACTTTTTCAAAACTGGGGATTCAAAGAATCTTATGGAAAAACTAACAGAAGTATGGAATACAGAGCCGAAAAATGGTATTATACCCGAGAGTTATTCATATAAAGTCTCTGCCCAGAAAATTGTAGCAGAAATTGTAACCTTTATACATGCAGACTAATTTTATTAATGTGAGATTTTCATCAAGATAATGTATCATGACAGAAGCTGAATTTGAACAGGATTTTCACAATCATTTTAAAAGAACCACATCTTTCTTTTCAGGTCTCGCTCTAGCCTTTGTGGATGCACTCATTGTATTCCTGTGCATTGGAATAGGCTTTTTTATAGTAAACCTCATCAGCCCTCCGTCTATCAATTTCCGTTCATTTATTGAATATTCGGCATATCTGCCTTTTATCCTCGTTGTTTTTTATGCAGCAAATCTATATCCAGGCATATTAATTGCCCCACAGCAAGAAGTAAAGAGATTTTCTCTCTGTACTTTTTTTGCATTCATGGGCATTGCAATGAGCATTAATCTTGAATCCAGATATCGATGGCCAATTGCACTCGCACTGGTAACAGGCTGGCCTTTTGCAACAATACTCTTGCCATCTGGCAGAGAAGCTTCTCGCCTATTCTTTGGAAAACGACATTGGTGGGGAGTTCCAGCAGTTGTCTATTCAAAAGGAACAAATGCCTACACAATCGTAAATCGCCTTTTAAAAAACCGTAACTTTGGATATATTCCAGTTGTCATAATAGTAGATCAGGATATAAATACTGACAGCTATCAGGGAGTTCCTGTTTTTTACGAAACGGAAGCTCTAAAGGATGCCATCAAAAGGCTTAATATAAAGGTTGCCATCGTGTGCGACTACAATAGGAATATAGAAGAGATAAAGATGAATTACAGATATATGATACAGGTACCGAAAAATCAGCTTGCAACAAACATGTCCCTGCACATGAGGGATTTTGGAGGAATACTCGGTTTTTCTTCAACAAACTACCTTACAAAGAGTGCATCGCTGCTTGCAAAACGCTGCATTGATTTATTTTTATGCCTCGTTGCATTGCCTTTTGTCATTGTTCTGACAGCAATTATAGCACTTATCATAAAGAAAACATCCCCTGGTCCCGTCTTTTATGGTCACAAACGGATTGGAAAAAATCACAGGACGATTACCTGCTGGAAGTTTAGATCCATGGTAACAGATGCAGAAGAGCAGCTGCAGCACATACTGGCAACAGATCCTGTAAGGGCAGCAGAATGGGAAAAGGACAGAAAATTTACTGATGATCCACGGGTAACTCCTTTTGGAAAATTTCTTAGAAGAACAAGCCTTGACGAATTGCCTCAACTATGGAATATTTTTAAAGGAGATATGTCTTTTGTTGGGCCACGACCAGTAACAGAGCCAGAATTAATACGGTATGGAAAATATGCAGATTATGTCCTTTCTGTTCAGCCCGGATTAAGCGGCATGTGGCAAATTTCAGGCAGAAGCGATACAGGCTATGAAGAGAGAATTACATTAGACACATATTACATTCAAAACTGGTCTGTATGGCTAGACATTTGGATTATCCTAAAAACGGTATGGGTTGTGCTAAAAGGAAGCGGAGCTTATTAGAAAAATGAAAATAAAAATTAATTTTTTAATTTTTATAATCATGCACTATTTTTGTCAATCTTTTGTTTTCGCATTTCCTACAGAAAAATACAAATTAGAAAGTGTACAGTTCATATCCAATGGCAAAACAAATACGTCCATATTGCAGCAAAAAATCAATCCTATAGATATAGAAAAAATATATGCATCACTAGAAGAATTAGAATCAACACTCGCGTACATAAAGCAGGAACTTGAAAATACAAGATTATTATCCGAAATAACATACACCTATGAATTGTCGGAATTTCAGGAAAATGGCATTCGACTTGTAACAGCAATATATTCGTTCAATGATACAAACTCTCTTGTCATCATACCATGTCCTTCTGTTGATTCAAACAGCGGCTCATCATTACGGCTCATCTTGCAGGATCAAAATTTTCTGGGCCTAATGAATCCTCTGAAGTTAGGATTAATTGGACAATTGGGAACGGAAGAAGAACCAGACAACATGTCCAAAATAAGCCTTGGTGGATATTTTAATTATGCATATCCATTTTCCGTAGGAAAAACAAAGAATTCCTGGCTCAACATGTTCAGCATAAACTGGACAGTAAATGAAGGTATACCAGACTTTGCCGCTGCATCAGGAATCGACATAGGCATTCCCATCGGTAATAATATCCTCAAATTTGATTTCATTCAGTCTGTACTGCAGAATTCTGATTATAGAAAATATGAAGACTCTTTGTATTTCATCGAAACAGGAAGAGTTTCAATGCCAATCAGATTAGGAAGTCTGAGCGACAAAGCATATGTAACATATACCCCATTTTTACAAGCAACATATAATTGGGATTTTGACGGCATAAATGATCTCAATAAAAAATTAAGGGACACGCCAAAAGTAACAGCAGGTCAAACAGTTTCAGTAAATAAAATTAACTGGACAGGAAATTTTCGAAACGGCTATGCCATTTATGCAATGCAAGCTTTAACTCGAAATTTTTATTCACACAGGCTTTCCTCCATGTATATTCCATACATATCTCTCAATGCGAGTTTTTACCATAGTTACAAAAATATGATAGGAATTGAGGCTAATATACATTTTTTTTCAATGATGAACTCCGTTATGAACATAGGTCCTCAATTGCGGGGCATCCTTGATAAACAAGTATTCAGAGGTTATTTTATCGATGATGATAATTATGCATTGGAAACAGAAACTGCCCTGACTGTCAATATAGGAATTCCGATCCATCTATTTTCAACACATTGGCTGGAATGGTTCAATATAGAAAATACCGATTCTGGAGTGGGAAAATTATTGAATTTCTTAGGATTTGAATTGCACCTATCACCTTTTTTAGATATAGGCATACTAAAAAACAGAGCTACAAACGAATACTTTAGCATAAAAAATGGATTATACGCAGGAGGCTTTGAACTCATACTGTATCCGGAAAAGTGGAAAAGCTATGCCATTAGGGCAAGTCTTGGATTTGATTTAAGCAAAAATAAAAAATGGCGTTCCCCAACAAAAGATTATGAACTGTTTATCGGTGTTGGCCATTTGTTCTAACTCTTGCCAATCTTGATAAAAAAGCAGATTACATGTAATGAAGCATGATTCCGTCAAGCTTTAGAGAAAAAGAAAAATATCCAAAAAATTTTGGAGGTACCCATTATTGAATGGTACCTTCTGTATCAATCATGCATATTGTACACAGAAAACACAGCTTATTGAGAAGTTCACTGCCTTATTTGCAAAAATCAGATTCTCTCTTATTGCCAGACTCACAAAATCCAGTGTACGAGCAAAGCTTTAGAGGTTTTCCTAATCTTTTAATGAAGCCAATTTTACAGAAGCTTTTTTCTGCCAATATTTTTCTGGTTCATGTTCCGCCAATATATCTAACAAAGTCTTTGCAAAAACATCATTCTTGCAAGAGCTACTCGTTACAGCAAGATTGTAAAACAGTTTCCAGATTTCATTATCATTTCCCCAGTCAACTATATCACTGTATAAAGCTGCCTTATCCAATAAATCTGAAAATCCTGCATATGAGTAGTCAATCAGACGATCTTTCAAAGTTTCTTCAATCTTAGTTACAGCAGCAATACTACCAAGAGCTGCACAGCGAAGTGCCTTTTCTTCCCGACCAAGTCTTGAATAATATTCATTCAAAAGAACGAGGGCTTTTATGGAAATATCATTTTCACTTCGATACAGTAAAAAGAATTTATGTACAGAATCTATTTTATTCTGATTTACAAGACGTACCAAAGCATTCATAAACCCTTCATCCGTATAAAACGTATCGTCCATAAGAACAGCAAGCAATTTCTGTTCATAATTCAAGGTGTCGTCCTTCATTTCAGAAATTTCTGCCATTTCATACAGAATGTCATACTTTACGTCAGGAACATCCAACCTCTTTAAATTGTCATAGGCACGTATTAAATATTGATAAGCTAAATCAGTCTCACCTTCAAGCTTGTAAATCTTTCCAATAAGATAATCTGCTTCAGGATAAATATAATCATCATCAACCCATTTGCACAGCAAAGAAAACTTTCCATGAAAAAAATCCATGCCATACAAATTAATATTTTTCTCTATAACAGAAACAGCATCATCGTAGTTTTTCTCTTTCAGAATAGGAAGAATCTCTTCAAGATAATCCCCAGCTTTTCTAACTCTATAATTTTTTTGAGTCTGATCAAGAATAAAACTTTCCCATGCAGCAACTTCCTTTTTTTTCTGCTTTGCATTTTCTGCAAGTTTTATTGCATCACCGTACTCCGCAGAATCATAAGCATTTTGTGCCTGTTTCAAGATATACCAGTATTCATCTCCAGAAGGCTTACGAACAGAATTTATGTGCTGAGCAAAAACAGCAGGAAATAGTACACAATAAAATACAAAAAGACATAACAAAAACTTAATTTTCATCAGATTCAAAGTCTCCTAGACCTTCATGAAGGTTATAAACTTTCCAATTCCTTCCTAAATTCAGTATCGGCATCTTTAGCAGGAACCGTTCGTATAATTTTACCTTTTTTAAAAATTATAACCTTGTCAGCTCCTCCAGCAATGCCTAAATCAGCATGTTTTCCTTCTCCAGGTCCATTAACAACACATCCCATTACAGCAATAGTTACATCTTTTTTTAAAGAATATAATTCATTTTGCCATCGCTCAACAAATGAATGTACATCAAATCCCAATCGACCACATCGAGGGCAACTTACAAGAGTAACACCTCCGTTTCGTTTTCCACACTCATGAAGAATTTCCCTTCCCGCAAGAACTTCATTTTCAGGAGAGGAAGAAAGGCTAACTCGAATGGTTGCCCCTATATCCTGCTTTAAAAGTTCCGTAAAAGCAATTGTAGATTTCACAATACCAGAAATTAAAGGACCAGCTTCCGTAACACCTATATGCAACGGAATATCGCAGACATCAGCAAAAGCTTTATTTGCCTGTATCGTCTCATCAACGGAGGAAGACTTCATGCTTACGACAACATTTTTAAAATCAAATTCATCAAATATTTCTATTTCACGAAGAGCAGTTTGAGCGAGAGCTTCTGCCCGCGACAGTTTTTTTTCAAGAACAAGCGACTCTAAATCTTTTGGAAGGCTACCAGAATTTACACCAATGCGAATTGCAACCTGCCTTTCTTTACATGCATCAACAACAGCTTTAACTTTTTCTTTACTACCAATATTACCAGGATTAATGCGAATAACGGAAACACATCCTTTCAAACATTCCAACGCAAGCTTATAATCAAAGTGAATGTCTGCAACAAGAGGTACATCTGTATGATTAGCTAGAACACAAAGACCTTTTGCGCTATCAATATCAGGAACAGCAAATCGTATGATATCACAACCGAGAGATTTCAATGTATTTATGCGCTTCAAGATGGAGAATAACTTTTCAGAACCTTCAAAAACATCCGTGATTCCTTCTTTCCACATAGTCTGAATCGTAACAGGATTATCGCCACCTACTTTTATTTCTTTTATGTTATGCTTTCCACCAATTATAACAACCCGTGATTTTTTCATACAAATGTCCTGTAATAGAATGAGGGCATTACTGTTGCAAAACATCAGCAATGCCCCTTAATTCAAATTATATAAAGCAACTTCTAAAAACTTCAAATTTTAGAGGCTACTATAAAAGTGTACGCAGACAACTAGACAACTATGCAATCATGCCGAAAACCATTGCAAACAAAGCAACAGTTTCACAAAGACCAACAACCATAATATAGTTTGTAAAGCCTTTTCCAGTTTCTGCAAGAGCATCACTACCAGCAGCACCAGCCTTTCCCTGTGCAATAGCGGACATACACATAGCCAAACCAGCAGCAAGACCAAGACCAAGTGAGAACAAAGGATCGAGTGAACCATCTGCAACCTTTCCTTTCATTGTATTCATTAAAAGGAAGCCGTAGATTGTCTGAGTCAAAGGAGCACCTGCAAAAACAACCAAAAGGAATGGAGCAGGCTTGTTGTTAAGATAACATCTCTTCCATGCACCAATTGCACCCTGACCAGCAATACCAATACCGATAGCACTACCCATAGCTGCTATTCCCATTACCAAACCAGCACCAATCATACCCCAGTTCATAAATTACTCCTTATTCACAGTCAACTGTGATTATTTATTCAAATGTAAAGATGAATCTATATTCATCATTATACCAAAATTAAATTATATTAGGAATATATGTTGGCATATATTCCTAAACCTTTCAGTCTTCAGGATTCTTAAATGGTCTATACTTTGTTCCGCTCCATGCCATGCCCAAATGTTGAGAGAATTCAAGCGTATTCAAACGAACACCATGAACAATGACAGAAAGCAAGTTCAAAATCATATTCAATCCATGACCAAATACCAGAAGCACAATTGCAAAAATAACAATTGCAAGTTTTCCAAACATAGGTCCAGCCATACTATTTACAGTCTGGCTAATTGCAGCACCAGCAAGTCCAACAGCCCACAGACGAATGTAGGAAACAATATCACTAAAGACATTGACAACTCCAAGCAACACACTAATTATGTTCTTGCAGCTTTCCAGAACAGATTTGCCTACACTTCCTTCATAATTAGAGAAAATGAAACTCAATATGAAACCGAAAAGCAACACTGCAAGTGCAATAATAGGAATGCTTGAAGGCAAATTTATAGCACCTCTGAAGATTGGAATTGGAACACCTTTATCAGATAATGGGAAACGCGTACCATCCACGACCATGTTCATGACAACATAGAACATACCCCACAACTGCAATAAGGATCCCAAATCTCCAAGACATTTAAGGCTTTTTCTATCCGCAAAAAAGCACTTCACATGAGCAATCGTAAGCTGCAATATGGCAAGCATAAAGCAAAACACCTTCTGATTATTCTCATAATGCTCAGGATTTTTTGCAGATGAAACAGGATAGAATGACAAGTTAACCAAAGATTCCGGCAACTTTGACGAATCAATTCCAAACCAAGAACATGTCATGACACCCCAAAGGCATGTACATAATCCAAGCACAGTCACAAGTACTGGCAATGATTTTTTCCCTGGCTTAGACTTTCCAAACAAGACAATTCCAGCAATAGTAACAAGAGCCCCATATCCAGCATCTCCAAATATCATTGCAAAGAAAATGCAGAAAAATAGGAGAAACCAACCAGAAATGTCAAATTCATGATATCCAGGAGTAACATCCAAGAAATCTGTAAGCGGATAAATTATACTTACAAGCTTAGAGTTATGAAGTTTCGTTGGAACAGGATCATCATAGGCAGGATCAGAAGCAGTATATGCCCATGAATTATTTTTACAAACCTGCTTAAATCGATCCATTGCATCAACAGGAACATAACCTGTAAGCCATGCAAGTCTCGTTGCTTCACAAGAATCAGTTTCAGCATTTTCCTGTTCAGAGCCTTCATGAGCCATTCCGCTGTATATATTCTCAAATTCAATATCAAGGGACAAATCCTTTTTATGAACTTTGAGAGTATCAAGGAATTTTTTATCATCGAGAAGCTCACTTTCAATACGGGAAATTTCCAATTTGTACTTCAAGATATTTTCTCGAATCGAATTTGTTGACATCTCCGGCATCGGAACAGCATAAGCTTCTGGTGGCAAATCAACAGGACGTTCCGTTACTTCTGAATCAGAAAGAAGGAGGAAGCGCACTGTTTTTGCAAATCCATTAACCCTGATTGTTTTTACAGAATTCCCGATTAATGAATATTTGTCTTCCGGAATCTCATACAAATATGCAAAAATTCCACTTTTAGCAAGTTCTGCAAGAGCAGCAGGATCTACATCACCCCAGTATGAAAGCCTTTCAAGTTCATTTGTTCCCTGAGAAATGCTATCCAAGAGGGATTTCTTTCGATCATTCAAGGCTACTATATTTGAAGCCATCTCAGAGGCAGAATCCTTTTCAAGGGAAATTTGCTTGATTACTTTCTGCTTAGAAACCTTGATTTCTTCCAAAATGGAAATGGCCTTGTCTGTCGTTGCAGATGCCTCTTTGTAAGAAGACAATACAGGTCCAGACCCTTCGATAGCCTCAAGATGAACAACACCCGCTTTTCTAAGCTGCTTCAGAGACTCTTTTCTTGTAGAATCAAGTACAACAATTGAAATTTTTTTCATTGGTACAATCATTCTTCCGCCTCCTTACTGCTTGCTCGTTCCAGTTTTTTCTTTGAAATCTTACTGCGAACTACAGCAGCGACCTGTTCATCTCCAAGGAATACATTTATGCGCTTAATGTTAGCCTTGGTTTCTGGAATTTTTACTTTTTCAAACAGGTTGACACGTTGAGTTGTCGTTCTGAGTTCCTGAGAAAGCAATCGAACCTGCTCATAAAGAACTTCAGCCTGCAAATCAAGCTCCAAAGCTTTTTCCATTCGGTCTGCAGCCATATCTATCCATAAAGGAGTCCTATACAGATCATAATCTCCACGACCAAAATCTGCTCCTTCATAGATTGGAATTTTTACACCGGCTATATTTCCCCAACCCTTCTTGATATTTTTTACAGTTACCATTCCAGGTTTAAAAGCTTCTTTTTCACCAAAGACAGAAATCCATTTTTCAAAATCTTCTTCCAATGATTTTTTTTGAGCACGGACTTCTTTTGCTTTTTCATCTATAGTACGGATTTCAGACTGCAGCTGTTGTTTTTTGAGCGTAAGCGTAGGAAGATAACGCTGATACATTTTCAGAGAATCTTTTTGCGCCTTCAGCTCATTTTTCGTCAGCTTAATCTTTGCCATTCAGCATTCCTCATTCAGTTTGCAGGCCAGAACTGCTCAATCAAATCTGTTTTCAGTCCAGTTTCGTTCTTTTCAAAACATTTAGACAAAATCTTCCAGCCATTATCCAAAGCTTCTTCCAATGGAATATTAACACTTAAATCCATCATCTGAGCTTCAAACAATTCTCCATACTTCAAGAGCTTTTCATCCCAAGCACTCATATTGAATCCCATACTCTTTTTCTCAAGAGTATCTTTATATGAAGCATAAAGACGAATCATACCATCCATCAAAGCACGGTGATCTTTGCGAGTCTTGCCATTAACCTGCTGCTTAAGACGAGACAAAGAACCAAATGGCTCAATGTGCCCACCTTTAAGATAGAACTGTCCTTCAGTAATATATCCAGTATTATCAGGAACTGGATGTGTGACATCATCTCCTGGCATCGTAGTTACAGCAAGAATCGTAACAGAACCAGAATCAGAAAAGTCAACAGCCTTCTCATAACGGGCAGCAAGCTGAGAATACAAATCTCCAGGATAACCACGGTTAGAAGGAACCTGTTCCTGAGTAATGGCAACTTCCTTCATGGAATCTGCAAAGTTTGTCATGTCCGTAAGCAAGCAAAGAACATTTTTTCCCTGCAATGCAAATTGCTCAGCAACAGCAAGGGACAAATCAGGAATCTTCATACATTCAACAGTTGGATCAGCAGCCGTATGGATGAACATTACGGTCTTGCTCAACGCACCACCTTCTTCCAAAGTATTCTTAAAGTAAAGATAATCATCATACTTTAATCCCATTCCACCCAAGACAATGACATCAACTTCTGCCTGCATAGCGATGCGTGCCAAAAGCTGGTTGTACGGTTCTCCAGAAATAGAGAAAATAGGAAGTTTCTGGGAAACAACCAAAGTATTGAAAATATCAATCATTGGAATACCTGTACGTATCATTCTGGTTGGAACTATACGTTTTGAAGGGTTGACGGACGGTCCTCCAATTTCAACAAGATTATCAACAAGAGCCGGTCCATGATCTCTTGGTTCAGCAGAACCGTTAAAAATTCGACCAAGCAGATTTTCACTAAATGATACACGCATTTCCTGACCAAGAAAACGGATCTGGTCATTTGTTGAAACGCCACGACCTCCAGCAAAAACCTGAAGTGAGACCAAATCGCCATCAATCTTGTTTACTTCAGCCAAAGATTTACCAAAACGAGTGGTGATTTCTGCAAGTTCATTTAACTTTACACCTTTTGCACGAACAGTGATAACACTACCGTTAATGCTTTCGATTTTGCTATAAACTTTATTCATTACTCACCATCCTTGAGAAGAGCCTTTACTTCATCAGTTATCTGTGCATTCACAGAAGCCAGCAATTTATCTATTGATGCCTCATGAGCCTTAAATTCATCACTTTGGAATTTTGCATAGTTCATATCTGTAAATTCCTGACGCAATTTATTAAAGAATGCACGAGCTTCATCTTTTTCCTTTACATCAAAAGTAGAGCCTAATACACCGACAATCTTTGCAAATACATACTTCTGACGATCAGGACTTGTAGCACCTTCAGTTTCATCAAAAGAATCCTGCTGCATATAAACTGCATCAAGGAATTCACTCTTCAAATATACAATAAAGTCTGCCAGAGACGTTCCCTCTTCTCCAACAACCTTCATCATCTGATTTACTTCAGAACCACGCCTATACAAAGCCCTTGCATATTCTACCCGATCTTCACTCTGGACAGACTTATACTTAGACCAAGAATCAAGTGGATCAATTGCAGGATACCGTCTTGCATCAGAACGCTCTCTTGATAGACCGTGGAATGCACCAACAACTTTCAGTGTTGCCTGTGTAACAGGTTCTTCAAAGTTACCACCAGCAGGAGAAACAGTACCACCAATCGTAACGGAACCTGTATTTCCATCACGGAGCTTTACGATACCAGCCCGCTCATAGAATGATGCAATAGTACTTTCAAGATATGCAGGGAATGCTTCTTCTCCAGGAATTTCCTCCAAGCGACCTGACATTTCACGCATTGCCTGTGCCCAGCGAGAAGTTGAATCTGCAAGCATCAAAACATTAAGACCCATCTGGCGATAATATTCAGCAAGAGTAACAGCTGTATAAACAGAAGCTTCACGAGATGCTACAGGCATGGAAGACGTATTACAAATGATAATAGTCCTTTCCATCAAAGAACGTCCTGTACGAGGATCCTTCAATTCCGGAAATTCCGTCAAAGTTTCAACAACTTCACCTGCACGTTCTCCACAAGCAGCAACAATAACAATATCAACATCTGCATTACGGCTTGTTGTATGCTGGAGAACTGTCTTGCCGGCACCGAATGGTCCTGGAATACAATAGGTTCCTCCAAGAGCTACAGGGAAGAATGTATCGATAAGGCGAACCTTTGTAACCATGGGTTTTTCAGGACGCAGACGTTCTGCGTAACAATTAACGGCTCTCTTTACCGGCCATTTGAAACTCATGCAAATGTCATGAACTTTGCCCTTTTCATCGACAAGCGTGGCAATCGTATCATGAATCTTATAAGAGCCAGCTTTAACAACACTTTTTACGGTATACGTACCTAAAAATCCATACGGCACTTGAATTTTGTGGGTAAACGGACCTTCTGGAACAGAACCAACGGCATCACCTGCCATAACCTTGTCACCGGCCTGAGCCGTAGGAGTAAATTCCCATTCCTTTTTATCGTCAAGAGCAGGAAGATAAACACCTCGTTCCAAGAAGTAGCCTGAATGTTCTGCAAGAAGAGGAAGAGGATTCTGCAGGCCATCGTACACCTGACCAAGAAGACCTGGTCCTATTTCAACACTTAGCAAATCGCCCGTAAATGTTACAGTACAATCAGTGGAAATACCTTTCGTCATTTCGTAAATCTGCATCTGAGCAGTATTTCCACGAATGCGAATAACCTCACCCTTTAAATTTTGATTTCCTACTTTAACATAGCCTACTTCATTAAGGGCGACCTTACCGTCAAATTCAACAGAAACCATGTTTCCATTGACGGCAACAACCTTACCTTTTGTTTCAGTCATTTATTTTCTCCAAGAATATCTTCATAAATTTTATGATAAGAAGCCAAGCCTTCATCCCGAGTAAACTTCTTCATTCTTTCTGTGAGCATAAGACGCAAACCATAACTAAATACTGCATCCACAGAAAAGAAATCCAACGGAGTTATTTTGTCAAGGACACCAAGCCTGTATTCATTTAAATACTGCTCGGCAGACAAAGGACTGTCCATTCCTGTTGCGGTACGTGCAGCTTGAACAATTTCCCCGTCAAATACAGCAGGAATATCTTTAGCATCTTTCTTCATTTTAAGAGCTCGAAGAGCAGCAAGAGCAAAACGAAGATCTCTTTCTTTGCGATACCACTCATCAAGAAAGGCAGATCCCGTTGAGACAGAATCCAAAGGAGGTTCCAATGACAAAGAAGCTGCTATGCCGGCATTTTTTTCAGACATGAATCTCTGACATAAATCCTTATAGTAGTCCGTCGTAATGGGAAGCTTTGAAACACTGTCATCATCAGCCTTAAATGCAGGGAGCTGAGATACTAAATAATAGAGATGTTCCACTATTTCTTTTCCTTCTTATCTTTAGTTGTAGAAGCTCGTTTTCTTCCGGCAGTCTTCTTTACAGTTTTTTCCTCAGCAACCTCAACATCAGAACTATCGTCATCAACAGGTTCGCTTGGAATTCCTGCCGCAGCGTTCTTCATCAATTCAGTTGTCTTTGGATTCAAATATGAACTGAACAATTCAGCAACACTTTCTGCACTGAAATCATAGAATGCACTTCCATCCTTTGCCCCAATTCTAAAGCCAGAAGACAAAGAGTCATCACTCTTCAATTCAAGCCCCTTTGAAATGTGTGATTTCAATGCAGTCTTCAAGCCTGATTCAAGAGCCTTCAAATCTTTTGAAGAAAGGAGAACCGACAAATCTTTTGTATCAGGAGTTGCAACCCATGCCTTTACAGTTTCCGGAATGAGTTTTTTTAGCAAATCTTTGTCATAAGCCTTTGCAATTCCATTTCCAACGAGTGCAGAAAGTTCTTTATTAATACCATCACGGAAAGAGATAATCAAATTTCGACCAGCTTGAGTAATTGCGTCCTCACTGGCTTTTTCCATGCGGGCTGTTTCAACTTTTGCATTCTTTATGATGCTGTCAGCTTTTTCTTCAGCTCCACTAATAATAGAAGCTGCTTTTTTTTCTGCTTCAGAAATAATATTCTGTGCAGAACTTGTTGCGCTGGCTACACCGTCTTTTCTAATCTTATCGATTAGTTCCTGTAACTGGACGTCCATTGTGACCTCTCTTAAAAAAAAATTACAAATTAAAATACAAATGCATACTGAGTAATCTGATGATATTCTTTATCAGGATACACAATAGCAGAAGGGAAACTGCTTTTATTTGGAGCATCAGGATATGCTTCTGTTTCAAGGCATAATCCGTAATGCTTATTATATATAAAGCCGTTCTTTCCCTGTATGTTATTAACAAAATTGCCTGCATAAAACTGAATGCCGGGTTTCGTAGTCTTTACCATCATTTTGCGACCACTGGCAGGATCTTCAACTTCTGCAGCCATGCGCATGTTTCCATCATCTTTGAATCCATCAATACAGAAACAATGATCGTAGCCTACACCAACCTTATCCAAATCAGCACCTATCAGTTTTTCCTTTGTAAAATCAAAGGGCGTTCCTGCAACATTTATAATTTTTCCAGTTGGAATGAGCTTATCATCAACTTCAAGATAGTTAGAACAATACAGCTTCAGTTTCTGATCAGCTACAGAGCCACCATCGTGTCCTTTCAAATTAAAATAAGCATGATTCGTTATGTTAATGGGGGTTGCCTTATCCGTTATTCCTCGATACTCCAAAGTAATTTCATTCTTTTCGTTTAAGGTATATACAATGGAAAAATCAACATTTCCTGGGAATCCCTGTTCACCATCACGGCTTTTCTTTGTAAATTCAACACCAACTCCGTATGAGGTCTTGACTTTTTTTGCCTTCCAGACTTCCTTATCCCATCGGTCAAACCCACCATGAAGCGTATTGATGCCATTGTCATTCTTGTCAAGAGAATATGTCTTACCTTCAAGATTAAAGGATGCACCCCCAATCCTATTTGCAAAGCGTCCTACTATCGCACCAAAGCAAGAAGTATTGGTTATAAAACCATCAAGCGTAGAAAATCCAAGAGTAACATCCACATGTTTTTTCTTTTTATCGGGAACAACAATGCTGGTTATGATACAGCCATAATTTGTAACGGAAAAACTCATGCGTCCGTTAGACACAGTATAAAGATGTACTTTTTTTCCATCTGACAAAAGTCCATAACGACTCTTCTTTACCTTTATGCCAACCATACCTTTTTATTATACTTTCTTTTTATGAAAATTCAAGAATAATTTTTACTTCTTGAGTACTTTTTCCCGTTTCTGCAGCAATTTCTTCGACTGTATACCCTAAATTCCTTAATTCGTGTACAACAGTCTTAAATTCCTTCTTTGGCTTTACCAATTCATTAGCAAGTGAAACTTCAGGTATAGATTCAATGTTTTCGCTTTTTTTAACTTCCATTTGACGCTGGTCATCAATACCTGCAGGGTTCGAATATTCCTGCATGAACACAGAAGAACCTTCGCTTCCTCCGGCATTGGCATGATACGACATTTGCTCTTTTTGATACGCAAGGACTGGAGAATATTTTTTTGAAGCATCTCTTTTTACATCGGCATACACCTTTTCTTCGAAATTCTTGGAACGTTCTGTATGCTCAGCTTCCTTATTGAGAATGTCATTCTTTTTTAAAACATTAATTTTTTCCTGCAAGACCACAATTTTATTATCAGCTTCTGCGGAAAGAAATTTCAAATCTTTTATCCGTTCGTTAATCAGCTTTATATTTCTGTCCGTAGCGGAATCAATCTGAATGAGCAAGGTATTCAACTTCAACTTTACGTTTTCAATCACACCATCTGCCGAAAACATTTTCTTCAAGTGACTAAAAAGAAAAAACCAGGAAATACCATTTATGATGTACAGAATTATAATAAGAGCAACAGCCATTTTTAAATAATAATAACTATCCCGTTATATCAATAATTGTTCCAAGCAAAGGATCAGAATATTCTTTTTGAACAGGAGCTTCAGCTTCAGATTCATCCTTTTTTTTCTTAGAACCTGAATACAATCCCTGTCCAGCAGAACCACCCTCATCCAAGTTGTTTTTTATTTTATTGGAATCAACTTCCTTTTGAGCAGCATCCTGCACAGTTTTTGATTTTTCAAGATTTTCAGCGGCAGTCTTATCCCTTCCATGCTGATTGGCAAACTGCACACTGTGATTTTGAGAAGCATTAAACTTTGCAACATTATCCATCTGCGAATAAACAACAGACAAATCAATTGGTTGAATAGCCATCAGGAGCTCCTACATCACTCGTTACCTGAGACTGATCATACTTGCCACGACGCACAAAATTATTTTCAAAGTAGAACGAAACGGCCTTGCAATCAGTTTTTATTTCATCCAACTCATCACGAACATAAATCTTTGTACCTGCATAAACAGTACCACTTGCATTAACCCTGCCAACAACCTTCAATTCCCTCAAACGCTGCTGTATAGTGTTAATTTCCTCTGTCATTGCATCACTTTTTTCAACAATCTCGTTCTTTTGCTCCTTGAACTTCATGAGAGCCTCTTCCTTTTCTTTCGGAATAGAACGTCTGATTTCTTTTTGATTTTCCAACGTACTGATATTAAGGTCTATCTCATCCAATTCTTTCGCAAGCTCCGTCTGCTGTGTCTGAAGTTCAACAAGGCGCTGCTTTGCCTCAGGGTCAAAACCGACTTCAAGAATCGTTTCTGCACCACCCGCAGGAGAGCCAATATTCTTTGCAGAGATTTCCTCCGTTGCAAACAAATGACCTCCGATAATTTGAGCACGCTTACCTTTCAGCAAAATCTTTTTCATTGCAGAGACATCTGCATTCATAATGTTGTCATTTACGACAACATATTCTCCTGCAGTAACCTTTGTATTCTGAATGAAGCGCGCCCAGACAGACTTTGAAGTTTTTATTACACCTTCATCGCGTCCCATAACGCCCTGAGAAATAACGATATCACCTTCAGCTTCAATCTTACAGTTACCGACAGAACCATACACCTCTATGTTGCCGTCCGCCTTGATGTTGTAACCGTCTTCAACATTTCCCTTGACAATGACAGTTCCCATAAACGTAATGTTTCCAGTCTTAATGTTAACGCCAGGAACTTCGTACACTTCCTCGACCGTTATCTTGTTACCGACAAGCATAACCTGACCGTTCTTTTCCGCAAGAATAGTCCGTCCATCCTTATCCATAACAACATTGGATCCAAGCATGACCTGAATATCCTTTCCGTTCTTTGCTTCAAGATACTTTCCAAAGATAGTCTTTCCGCCCTTTCCACGTTCAGCAAGGATTTTCTGAGCAAGACGCTGACCGGCAACGACATTTTGAATGAGATTAAGTTCCTTAAAGTTAACCTGCCCATTCTGAGTTTCCTTAAGACGCATCTTCGACGTATCAGTTTCAAAGTCGTATGCAATGTATGCATCATGACCGTCAATTGGTTTAATGGCAGTTGCAACTTCATACGGAGTGTTATAGACAGGATTATCAACAAACTCTGTAATTTTTTCCATATCGATGCCCGCAACGACACCCTGTGTCTGAAGGGCTTTCTTTATCATATCGATGGAAATTTCACTTCCACTTGCTGCAGGAGGAGAAACCGTAATTGTTGCATACATTTCGTCTTTCGGAATGTCAACAGCCATCGAAGCATCGGCAGCAGCAACATGATTGTAGCTTCCAACAATGACATATTCTTCGCCAGAGCCTTCCTTGCAAAGCTTCTTTATGAGAGGCTCATCGATTTGAGTGGTATCACTGCGCTTTGCAGCAGAAAGTACTTCGCCTTGAGAAACTGGTGATCCAGAGCCAATTGGCAACAATACTTTGAGATAAATCTCGCTTCCAAAATGACGAAGATAAAACAGTCCGTCCCTGTCAACAATTTTATGTTCTTCAGCTGCCTGTGAAGCAGCCATTTCTTCCTGTTTCTTGGCCTCCATCTTTTTCTGCACAATAGATGGATTTTCATAGATGCGAAGCTTCCACGGCTTTTTTGCAAGGCCAGCAACACCTTGAAAGCCCTTTTCCTCAACTTCATACTGAAGATTTGCAATCTTTGTTTCAAGCTGGACAGCTGCATCTTCCAAGCATTCATCAATTGTATCTGCACGAACTACAACACTGTGTATTTCCTTATCAACTGAGAGTTTTTGTTCAAGATCTGTACGCAGTTTTTCCAGATTGATCATGTATTGCACCTCTTTAAAAAATTCCCTTTCTTAAACTTGTCAACTTCGCCTTCAATCGTACATTTGCCTTTGAATGCAACTGACTTATGCGGCTTTCACTAACATTAAGCACCTGTCCAATTTCACGGAAAGTCAAATCTTCATGATAATATAGAACAATAACCATCTTTTCATTTTCGGGCAGTTCATTGATAGCCTGTATTATAACTTTTCTAATTTCTTCACGTTCAACAATAACATCAGGATTAAGACTGTTCGGAGCTTCTATATTATCTCCAATAGAAAGGTGTTCACTATCATCTCCTGAATACCAGACATCATTTAAGGAAAGAATGCTTGTACCACTAACTTTCATAATGGTACTTTCATATTCACTTTCAGTCATTCCCATTGCTTTGGCAATTTCACTGTCCGATGCAGTTCTTCCCAACTTAGCTTCAAGTTCAACAATGGTATCTTCTATTTCACGAGATTTCTGGCGGACAGAACGAGGCACCCAATCAAGTTCACGCAATTCATCAAAAATTGCACCGCGAATACGAGTTACCGCGTATGTCTTGAATTTTACATTCTTTTCAGGATCATATTTATTAATTGCATCCAACAAACCAAACTGACCGAATCCAACCAAATCATCAAATTCAACATTATCAGGCATTCCCGAAGAAACCTTTCCCGCCACATATTTTACAAGTGGCATATATTGTCTGATAAATTTGTCACGAATAGCAGAAGATTTTGTCTTCTTGAATTCATGCCAGAGTTCATCTTCTGTTTTCTCGTCTAAATTTGACATTCTCCCACACCCTTATATATAAAAGTCAATCTTCCCGCTTTAATACTGTACGTATGGCTTTTGCCAACGTTTCCGTATCATGATCTTTAGCTTTTGATCCATCTGCAAATATAATGCGTCCTTCATCTGAAGAGTCCATGCCATCCTGTGCAAATTCACTATCTTCAATGACGTCATCATCAAGATCACTTGCATCTCCAAAGCTATCCAAATCTGGAAGTGCATCAATTTCTTTCTTTTCTGCAACCCTTTCAGCCCTTCGCGCTACAACAGCAGGTGAAACAGCATCAGTAGCAACAGCCTTTGCATTTTCAGAAGCATCCGATTCACCTGAAACAGGTTCTGCAGAAGCCTCTCCTGCGGACGTCATGCCAGTCAAGGAAACTGGTGTAAAAGCTGTTTTTTCCGAAACAGCAGGTTGCGCAGGAGCTTTTGCAGTTGCAGACGGAGCTGAACCTACCGGCTCAGCTTTGGCAGCAGGAGCCGAAGATGCTGCAGGAGCAACGGGTTCGCTCCGATTTTGCCGAACACTTTTCGTATCTGCTTGAGACAGCTTAAATCTGTTATTTGCAACAGAAAAGGCCAGTGAATCTCCATCATCAGTCAATTCAGCATCATCAATAGTAATATCAACTTTACCACCCAAACGTGAATCTTCTTTAGGAGTATCAGAAGAAAAATCTATTGAAGAACCGTCATTCAGAAACTTTTCATATATAAAATCTATGACAACAGCACCTGCTGCAAAGACAACGGCAAAGATAAAACCTCTTAAAAAGGCCGTTCCAAATCTATGATTAACAACAATACTGATAAAAAAGGATAATGCAAATCCAAATACTGCTGGAACAACAATATTTTTCAATTTCATTTATATCCTCCTTGTTATTCTAATTATAATATGGTACGGCAAAAATCCTTTATGGTCAAGTTAAAGAATCACTTTCAATGCTTTTTTCTTCCCGAGACAAACTTCTGAAGGAAATTGTTCACTCCCGAATTCGTAGACAATTCAGTCTTTTCAATTCTTCCAACAATATGAGTAAGGCAAACAGACGGCTTTGATGTAGGATTTACAATCATGAAAGGTTTCTGACGAATGACAGAAGCCTGCACGACAGGATCTTCATAAATGAAGCCGATATAGTCAACCTTATAATTCAGGAATTGGCCGACAATCGTAATGATGCGCTCAGAAATGCGTTTTCCTTCATCAGCAGAATGAACCCTATTGACGAGCAGCCGCAAATTCAATTCCTGATTCACCAGTTCTGTCGTTATAATCTTTATTACTCCATACGCATCAGTAATTGCTGTTGGCTCTGGTGTTGTTACAATGTAAACTTCATCAGCAGCCGCAATAAACTGAAGGACATTGTTGGCTATGCCAGCACCCGTATCAATGATAATGATGTCAGCATCCCCCAATGAAGCAAATTCCTTTGCAAACTTATTCAAATCTTCCTTAGAAAGATTTGCGAGTTTGGAAAAACCATTTGCACCAGCAATAAAACGAATGCCATATTCCGTTTCCAGAATGATTTCACTCATTTTTTTCTGACCATTGATTACCTGCATAAGATTGTACTGAGGAACGATATTCAAGAGGACATTCACATTTGCCATGCCCATATCGCCGTCAATAAGAATAACTCTCTTTCCAAGCTGTGCATACGTAATTGCCATGTTTATTGCAATATTAGTCTTTCCTACACCACCTTTTCCACTGGTAATGGCAATGATTCTCGTTTTATGTTCCACAGCTTCATTCTTCATAAAAGCTCGAAGTTCGCTCATCTGTTCTTCCATTTACTGTTCCTCTACTGTATCGGTTGGGAATTTATGTAAAATGTAATTTTCATCCACATCAAATCCGTCCAATGCCTTTAAAAAATATGCTTGAGATGCAGGCTCAAGAGTATTCAAAACCTCCTGACCTGTCGTTATCCAAGAAATCGACTTTCCTTTTTCATGCAACACGCTTAAAATGTTCCCATAAGAAGACGTTTCATCGCACTTGGTAATAATCACAGATCTAAAATTGAACGGTTCGTAATTCCTCAGGATTTTTTCCAAATCACGAGTCTTTGTGCTTGCACTTACAGCAAGAAAAATGTCAGCATGCATCTTGGGAATATCAAGCATCTTTACCAGTCCAGCAATGTTTTTATTGTCATTTGGACTAAAACCACTCGTATCAATAAAGATGTATTTCACTTTCGGATCATTGTACAGTCTGTACAAATCTTCCAGATCATCTTTATTTCCTGCCTTTTCCACTGAAACGTCAAGAGCCTCTCCATAATGTTCCAACTGTTCGGCTGCCGCAACACGCATGTTGTCTATGGTAATCATGTGCATCACAGGTTGCTGCCCTTTCGGAATATTTCCTTTCCGAGCCAGATACTTTACCTTTGAAGCCATTTTTGCAATTGTTGTTGTTTTTCCAACACCTGTAGGTCCCACAATAACAATGACATGAGGAGTTTTTCCTTTATATTTTCCCGAAATCTTTATGTCGTCGCCAATCCAACCAACAACAGCATCCCTTACAAAATCAAAATCATCAAGTTCTTCCATGGAAAAATCCTTGCGAATTCTGGTCTTTATTTCTTCTATATAAGAAACACTGAACTCATTCTGATTAAGCAATCTTTCCAATTTTACGATAGTAGGATGCTCGTCCCGTTCGGCAGTTTTTTGCGACAGAGAATCAATCTTATCCTTTATGTCTTCAAGCTGTTTGCTAATCTGAGCATTCTTCAGCAAATCTTTTATGGCATTCTGCGACGGAGAATTCATCTGCTGCTTTAGGATATTGTCCCTTGCTGAAGCAAAATCTTCACGCGGAGCAACCGCAGTACCAGCTCTATGCACTCCTGGCGGCATGTCACCGTAGCTTGCCTGAGAACTACGATAATAGTCGGAAGGCTTTGACAGGGAGACAGTGTTTTTCGTAATATAGGTTGCTTCAACCATAGGCTTCGGAGAAAGAATTCCAAAAAAACGAGGCTGCATGACAATCCGATAGTCAACAATTTCATAATCTGTGCTAAACTGTTTATACAGTTGTTCCTTGCATTCATCCAGCGTAGAACCCGTTATCTTTAACTGTATGGGAGTAGAAGAAACCTGTTGATTGAATGTCCTGTTATTATACATCGATGTCTCCAATTGTTTCTACTTTTATATCACTGCCAGCAGCCATTACTTCGCTAATTGAAATGACGACCAACCCTGGTATTTCCCGCTCCGTAGAAGACTTTACCAACTGACGAACTTCATCAACACACAATACTATAGGAAGGTAATTCCTGTCACGAACAGCAGCAATGGATGCACTCATGACTTCGATATATTTTCGTCCATCAACAGGATCAAAGCCTACAAACGGCTTCTGACCAGGAATTTCACCTCTGTGTTCCAGAATCTTTTCTGACAGTGACTGAGACAACCGCAAAACATGCAGAACCTTCTGATCATCGGCATACTGCAAGCAAATTTGTGCACCAAGAGCCTGCCGAACTTTTTCCGTAAGGAAATAAGGGTCTCTCGTAAGAGGAGCAAAATTTGCAAGAGTTTCAAGAATCGTAACCATATTCCTGATACTGACCTGCTCTGAAAGAAGGTTTTTGAGCACGGCTTCAATTTCACCATACGTATATTTATGCTCGCCAGACATGACTTCATCAACAACAACAGGATTTGTTTCCTTGATTTTAGCAATGATGGTGCTGACTTCCTGCCGCGTAAGAATTTCAGATGCATGCTTTTTAATGATTTCCGTCAAGTGGGTAGCAATGATGGTCGGAGGATCAATAACGGCATATCCAGCCTTTTCAGCTTCAACACGCCTGTCTTCTGGAATCCACAGAGCCTCCATGCCAAAGGCAGGATCATGAGTACGTTCGCCCCTCAACTCCTTGTCTTTGGGAACATTTCCCGTATTAAGGCACATATAGTAACCTAATTTCAGTCGGGCACGCCCCACTTCTATGCCGCGAATCTTAAAGGAATATTCTTCAGAATCAATAGCCATACTGTCCCGAATACGAATGGGAGGAACAACAAGACCTAGATCCAGAGCCTGCTCCTTACGAATTCTCGTAATACGTTCCAGCAATTCAGCACCCTTTTCCTTATCAACGAGAGGAACAAGCACGTAGCCAAGTTCAAGAGAAAGCGGTGGCAACGTTGCTACAGGAGACATTTCTTCACCAGAAGCACCGGGTGCTCCCGCTTTGCTGCCAGAAGCCGCATGCGAGACAAGTTCTTTTTCTGCATTCTTTTGCATAAGGCTTGACTGCCTGATGCCAATATAAATGAACAGAATGCCGACTGGAATAAGGACAACGGCAGAACCATTATGAAATGCAATGCCCATGACAACAAGAGCTACACCGACAATAAGGTAGGCTGTACCGTCAACATTAAAGTTTTTCTTCAGCTGGTCTCCGATGACTTCTTCCGCACTACCACCAGTAACGAGAATGCCTGTTGCAAACGAAAGCATCAAAGCGGGCAACTGTGACATAAGACCATCACCAATAGTCAGCTTTACGTAGCTTTCAAGGGCATCATTAAATTTCATTCCGCCCCACACCATGCCAATAATAAAACCACCAATCAAATTCAAGGCTGTAATAAATATGCCGGCCTTGACATTTCCGCTCACAAATTTTGAAGCTCCATCCATGGCAGAATAAAAGTCAACTTCCTGCCTGATTTTTTCCTTCTTGGCAGCAGCTTCCTGTTCTGTTATTGCACCAGAATTCAACTCATTCTGGATGTCAAACATCTTGTTGTTCATGCTATCCAGTGTAAAGCGAGCCGTAACCTCTGAAACACGAGTTGCTCCCTTGGTAACTACAATAACCTGGACAACAATGAGGATGATGAAAATAATGAAACCGACAAGAACATTGCCGCCAGTAGCAATGTTGGCGAAAGACTTTACCATCTCGCTCTGCGTATTCATAAAAACAGAGGGATTCGGTGCCCTGTTAGTCAAAATAAGCCTTGTAGACGTAATGTTTATGGCAAGACCAAAAAGCGTTATGAGCAGTATAAGCCGTGGGAATGATGTAAATTCAGATGCCCGCTTTGTGTAGATAACTGTAAGAAGAACAGTAAGCGAAATTGCCATGTTCAGTACCATTGCAAGATCCACCAATCCCTTTGGAATTGGAATGAACATCATTAAAACAGTAATCACAACAGCAATTGCAATAACGCTATTCTGAGAAGAAAGCGCTCTGTAAAAAAGACTTTGTCTTTCTGCCATTTAAATCCCACCCTTTTATGAATTACGTTTCTTTTTTTCCATATAGCCTATCTGAGCATATACTATAGATACAACTTTATAATAAGCCTCTGGTATTATATCACCAAGTTTAGTGTCTGTATAGAGACCTCGGGCCAAAGACCTATTTTCCACTATCGGAACATCAGCTTCCTTTGCAATCCGCCTCATATTCAGAGCAGTCATGTCTTCACCTTTGGCCGTTACCTGGGGAGCTTCTTTCTGCCACTGCAATGCTACCGCAAAATGAGTTGGGTTTGTTATCAAAACGTCAGCTTCCCTAACCGCTTTCGGCATGTTCTGCTGAAGCATTTCGCGCTGTGCCGCTTCAAGACGGTTTTTAACTTCTGGATCGCCCTCCATTTCCTTAAACTCTTCTTTCACTTCCTGCTTTGTCATCTTCATTTCTTCAATAAATTGACGCTTTTGGACAAGATAGTCTGCAACACCGATAATCACAAGGAACAAAGTGGAAACAATCAAAATCTGGGCAGCGACCTTTCCGACAAAACGCATGGCAAGGGCAGCTCCTCCCGTCTGTATCATTTCAAGCAGAGACTTCAAATTATGCCGTATGATAAGATATGCAGAAAATGCTATGATGGAAACTTTCAGAAGAGATTTTACAACATTGAATGCACCTTCAAAAGAAAACATAGTACGTTTCAAGTACTTACCGATATTAGGAACAAGCTTGTCAAACTTTGGCATAATAAGCTTTGTCGTATAGATAAAACCCTTGTTCTGAATGATATTGGCAACAATGCCGATGATACCACCGACAATGCAAAAGGGAAGCGTCAGCATAAGGAAATAACGAAGGAACACAACGGCAAAACGCACATCATCTATGCGGGATGCGAGTATGTTGTTGAAATAAAAAATCATTACTTCTTCCAATTTCCGTTCAATCCATGGTCCCATCATTACAAGCATGAACACGATGAACAGAAGGATTATACTGCCATTCAACTCTTGGCTTTTAGGAACTCGCCCTTCTTCATCACGGGCTTTCCGAAGTTTATATTCTGAAGGCTGCTCTGTCTTGCCTTCATCTTCTGCCGAAAACCACTGCAAATCAATCTGACTCATTCCACGCCTCCGCCACCAAGCTGAATGAACAGATTTTCCATGTGCCGGAAACCACTAATAAAGCCGTCTTCAAAAAATTCACAGATAGCAGGCATTAATACAGTCAGCAGGAAAAAACTTGTCAGCATGAGAATAGGAAAACCTTCGGCAAGAAGATTCATCTGAGGTGCCGCCTTTGCAAGCATTCCCATGCAGACATTTATCAAAAACAGTGTTCCCATCAAAGGAAGTGCAATGGTAAGGGCATCCTTAAAGAGAATTGTCAAGCTGGAAAGCATGAACGAAGAAAGGCTGTCACTATGATCAATGATGGAAAAGACATTGAGCGACTTGAAACTGGTAACAAGACCTCCGAGAAACAGGTGCTGAAACCAATGATTCTGCATGAAAATGAGCAACGCAATAAAATTAAAGAATTCACCCATCAAGGGATTTTCAACTTCGCTCAAAGAATCATAGACTTGGCTTGCAGAAAATCCCATCTGAAACGCAAAAAACTGTCCTGATGTACTGAATGCAGAAAAAATGACAGAAATGTAAAAGCCAATGATTAGTCCTATCAGAACTTCTCCAATCAGAATGAAAATATATTCCTGTGTGAACCTGCCCGTCGAAGAAACATAGGAAGCATAGGCAGCATAGTTTCCCTCTGTCAGCGAAAGCTGCGGAAAGACAAAATACGCCATATAGCCGGCAAGTGCAAATTTTGCAAAGCGAGGAACTCTTTTTGAAGAAAACATAGGACACACCATTATGAGTGCAAAACATCTTGCTGCAACGAGAAAAAATACAGGTGCATTTCCTACGATAACTTCCAACATCTCAGCCAGTCACCTGCCTATCTTGCCATTTGAGGTATCATATTGTAAAGATTTATCATATATGCTCTCATTTCAGTAAACATCCAGCCCCCCAAAAGAGCGAGCACAAGCAATATCACAGCCAACTTCGGAAGAAATGTAAGTGTAGATTCCTGTATGGAAGTCGTAGCCTGAAATATGGCAACAACCAATCCAATAATCAAAGCACCTCCAAGAACAGGAGCACAAAGCTTAAAAACCAGAAAAATTCCTGACTGCATGATACCAACTATAGTGTTAAGGCTCATTCACATCCCCTCAAATAGATATCGACATAATGCCATTTTAATGGATGACACTGTTAAAAAGCTGCGTTGTAAGAAGCCCCCAACCATCTACCAAAACAAAAAGCATAAGCTTGAACGGCATGGAAATTTGCACAGGAGGAAGCATCATCATTCCCATACTCATCAAAATGCTTGCAACAACCATGTCAATAACAATAAACGGCATATAGAGCATGACACCAATTTTAAATGCAACCGTAAGTTCATGCAAAATATACGCAGGAACAAGTACGTACGTCGGAACATCTTCAAGGGTGTTCGGCTTTTCCAAACGCGCCATATTCATGAATGTTCCAATATAGGACGTATCTTCACTCATCTGCCGATACATAAACAGCCTGAGCGGAGCCTCTGCTTCCTTATAGGCCTCAGACAAGGTTATTTCATTGTTGTAGAGCGGAGCAAAAGACTTGTCATACACATTCTTGAAAGTCGGCCACATGCAAAACAGAGTCATAAACAGTGCAATGCCATTAAGCACCGCCGTAGGTGGAACCTGCTGCAGCGACAAAGCCCTTTTTATAAAATCCAGAACAATGGAAAACCGTAAAAAACAGGTAACAAGAATGATAAGGCTCGGAGCAATCGTCAAAAGGGAAAGAAACAGAAGCAATTCGACACTGAATGCAACTTCCTTTCCCGTCTTTGGAGACGTTGCCGAAAATGAAATGTTTGGAAAATCAATTCCCGTTATTCTTTCGGACATCTCTGTCGTTCCTTGCGTGGATCCTGAAGGAAAATTCTCATTGCCCGCAGACTGAGCCGACACAGAAACAGAGGCAATACAGAATATAAACAAAACAAAGATGTTCTTTAACAATCTGCTTTTCATTTCCTACTCTCCGACATCCACATTCTGTTTCCCAAGGGAATTAATAATGTTTTCAGAATCAGCATTCTCGAAAACATTTTTTTTCGCAGGCATGAATAAAGACAGAACATCTGCAAAGTTTTTAGGACGAGCCGCATTATCATGCTTGTCGGCATACAAATTCAAGGCATTTATGAGTTCCTTGTCCTTTATTTCAGAAATCAGGTTTATTGCATTTTCAGTGACACCGACAAGATAAGCGCTGTCAATAAGGGTAACAATCTGAACAGACTTTCCGTTTCCCAACGAAAGAGAAGAAACCCTCCGCAAGAATGTATCATCTTCTGCAAGAGGAACTTTTCCCGAAGCCTTCAGGAAACGGAATACTGCATAAATGAGAGCTACCACAATCAGAAGCATCACAATCATGCGCACGTAAACTCCTACTCCGCTCATTGCATAGGATGCATTTGCAACATTCGTACTTCCTGTATCAGTCACAATAGGAAGCTTCGACTCATCTTCTTCAGTAAAAATTGATTTTTCGGTTTCAGAATTTTCAGTCTGCACAGACTGCTGACCTTTAGAATCATTCTTCACAGACTGCGCGCCAGAGAAAGGAATCAAAAACAAGAATAAGACAGTCACAGCAACTGTCATTTTCCATCTAGAGTAAATCGTAATATCCCCCACCCATAAATAAACTGTTCTGTCTGTTAGCACCATCCCCATAGCCAGACAGAACAGGTCATATCCTATTACATCTGGCTTGTCACGTGTTCGATTGCAGGAAGAATTTCCGTTACACGAACACCAAAGTTTTCGTCAATAACTACAACTTCGCCCTTTGCAATAGGCTTATGGTTTACTAATATATCTACCGGCTCACCAGCCAATTTATCAAGCTCAATAATTGTTCCTTCTCCCATACCAAGGATTTCTTTTATGGTTTTTTTAGTGCGACCGAGTTCTACGGTCATCTCCATAAAGACATCCATGATAAGACCGATATTGCCCTGCTCCGCGCTTCCCATTACAGGCTGCAAGTTAGGGAACTGCAGTGACTGAACGTTTGGCGGCGTACCAATCATACCATTCATATTGACTCCCATCTGAGGCATCATACCCGGCTGTGCCATCATGTTAGGTTGCCCCATCATATTTGGCTGACCCATCATGTTAGGCTGTGCCATCATGTTAGGCTGTCCCATCATTTGCGCCCCACCCATCATTGCGCCCATACCAAGACCAGCAGCATCCTGAGCAGGAGTTGCGGGGGCAGCACCGCCACCCAAAGCTCTTGCCATTCCGTCTGCGACAGAACTGCTTACAGCCTCCCACAAATTGAATGTCGTTCCATCAATCGTTATAGGATATGTAAACAATGCAAATTTATTCTGAGGCATGCGAACCATTGCCTTTGGCTGATTGACAGCCTCAGGAGGATTCGTAGCAAGTCCAGGAAGTTTTCCACCTGCACTCAAAGATGTTATTTCAGTACCCGAATGATTGGAAACAACTTCTGAAATAACTGACAATGCCATATCATCAAGAGAAGCATTGTCTTCTTTATTAATCAAACCAACAAGTTTCTGTGCAAATTCCGGAGCCATGACAAAGAGATGGTCTCCACTCAAACCTGTTGAAAAATCGTGCATTACAGCAACAACCGTTTCTGGAATTTTTGCAAGGAACTGATTTCTATCCAATTCCTCGACAGTAGGAACCTCTGCCTTTATTTCCGTTCCTGTCATTGTATTCAGATTTGCAGACAACTTATCCTTTATTTCATCAGCAAACTTTGACAATGTAGGGATATCTATTGCAATCTGTGGATCTGCCTTTGTAGAACCGCTGGCATTCAAACCACCTGTATCCACTCCGGACAGCAATGCATCTATTTCTTCCTGTGATATTGATCCTTCACTCATACAGATTCTTCTCCTTCAGCAGTTGTTAATTCTTCAAATTCGTCATCATCATCCTGATTTGTTTTTGCAATTACCTGAATTGCCATTTTCTTGCCCACAACACCAGGCTGACAGTAAAATTTCTTTTTGTTACCCACTGCAAGAGTCAATGGGTCTGTGATTTTTGTATTTGCAAGGCGAATAACATCACCTACATGCAAATTGACAACATCACGGATAGGCACTTTCTCAGAACCGATTGCTGCAACAAGCTCCATTTCCACATCAGACAGTTTTTCCTTCAAAGTACCCAAATACTGCGTTGTAGAACTGCGTCGTACAGAACTAAACCAAAACTGAGAAGACAACTTTGATACGATAGGTTCTATGGTAAGATACGGTATACAGATATTCATCATACCTGCTTCATCACCAATCTTGATTTCAAGTGTTACCAAAATAACCATTTCACTCGGAGGAACAATCTGAGCAAACTGAGGATTTGTTTCAATCTGCTGCAAACGTGGACGCAAGTCAATTACCTGAGTCCATGATTCACGCATGTTTGCAAGGATACGCACAATAATGCCTTCCATTACAGACTGCTCAATATCAGTAAGGTCTCTATTTACCTTTCCACCTGTGTCACCAGAACCTCCAAACAGGCGGTCAATCATAATGAAGGTAATCTCAGGAGCAATTTCAAGAACTGCATTTCCTTTGAGAGGATCCATATTGACAACCGCCAGCGTAGTCGGAGTTGGAATGGAACGTATGAACTCTTCATACGTCAACTGATCTACAGAAGCCACATGCGTATGAACAAGTGTTCTTAACTGTGCAGAAAGACTTGTAGTGGTAAGACGGGCAAATGTCTCGTGCATGTTGGAAACAGTACGAATCTGTTCCTTTGAGAACTTGTCAGGACGTCTAAAGTCATAGATTTTAATGCGGCGAGTATCACTAACCGGTTTAAAGTCATCTGACTCACTTTCACCTGTACTTATTGCCTGGAGAAGTTGATCTATTTCATCTTGTGACAGAACTTCATTCATGTCTTAATCCACCCTATTTTAGCTACTACTTTAATTACTGTGCAACAACGTCTTTTGCTGTAAACATAACAGCCCTAATTCTGGCATTGCTCAGAATGTCATCATTGATCTGATCACGAATCTGCTGTTTCAGTAACTCCTCATTTTCAGGTCTCAATTCATCCTGTGTCTTCGTTGAGAAATAACGACGCAAAAAGTCAATGATTTCAATTCTTCGTGCCGTTATTTCCGTAGCCGTAGCCTTGTCATCTTTCTTATATCCAAGTGCAACCTGAACTACAACGCTTGCAGGAATTGCATCGTTTGTCTGTGTACGGACCTGATCAAGAGATGTATACCAGTCATAATCTTCACGCTGAATTGTAAATTCACCACTAATAGGAATAACGGTCTGGGATTTACCATTACCAGTCATAAGCTTAACAGCAACAAATACAACTGTAATAATAAATATGACAGCAGCAAGTGCAATTAAAATCCATTTAAGCAAAGCTGGAAACGCACCTTTCAATCCGCCTTTTCCTGAAGAACCACCGTCTCCGCCAAGGTCTCCCGCGCCCAAGTCATCTGCATTTTCGTCTGCCATAACATCCTCCCAATTTATTTAACGTACTTTATATACCTTATCGGCAAATTATTTTTTAACTGTAGAAATTAAAGAAAAATTTACCAAATCCCATTAAAAATGAGCATCATCCAAAATAATAATGTCAACACGCCTGTTATATGCCCTGCCTTCAGCAGAATCATTGCTGAATTTTGGACGCGTATTGGCATATCCTGCCAAAGAAAACTGATTTTCATTCACTCCGAAATCAGACAGATAATGCAACACGTTTGCCGCACGCGTTGTGGAAAGCTCCCAGTTGCTTCTGAATTCTCCGTCTTCAGGCACAGGAGTATTGTCCGTATGACCTTCAATCCTGAATTTACGGTCTTTCATTGCACTGTCATTAAAAAACTGCGACAGACGGATAAGCGTTTCCCTCGTTGCGTCAATGTCAAGCTCCGCACTTCCCTGTGCAAAAAAAGCATCAGAGGCAAGAGAAATCACAATTCCCCTTTCATCACTTGTAATTGTAATTTTATTTGATTTTACATCTGGTGCAAAAATACTGACAGCTTTTTTCATGGTCGGACCAAGAGACTTGCCGCGTTCCATAGAGGAAAGAGAACTGACAACGTTACCAAGATCAGCAAGCCGACCGTTACTCAAAGAAATTCCACCACCCGTATTATTATTCTGAAGGGAAGCAGAAAGAGCAGCCAAGGCTGCAGAATCAGTTTCAGTAGGATCATAAAGGGCAACGAAGAAGCAGAGCATGAGTGTAATCATGTCTCCATACGTACCCTGCCAGGCGGTGGACGGTTTTTCTGGTTCTTTTTTTTCTCTTTTTGCCATTTGCCGTTACCGCCTTAGTCCTTAAGAACTTCGCCTTCAATAGCCTTTCGTGATTTTGGATCGAGATATGTAAGAAGTTTCTGAGCAAGAACACGAGGGTTATCACCCTGCTGGATGGAAAGGATTCCTTCAATAACCATTTCCTTTGCATTCATTTCCGCAGAGTTCTGACCAATCAGTTTCTGAGCCATAGGACCGAACAACCAGTTTGCTACCCAAGAACCATACAGTGTCGTAATCAGAGCCGTAGCCATGTTAGGACCAAGGGAGCTTTTGTCTTCAAGGTTGCGCAACATACCAATAAGACCAATAACAGTACCCATCATTCCGAAACCTGGACCGTAACCTGCCCACTGGTTGACAATGTTGATATACGTCATGTGACGCTGTTCTGTCTTTGCCATTTCGCTTTCAAGGATTGCCCTGATGACGTTGCCGTCGCTACCGTCAACCATGAGGCGGAGACCTTCCTTCAAGAACGGATCATCAAGGTCTTCAAGACCTTCTTCCAATGCAAGGATACCTTCGCGGCGAGCCTTTTCAGACAAGGAGACCATATTCTGGACAATAGCCTTTTCCCCATAGTCAAAAATCTTCAGGGTACGTCCAAGAACTGTTCCAACTTTTAAAACCTGATCCATCGGTGCAACAATCCACAAAGAAAAGAACGATCCACCGACAGTAACGAATACAGACGGAATATCAATAATATTCATAATAGAGCTACCAGATGAGATAACTCCAAGTACAACAGCTGCAAGACCGCCAAAAAAACCAATTATTGTAGCTATATCCATTTAGAAAAAAAGCCTCCCGTTTTTTATATTATCGGACAATTCAGAAAAACGTTTACTCCAATTAACAGTAAAGTACAGAGCAAACGACAGTCTTACAGTTCCTGATTTATTCCAATTTTTCTTCTATATTTTACAATTCTGTCAATGATTTCATCAGGCTTTTCCCTGACAACAACTTTCTTGCCTGACAGCAAGGATATTGTCAAATCGGGATTTTCTTCCATGCTCTCAATCTGATGAGGATTTATCCAATATATTTTACCGTCAAGGCGAGTAACTTGAATCATATCTCTATATAATGTACGATATTGAAACAACCGTCAAGAGCTTTAATTCTCATTTTTTGCTTTTAATAAAAAAATGTTATTTCAATAATTATAACACAATATATATTGAGAATTTAGATTTTTAACTATATTTTTAAATCATGAAGACAAAAATTCTTGTAATTGAAGATGTTTTGGAAATGGCACAGCTTGTCTGCATGTATCTGGACAAAGAAGGCTTTGAATCAATATCATGCGAAACAGCAGAATCCGCCGTTGAAAAACTGGAAGCAGGACTCAAGCCTGATCTGGTGTTGCTGGATCTAAACCTTCCGGGCATGAGCGGACTGGATTTCCTTAAGCATTTCAGAGACAAATATAAAACGACGATTCCCGTAATAATCGTTTCTGCTAGAAACAGCGATGAAGACATCATTGCAGGCCTCGGCTACGGTGCAGACGAATTTGTAACGAAACCGTTCAGTCCTCGCGTCCTCGTTGCACGAGTCCAGTCAAAATTGAACAGACAGGCCGAAACGGAGGCTTCTGTAGAAGAAGTCATTCCATTCGGACCATATAAACTGTACTGCAACAGCTGCGTGCTGAAAAAAGGCAACGAAAAGATTCCCCTTTCCACAAAAGAATATGACGTTTTGGAATACCTGGTTCGCCATGCAGGAGAGTCACTCAACCCTGAAGTCATTTACAATAGCGTATGGAAAAACCAGTACGGTGACGTTACAGCCGTTGCCGTATACGTGCAGCGCCTAAGAAAAAAAATAGAAGTCGATCCATCCCATCCAAAATACATAACGACTATATTTGGAATGGGATATAAATTTGAAAAATAGAGGAACACGACATTCATGAAAATCCGCACACAACTCATGCTGCTCATAATATTCATGGTCTTTATACCTTTTGCATGCATGATGGTTTTTCCCATCTACCATTTCATAAGTTCTCCGCAGAGGACACTTCTGAAAGGCTACAAGGAAATCAGGGCTTTGGGAGACATTGACTTTACCGAAGAGGACTGGACATTACTCAAAGAACAGATAAAGACCATTCCGCCAAACGTACAGACACTCGTCTACTACAATTCCTTGGTACTCATTTCAACTATGCCCGAAATCAAAGCCGTAAGGGAGATGACTCCCTATGACATCATTGAATTCATCAACACGACAAGCAACATGTACGACTATCAGATTCAGTCACCGGAACGAGGCCGACCAGAAAATCTTACCTCTGCAATGCAATGTCCTCCAAAGTTTCTGGTGTTGAGCAGAATGAAAATGCCGGATCATCAGAAACAACGGATACGAAGCCTATACACAACGGCATTCATAGTCCTGTTGATTTTTGAGTTCATTTGCATAACAGTCCTCTTAAACCTTTCAAGAACAATTACTACATCCATTACCCTTCTTGAACAAAGTTCAATGAAAATTGCAAACGGAGAAATCTTCAAGGCAATTGAATGGCCCAAGAAAGGCAACAACACAAACGAAATTACATCGCTGATACAGAACCTTGAGAAAATCAGAATCACAATAAAAGACGACTTGGAACGACGGGCAAAATTCCTTATGGGTGTAAGCCATGACCTCAGGACACCCATCGCACTGATAAAAGGCTACACAGAAGCAATCACCGACGGCGTTTTGACCGATAAGGAACAAATATCAAAATCACTTTCAATCATCCATTCAAAGGCCGACCAGCTGGAAACAATGATAAACGACCTCATCAACTATGTAAAACTGAATAACACGGAATGGAAACAAAGCCTTGAATACATAACACTCTACCCCATTCTCAAGGAATTTTCAGATTCTTCCATTAATACGGCGACAATATACAAGCGGAACATTACGGCGACACTGGACATAGACAAAAATATAAAGATAAACATGGATAAAAACCTGTTCAATCGTGCAATGGAAAACCTGTTCAGCAATGCATTGAGATACACCCGCGACAACGATTCCATCCATCTTCAGGCAAATGAAACCGCTGACAGCATATTGCTGTCAATTTCAGACACCGGCATCGGCATCGCAGAAAAAGACTTTAAAAACATATATGAAATATTCTACCGCGGTACAAATTCTCGTCGTGAAAGTGGCATGGGCATCGGACTTTCCGTTGTAAAGACCATTGTAGACGTTCACGGATGGAAAATAGACGTAAAGTCAAAGTTAAACGAAGGAACTCAATTCATCATCACAATTCCAAAATAAAAAATGCTCCGCCAGTGGGATTAGTGGGAACTGCCGGAGCACGGGTGGGACAGAGTAAAATAGTGTTATCTATCTTCTCTTTTATTTAGATTAACACTATTTGTGGTGTATGTCAACATAAATGTTTACATAAATGTTTACATAAATTTTATTGTGATACAGCAGGAATGGAATTTCCTCAAAAAAAACAATTCATGAAGTCCAAAAGCATGATGTGCGCCACCACCTATCAATTGCACAAAAAAAATGGTATCATTGAAAAAATGAAGATGAATTCACCTGAAAAAAGGAAACTGATGGTCGCCATCATTGACTTCTGCAAGGAAAACGGCAGGCTCTCGCTTGAAAAAAGATTCATTCAGCATGGAAACTGTTCAGTCTACAAGCACAGTGTAAATGTAGCACTGATGAGCCTTATCATTGCAGACATGTTTTCCATTCGTGTTGATTGCAGCAGCCTTTTGCGAGGGGCCATACTCCACGACTATTTTCTTTACGACTGGCACTCACACAAAGGATTTCCCTGCACACACGGATTTACACATCCTTTCAGGGCCTTGAAAAATGCAAAAGAAGATTTCTTGCTAAATGCACGAGAAGTAGACATTATTGTCCATCACATGTTTCCTCTCGTGCCGATTCCACCCTTTACAAAAGAAGGCTGGATTGTCTGCCTTGCAGATAAAATTTGTGCAGTATACGAAACCTTCTTTGCACGGGCATCTGAAAGACGAGAATAAAGGAGCACTGTTTTGCACGAAAAACACATTCACCGCATAAAGATTACCGCAATCCGCAAGGCAGACTACAAAGACTTGCAGAGACAATACGAAAACCCCATTCAGCATGCATGTGACATCACCGAAGGTCAAGTATTCATTGCAAACGGCTGGCAACGTCCAGAAAATATGTGTGAATCTGCATGGGAAAGCATCTCTCCGTTTGTCATGACTCTGGCACATGGAGGAGAAAACATTTACGATGGATGGATGAAAAATCCTAAATCAGCACTGATAAGCTGCAACGATGGATTCCGCCCCGTGAGCTTTTTGATTGAAGTAATCGATGACGATTCATAACACTTTCGTTACGGCAACATCTCTGCAAACGGTTGAATTCAAGAAAAAAAAGAATCCAGCATTCTGGATTCTTTTATAATGAGCTATTGCAGATTCGAACTGCAGACCCACGCCTTAAAAGGGCGTTGCTCTACCTACTGAGCTAATAGCCCATCACTTTATTTGCTAAAGTGTCTAAAGTATATTGGTATTATAAAAAAGTGTCAAGGGTTAAAGGCAAAGATCTCAAAGATTTTTTCTTTTTCCTAAAATAAAACCGAAGACTGGTTGTTTCAAGTGGAAAAGCAAATCGAAAAACTCAGTTTCGTGACTACATCTGCCACAGTGCAAGCACCATTTTGTCACTTACCCGAAATTGGTCTGTCACTCGATCAGAAAATGCTGTAGGGGGAAACACGAACAGCACTATTCTTGCCGATAACTCTAAAATGTGTATAATAAAGTCATGATTTCATTTGAAAGTGACTATATTGAGGGTGCACACCCCAAAATACTTGAACAGCTCATGCAGACAAACATGGAACAGCTTTCAGGCTACGGAAACGACATCTATTCGACACGGGCAAAAGAAAAAATAAAGCAGGCATGCAAAAAAAAGGATGCTGATGTTGCTTTTCTTGTCGGTGGTACGCAAACAAACCAGATTATCATTGATACAGTACTGAAACCCTATGAAGGAGTCATAGCTGCTTCTACAGGACACGTAAGCACGCACGAAGCTGGAGCTATTGAATATACAGGACACAAAGTCCTCTGCATTCCAGAACATGAAGGCAAAATAAAAGTTCCTGAGCTAAAGGCATTTATAGATGATTTTTACAATGACGGAAATCACGAGCACGAGGTATTTCCCGGTATGGTATACATTTCGCAGCCAACGGAATTAGGTTTCAGTTTCTGGCAAAAATTCGACAACACGCACACTGTCGTTCGTTTTGCAACAAGCTGGGCAACGACACGGGGAAACATCGAAAAACTCATTGCACTATTATGAATACAGTTACTAAAATTCTTTTTGTATGTCACGGCAATATATGCCGTTCTCCAATGGCAGAATTTATCATGAAGCAACTCGTTGATGAAGCAAATCTCTCAGACAGCTTTTACATCTATTCAAAAGCTACCAGCACGGAGGAACTGGGAAATCCGCCCTACCCGCCTGCCCGTAGAAAATTGCAGGAAATGGGAATACGCATGACGCCCCATCAGGCTTCCCAAATTACAAAAGATGACTATGCAGAATACGATTACATCATAGGAATGGATAGCAACAACATCAGGAACATGCTGCGCATTTTCGGCAACGATCCTGACGGCAAAATCCACAAGCTGAGGGAATACACGGTACACCCGGGCGACATTGCCGATCCCTGGTATACCGATGATTTTGACACAACCTATGATCAGATTATAGAAGGATGCAAAGGTCTTTTGAAGACCTTTGCTTGATTATTTTTTATTTTCAGGAACTTTCTTAGCCTTTCCTTCATCGCCGTCAAGCTGTCGTACCACTTTTGGTTTGGCAGCTTTTTTTTCTGCAATACCTTTGCTGGTCTCTGCAATATCATGGAATGCAGTCTTGACAGACAAAAGCAATTGCTTGCGTTCAGAAGGAGAAAGCAGCTTAAGGTCAACAGGTTTTTCAGGAAACAGGACTTCTCCCCGAGATGTTACCTTTGCGAAATTAACATTCACTTTTGACTTTTTAACCTTCACTGGTGTATATGCCTTGATTGTTCCAGAAACACCTTTCAGTGAAAATTCTCCGCCGACAATGCATTCAATTTCATCACGGACTAACATGTATGTTTCAGGACTCATCAATATGGAATCAGGTTCTGCAGCAGCTTCGAATCGGGCGGCAAGGTTAACATTGTTCCCGATGATTGTATAGTCCATCTTTGTTTCAGAACCAAAGTTTCCAATAGTACAGTATCCAGTATTGATTCCCATGCGCACATGGAAAGGATTTTCCACACCGCGAGAACGCCATTCTTCACGGAAGGTAATCAATCGTTCCTGCATGTCCATTGCCATTTTTACTGCACGCACGGCATGATCCTTGTCAGAAGTAAATTCCGGATCTCCAAAGAAAACCATGACGGCATCACCGACATACTTGTCAATGGTACCTCCGTACTTCTGTGCAATTTCTGCCATCGTATCAAGATAGGAGTTCAAGAGCGTTGACAAATCTTCAGCTTCCAACGACTCTGTTGTCGCAGTAAAGTTTACGACATCAGAGAAAAATACCGTCAGCTTTTTTCTGTAATGTTTGTCAACAGAAACGTCACGCTCTCCTCCCGAAATGGAAGCATACAGCTGAGGAGACAGATAATGCTTCATCTTGTCATTCAATGTATTCAGCCGCGAAGTGCGCTCCTGCACAGTTTCTTCCAAAGACTGGTTCATCGTCTGGATTGTGGTAATCTTGTCATTGAGCTGGGAACGCAGTTCATTAAAGGCAGAACCAAGCCGTCCGATTTCATCCTGAACGTGAAGAATGACTTCATGGCTTAAATCTCCGTTGCGGACAATGTTGACATTCTTAAGCAACAGTTCAATAGGATTCAAAATGCTTGCTGAAACTCGGAGAACCAAGGCAATGACAATTATGGTAAATATGGTTGCAAGAATAATGTATACGACAATGGCTGTCATAAACACTTTTATGTAAGGATCCGACGACATGTGAACACGAATGACTGCAACAGGTTCACCAGAACTATCAAGGATTGCCTTGTATTCATTCAATCCAGAAGATCGAAGGCTAATTTCTTCATACGTCCTACCCAAATAGGCAACAGTCTTATACAACTGTTCCGTTATTATCAATTCACCAGTAGAAACAACAGTTGCACTGTTGGAATAGATTGCAAGTTCACAGTCAAGGTTTCTTGCCAATTCAGTAAAGAAACTCTGATTTTCCATGAACACAAATTCTACAATCACAGCACCAATAATTTCATCATTATAGTAGACTGGACTCGAAGCAACATAGGCAGGAGTCTTTATTCCCGAAACATCTATAAAACACGGCTCCATGGAAGCATGTCCTGCAAAAGCCTTGTCGAGCACAGCTCTTTCACTAACAAACTTGCTGTTTATTTCAGTTAGCTGACGTCCCGACACATCAAACACTCCTATTCTATAATTGCTGTTCTTATCAATGGAATCGATGTATTCTGTAACCTTTATGCTGCTTTCCAATTCAATGCCAAGCTGGACGCTCCTGTTGGATGACAGGTTTTCAGCCAGTTCAGAAATGTCAGATTTCTTGCCCTGAATGAACAAATCGGCTAGCAACAGTTTGTTTCTGACGACAGAGGTACTTTCCTTCATCGTACTGTTATAGAAAAAAACAAGGGAAAATATGCTCATAAGAAAAATTATGGAAAGTGAAATAAACAGGAAATACCGCTGCAACCTGCTCTTAATGGATTCCCGTTTATTAATCACCATGCCCGTTTCATTCACATCTGTCATTTATAATCTCCTTTCAGCAACGTCATAAGTTTTTCTTTCTGAGTCAGACACAATAATGTCGCCAATTTAGGTCCTCGTTCTTTTCCAAGACACAATAAATATAGAGCGCGGAACAGTTCCTTGTCAGTGCCAGAACTAGAAGCTATGTCATACAAAATTTTCTTTGCATCTTCCTCATTCGTAAACGAATTCAGATTGTCGCACATCTGCAAGACTGCATTCTTGCATGAGTCTGAGAACGAGTTCCATGCCTCTTCATTAAAGGAAGACCGCAAAGAAAGCTGATTTTCTACATGGCCACATTCATACAGCCAGTAGGAAGCAGCATTGATTCTGGTATGGGCTGCAGTAAGCAGCTCTACTGCACTCCCCTTGAACCCCGTCATGATGCGAAGCCGTTCTGCGGCAAGCTTTTTATTGCCCTCGCACAGCCCCAGTGCAATAATGAGCGTCCTGAACGGAATTCGGAATTTACAAAACTCAACACCACTCATTGAAATGTCATAAATTCGCCTGTCAAGTTCCGAACACTGACCCGATTCAACCTTGTCTACAAACAAATCCCATTCATGATAGATTCTAAAAATGCCTTCTTCGATATCCACAGAAAACGGCTTGTTCGGGGGATTCTTTACAAGAAGCCATCTTACAATGCATGGTTCAAGGACTCCCGTAAGGCGGGTTGCAAGAGTTTTTTCACCTTGTGCCCTAGACACTTTTGCAATGCCCGGCATTCCTATAAACCGATACAATAAAGAAAACGGAATATGTCCTCCAAAAATTTCTGTTGCTACCCTACTTGAAACAGAATAACTTCCTGTATCAGTAAGCTGGTTTTCACCGGAACTTTCAAAGCTTACACCGTCATCACTCCATCGAGTTGCCCAGTTTACCTTCCATGCAAGCTTTCCCCTGAAATCCTTTCCGATGATGTATGATCCCGAATGCCCACATTTTTTGCAGGTATAGCTTACCGTATCAGATTCCCGATTCCATTCCGTAGTCACGGTAAAATCCTTGCCGCAGACATCACAATATATTTCCAACGGATAATACGAGTCTCGTTTTTGTGCAGCTTCTTCCTCCGACATGCCAGAGGAACGGCTTACAATGTCAAAGATTTCTTTTCTCTTGTCCAGTGCCCCCCTGATCCGATCTGCATACAGTCCATATTTATACATTCTGGACTGATAGTTGTAATTTGGGAAAAAACCGCATTTATGGACGCATTTTTCAAACTCATGCATATAATGCTCTCCATAGGAATTGTAGCATCCATTAAAATCTGGGACTTCCCTCAACGTCTTGCCAATATGCTCTTCTACAGCCTCCCGCGTAGTGTAATACGGCACTTTACAAAAATGATCATAATCATCCCAGTAATAAACAAGTCTGGCCTTTTTCCGCCGTTGAATCAATTCATCCACAATAAAAGCTGTTATGGCAACTTCCCTTAGAATTCCAAAATGAATTGGAGCAGAAGGAGTCATACCTGCAGCACATACAATCGTTTTATTTTCAGTACCGATTGATTTCAGGTATTCCAGCAGCTTGTCACAGGCTTCATCTAGCCAAAATCCATTTCCCTTTAATTCATAAATCAATTGAACGGTCCTCCATAAATCTGGTCAACAGATGCAAGTGTAGACAATGGTATATCCATTCCGATTTTATCTGCCATATCAATATTCAATGCTATAGAAGGAACACCTTCAAATTCTTGGGTTAACAGACGAGGCGTTGTGCCATAGAATATCGAAGCTATTTTATCCGCATTGTATAGTCCTATTTTTTCAGATTCCAACGAAGACACTCCCATAAGGATACCGCTTTTTACCCGAATGTCTCCCTCCAAGGCAAAAGAAGGAATACCGGCTTCCTGAATGATTTGAACAATCTGCGGCATGATGTCATATTCCGTTACAGCTGTAGATGCCCCGATGTAGACGGCATCACAGCGGGAACAAACATCGCGCAACGCATTCAGATACAGGTCAACGGTATCTTTTGCAACGGATTCCTTTACATTAGTATTTTTAACGATATCAAACGCAAGCTTTAAAGACATCAGTTCAACATCACCTACGGCACTGTACAATCTACCGTACTCATCATCACCATAGACAATGCCAAGTTTTTTGAATCCCGTAAATTCCTTAAAGAGCTGAATCTGGCGCTGATACTGCGTTCGGTCAACACGACACGTAAGGTAGTTCTTGCCAGAATCTGACACGGAATAGACAATGCCAGAGCCCACAGGATCAGTAATGCCATCCAGCAGAACAGGAATGTCATATCGATTTTCTGTGGAAAGCAACTTTCCTGCAACACCACCCAAACCAATAATCAGATCGACATCAGGCTTACCATTTGCAAAAAAGGATTTGAACCGTTCCGAATGACTTCCCCAGTCCAACTTTACAAGATATTCAGGCACAAATTCAATGTAATCGCTGTAGTCAGTACTTGCAAGAAGTTCATAAATGTCATTGGTGCTATGAGCTCGTGACAAATCGAGACCCTGTTTTATCCATCGGTTTGTTTTCAAGCCCTCTATAATGCCCTTCAAGTGTTCCGTAAACTCCCAATAGTCGCCATCTCCACTTTCAACAACAGCAATCCTGTATTTTTTGCTGTCGCTTCTTTTTTTAGGTGTCAAAGCCTGCCGAGTACTATGTGGCTGAATGTCAGTTCCATATTGAACGATTGTTCCGTCAACATCAACATAAAACTCATCGGAGTTTACAAGCAAATCAAGCGGCATCTTGAATCCAATTTTTTTTGCTGTATCCAAATTGACAGCAACAGAATACATGTTTTCAAAATGCTGGCTAAGAGAACGAGGCACTGCACCGGCAAATGCATGGGAAATCTTGGTTGCCATCCAAATGCCTGATCGTGTAAGACCACTCGATGACAGGCTGAACAAAATACCGTCTTTGACACGTATTGTTCCTTCAAGAGAAAACGAAGGTTTTTGTGCCTGATTTAGAATGGATACAATTTCAGGCATGATATCGTATTCCGTAACGGCAGTAGATGCACCAATGTAAACAGCATCAACTTTTGTTGCGATGCGCCGTAGTGCCGCCAAATACAATTCAGGAGTATCGTTGTCCATGTATTCCTTGACATTTGTATCGCGTATAATCTCAAAAGAACGTTCACGGGCGACAGCCTCAACATCATTGACAGCCCCGTAAAGAATGCCGTCTGCATTGTTTCCGTAGATAATTCCAAGCGTATTAAAGCCTACCATATCATGAAACAACCGTACCTGCTGCTTGAAAATTTCAGGATCAATCTTATTTGAAAAAAAATCTTTTCCAGAATCATCGTTTGACAGCGTAACACCAGCTTCTATACAGTCTGTAATTGCATCTGAAAACACAGGTATCGGGTAAGACTTCATGTCATAAAATGTTTTTGCAGCCTTGCCCCCATATGCAATAATGACATCAACATCCGGTCTGTAGGTAAAATATTTCTCTATCAGTTCGTCGGTGTTGTCACCCCAGTCTATGTTCACAAAATAATCGGGTACAAATTCTATGTAGTCGCTGTATTTTTTACCGCTCAACCAGGAAATAAGTTCTTCACAATGAGAAAAAGAAGAAGGAACTGAGACGCGATTGGCCCAGTCTATGCTTGAAAACCCTTCTACCAAACCTTTCAGATTTTCAAAAAATTCCCAGTAGTCTCCAGAAATGACAACACCTATTCTGAATTTTTTAGAATCATCCTTTAAAAATGCAGCTACAGGCCGTTGAGATAAATCAGACTGACTTTCAGAAAGCTTTTCAACAGAAATAAGTTTGGAAGGCTTATATTTTCGTTCTACCCATTCTGTTTCTTTTTCAACACCTTTCCAGTAGTTTGAAGAAGAAAGCCCCGCAGAACAACTGCACACGCTGAACAAGAAAAACAAAGCGAATGAAATGATACAAAGATGCCTAAGACCGTTATTTTTCATTTTTCTTCCCCCATCTTCCGTTTTTACCGAGCAGCAAGAACAGGCTTGCACCTATAGCAGAATAAAGCCCAATTACCATAAGGCTCTTATTGAAGCCCGATGTTGCAATGATGATACTGGTAAACGAAGGTATAAATACAGAAAGCACTTTTTCTATGACTTTATATGTTTGCAGAAGATTTTCTTCTGAAACATGCTTAATGCGTCCGGATTCAAGATATACTTCCTCTATGGAATCTATGAACAAATTGTCTATGCCCATTGCAATCATAATGACAATGAACATGATGAATCCACCCGAACCATAGCCAAATGCAATCATGGCAACTCCAGCACAGCATGCACCCAGTGCAATGAGCAGCTTATCATTTTTTACCCTGTCAGAAAGACGACTGACAGAAGCAGCGAACAGGCTGATGACACTGAAAATGCCAAGAATCCGTCCAATGTTTCCCTGAGAAAGCTTCAGCGTGTCGCTCATGTACAAAGGCAACAGGAACTGGAACAATCCCCAGTAAATAATCTGGAATGGTATGTTTATGCAGACAATGTAAGTAAGGATGTGTCTTGAAAAGAACACCCTGAAAAAATCTTTTACAGTAACATTGCGAACCTTTACAATCTTGCCGTTCTTTTTGGCAACAGCACGCTTTTTTTCAGGCAAGCAACTCAGGGCAAAAATCAAGAACGCACAGGCAAATACAATTGAAACGATGATGCCAGCTTCATATCCAAATTTATTTACAACCACACCACCTATCGGTATGGATGAAATGGAAGCAGAAGCAAATGCAGCAGCATTAGTACCAAAGCCAGCACTCCGCGTGCGGGAACTGGTGTATTCAATGACAAGGGACGACGTACTCAGCAGAACACCGCCAAAGCCGAATCCTGATATAAGGCGCGATACCGAGAACAGAAGGATGTCCTTTGAAAAGATGGTCAACAAAGAACCGGCTATGAATATGGAAGACATAATGACATACCGCTTGCGCACAGAAACCTGTTTCATCAAAAAAAGCGTAAAAAACATGGCAACCATGATGCCCACCATATAGGTCGTAACAGGAAGACTTTCTACGGTCTCCGAAGACAATCCCATGAAATAACCGCCCGATGTTCTGAATACATTTTGAATGTACAGCGGAATAAATGAAAGCGTTTCATAGGCCGCAAACATAAACAGGAACGTACTTATCTCAATAAGACGAAGAGCCGTCTTTGCCTGTGCAGGAGACATTTCCTTTGGAGCAATAAGAATATCGGACTTATTCTGAACCAAGACTATGAAACTCTTTAAGATAAAGGCAAAAATAAGAGCAACAATAATAATGGTTCCTGAGTCTAATGCCATATCTCGCAGTATGCTGTTAATCAACGGACGGTTGATGCGCAGTCCAAGACGATAATAATAAGAAGAATCTGCAGGCGTTACATCCACAACAGTAATATCAGAGTCCGTCAGGTTTAAAAAGCCCGAATCCGTTTCTTTTGTATTAAATGCTTTATGCAAGATGGCATTATCTTTATCAATGATAAAGATGCCAGAACACTGATCATTTCCAGAGATGCGTTCTTCAAGATACACATCAATATCCTTTATGTTGTCAAACGACCCTTCCATTTCCAACGGGTCATGGATGGCTGTCGAAACAGAATGTCCCAAGCGCTCCATATTGGCATTGAAAATAGACGAAAGCGCACTGTTATAGCTATTGTAATTGAACAGTGAAAAAATAATTTGAGAGGTAAGAAGCAAAGCTATTGTAAAAAAATTCTCAAAGCGTTCGCCAGAACTGAATGCAGAACACCCGATTATATACAGGACAAGTGCCACTAAAAACAGAATCAAACCGATGCGCAGAGAATTCCTCGTATAGGGCTGAATGAAGTTTGACACGGACTTTCTGGAAAATTCCATAAGAATGGAACCTGCAAATGCATCTGCAGAGTACAAAGGAATGCAAATAAATGTACTGTCAAGAAACTTGCACGTATACGGACTGTTTTCATCTATCGGAACCGATTCACCTTCATGGTAATTAAAGGGAACCTTTTGCTGGCTGATTACAGTACGCGAAGAATACAAAATCTTATTCTGCTCATCAATGACATAAAGGTGTTCAATGCCGGCCGAAGAATCAAGCACCTGCGTAAACAACGGTTTTACCGTATTTTCCAACAGATACAATTTCTTTCCCAAATTCAGGTTTGACTCAATCCTCGTTTTGATGTACTTTCCATCAATATTATATCTTGACACCAAAGCATCCTGATATACACCTTCAAAACCTGAAATTCCAAGAGCGCCATTAACCATAAGTCCCAGGGCAAGGATAACAGCAAAAACAGAAATGCCAGTAAAAAAAGAATTCCTATCCTTCACAGTAACCATCCACTCACATAAAAATAAGTCGTTTATTCCACATAGCATGGAACAAATCTATTCATCATTGCAAAAGAAGCCGAAGCATAATTTGTATAAAATCTGATCGTTTTTCCTGCCGCATACTGCTGACAGGAATCAGTAACGTCAACTACTGTAAAATCGAACGTCTGCCCTACAAGGGCAACCTTTTCATCTACAGGAACTAAATCCTTTTGAAAGGCTGCAAGAATACCAAAATCCAAAACAGCACGTTTCCGTACCCCTGTTTCCAAGCGCCTGTCGGACATATCGCCAGTTGCAGTAAAGCCAGCAAGATGCCCCTGACGCAATGCAAAATCTTTTTCTGAAACTTCAACAATTTCTCCGTCAAGGGAAATTGTTTTGGTACAGAAACCGGGTATTTTCATTCCTCCAGAAGAATCATATCCAAAAAAGATACCTTCACCGCTTCTGATTTCCTGCACAAGCCCATTCAATTTACCGTCTCTGGCAAGCTGCTGAACAACAGTTCCCCCCACAGAAAGAAACGGTCGTGCAAGATTTCTCTTTTTTTGAATGCATGAAGCTATATCGGCAAGCTTTCTAACAGTATCAACATCAGGTAAAATGCCTGAAAGACAAGAAAAATTAACCGAAACACCAATTACGTTAAGTATCGGCATCTTTTCGCATACCATCAAGATATCATTCAAGGGAAAGCCATCTTTTAGGTCTCCAGTCTCTGCAATCAATACAATTTCAGGCCGATCATCCTCAGGCAGCGCAGCAACAGAGAGGAGCATGTCCATGTCAGACACAAAAAGCCTGTTCGGGCGAAAAGCCTTTTTCAGGGATGGCAATCTCTGTATATCGGACACGCGTGTCTTTATCAAACATTTTGTAAGGTGCAGGGAAAGCGTTTCATCAAGACGGGAAAAGTTTTCCATGTTACTGTCAGAAATGACAGTACACGGAGTATCAGGCCGATCATGCAGAAACGAAATGATGTCAGGATTACTGAGGCAGAACTTGGAAACGACATTAAGCTGTGCACCGTTTTTCTTGCACAGCAGTATCATCTGGTCATAGTTTGAAGCAACTGCATGTTTATGAATCGTACAATAAGCCATTATTCTTTTCCATTCCAACAGTATGTACACAACTTGCAATGGTCAAGCCCAGTAGAATCAAGCATATCGTCAAGACGATGAAAACGGAGCGTTGTAAAATGCAGCTGCCTCCGTATTTCTTCCTGCATTTCTGCATATTCAGGAGTGTCCGGATTGCAGTACTTTGCAAGCGTTTCTTCACTCACGTCATCACCTTCAAACTGCTTTACCACGCGCCGGGCAATTAAATCCATTTCGCTCTTGGAACGGCTGAAATTCAGGTATTTGCAACCGAACATGATTGGCGGACAGGCAGGACGCACATGAACTTCACGCGCACCGCTTTCATACAGAAAATCCGTTGTTTCGCGCAACTGCGTTCCCCGAACAATGGAATCGTCTATCAAAAGGATGCTCTTGTCTTTTATGAGCTGTGGTACAGGGATAAGCTTCATGTGGGCAATCAAATTGCGCTGCTCCTGATTTACAGGCATGAATGAACGAGGCCATGTCGGTGTATATTTTATGAATGGACGTGTAAAGGGAATTCCCGCTTCATTTGCATAGCCAATGGCATGAGCCGTACCTGAATCTGGAACACCTGCAGCACAGTCAGGATGAATGTCAGCAATTCTATCCCGTTTGGCTAGGTATTTGCCACAGTTGTAGCGCATGGCCTCAACGTTTACGCCTTCATAGCAGGCTGTCGGATAGCCATAGTAAATCCACAGGAATGTACATATTTTCATTTGAGGCTGAGGTTTCTGCAACACTTCATAGCCCGAGTCTGTTACAAAAACAATTTCAGCAGGCCCAAGCTCATGCTCATGCTTGTAGCCTAGATTCATGTAGGCAAAGCTTTCAAAGCTCAAGCAATATGCGGTTGCGGAGCCGTCTTCGCAAACCTTTTTTCCAATCTGCAAAGGAGTGCGTCCCAGCCTGTCTCGTGCTCCAAAAATGCCTTCAGGAGTAGCAATGAGCATTGTAATTGACCCTTGAATGCGTGACTGCACATATTGAATTCCTTGCACGATAGTAGGCTGGCTGTTTATCATGGCGAGGATAAGCTCTGTTTGATTGATTTCCCCTCCAGACATTTCCAAAAAGGAAATGCCTTTATCCATCAATTCCTTTGCAAGCTCTTCCTTATTCGTTACAATGCCAACTGTAGAAAGGGCAAACCGCCCCAAATGAGAACGGGCTAAAAGCGGTTGCGGTTCATAATCTGAAATGCATCCAATGCCCAGATGCCCTTTCATTTCAGTAATATCATTTTCAAACTTTGTACGAAACGGTGAGTTCTGAATATTATGAATAGCCCTCTTGAAATTATTTTCTTTTTGGTAAACTGTCAGTCCGCCTCGACGTGTTCCCAAATGAGAATGATAGTCAACACCAAAGAATAAATCCAGTGAACAGTCATCTTTTGAGACGACACCAAATATACCGCCCATAGAGTTCTCCTACACAACAAGGATAAAATGTGAAAATCGTTGCATTTTATTATATATTATATATGTGAAAATACCAATGTATTTTGGAATGAATTTAGAGTCGAAGCAATAAAAAAAAAGCCTGCACGAGTGCAGGCTTTTTTTGCAATCAAGGAAACTTTGGACAATTCTGTTTTTAGAGGTTGCCTCAAGACATTTTTTCAGAATTATAGTTGACGAGCGTCGTTGCCTTTATTGGATTCAGGACTTTTTCATAGCCAAGGAAAGGCAAACCTATGACACCGAATACATTTTTTACAGTTGCCCCACCTTGCTCTATCAGGTTTTGTGCAGCCCTCAAAGTACCTCCAGTAGCAATAAGGTCATCTACAAGAAGAATATTCTGCCCCGGTTGAATGTCCGTAACATGCACTTCAATTTCGGCCGTAGCATATTCAAGAGAATATTTACACGAGTACGTCTTGCCGGGCAGCTTGCCCTTTTTGCGGATAAGAATGAGAGGAATCCCCATTCTTTCTGCAAATGGTGCGGCAAATATAAAGCCACGAGACTCTATGGCCGCAACGGCATCAATTTTTTCATCTTTGTAAATCTCTACCATGCGGTCAATGCTATACTTAAAGGCATCGGGATGGCGGAGAATACCAGTAATGTCATAAAAAAGGACTCCCGGTTTCGGAAAATCAGGCACGCGTCCCACAACTTTATCAAGAGTCTCAAAATCTTTGTTCATACGCAGCATGCTCCTTAAAACGTACCTTAATTCTAATGACAACAGGCACAAGTGTCAATCAAACTATCATTTTGCAACACGAACTTTCGCTGAAATTCCTATTGCATTCGAGAATTGAGTCCATCATCCATGCATTACAATGTTTTACCTTCAACGGCAGCATACTTTCCAAGTTTGATGCAGAGGGATTCAAACTGTTCGGGCGTAAGCTGCTGAGAAGCATCGCTCAAAGCCTTTTCTGGATGGCAGTGCACCTCAATTTCCAAGCCGTCTGCACCTGCCGCCACCGCTGCCTGTGCCAAAACAGGAACCATCCAGCGAATGCCGCATGCATGGCTTGGATCAATGACGACAGGCAGATGAGACACTTTGTGCAGATATGGAACGGCACTCAAATCAAGACAGTTGCGTGTATAGGAGTCATACGTGCGGATACCGCGCTCACACAGAATGACATTTTCATTTCCATTGGCCATGATGTATTCTGCAGACATCAAAAGCTCACTGATTGTACCAGAAAGACCTCTCTTTAACAGGACGGGCTTTTTTGCTTTACCCAATTCCTTCAAAAGGTCAAAGTTCTGGAAATTTCTTGCTCCAATCTGAATCAAATCAACATTTTCAAAATACTTAAGTTCTGATATTGCCATAAGTTCTGTACAGATAGGAAGTCCGCTTTCTTTTTTTGCAAGTTCCAAAAGACGAATGCCTTCTACTCCCATTCCCTGAAAACTGTACGGAGAAGTACGGGGCTTGTATGCACCACCTCTCAAAAGCCGTGCACCGGCTTTCTTTACAGCTCGGGCAGCATCAAGAATCTGCTGCTCGCTTTCTACAGAGCAAGGACCAGCAATAAGAGGTACAGAGGTGCCATCTCCGATAACGCAAGAAGCAACGCCACTCTGTTTTCCACCAATAGTAATTACAGTATTTTCAGGATGGAATGAGCGGCTGGCCATTTTGTAGGGAGCAGAAACGCGTTCAGCACTTTCAACCACGTCATTGGCAAGAAAATCTTCTGGATCAATTTTCGAGGTATCTCCCAACAAACCTACAATAGTCTTGTCAACCCCCTTGGAAATGTGAATGCCAAAGCCTTTTTCCTGAATTTCATTGAGAAATGCCTTTACGGAATCGTCTCCTGCACCTTTCTTTAAAACTAAAATCATACGTCTATCCTCCTGTATGTTATACAAAATAAAAAAGGGAGCCTTTCTTGCGGAAGGCTCCCTGTATGTTACTGATTAAATAGCAACACAGCACACGCTACTCAGCGAACACTTCCGCGACACACAGAGAACCAATAAAAACTAAAGTAAAAGTAAGCCAACATAGAGAAATTGATAATCTGCACCCAACGGGTTGTATTGCTCATAATGCATAGAATATACATCAACACATTGTTTCTGTCAAGAGAATAAAGGAATGATTTTAGGGCAAACGCATGTAAAATATTTCTTTGATAAAATTGCTGAAAATGTAAATTACGGCAAATCTTTTGTATGTGGTACGGCATTTCCACAGTGTGTGGAATGGGCTATCCACTGCCTTAGGCAGCTCCTAAAAACTCGCTTTCGGCGATTTTACTCGCAAAAGGCAAGTTTTTAGGCATGCCGTCAAGCTCTGAAAAGAATCAGTTTCCAGAGGTTCCCGATTGCATGTAGTCGAGATAGGCTTTGTGGACAACAGCAGGCTTCCCTTCCATGCGAATTCTGCCTCCATCAATCCAAATGGAACGGTCACAGATTTCTTCTATTTGGTTCAAGGAATGAGAAACAATGATAATCGTTGTTCCCTGCTGCTTTAGACGTTTCAAATTGTCAAAACATTTTTTACTAAAGGCAACGTCTCCTACCGCAAGAATCTCGTCAATGAAAAGAATGTCTGCTTCTACGTTAATCGCAACAGAAAAAGCAAGGCGCATGTACATTCCCGAAGAATAAGTACGGACAGGATCATCTATGAATTTGTCCAATTCAGAAAATTCTATTATTTTATCTACCCGTGCATCAATTTCCTTCCGCGTCAAACCGAATATGGATGCATTTATGTAAATGTTTTCGCGACCACTCATGTCAGGATGAAATCCAGCTCCAAGCTCAATAAGGGCAGAAACCTTTCCGTTAATGGTGACAGAACCTGACGTCGGATACATGATTTTTGTCAAAAGTTTTAAGGTCGTGCTTTTGCCGCATCCGTTATGTCCAATGAGTCCGACAGCCTCGCCCCTGCGGATGTCAAAGGAAATTCCATCGAGGACACGGCGTGTTTCATATTTATTGCGTCCCCAAAACAGGATTTTTTCCTTAAGCGATGTCCCCCTGTCACGGTACACCTTGAACTCTTTGACAAGATTTCTTACCTCAACTGCATTTACACTGTTCACGCTACAACTCCTCTGCAAAACCTTTCTGCAACTTCATAAAGCTACACTCCCCAACAACAAGAAACAGCACTCCGAATGCCACGGCACTTGCAAGTGTCGATACGTCAGGAATCTGACGGTTGTACAGTATGTTCCGGTAGCATTCAAGGATGTTTGCCATGGGGTTCATCATGTACAAGCGCAGCATGAAAGGAGTTATCTTTTTGTTTCCTGCAATGCGGCTGACTGGATACATGACCGGTGTCAGGAACTGAAGGAGCATGGTAAGAATTCCCATAATGTGGGCAAGGTCTCGTACATACACAGTAAGGGACGAAAAAAGCAATGTTATTCCGATGCATAAAAAAAGTTCAACAATAAAAACAATCGGCAGGTACAGTAGTGCCACTATATTGAAGCCAAGCCCCGAAAACAAAATGACCGCAAATATAACGATGAAGCAGTACAGCATGTTCACGAATGCACTAAGTACGAAAGACAGAGGAAGCACTTCCCGAGGAAAGTATATCTTTGTAACCATCGTGCTAGAAGCCAATATACAGTTGCACCCTCCAGAAAGACAGGTACTAAAGAATATCCATGGTACAAGTCCTACAAAAAGAAAAATGTAATAGTATTCTATGCCCGATGTAAATATGTAGTTGAACACAACCGTATACACAAAAAGCTGCAGCAACGGATTCAAGAATGTCCAGAAAAATCCCAGAAACGAACCTTTATACCTGCCGCGCAGTTCCCTATGCACCAGCCCCCATATCATCTGTCTGTACGCATACAATTCCTTTATCTTGTTCATTTTAACTCCATCTTTGCCAAATCAAGAAACGAAAGTTCTGCTGGAACAAATCTTCCAGAAAGATTCTTGCTTATGATTTTAAAATTTTCACATGGCTCATACAAAACGTACAGAGCCTTGATCATGTCAAACACATCTGTTTCAACGGGAACTGACGTGACCCGAATTCCGTCTCGGGAAAAAGAGAGCGCCGTAAAGTCCCTTATGCACAAGGCTGCGTGCCGTATATTCTTTTTCCTGAAAAAATCGACAACAAGGTCATAGAAACGAGCCTCATCGTCAATATCTATGCCGTCAGCAAACAGGATGTATCTGTGCAGTCTGTGGACAAACTTGCCAAAGCGTTTCTTAAAATACGCATCTGCATCACGCAACGAAATTTCACTCACATACATATATTTTCTCCTGAAAGTGTAAAGGACCGAAACACCTCATCCAGATCTTTCTCATAGCAAGATTCATCCCTCCCTATCTCGTATTCACAAAAGTTTCTTGCACCCGGAATCTGAGACAACGTATAGTACGCCTTGCTTCCAAACATGCCGTCAACTTTCGGGTAAAAGATGTATTTTTTACATTTTGTTCCGCTGACAAAATCACAGAGTCCGCTCCTTATACTAAAAAACAGGCTGATACCGTTCATGACATGGCATATATCATTCAATGGCAGACTGCAGGGTTCTGTTCCAGGAATGGGAACTTCCGAACCGCCACAAACATTTGTAAATATGTCGCAGAATCCGAGTTTCTTTAGCCTTGCAACTAATGCAATCCAAAACGAAACAGGAAGAATCCTTATTGAATTTGCATACGGGGCAATTATTACAGAGCCGTCTCCAAACACCATTTCTTTCGCAGGGGATTCATGAACAGGAACGTCATGATGAAAGACAAAATTGCTATAACACTGCATAAAATTGAGGCCATATCGGTTGACAATTTTGTCCATAAGGCTTGTACGGCAGTAATGAAAATGAAGGATCCTTTTTGACTCATCTTCTCCACTAACAAGAATGTATTTTTTCAGAGAGTCAAGTTCTTCTAAACTGAGGCACTTGACATTTTTTATGCCGCATGACTGGGCTATAAAAGCGCATTTTTCAGAGGCAACGCAAAGTACGTAACCGGATTTGCAGAATAAGTTTTCCGCAAGAAACAAGCTTACAATGTATGCATCGCCCAACGAAGTGTACGGAAGAACAAAAGCTCTGTCATGTTCATTCTTTATTGTGAAAAATAGTATTTTGCCCTCAGAAAATTTTTCAAGCTCAGACAAGAATGCCTTTCTGCTTTGCAGAGACAACTTGAACGGTTTGAGCAACAGTCTGTACAAAAACTTCAAACATCTTTTCAAAATTAAAAATTCCTCCTTGTAAAAATCTATTTTTTTATCTATTTTTCATTCATTTCTTAAAGCCAGAATCTTCCTTGACATAACAAAAAATCACGAGTAAAATAAAGTCACACTTTAGATTTCTCGAGGTTTTTATGTATATTAAGCGCACTTTAGAACAAACTTTCCTCGAAAGTTCTTCATATTATCCAGTACTCGCCCTCTGCGGTCAGCGACAGGTAGGAAAATCAACAATGCTTAATGCCATCAAAGAAAAAGACCGCCGATATGTCACTCTTGATGACAGAACAGCCAGACACCTTGCAGAAACCGACCCAGAACTTTTCTTTGAGACCTACGGAACCAAACTGATAATCGATGAATTTCAGCGTGTACCAGATTTACTACTTGAAATCAAGAAAATCGTTGATGCAAAAGCTCTTTCAGGCAGTGACAACAACGGAATGTTCTGGCTGACAGGAAGTCAACAGTTCAGGATGATGAAGTCAATATCAGAAACACTTGCAGGCAGAGTCGGAATTTTTTCCTTTTCTTCATTTTCTCAAAGCGAACTTGCTGGTATCCCAAGGGATGCTTTTTCAGCAGAAATTTCTAACCTTAAACAAAAGAAACCTGTTGAGACATTAAAATCACTAAATGATGTTTTTGAACGAATTTTTAAAGGAGGCATGCCAAAGCTAAATGCCTCTCGCATTCCAAGAGAACGCTTTTTCATGGACTATATAAACACATACATTGAAAGGGACATACATGACTTGGAACAGGTTGGAAAACTCAATGAATTTTACAACTTTCTTGTGTTTATGGCTGCCAGAACCGGGCAGGAACTCAAATACGATGAAATTGCAAAAAATGTAGGCGTTTCAGCCCCCACTGCAAAAGCATGGGTTACAATGCTTGAGCGGAGCGGCATCATCTTTATTTTGCATCCGTACTATAACAACATAACGAGCCGTCTTGTAAAAACACCAAAAGTTTATTTTATGGATACAGGACTTGCAGCTTACCTTTGCCGATGGCCTTCGGCAGAAACATTGGCAAATGGAGCAATGGCAGGTGCTTTTTTTGAAACATTTGTCATCTCAGAAATAGTAAAAAGTTATTACAACACTGGCAAAGATTTGAATCTTTACTATTACCGGGACATAGACAAAAAGGAAATAGACCTTTTCATTGTAAATACAGACGGTGTTTATCCAATTGAAATAAAAAAAGCAAAAAATCCAAACGATGCGGATAAGAATTTTGGAGTACTAAAAAAACTTTCCATACCTGTAAAGTCAGCGTTAATTCTGTGCATGGCAGACGAACTTGTTCCATATAACCGTGATACATGGCTTTGCCCAATAAGTTTAATTTGAATTAAAACATATAGAAGAGGCAAGACTTTGAAGTAACTTCAAACGATACTTCAAAGCGACTTCAATTTCAAGAAAAATAGAAATGTCAAAGAACGAAATAATTTACAAAAATACGACAAAACTGTAAATTCAAACCTCAAAAAGAATTCTTTTAATCTTTCTTACAATTCGCTTTAAGGTTAATTCTAAACCATCAACTTTCAAGGATTTTACAGTCGCCCTAATCATTCTAGGCAACCATGTTATTCCCCTACCAATGCGATAAGAGCGAGATGCTTTCAATGACGCAAAATCCTTAGAAACCTTTTCAAGAGATGAATTCAATTCAAGTAATCTTCCCGATGAAGCATCCCTAGCAGTTTTTATCTCATCAAGAAGTTCCCTTTTTACATCAATCAGAATATCATATACACCATCAGAAGCCTTAAAGTTTTTTTCATCTTGAATAGCAGATTTCAACCAATCCAAACTCTTTTTTCTTTCAGCATTTAAACGTTTTTCAATATTCTCATAATCAATTTTACAGTCAATCAGATTTTTAGACTTTAATTCATCAATATTCTCAACAAGTCTGTCTTGCAATCCAAATAAATCAAGAATTTCTTTAATTCGTTCAATTCCACGCCATTGCCATTTGTTAAAGACAACAAAAAACTGCTTATGAAAAATCAATGCAAAACAAAGTCCATGAAAAGAATCTGTAATAAAATAATCACAATTATAAAGAGCACAAATCCACTCTTCAACCTTAGCATTATCAAGCATAGGAATGAGCCAATCATCATCTACATTGTTCATTCCACCATCAGCAATTGATATTGAACAACAATCTGAAACAATATTAGCAACATATTCTACAATTGCAGAACGTTCCTTAGTTTTATCAAGAATATAAGCAAAAGTATATTTTTTTTCAGGAATACGCAATCTTCCATAATCCGCTAATCTTTTAAATTCGGGCACATCACAAAGAAAAACAGGATCTAAAACAGAAACAGCATCAATGCCAAAATCATTTTTTAATACATCTACACCAGAAGGTTCCCTTACAGAAATTTTTTGAAATCTATTTAGGAAAAAAGACACTCTTGACCTCAATCTATCATCACCTTCAAAGTAGCTGCAACCAAAAGAAGATGCATAAGCAATCTTATATTTATTAGAATAAACCCAGTCCATACATTGATGAAAATTCATTGCCGTAATAAAATTGGAACGAAGAAATTGGTCAGAACCGAGCATAAACATCCTGCATTTTTCATTTTGCGACAGCAATGACATTTTGTCTGATGCATGAACAAAAGTATCCCATACAGGATAAGGAACTCGCAACCAATTTTCAAAATAATCTGATATATCAATTTTTGAGTCTCTTTGCCCTGCCGTGCAGTCTCCTGGAACATCAATTAAAATTGTTGAATATCCCCAATTATTTAAAGCCTTATACAAAGCAAAATATGTCAATTGGTTGCCAAAATTTTTATTTAGCCAGCAAACCACTCCTATATCGTGCTTATCACCAGTAACATAATCTACAGCTTCTGAAAACGAATGAGTTTTTTGCAAAGACATAAATCTATCAAATTTTCCATTTCCCATCCGACCATCGGAACCAATATGGTTACCTTTGTTTCTATACCACGAATCTGGAACCTGCTGGACACGCTTAAGATTAGACTTTAACTTTCCAAACAATTCTTCTGCTTTTTTGTTATTAACAATTACCAGACTTGTCCCTTTTCCATCATTCCAAGATACATCATGCTGATTTATCCCCCAAAAATCTCCAATAGAAAAATCTCCTTGCCGTGGGAAATCTGCAAATTTACAATTATCACAAACAGAATTTTTACAACAAGTCGAATGAAAAAGATTTTGATACATATCCTTAGTCCATCCTTTTTCTGTCGGATATACAACTTCACCGTTCTTAAGCTCTAGTTTATATCCATACGGAGACCAGCCTGAATGTTTATCTCTAAATGTGACATATTTTACATTTTCCATTCCATAGGTTTCATTCAGATATTTTCTAAAAAGTGTTACAGGAGGAACACAGAAACACAAAACATCAACTGTAAATAAGCATTGACTATAAAAGAAATCCCCAAGATAACTCTTAAGCCCGGCAATCTGACATGGAGTACCTGAAAATAGTACAAGTTTGTTTTTAGCCAAAAAGTCTTTAACTACTGGAAATGAGTTAACGACGTTACTTTGAGCATATTTTGAATGCTGCAATTTCCATAAATCATCTTCCTTATCAATAAAAATATGCTCAACAAAAAAATTATCTGTCCATGCAGCTCCAAAAACAACACCATTTTCCGACAGAAAATAATGAGCAATTTCAGAAAAAAATCCTCCCGAGGACGAAGAACACCTATACTCATCCTTTGCCCATACAGCATACGGTATTTTTAAATCATTTCTATTTATAACAGTATTCAATGTTGGACATACGTCAACACAGTGATTGCAATTTGAACATAATGCTGAATCTATATAAGGTTTGATATATCCATTTTCATCAAATTCCATAGAAATTGCATGGGTTTTACATATATTTGCACAAGCACTACACCCCGTGCAATCAATATTTTTCTTAATTAATTTTGGAGTTTTTTTTTCAAAACATGCTAATAATGTCCAGTCCTCAGGATATTCAGAACTTCTTCTTGTCATGACAAAGCCGTTGGAGTTCAATATTGAAATGACCTCATCAGATGAAAACAAGCTAGAAGGAAATTTTTCGGATCCTTTATATGACAATATAATTTTATGAACGCATCGTGCCGTTTTTTTTATTACATCCTTCACGTCATTCATGTATTCCAAAAATCCAGCCATAAAAGCAACATCTGCTGTAATTTCTGGGAACTGATTTTTATTCAAGTCACAAACTATCGTATTTTCACTTCTTTTTACATAGTCAACAGGATAATACAAAACATCTTTAGATATAAGCTTTCTAAGATATTCTGCCCCCGCACCAAAATCTATTATAGATTTATCCTCTGGAGAAATAAACTTCATCAATACAAGCATTCGTTTTCTAAAAAGCTCGTTATCCAATCCCAAAATATTTTCAACACCACCTGTCCACTGTGGAACTTTTTTTTCTGTCATTTAAAATCCCCTATCGTTTTTATTTATCCGCTTCTCAAATGTACGAAACGGCAATAATGTGAACTTCTGTTTTTCTCCGTTCCTTTTTTCAAATTGCAAGACCGCTTTACCAAAAAGCCAAATCTGCCATGCTTTACCATGAATATAATTTATTGGAACTTTTTCAATGAACATTATCTCCCCCCTTCTTATAGCAAAAATATTTATACAAAGATGTTTTCTTGATAATGCTTTTAATTCTTTGTTTAAATTCGATTCTTCCAAACAGTTTTCGGTTCCAATCAGCTACAGTTTTATCAAGTCCAAAATTCCTAAGACCAAAAATCATTCCATCGACAAGCAGAAATCTACGTGAATATTCAATTCTGCTTTGGCGGTCAGTATTGCCTGCTACAATCTTTATATTGTTTGATTTATTTATAGGCACAAAAATATTTTCTTTTTTAGTAGCTATCGTGCATAATGGGAAATACAATCTGTCGTTTTTGAAATGATAGAGGCTTATCGTAAAATGATTAAGGTCAGGTGCAATTATGCCAAAGTGCGCAAAAAAACATTTATCGATGTAAAAGGTCAAAATGCGTGCGATTTTAGACTGCTGGCAAACGTACATATAATCATCGATATTGAATTTCGTCCGAGTTTTCATACATGGATGTTTATGCCAGCCAATGTTTTTACTGCACATGAAAAGATCTTTCCAGTCAATGTTGCTCCTACAATAGGTTATTCCCCAGCTCCATGCAAAGCCACCTACGCGTGATGAATGCATGTCAAAAGAAAATGCATCAATGTTATTTTTCTCTGCATAATTCTGAACTTTCAGAAAAGCTTCCCTACAATAGGGAGTTTCTAACAAAATTTCTGTATCATCGGCATCGATATTCCAAAAATTTTTGATTTTGTTTTCTTTTGCGTAAACAAAACAAGTAAGATGAGCTTTTGCCGCATTCTGCCATTTTCTATCAAGTGAAAATGCCACCGCACATAATTCGTCAATTTCGGGTCTACGTTCACTAACAAGAGAACGAATAAAATCAGGCTTACTGACAAAAGTTATTTTATTGAGTATATCTTCTTTCAGTTTTTCATCATCGCAGATAAAAATAATTTTGGAACCTAAATTTTCGGCAACAAACACCCATTTTTGAATACATCGAAAAGAAAATGCAAATGAAAGATTCACTTTAAGGAAAAAGACGGGATTTTCGTTCATTTATTTCAACCTCTCAAAATTCTCTTTAGTATTTTTTACTCATTTTCCTAGAACAATTCTTTTCACGCATTTCTTACATGTTCTGATGATTCCATCTTTTTTAATAGAATTGCAAAGTTTTTTGAATGCACCCTGCTTTCTTTCACAACATATATGTTCACAGCCTAGAGACTTAGGCTCAGTCCATTCATCTATAGTGTGCTTGCTCTGACACCAGTCTCTGACAGAACGATGATGCACAGCGCAGTAAGTACAGAATGGCATCCTGTGAGTACAGAATTCCGCTATTTCCTCATAGCTTTTTGCCTTATAAATGTCGATAAAGTCTTGTTCCGATACGACAAGGTTCTGATTGAAATATTCATTGAAAAAATGTGCGTACGGAATCATAGGGCAGGTATAAATTTTTCCGTCTCTCAATACAATGCTTTCATTGAACTGATAGCAGCTGATCCATCTAAACGGTTCTACACCCCCTTCAATCCAGAATGGATGCTTTACAGAATGTTTTACGCCTTTATATTTTAATGCTCCGATTTCAGAAAAGAACCATAATCTAGCCCCTTTTTTAAATGGAGGAGGGTCCTCCCACCATTCAACACCATACGAAAGAGCTTTTTCCTTTATTTCATCAACATTAAGGCCAATAGGATAATGAGTCCAGCGTATTTCATACTCATAATCTTTAACGGCTTTCCAAAAATTCTCTTCTCCATCCTTGTTTCCCCATTTCTTAAGGAGAACCCCGTCTGTAAACAGACACAAAAAGGCATTCGGAAAGATTTCCCTTGTCACTTTCATAAAATCAAGAAGTCTATCATTCAGTAAAGGTTCTCCACCCTGTAATTTTATCAATCCAATTTTATTGTCCGTTAAATCGGAAAGTCGTTTTAAATCACGCACATACTGGTCAAAATCAAGAAACGTTGCTTTTGCAATAGGAGAAAAATGGTCACAACACTGGCAATTTAAATTACAATGGTCAGCAAGATTTACTTCTACCCAGAAGTTTTCCTTTGAACGAGGTGTCATTTTATATGAAATCGTACGTTTGTTCCATTCACTTACAAAGAAAAAATTATCTACCCCCGACACAGATTTTATGAGCTGTATATCCTGATTGTACATTGCAGAATCTGTTGAGATTATAATGCCAATCTTACCTGTGCAATGTACATTTAATTCTTTTAATTTCAACAAAGTTATTACAGGAAAAGGTTCTCCTTCTTGATCACAAGACAGAACTCTTGACTTTACGAATCCCTGAATGCGAATTTCACTAAAATGCAGATACTTTGATATAAGCTTCTGAACACTGTCATGTTCCCATATATAAATCAAAGGAAACGTATTGCAGAAAATTGCAAGTTCTTCAAGTTCATTCTGCCTAGGATTATCTTCAATCATATTTTCACAACTCCTCTTCTATTTTTTTGATAACATGATAAAAATCAATTTCCTCAAGCCTGAGTTCAACTGCGTCATTGCACAGCCCCATATTCTTCAAGCTAAAATAATCCAAATCATCTCCAAAGCCCCAATGCGATTTAAAGCCATACAGAATAATTTTCTTACATGGAATGGAGCTTACGACCTCGCACAGACCGCTTCTTACACCTATGAAATATCCGGCCATCTTTAAGAATGAAGAAAGTTCCTCATAACGCAGGAATACGCCAACAGTTCCTTCCACAGCCTGTTCCTTTTCAGTTCCAATGTTCGTACAGACCGTATATCCCATCTCCTTTAATTTTTCAGCAAGTTTTTTCCAGAACAAAGGTGAATATGTTGCCATTGTATAGGAATACGGGGCAAACAGAACTGTTCTTCCCTTTATGAGACCATTCTGCTCAAACAGCCTCTGCATGCTTTCATCACACTCAGAAAAGACAGGAAGGGCAATGTTTTTAGAATCCTTGCAGTTGAATGCGCCGTAGCCAATTATATCTGTAAAGACGAGCCTGTTTATGTTTCTGAAACAATCTATTACACCTGCATAGTCATAAGGTGGATTAGGATGCAATATATGGATGTTAGTCTTATTCAGTCCTGCAAACACAGAAAAGAAGAAGAGCAATTCCATTTCTTTTTTTGACAGAACTTCGATGTTTTCTATGCCGAAAAGCCTTGCAATTTTGTAATTAGATTTTCCGATGACACAAAAAACATGAGGTTCAGACTTAAATGAAGATTTGTTAAAATATCCCGCTGCAAGGTATACGTCTCCCGTACCCTGATATGGGCATATATTCACAAAAATATTTTCTGCATATTTTTTGAGCAAGGCAGAGTAAATTTCAAACCCCTTCATCATTTTTATTTTCTTCTGCCATACGACAAAAAGCGACGTAGGATGCTCCTGCAATAACAGATGATATGCTGATTTTAAAAGTTCTGTAATCATTTCTGCATCCACTCCCCTTGCACAAAACTTTTAACATCAGAATCATCACCCACATAGCAGAAGTGCCGTAAGTCAGATTCTTTCGTAAACATTTTGTAGATGCCGATCTTAACGAACTGCTCTTTTGAAAGACCATTCCTGCCAATAATATTGTATCCTCTCCTGCCCTCTGGTTTTTCAAGCGATATGCAGAAAAAATCATCGCAGAAATTATAGAGTTCATAGTATGAGACAAGCTCATCGATTTCTGCATCAGAAACAATGGAGACAGTTTCTATTTTTTGTGAAAATGAAGATGCAGATTTTGCAACAATGGAATCTGACGTAACAATTACAAATGAGTCATAAGAAGATTCTGTAGCAAAATCATCAAGGTATGAAAGTCCGTAAAAATTCAGTTCCTTATTATGTTCTGGAAAAACTATAAAAGCTGTTTTTTTACATTTTATACATTTGGAAATTTCAAGAAAATATTTTCGTCCTAAAAAGGCTTGCCGAAACCTTTTCTTAAGAAGATTTCGAATCGGTAATTTTTCCTCAGTCATAAAAAAACTCCTTGAACCTGACATTTCTATCTATAAGTTCAAGGAGTTTTTTTGTTTGACGTTTTTTTGTTACAGCTTTGATTCCAGAATCTTGCTCAGATTGAAAATCTCGTAAAGAGGCAGGTTCAACAGATTTTTGCCAAATTGCAATCCTTTTAGGGAAGTCCTTACCGCAACTTTTGGATCATATTTTTCTCGGAACACTTTTAAACTTTGTGCATGAACATTTAACCCAGCCTTTGCTTCCACAGGGATAATCAGATTTTTATATGAAAAAATAAAATCGACTTCGCTTGACGCTCCCTCTGACCAGTAGTAAATGCTTTTAGCTACTTTCCCTGCACAAAGTTCCTGCAAAACGAACTGCTCTGTGAGGCTCCCGTTGAATTCTGAAAAGACTTTTTCGGATTCAATGATTATTGAAGGCTCAATCTCGCACATGGAACGCAGAAGTCCTATGTCAAGGTGATAGATTTTGAATGTTTTCAAATCCTCATACGCCTTGAGGGGAAGTCTCCCTCCGTTTACAAGCGAGACTTTCCTAATCATGCCGGAATCTTTGAGCCATAAAAGAGCATCCTCATATTCTCGAGCTCTTGCCCCTTCCTTTGCCACGCCGTATACGAATTTTTTGTTTGCTTTAGCAAGCTGGCTTGGAATAGAATCCCAGACATGGTGAATCTTAGGAACCACACTTCTAGGGGCATGCTTTGAAAAATCGTTTCTGTAAGACTCCAGAATTTCAAGCTGGATTTTACTTACTGTTGTAAAATCTTTTTCGGTAATCCAATTCTGAACGACTCTAGGCATTCCGCCTATTATAAAATACTTTTTAAGGTAGTCAGAGAGTTTTTCTTTTATAAAGTCAATCTGATTTTCCATAAAGTTATTTTCCAAGACAGAAACAATCATTTCTTCGCCATTTGCAAGCAGGAATTCTTTGAAAGATAATGGCTCAATTTTTAGAAAATCAACTTTCCCCACAGGAAATGAAGTGCCTTCATGAAGTGTTACTCCCAGAAGGGAACCTGCGCAGCAAATGGCATATTCCTTTGCATTTTCTGCGAAATATTTCAATGAAGTGAGTGCCCGGGGGCATTCCTGAACCTCATCAAAAATAATCAGAGTATTTTCCTTTTCAATTTTTTTACCATGAAAAACAGAAAGGTACTCAATTATTCTCTGTACAGACAATTCTCCTTCAAAGATGCTTTTTATATTCTCAGCCTCTTCAAAGTTGATATAGCAGAAATCGTCAAAAAAATGTTTGCCAAATTCTTTTAAAAGCCAGGTTTTGCCGACCTGTCTTGCGCCAAGCAAAATAAGAGGAAGCCTGTCTTTTTTTGATTTCCAGATTCTAAGTTCATCTAGTGATATTCTGTACATAATTTAATTATATCACAAAAATCAAACCTTGAAAATGCAAAATAATCACATTTTTCAAACCTTGATTATGCAATAAAATCACATTTTTGCAACCCAAAACTTTATAGATAGAAATGTCAAAGAACATGCAAAACCGCAGTGCGATTCTTGCTTTATATTTTTTACAGAAACTTCGGAAGTTCTTCCAAAGCATCTGTTATTTTCATCTGAACGCATTTTTCTGTATTCACTCCAAGCAATATTGCCGTGGTGTTTACATTAAAAGCATCCATTGGGCATAAAAAAACTCCTTGAACCTGACATTTCTATCTATAAGTTCAAGGAGTTTTTTATAGTTTTTATATCAATAGAACAATAATGTTCTTATTTATTTTTCAACTCTTCATATACAGGCTTGAATACATCCTCAAGCCTTTTTTTTATCAATAGTACAAAAAAATCTTTTTGAACCTTCGTCATCACTGTAAGGTTCTTAAAACTTTCAGGGATTTCATCCATGCATTGCACCATTACATCAAATTCAGAAATCATTTTTGGAACCAGCCGTTTTACAGCTTCATTGCATCCCTCATATTCCATTCCTGAAATCAGATGATAAGGATTTATGCGTTTCTTTTTCATTGTAAACACACAAGTCTTACCTTCTGAAGCTTCGTTTTTCAACATGTCATGATCAGACATTACCCTGACCATTTTTTCATCATCCCAGTTATTATTAAAAGAGTTTCCATTATCATACACAGGAGCAATGGAAAAACTTTTATCCGCATGAAGAATTATGCCCCAGTTTCCGTTATTTCTGTCAGGATTTCCAATAAGGGCATCCACAACAAACATATTCCAAAACCTTTCTTCAATTCCTGTAATATCTTTAAGCATATCATGTTGCCCTAATGTCAAAAGAATTTCTTTAAGGTCTGTACCAGTTCCATTTGTAATTTCTCCATTCGAATCAACAAAATGGGGCGTAAACGTAACTTTCAGTTGAGCGAATTCATAAAGATGGTCTGTATCACTAAGAAAATCTTCACAAGCCACTACAATCTTTCCATTTCTAAATCCAAGTAAAGTCTTATGAACTGGAATGCCTAAAATCTCATATATATGAGAACCTATGTATTCGCTCAAAGGACTGTTTGTATAGCTTATGGCAACATTCTGCATTTCTGATGTACTACCAGGAAACTTTATAAGATAATTCTTTCCGTCATACTGTATTCCGTTCTTACGCCCCGCACTACCACCGTAAACACGATAGCTGGCCGGCATACCATCAAAATCAATAAGATTCATACTATGCAATTCCAAATTTTTTTCGTATTAAGCTGAACATCTCGCTGTCAATCGTACCATTTGAATAAAAAGCTTTTATTGACGGAACTGAGTTTTCCAAAGTCAGACCATAGTTAAACCAGTCTCCGTTATTATAAAACCTTTCTAAATCAGCAAAATCTTCCCTTAGCATCTCTGGAAGCTTTTTGTTGTCAAGTACAATATCTGCATTAAAATACATGCCTTGATTATATAACTTTATAGATAGAAATGTCAAAGAACTCGCCTGCATCAAAAAACAGAACTTTGACATTTAAGGAGCGGAAATCTAAATAGCAGAAACTGGGACTAACATCGTATTAGCATCAATAGGAATCAAAAACGGAGAAAGGCAAATGACAGCACCTTTTCCAATCTTCTTATCCAGACTCGAAAGCACGGTAAAGTTTTTTAAGGCATCAGATCCTGGATTTGCAGACTTTTTAATCTCAATAGGATAAAGGACATTATTTTCTTCTATTATTAAATCAATTTCCTTGCCATTGTTGTCCCGATAATAAGACAGCCTGCTCCGAACATCCATGCCGCTGTTTGTATAAGTTTTTATGATTTCAGTAATTACATACGTTTCAAACATATTTCCTGCCATTGCAGAAACTTCAAGAGATCGAGGATTATTCCATAGAGAAAGATAACAGGCAAGACCTGTATCCATCATATAAAGCTTAGGACGCTTTACAATCCTTTTTACAGTATTTCCTGAATACGGCTGCAGAAGAAATACAACTCCCGAAGTTACAAGCAAAGAAAGCCAGCTGTCTGCTGTCTTTGCATCAATGCCCACATCTTTTGCAATATCACTTACATTTAGTTCCTGCCCAGTTCTTGCTGCCACACATGAAATAAACTGAAGAAATTTCCGCTCGTTTTTTATTTCAACAAGCTCCCGTATATCCCTTTCAAGATATGTCTGCACATATTCTCCGAAAAAGCTTTCTGGCGTCAGGGTTGTATCAACCACCATTTGAGGCATAGAGCCTCGCACTATTCTGTCAAAGACAGTAGTAACGGTTTCCTCCGTCTTCGCACGGAGCATAGCACTAGGAATAAAAGGCTTATCTTCTGCCCCAAGAATCTCTGAATGGCTAAAGCCGTACAGCTGCAAAAGTCCTGCCCTTCCAGCAAGAGATTCACTCACATTCTTCATCAGGCGAAACATCTGACTTCCTGTAAGAAAGTACATTCCGTTATGTCGGTTCTCATCAATGCGTATTTTTATGTATTGAAGCAACTCTGGAGCATACTGAATCTCATCAATTATGAGGGGAGTCTTATACTGCTGAAGAAAAAGTTCTGGATCTGTCCGAGCCAGATTTCTCAATGCTGGGTAATCCAGCGTTACATACTGGACGTTTTTCAGGGATTTTGAAAATTCCTTTACAAGGGTAGTCTTTCCTGTCTGCCTTGCCCCTGTCACTACAACACAAGGAAAATGGTTAGAAAGATACTCTAAATATGCTTCTGCAGTTCTTTTTACTGACATCGTACCCTCTTTTATACAAATATGGAATTCAATTCCATATTTGTATAATATTTTATTTAAAGTATTTTGTCTACTGTAGAAAATTCCTTTCTTATAGATAGAAATGTCAAAGAACTCGCCTGTAATTGCAAGGCCCATGCTCCAGTCCATTCACACCTTCTAAGGAGCAATCAAACAAAAGGTGCAAAATCCGTCAGTTAAAGTCTATAAAGAGCTATCCACCGTAAAAGATGGAAACTCTACTCCGTCACGCTTCTTTGCAAATGCATAGGCCATGCAAAGACCGCTTGGCTTGTCATCATTTACAAGAATCCGCTCGCCATAGGGTGCCCCGTAAATTATACGGTTGTACCGAATTCCGCTATCATGCAGAAAAAGCTCAGTCTGCTTTCCACATTCAGATTCAATGCGGGATGTAACAAAAACAATCATGTCGTTTGGATCTATAGAATTAAAGAATTCTTTTGCTCCAGGAAGCAGACTGTCCTGTCCATCACTCTTGTAGCCGTTATGCTTTACAACAGTACCGTCCAAATCCAAAATCCAAGTCTTTGGCAGAGCGGACAAGACAACGCCATTACAAACATTTTCATCACCCAACATCTTTCAGCTGCACTCCTATGTGTCCGCCAGGATGATTCTTCTTAAAGTCAGACAGAGTCACGCCCATTCGGCATGCTATTTCCATGGCAAGCCCCTGCAGGACAATCAGGTTTACCGTCGTGGAATTGTTTGGGACAATGTTCCACTGATCGCCCTCGTTTTCAAGGGAAAGGATAAGGCAATGATCTTTCAGCTTACGCTGCAACACGGAATCCTGTTCAAAGCTCAAAAGCCAGATGATGCAGTTCCGCTGTTCAAGAAGCGATTCCAGATATACGGACTCAGACGTTGCACCCGATTTTGTAAGGATTATGACAATGTCTCCGTCCGTTACCATGCCGATGTCTCCGTGCACGGCAGAGTTTGTATTCATGAACACAGCAGGAATCCCCAGCGAATTCATTGTTCCCACGAACTTGTCGCAGACAGGGACATTCTTTCCCAAGCCGCTGACGATGACCTTTTTTCCGTTGCGTATTGCATGCAGGCATTCCTCTGCAAGCATTCCGAACCGTTCGTAATTCAATGAATCTACAGAATCTTTTACCGTCTTTAAAATGCTGTCAAAATACTCTTTCACAATACTTCCTCCAGATAATACAGTCCGTTGTAAAACGCTCCGCACACAGAATCATAGTCCTGCCATGCATAGGTCGTAAGGCTCAACCAAATTATTGCATGGATTATCTTTATCTGCCGTTCATCAACCTCGTCCTTCAAAAGATTAAAGAAGGTCTTTTCCATGTCTTCCCAATGATTGGACTCAATGTCCAGCACGACATCATGTTCCCGTATGTCAAGTGAAAATCGTTTCAAGTTGAACTGATCGTAATTTCCAACTATCGAGTAGTACAGCTTTGCCCAGTCATAGGCTGCATCTCCAAAAAGTTCAGTCGTGCCGAAATAACCGCGGGGATCAATAAGTATGGGAACGTCACCTTCCTTAAGCATGATGTTCGAGAACGTGCAGTCTCCATGAATAAGCTTAAATTCTGAGGGAAAATAAGATGAAACAGCATCTTTCAGTTCCTGCCAGTGAAAGAATACATTGCGGCATTTCCTTCCGTTTACCGTAACGTACTCATCATGGGCAAATGGAACAAGATCCTGAACCTTCATAAGCCTGTCTTCCGTTTTTGTTATGTAGGCAGTATCAAAGCTCGCCCTGTCGCTCGGAATGCTTCCAAGCCTTTGCAAAGACTGCAAGCAATTGACAATTCTTTGCAAGATGAGCTTTTTCCGCTCAGACAAACTAGTTTCAACAGAAACTTTTTCGACAGAAACTTTTTCTGTTACGGCAAGCTCATAGACATTCATTCCATGGATGCGTTCCATAAGCAGAGGGTTCAAGGAAAAAATCTGAGGTATGTTCCCGAATCCCTTTTTCTTTACTTCTGCATACCAAGCCTTTTCGCGCACAGCAAGCTTCTGTCCCTGCTCATCAATGCCTTCTTTTATGATGCGGTCTTGAGTCACAGTCATTTTGTTGAAGGGGCGGCATTTTTCGACACCAAGCTTTTTATATTCATCCAAAAGTCCAAATTCACGAGTTCCAGACAGGGCAAGCTCCTTAAACGAAATGTCCTTGCCCGAAAGCCACCGGACAAATTCACCGTCATGGGGAACATCCTGTAGCAAAGAAGAATTTGAAAATATAAACAACCCTGCAACACCATGGTTTTCGCTTGACTGTTCACAAAAGATTCCGTCTTCATATTTCCATCTGCATGGAAAATTCCTTGAAACTCCCAGAAAGTTTCCGTCTTCTGTGGGGAGTGCAAAATCATTGGGCAACAGAAGGTCACACCAGACAATCATAAACGGCTTGCCGTTCGGAACCAGAGCAACAGCTTCTGCAAGTCCTGCACACGTTCCCGTTCCCCCATGTGCATTCACAAGCATGCAATCGACATCTGCAAAAGCTTTTAGGTATCTCTGAAGAACATCAAACTTGTAGTCTCCAATCACTATGAATTTCTTGGATGGAAAATGCTTGAAAAGATGGAACAAAAGCGGAACATTCTGTACGGGAAGAAGAGCCTTGGGCTTGTTGTGCGTCAGTTGACCAAGACGGGTTCCCTTGCCCCCTGCCTGAACGATTATGTATTCTGTTTCCATAGTGAATAACTCCTACTAAAAGTCGGAATATCCGACTTACTTTCGGATTATACATAACTTACAATTATATTTCAATAACTTACAGTCGGAATTTCCGAAAATTTGTCGGTTATGTTTTTATCTGCATTCGTCTTTAATTACAAAGATATGATTTCTATAGAACAAATTATCAAGATTTACTCAGCAAACATAAAACGAATCCGCACTGACAACGCGGTTACCCAGGCATCCGTTGCCGAAAAAATAGGACTTTCCGAAAAATACATAAGTGACATAGAAACAGGAAGAAAGCCTTGCTCACTCGATACACTCGTTTCCATTGCAAACGCCTTGGATGTTGAGCCGTATGAACTGCTCATGCCGGAGGGCGAAATCCGAAACTTTGACAGTCAAAAGACTAAAATAGTCATGAGACAGCTGAAAAACAGTTTCAATGAGATGGTAGATTCGCTCAGCATGTTTCTGGAAAATGCATAGCGTTTTGTGTCGTAAAACCTTAAGGATTTGCATCGTAAAACCCTAAGGTTTTGTGTCGTAAAACCCTAAGGATTCGTGTCGCAAAACCCTAAGGATTCGTGTCGTAAAACCCTAAGGTTTTGTGTCGTAAAACCCTAAGGTTTTGTGTCATAAAACCTTAAGGATTCGTGTCGCAAAACCCTAAGGTTTTGCATCGTTTTATACAAGCATCCTGTCAATGCAATTGCAGCAAACGATGTCCTAAATATCTTGATTATAATTTTAATTTAGCTATAATAATTACAATAATATTAAAGGTTGCTGATTCGGAAACTGAAGCTTCCGAACAGTTCTATTATTTACTGGAGACTCAATATTATGGAAGCAGAAAAATTCGAAAGTCCATTTAAGGGAAGAAGTCTTTTAAACTGGATAGACTGGACTCCAGAAGAAATCAATCAGATTCTTGAATGGTCGCTTTTGGTAAAGAAACAGGCCCACAACGGCGAAGTACACCAGCGTTTTTTGGGCAAGACCATAGCACTGATATTTGAAAAACGTTCAACCCGCACACGTTCTTCCTTCGAAACGGCATTCGGAGAAGAAGGCGGACATCCTGTATTCATGTCTACACAGGACATCCAGCTGGGTGGCAAGGAAAGCGTGGAAGACACTGCGCGCGTATTGGGCAGGATGTTCAGTGCCATTGAATTCAGGGGATTCAAGCAGGAGCATGTCGAAAAACTGGCACAGTATTCGGGAGTGCCTGTCATCAATGGGCTTACTGATGAATTTCACCCCACTCAGGTTCTTGCCGACATAATGACGCTCAAAGAGCATTTCGGCACACTGAAAGGGCTGACAGTCTGCTTCTGCGGTGATGGACGCAACAACATGGCACGTTCGCTCATGCTCATCTGTAGCAAATTCGGCATACATTTTTCAATGTTCTGTCCTAAAGAACTTTCTCCAGACGAAGAAATCATCAAAATCTGTACTCCATTCGCAAAGGCTTCGGGAGCAAAAATAACAATTTCAGACCAAATTTCGGTTGTCAAAAACGCAGATTGCCTTTATACTGATGTATGGGTTTCCATGGGTGAAGAAGCGCTCAAGGAAGAGCGAATGAAATTACTCAAGCCGTTTCAAGTCAACAAAGACCTGATGGCAGCAACTGGTAAGGATTCTACTATATTCCTGCATTGTCTTCCGGCAGTAAAGGGTCAGGAAGTAACAGAAGATGTTTTTGAAAGCAGTGCAAGTAAAGTATGGGATGAAGCCGAAAACAGGAAGCATACCATAAAAGCCATAATGCTGGCTCTTATAAAATAACGGAAACCTAAGGAAGGATCGACTTATGAAAAAACTATTATTAGCTTTAATCGTGGCAGCAAGCATTGTTTTGCCGGCACTCGCACAGGAAGCAGCAAAACCTATCTGGGACAAGGGCGACAATGTATCAAACCTTACCTACAGGAACGTACAGGTATACAAAGTCTATGACCAGCTTGATTCCTACATTGTACTGTATGAAAAGCAGTCAACAGAAATCGGACAGCTTGTCATTCCCAAGAAATGGGCATCTGGCAACGTTGACAGAAAGCTCGTTTTCCATCAGAAGGTAAAGAATGTCGGTTCTTACATGTCAGTGTTCTATAAGGATGGAGAATTCTACAAAGTAATCCTTAATGTTCCACTGGATAAAAGGGATGCCGTATGGTCAGTAGCACCAAACGGAATGCAGGTAGATACAAACATTGAATCACTCAAAGTAGACTTCTAAACTAAACACATTTATGTAAACACATTTATGTGTTGCATATAAAAAAAGGCAGGAATTTCTACATTCCGTGCCTTTTTTTGTCTTTAAAGGCAACCTTGAAAAAAGGTGCAAAAAAATACAAGCAAGCAAAGGATTTTCTATGAAAATTATCTCTAAAAGTCAAATAAATTCATTTAAAAATTTTCTGGACTCCCATGAAACATTTCTTATTGTCGGTCACAAGGAACCCGATGGCGACTGCATTTCCAGCAGCATCGGCATATCATACATCCTCAAGCACATGAACAAACCGTTCAAGCTACTGAATGCCGGACCTTTTAAAAGAACCGAAATAAAAAAATATGCTCCGCTTTTCAAGCAGGAAACAGGATTCATGACCATTGAAGACCAGAAGGCATGCGGCTTAATCATTGTAGACTGTTCTGAAATTTCACGGCTCGGAGAAATAGACGGCCCCCTGAAGGATTTTGATGCATTCATCATTGACCATCACAAAACGGCGGTAGAATCAGAAAATTCAATTATAGATGCAACGTCTCCGGCGGCGTCATGCCTTGTACAGCAACTGTTCGAACAGCTTGTAGGCACGCCCGACAAAGAAGAAGCAAAGACGCTGTTTTTTGGAACGGCAACGGACACGGGCTTTTTCAGATTCCTTAATGAATCTGACAAGGATGTGTTCACTTCGGTAGCCAGACTTGTCGAGGCAGGAACAAGCCCTCGGGAAATCTATCAGGATATGACCAGCGGCAAGGGATGGAACACGAGAAAACTGCTGGGCATCATGCTTACACGGGCAGAACGATACTTGAACGGAAAGCTGGTCATTACATACGAAACTCAGGAAGATACAAGAAAATACGGTCAGGAAGGACGCGACAGTGATGCACTGTACACCATGATGCTTTGTGTCGAGGGTGTCGAAGCAGTTGTATTCGTTCGTCAGGAAACAGAACACAGCTGTACCATCGGATTCCGTTCCAAGGACAAAGTTGACGTAAGTGTCGTTGCCTCCAAGTTTGGTGGTGGCGGTCACAAAAATGCATCGGGAGCCAGTACCGACGGAAAAATCGACACGCTCATACCTTCCATAGTAAAAGAGTTTTCAAGAATCATGTCGTAAAGAATAGAGCTGTTCGAAAGCCCGAGGTTTTCGAACAGCTTTTTTTTATATTTACAGGAACCTTATTTCAAGCAAACCTTAGCGAAATGTTCCAAACGGTCTCCGAATGGCACCGATGCTACAATCCTTTACTATATGCAAGAAAACAAACCGAAAAGCTTGCAGAAAGTAAACTTTTCCACCGTTTCATGCAAAGATACGCATTTTTTTTCTGGCATGGACTTTGCTAAACCTCTTGGCAGAGGTTATGAATATGCAATATGACGATGAACTGGAACGCATTGCCAGTCAATTTATCAAACGGAAAGTTTCACTCGAAGAAGCAAAAAACAAACTCATCATGCTTGTATACAGCCATCCGGAAGCATTCGGTCTCGGCAGGCTGAACAAAGACACAATGCATTCATTCTTGCTGTGGACTCAGAAACGAATCGTTCAGCTTTTGGAAAACTACAATTCAGAAATCAGCAGTTTTGCAACCTATTTCAGACAGTCCATCTATTTGTGCAAAAAGACGTTTCTGCGAAGACTCGCTTCAAACAATGCAAGGGAACAGGCAATGATGGAATTGTCCCCTCTCGAAGAAGAAGCCCACGAATATCAATACAACACAACAGAATATTCACTGACATGCTGTGCAGATGACCACGTGCTCGAAGGGGCATACGTAAGGTACAAGGATTTTGCAACAAACCTTTTTGACAAAAAAGGCGTTCGGTGGAGCACCTTCGAAATGAAAGAAAACCTCAGGAAAGCAGCATGCCTTATCCTTACGCTCAAGGCCTGCTGCTATGTTGACGCAGACATCATCAGAAAGGTCAGTTCCATAACAAAGCTGAGCGAAGAAGACATTACAGTCCTGCTGGACGAAGTAAAGAAAAAAGTTGACCGAAAGATACAGAAACGAGAATACTGCATAAAATCACGGGATGCGGCATTTTATTTTCACCGACGCTACCGCGTTGAATCCGAAAGGATTGAAAGAGGAACAGACCTTTCGAGCAGCATACAAAAAAGGTATGAACGCCAGACAAAAATCTGGAAAGCACGCGTAGAACAGCTAAAGACACCGCGATACATGGCGATTCCATCAAACACGGATCTGGCGGAAGTCCTCAACATTTCCAGCAGAAAAATAGAACGCATCCTGCATACTGCAGAAAAAAACATAGACACAATCAGCTTGAAGGATTATGATAGTAGTCATGAAACTTTATCTTGCAACGGGCAACGAAAACAAAAAGAGGGAAATGAAGCAAATTCTTGAAACGCCAGACTCCTCCATAACAATTGTCATTCCAAAGGATGAAGGCATTGCCTTTGATCCGGAAGAAACAGGTACAACATTCCACGAAAACAGTCTCATCAAGGCAAAAGCACTGTGGAACATTGTCCACTGCCCTGTCATTGCAGACGATTCGGGCATCTGCGTTGATGCACTGGGAGGAGCACCCGGAGTCTATTCATCACGCTATGCCGGTCCCCAGTTCATGAAGGGAAAGGCCAGCGGCGAAAAGATTCCTCAGCAGGATCAGAACAGAATGCTCATAGAACAGCTCAACGATGCTGTTTCAAAGGGAATTGACATTGAAAAAGGAAAAGCTGCCGGACTCTACAAAAATGGTCCCAGAAGCGCCCACTACACGTGTTCAATGGTATTCTACTTTGGCTACGACAAATTCGTCATTGCAGAAGAAACCATGGAAGGCACCATACTGGAACGGGTCGAAGATCAGCGCGGAACGGGAGGTTTCGGCTATGATCCACTGTTTTTCCTGCCCTCCTACGGCAAGACAGCCGCAGAACTGACTGCAGACGAAAAAAACAAAATTTCTCACAGGGGAAAGGCGACGCGAATCATTACGGGAATTTTAAAAAATGTAGAAAAAATGTAATTTTTTTATTAAAGTTCCCGGATAACCCATCCGAGAATATAAACTGAAAAGCCATGATTGTTCAACTTCGAAGAAGACAACACTCAGGTATTTTTCATTGTAAAAGATTGCAGATGTAGCCTTGTAATGCAGATGTAATCTTTTACAACCAGGGTAAAAAGGATTTTACCCTATTACAATTTCCATGGAGGAAACTTATGGTAATCAACCACAACATGTCAGCAATGTTCTCAAATCGTTCTTTGGGAGTAACAAACCTCGCACTTCAGAAGGATATGGAAAAACTTTCTTCTGGAATGAAGATCAACCGTGCAGGTGACGATGCTTCTGGACTTGCTGTTTCAGAAAAGATGCGTGCACAGATCCGCGGCCTCAACCGTGCTTCAAGAAACGCAACTGATGGAATCAGCTTCATCCAGACAACAGAAGGATATCTCCAGGAAACAGAAGATATCATTCAGCGCATCCGCGAACTTGCAGTTCAGTCAAGCAACGGTATCTACACAGAAGAAGACCGTGAAATGATTCAGGTTGAAGTAAGCTCACTTATTGCTGAAGTAGACCGCATTGCTTCTTGCGCACAGTTCAATGGCTTGAACATGCTCACAGGTCGCTATGCTCGCCCAACAGGTGAAAACAGCGTAACAGGTTCTATGTGGCTCCACATTGGTGCAAACATGGATCAGCGCACACAGGTTTACATCGGAACAATGACAGCTGCTGCTCTCGGAATCCGCAACGTTGGAACAGAAGAGATTTTGACACTTGCTACACCGGATGATGCCAACCGCGCAATCGGCACACTTGATGAGTCTCTCAAGAGAATCAACAAGCAGCGTGCAGACCTTGGTGCTTACCAGAACCGTCTCGAGAAGACTGTAGAAGGATTGAACGTAGCTGCTGAGAATACTCAGGCTTCTGAATCAAGAATCCGTGATACAGATATGGCTGCTCAGATGGTTGAATTCACAAAGAACCAGGTTCTTACTCAGGCTGGAACAGCTATGCTGGCACAGGCCAATTCTCAGTCACAGACAGTATTGTCTTTGTTGAGATAATGTAGTATAATAATAGGTGTAAGGGGTCTAAGAGACTCCTTACGCTTATTGCGCGGACTGATACATGCACTTCTAAAGTCACATCCTTAAATCAATCCGTTTTTGCAAAAGCATTTTATTCCGAGTTTAGACGGAATATTGTTCTTTGAAAAGGGTATTCTTCATGCTGTTTGTAACAGTATAGACTGTTATTATGTCACGATAATAACAATTCCTGCTGTAAGAGTCTAAAACATCTGCCGGGGCGCAAAACGGCAGATGCTCGTACAAACAGGCGTAAAGCAAGATGCTTTATGTATAGAACATGGAGGACACTTATTATGGTAATTAATCACAACATGAGTTCAATGTTTGCAAACCGCACATTGGGACTTAACAATGCTGAATTGATGGGCAATATTTCAAAGCTCAGCTCTGGTGAAAAGATCAACCGCGCTGGCGATGATGCTTCTGGTCTTGCTGTTTCTGAGAAAATGAGAGCTCAGATTCGTGGTTTGAACCAGGCTAACCGCAACACACAGAACGGAATTTCTTTCATTCAGACAACAGAAGGATATCTTCAGGAGACTGAAGACATCTTGCAGCGTGTACGTGAACTTTCTATACAGTCTGCTAACGGCATCTACACAGAAGAAGACCGCTTGCAGATCCAGGTTGAGGTATCTCAGCTTGTAGCAGAAGTAGACCGCATCGCTTCACAGGCACAGTTCAACGGCATGAATATGCTGACAGGACGTTTTGCTCGTGAATCTGTTTCTAACCAGGAGATGACTTTCCATATTGGTGCAAACATGGATCAGCGTGTAACTGCATATGTAGGAACAATGACAGCACAGGCTCTTGGCTTGAGAGGTGTACAGGGCACTGATGAAAAGATCAGCATTTCTACTCCAGATGCAGCAAACGTTGCAATCGGTACCATTGATGCAGCATTGAAGCTTGTAAACAAGCAGCGTGCAGACCTCGGTGCTTATCAGAATCGCCTTGAGGAAACCTCTTACGGTCTCGGCATTGCAGCAGAGAACCTTCAGAGTGCAGAATCAACAATCCGCGATACAGATATGGCATCAGAAATGGTTGAATACACAAAGAATTCAATCCTTACACAGTCTGGTGTTGCTATGCTCGCACAGGCAAACAATCAGTCTGAAAGCGTACTTGCATTGCTCAGATAACGATCAAAAAGTAAAAGGAGTGGTTTAATCGAGAAATTTCTGGATGTCATTTTTTGTTAAACCACTTAGAAAAGCCTGGGAGGGGTGCGCCACCTTCCCTCTCTTTTCGTTTTTCAGGAGGAAAGTCCATGAATACAGTAAGTATGACTGGGCATATAGCAGCCACGGATGGCTCAAAAGGTATAACTGTGGGGAAACAAAAGCGGGCACCGACCGCTGAATCAGTTCGCCCAACTGTGTTTTTTCCAAACAGCGCTGCCGAAGTTGTTGAGAATATTGCTCAATCAATTGCAACTGAAAAGAGTGATATTGAGAACATTCAAAAAATTACAGATATTATTAATGGTCACACATTACAATTTTCTGTAAATAAAGAACTTGGAAAGGTTATTATCGAAGTTGTAGATCCTTCTACCAACAAGGTAATACGTGAAATTCCATCTGAAGAAATGCAAAGACTTCAGGCAAACTTAAAGCATACCATGGGGCTGGTATTTGATGAGACTATTTAATAAGCATGCTACGCTGTTACCTTGACAGCGTAGTTATGTTTTAAATATTGAACATTAAAGACACGAACATCGGCAGCAAATGTTTCGATGCAGAACCTTTGATGTTACATATTTTATATAATGGGCGGGACTATGGCAGACGGATTAAGCATACCAGGAGTTACTGATAAATATAAAACCAATGATCTCGTGAATTCTCTCATGGAAATAGAGAGAAAGCCGCTCAGAAGGGAAGAAGCCCAGCTAGAAAAATATCAGACACAGCAAAATGCATGGCGAGATGTAAGCCAAAAGATTTCAACGCTCAAAGAAACGACAAAAAGACTCTATTCTTTTCAAAATCCGTTCAACAGCAAACTTACGGAATCTTCAAATGAAGATGTCCTTACTGCAGATGCAGACCGGTCGGCAGAGTCAGGTTCGTTCAAGATAAGTGTATTAAAAGAGGCCACTGCAGACCGTTTCTTGAGCGGCAACATAGACAAGAACATGAAGATTGAAGCTGGCAAATATGTATTTGGTGTCGGCGATAAAAAAATAGATTTGAATTGGAAAGGCGGAAAAATAGCCGATTTCGTGCAGGCCATTAATCGCCGTGGAACAAATATACTAAAGGCAAGCCTTATTGGTGTTACGTCGAATAAAAAATCACTCCTCATAGAAGGACTGGTTACAGGCACCGACAACAGGCTTGTTTTTGAAGAAAAAGCACTGGAACTCGCAAAAAGCATAGACATGGTAAGTGATGCTCCTGTAGAAACAGAAGCACTGACAGTGTCACTTGATGACTTTTCCGTCCCCTCTTCACAGGAAGAAGGTCTGCAAAAAAACATGCCCCTTCTTTCTAAAAGCGGAGTAAAACTGGAAAACAACGTTATTACTGTTCCAGCCCGAAACGGCATTGAAATTCCCATTCCAGAGGATTTAAATGCAGACGGACATCAGGTTTTAGAATTTTCATTTGCCGTTGCACAGTCAGAAGACATAACAAGCAGCATTAAAAATACTGCAAAGGAACCTTTGCTCCCAGAGCCTGGATTTGTTGAATTCCAAGGTCTTGTCATTACAAATGAGCAAAGCGAAACGACCCTTGAAACACAGGAAGCTGATTTAGACGAACCGCTTGCACCCATTGACGATACAAATTACATAGCTATCAAGAATAGAGAAGGAACAGAAATTCCTTTGGACACAACTACTTATACTCCAGATGAAGAAGGGAAAATCCATGTTTCCATCGCATTGAAGGATTATCCTGATGCAGAAAGCCTTATTGTACGCAACAGCAGCACAGGAAAACAACTTTCGTTTTCTGTACCGCAATCCCGAGATGCATCAAAGAATCAAGGATTTGTTCCAAATCATGCAATTACAACAGCAGAAGATTCAGCATTCAAATATGAGGGCATTACGCTCCACCGCCCTTCAAATGATGTAGATGATGTCATTCCAAATGTAACGCTGCACCTGCATTCTGCAACGGAAAAGCCCGTTACAGTTACAATCAATGCAGACAAGGACAGCGCAAAGGAAGCTCTCATAAATTTTGTCGGTACCTACAATCAGGTAATGGCAGAAATCAACATCCTTACATCAAACAAGCCAGAAATCATTTCGGAACTTGATTATCTGACAGCAGATGAAAGGGAAGCAGCCCTAAAGAAACTTGGCATGTTCCAGGGAGACTTTACCCTTACGAACGGCAAGGCTTCCATGCAAAGAACGGTTGCCAGCACATACAACACATCTGAAAATGCAGAAATAACGATGCTCAATCAGATTGGCATTTCAACAAATGCAAGTTCAAAAGGCTCTGGCTATAATGCATCTCAAATGAGAGGATACCTTGAAATTGATGAAAAGCAACTTGATTCAGCTTTAGAATCAAATCTTGACGACATCAAGAATCTATTCGGCTATGACAGTGACGGTGACCACGTTATAGACAGCGGACTGGGATATCTTTTGGACAAGCAAACGAATTCATGGACTCAGGCAGGCGGTCTGATATCGACAAAAATATCTTTGCTTGAAAATCAAATTAAAAATTCCAACTCTAAAATTTCAACGCTGCAAGCACAGTTGGATGAAAAGGAAATGGAATTGAAAAACAAATATGCAAATATGGAAGGAACTCTGAACAGTCTTGAAAGTCAACGGAATTCCCTAAGTAATTTTGCAAATCAAAATCAAAATAAATAAGACAGAAAAAGAGGAATTTTAGATGAAACTTTCAGTTAATGGACAAGCTATAGATATAACACTAGAAAATGAAAAAACGGTTGGAGATATTTTAAAATCGTTTGAGAGCGAAATGGAAAAAAATGATGCTACAACAGTTAAAATTGTTCTTGATGGAAAAGAAATTGCCTCAACGGAATTTGATTCCATTTTAGGTAAGGAGCTGACAGACACAACCTCAATAGATTTTGGAGTCGTGTCAAAAATAGAACTCGTATCATCCCTTCATGCCATTTCCGATACATTTTCTGCATTATCGGAGAAGCTTGAAACTGTACCCGTTCTGCTGCAAAGCGGAAAAGACAAAGAAGCATCTGGCATTATTGAAGAACTCGCAACTGCATGTGACAGTTTTTGCCACATCGGAACAATGACAATGCTGTTCCCTGAACTGTATGAAAAACTGACAATTAACGGTGCAAAGCTGGAAGCATTTTTCAAAGAACTGCTGCCCATCCTCAATGATTTTGAGGCAGCTCTGAAGGATAAAGACACGGTAACGCTGGGTGACATTTCAGAATATGAGATGGTTCCCAGACTGCATAGCATCATAGATGCCATAAAAGCTGTATAAACTGGAGGTGGAATATGAATAATGGAAGTCTTGTTGACGCACGGCAAAATCCTCTTCTCTATACAATAATATTGGCTGTTTTAGCAGCTTTTGTAGTTCTTGTCATTGTTGGACTTATATTGAAAAAAATACGAGACTTGCACTCCACTCCCGCATGGATTGAATCTCACAAAAATCTTGCAACAACAAGAAAAAACATAGAGAATGTAGCTCATCTTGCAAGTCTTTCTTTAGAAGAAAAGAAAATCCTTACTCAGATATGCCAGAAATTCAAGCCTAGAAACATTGAATTCCTCATTAGGGATGAAAAAGCCATCATTGATCTATTTAACGAGGGTTACAAAGATTACAAGAGCAAAAATGCAAGCGAAGAAACTTTTGCCCTGCTATTTGAATTGCTCTACAAGCTGGAAAAGGCTCATGACAACATTACGTTCATCAGTTCCACACGGGCTTTGCCAAACGGACAGATATTTACATATATTGACAGCGACAAAAACAGCTGGAAATTAACGCTCGAAAGAAACGAACCTCAGGGGCTTGTCATTTCAATTCCGAAGGCCTTTGCACAGAGTACAAAAAAACCTGCTCAACTTTCAAAATTTGTGCTGACATTTAAAACAGAAGCAGGAACGACTTATACGGTAGTAACAAGAGTTGTTCGGTATGAAGAAGAAAAATCTGGAAAATTTATTCTCATTGCATCTGCAAACAATACGCTTACTGCCATTCAGCGTCGAACATCCAAGAGAATTCACTTGGAGACAGACTGTCAGTTTTCAGCCGTCAAATACAATGCAAACAAAAAAACTGACAATTATGAGATTCTGCAAAATAAGTATGACGGCAAACTCCAGAACATTTCGTCAACAGGTTGCAGACTTTCTTGTAAAATGCCGATAAAAGAGGGACAGTATCTCAATGTTGAATTTCCGCTGAAGGAAAATCAAACGGAACAGGCTATCGGCTATATTGTCATGACAAAGAAGTCTCCAGATGGGAAACAATACGTTCTTCATATAAAATTCATAGACATCAAGTTGGATGCAAAGAACAGAATTTCAGCATTTGTTTATGGATATGATAAATGAGTATTGTTTTAAATACAATTTTACGTTAAGATAATAAAATGCAGGTAACTGAACTAAAATCAATCTCAAAGGCAGAAGGATATATTTATTACATTAATAAGTACACGGCCACTGCTGTTATTGAGTTTTTATCAAAACAAATTTCTTTTCCTTTTAGTTTCACTATTGAAGTCAGTCCGTTAGGAGTTAAAACGCTTACGCTGTCAAATATTCCCCAAGATTTGGAATATCCTTTGGTTCCTGTACGAATTGCTTTGAAAGAATACATTTTAAAATTGGAAAACGATAATCAGCTACCATAAGAAACAGGTACACGACAATGATTTTCCATACTCACACCGCCGACGAAACCATTGCTCTGGGTGAAAAGATTGGAGAGCTTTTACATCCAGGAGATGTTATTGCAATGTCGGGAACACTGGCTGCCGGAAAAACAACAATTACAAAAGGCATTGCAAAGGCTCTAGACATTGAAGAAACAATTACAAGTCCAACATTTTGTCTCATTAGCGAATACTATGGCAAAAAGATGCCTTTATATCACATGGATGTGTACAGGCTTGAAGGTGAAGAAGATTTTATTAATCTTGGAGTCGAAGACATGCTTTATGGACAGGGAGTATGCATAATCGAATGGAGTGAAAAGGTAAAAAAAGAACTGCCAAAAAAAACAATATACCTTACAATAACGCCTACGAGTGAGACAGAACGAGAAATTAAATTGGAAAATTGGCATAACGGAGATATACAAATATGAATGCGTTAGCTATAGACTGTGCAGTATCAAAGATTGCGATCGCTGCAAAAAAAGACACGCTGCTTGCAAAAGTTGTATTACAGATTGGAACAAGACAATCTGAAAAACTGCTCCCTACCATAGATTTTGTATTACAGGAGTTGGATGTAAAACCTTCAGAACTAGATTATACAGCCATCACCCTTGGTCCAGGAAGCTTTACAGGATTACGTTTGGGTCTAAGTTCCCTAAAGGCGTTGACACTTTCTCACAACACTCCTTTATATGGAATTCCTTCTCTAGAAGCCTATGCTTTTCCATATAATGCAGAACCAAAATCTGTACTGAGCGTCATAGAAGCAAAAGAAGATGAATATTACTATCAATTTTTTTTGAAAGGAAAAAAATTGTCAGAGCCAGAAGACAAAGCAATAGAAGAAATCATACAACAGATTGATTCAGAATCTTCCATTGTAGTTTGTGGACCAGGAGCCCATTCGTTTTGTGACAGGGTGAATGAAATAAGTCCATTGCACTCAGTTCACTGCTATGTACCAGAGATTGATGCTACAGAAAGCGCATTCATGATTGCAGAAGAGTTAATAAAAGAGAAAAAAGAACCGCTTCTAGACTACGACGGACCACTGTACGTAAGAAAGAGTGAAGCAGAATTAGTTTATGAACAAAAACAATTGAAAAAAACTATTTAAAAAGCTTTGCAAGACTTTCTTCAGAAACACCAAGTGCTGCAACTTTGTTTTCCTTCTGAATGGCTTCAAAGACCTCTTGCCTAAATACTTTTACGTTTTTAGGAGCTTCGACTCCAATTTTCACTTGATCCCCTTTCACTTCAATGATAGTAAGAGTAATTTCATCGCCAATCTTTATTTTTTCATCAATCTTCCTGGAAAGAATGAGCATTATTTATCCTCCTTTCCAGCAAGGGCTGAAACGATGTCAAATTTTGTCGTTAGCTTAGGATCATTCAAAATTGCCTGCATTGCTTCATGAGTCCGCTTATTAATGATAACAGGACCACGAAGATTTGCAGTAACAGGAGAACCATTGTTTGGAACAGTTACAATAGCCATTACAAGGACATCAGAAGGATCTTTTATGCCTATTTTAGCCAATTCCTTATCATCAATATCCACTTCAAAATCGGAATTGATAATAAATGGATCAATCATTAAAAATGCAAGAGCACTTTCATCCAGAGATTGAAGCCAGATAAAAGGCTTTATTCGGCAGTCAATCAAAGCATAATCGGTATAATCTTCAAATCCAAAAATACCAGCAGGAATCTTGATCAACTGCTCTTCACTTATCTCAATCAAGCCCATAGTTTTAGTCTTTATCTGCATCTTTATCACCTGCTACCGCCATAAACTCATTTTAAGAAACCTCTTTTGTCATCGAGTTTTGCCCCTTGTCAACTTGACAGAAATAACACAATTGCTCAATTACGGGGTCAAAACATCGCACTTTTAAAGTCATCTCTAAAAAAAGTTTTTAGAGATTTTTTAACGCATATAATTCAGTAACGAACTTGAGTACATTTTGGCAGCATTACTTAAGGTTGCTTGATTTACAAGTTCCAGCATCTTCATGTCCGTGATGGTCTTTGTAAAATCGATATCCTCTTCTCTGCTTACCAATTGAGTTACATTTAAAGCTGTAGTCTGAGAACGGGTAATATTATTCTGTGCACGCTCATAATCACTGCCTGTCTTTGCAAGCCGAGTCGTAATGTTTGAAATGCCTTCATCAATAGAACCAAGAACACGAGAACCAATGGCTTCTGTATCACCTTTCAACATTGAATCGCGCAGTGCAATAACAGAATCAAAAATTGAACCGCCAGAACTGCGGACATTACCAGTCAAATTGTATGGAGGCAACTGAGATTTATCCTTGATATATCCAAGTTCTTCAAGAGTTGAACCATTCTTATCTTCGAGCCAAATCTGATGTGCATCAGTAGTTTCAAGATTAAGACCATTAGTAATAGGATCAAGAGCAGCTTTTACTGCAACACCACTATCATTAATCTTTGCAATAACGGCATGAATATTATCTCCTCGATTAATCTTAATTTCTACCCCATCAAGATTAATGGAATTGTCACTGCCAGCCTGCCACTGAGTCAAATCGCGAGACCCCATAAGACGCTGTGGTTCTGCCCAGAATATTCTACTGCCGCTGTTATCGACATCCATGTATTGATTTTCATCCACTTCAATCTTGTTCAACGTAATGTTTCCATTATACTGAACAGATTCTATCAGTGGCTCACTTGCTCCGGGAACATTACCCAAAGAAACGTCAAATGCAACGTTTTTTGTACGAGTACCGGCAAAAAGACTGTTTCCATCTGCATCAACAGCATTCGCATTTTGAACCATTTCCTTCAGCAGTTCATTTACTTCTGAAGCCATATTCTTAAGGTCGTCTTCCGCATTCAAACCATTGGCACCACTAACAGCAAGTTCACGAACACGCTGCATAATCTGAAGATTTTGATTTACATAACCTTCACGAATCTGAAACTGATCGGCAAGTGTCTGAGCATTCTTTTCAAACTGATTGACACGAGAAAGATATGAATTATATCGAACCAAATGTCCAGCCGCGATAGGATCATCTCGTAGAGAGCCAAGGCGACTCTGACTTCCAATCTGATTGTTCAGTGTATTCTGACGTACTTCCTGCTTGCGCAAGTAGTACTGTGTATCCATATTATTCATCTGAGAACTAATTCTGTTCATATCATTCTCCTTATTTTCTTAAGATTATAAGCACATTTCCGACAATCAGCCGCCGACACGATTAATCAAGGTATTCAGAAGCTCGTCCTGAACACTGATAAATTTTGCAGCAGCTTCATAGCCATACTGAAACTTGATAATATCAGCAAGTTCTTCGTTTATGTTTACCCCACTGATGCTATCTCGCAAGTCACGTAAATCATTCATGATGGCATTTTTGCTTGCAAGCTGATTTTCAGCCTGCTCCCCTTTAAGACCAATACGAGTTACTGTATCAGCAAAATAATCATCGAACGTACGATCTGTTCCGACCATCATCTTTGTATTGCGGATGGCCGCAATCTCAACTGCTGCACGACCATCATCAGGTTCTGCCCTTCCCTGAGAGTTGGCAAAAGCTGCTGCAACACTGGAAGAATCACTTTCAATCTGAGGATTGACAACAAGATATCCAGACGGATTCATTACGGGTGTAACAGCAAACTGGGCATCGGCAAGGGCATTTACAGCATTTGCTCTATTAAAATCATACGCCCCAGCTGCTCCACTACCGCGAAGAATGCCTGTATATCCAGTAAGGAACATTCCAGAATCTTCAACATGACGAATCACAAAGTCAGGATTAGACATGGAGTCTGACGTTGTAGCCTTAAGAACAAGCTTGGAGTTACGGTCTAAATAAGCTTTTACTTCTGCATTACTGTCATTAATGCGATTTACCAAATCTTCTACAGTGTCAGAAGGATAATAGTCTACCGAAACAGTTCCAGACGATGCATTAAACGTCATTGTACCCTGCAATCCAATCTGTTCTTGAGGACGCAAGCTGTTTGTTCCCGTCATGCGGAAAATGTACGAAGCATCTTCGACACCATCACCGTTCACATCATAGTTTCCGTTTGTATTTTCAACAAATGGATGCTCCGTAAAGAAATCAAGTCCAGTCACATTATTCTTGCCAATTGCATTGCGGTGAATATCGTTTACAAAGTCTGCAAAGTTCAAAGCCATCGTATCGAGTGACTGCAATTCAGAACGAAGATCCTTGTCCCGCAATTCAACCAGTGCACCGAGAGAGCCACCTCTAAAAGAAGCATCAACCTGAGTATCGTGCCATACAAGTCGAGAATATCCCTTGTTATTCAAATCCGTCACTTCATCAATCTGGCGGTATTCACTTCCCTGCACAATCATCTGTCCGTCCGTATGTACAAGAAATTCATCAGGATCAGTACGTGCAACCGTAACATTAATAAGATTGCCAAGCTTTTCAACCAACAGGTCACGACGATCCATCAAATCGTTTGGACTATCACCCATAGCCTTGCTTCTTACAATTTCACCATTAACATCTGCTATCTGGCGAGCCAAATCATTTACCTGTTTTACAGTTGCATCAATATCACCATTTACCTGATTTGAAATGGCAATAAGGTTATTGTTCTGCTGTTTTATTGAATTAGTAAGGCTCTGACCCCGTACAACAACAGCATCTCTGGCAGCATTGTTACTCGGATCAGAAGAAAGAGCCTGCCAGCTTTGCCAAAATTTATCCATGTTGGAACGAACAGACACTTCATCAGGTTCGTTATATATCTGTTCTATCATTGCATAGTAATTGTTGCGCGTATCCCAGTAAGACTCTTCATTAGTCTGAGCAATGATGCGTGAATCAAGAAGTTCATCACGGACACGTTCAATGCTTTCGATCTTTGTTCCCTGACCAATCTGACCAGCAAGTTCTGCACGCTCCAAGTCTGGGCGATACAGAGGATCCATTGTTGAGACTTTTACGCGCTGACGGCTATAGCCTTCAGTATCAGCATTTGAAATATTATGGCCTGCAGTCTGAATCTGAGTACTGTGAGCCATAAGGCTACGCTTACCAATTTCTATTCCTGCAAAAGATCCTGACATTTTCCAATTCCTCCTTATTCACCCATCCTGCATGCAAAAAGCACAATCAGAATTCCATGTTTACCAATACATTACCAACTTCAGGTTTTACAAGCTTTCCTGCAGGAGAATATGTTGTTGCTGTTTTTACAAAACATTCTTCTATTACATTGCCAATAAAATCTTTTGTTGTCGTAACATACGTACGCAACGCTTCATTTTCAATCTTGCTCTTTGCAAGTTTTGTCCTGAGACTCACAAACAAAGGCTCTACAGAAGGTTCGTAGTAAATATGTTTATCTTCGTCAGCAATTAATTCTCGTTGCTGATCCAGTTCAACAAACGTGTCACTCATGCGGTGCAAGGCCGATATGGAATCCTGAAGAGATTCCCAATTTCGAGACTTGACATTTGCATGCATCTTGTCCTGCTCATTCAAGATAGAATCAAGAAGCTCATCTTGAGACTGCAAAACCTTTATGAGCTCAGTCTTTTTGTCTGCAACAGGAGCTTCGCCCGATTCATCCGCAGATTCACCTTCAAAATCTGCTACCTTAGAAATCGTTTCTGGCGAAATCGCTTCCACAGAAGCACCTTCTCCTAAAGCTTGTTCTTCACCTTTTTTCTGCTCACCAGACATCAATTCCTGTTTGAGCTCATCCGCTGCTTTCTTTAGCTTGGCTGCAACAGCCTTCATAAAACCCATTTTCATTTTATCCTTCCCACACATTGAAAAATAGATTATTCAATATCTATTATCGGAAAATAAAGGAAATTCTTTAGAAAAGAAAAATAATTCAGTACATTTACACGTTTTATCTGCCCATGGTATAATGAATGCATGAAATACGGCATTTTTAGAGTAGCATGTGCAAGCCCGTCACTGGCAGTGGCAGACTGCACCTATAATGCACAGCAAATTATTCAGACAATAGAATGTGCAGACAAACGGGACATCAGGCTTGTCGTGTTCCCAGAACTCTGCATTACAGGCTATACCTGTGCAGACCTATTTCTGCAGCGCACCCTGCAGCTTGCAGCAGAACAAGCCCTCATTGACATTTGCAAAAAGACACAAGACTGCAACTGCATGAGCATTGTAGGGCTTCCGATTACCTATCAGGGAGCAAGATACAATTGTGCTGCATATCTGTTCAAAGGCTCAATCATTGCCATAATACCAAAAACATTCATACCAAACTATTCAGAATTCTATGAACGCAGATGGTTTACTCCCTCTGAATTCTGCCAGACAGACAGCATTACGATAAATGATGAATTTGCAGGCATTCCATTTGGAACAAACATAATCATAGAAGACAAAAATGATCCGTTGCTGAAAGTAGCCTGCGAAGTATGTGAAGACGTATGGGTTCCGCTCGCACCATCCACGCGGCATGCCTTGAACGGAGCAACTGTCATTGCAAACCTGAGTGCAAGTAACGAAGTCGTAGGAAAAGCCGATTACAGAAGGACTCTCGTTTCTGCACACTCCGCAAAAACAGTTTCGGCATACCTGTATGCGAATGCAGGTCATGATGAAAGTACAACAGACATGGTATTCAGTGCACATTCAATCATCGCCCAAAACGGCTCCATAAAAGCCCAATCCGATTTATTCGCAACAGAAGTTCTTACTATTGCAGATATTGACCTTGAACGCATTGAACAAGACAGATTGAGAACAACGACATTCACGACCTGCAATGCCTTTACCAGAGACAGCCAGTCATTATATCGCTTTATTTCTGTAGAATTCGACAACAATACATTCTCAGATTCTGACAACCAAAAATCAATTGGTTTTCAGTCAAATGACGAAAAAAAGGAGTCTTCTTCAGTTTCACTCATCGGAGGCGTAGACAGACATCCTTTTGTGCCGGCAGGCGGTAAAGAACGAAGCGAACGATGCAGAATCGTCATTGAAATGCAGGCAGAAGGACTTTCAAAGCGCTTACGCCATATTCATGCACAAAATGCAGTAATAGGTTTGAGCGGAGGCCTTGATTCAACATTGGCATTGCTTGTCACGGCACGGGCATTTGACAAATGTGGCATTGAACGCTCCAAGATTATCGCAGTAACCATGCCGTGCTTTGGCACGACAAACAGGACATATACAAATGCATGTACACTCGCACAGAAGACAGGAGCTACACTGAAAGAAATCAACATAAAAAAAGCAGTACTGCAACATTTTTCAGATATAGAACACGATGAATCCGTACATGACGTTACATACGAAAACAGTCAGGCAAGGGAACGAACACAGATCTTGATGGATATTGCAAACAAATGCAACGGCATTGTAATAGGAACAGGAGATTTAAGTGAGCTTGCGCTTGGTTGGTGTACATATAATGGCGACCATATATCAATGTATGGTGTCAATTCAAGCATTCCAAAAACACTTGTACGCTATTTAGTAGAATGGTTTGCAATGCAGTCTGAACAGAAGGGAGAAGCAGCGCTGGCAACTGTTCTACGGGACATTCTTGCAACACCTGTAAGCCCTGAACTTCTACCACCTACAGGCAAAGACATCAGCCAGAAAACGGAGGAGCTCGTAGGTCCGTATGAACTGCATGATTTCTTTTTATATTACGTATTAAGATGGGGATTTTCACCCAAAAAGATTTATTTTCTTGCATTGCAGGCTTTTAACGGTAAAGTTGCAGACGGTTCAGAAACAGTCTACACTCGTGAAATAATCCTGAAATGGCTTACAACCTTTTACCGAAGATTCTTTACCCAGCAGTTCAAGCGAAGCTGCATGCCTGACGGGGCAAAGGTCGGAACCGTCAACCTGTCGCCGCGTGGGGACTGGAGAATGCCAAGCGACGCCAGCTATTCAGTCTGGATGCATGAATTGCAGGAATTGCAGGACTGACAACAAACGTACGATTTCAATCAGTAAGAACGGTCGATTCGTGCAACGAAAACCGACCGTTCCCATCCGAACGAATCGACCGTTTTGCTCCATCAGAATCAGTCAATTTCAGTCTTCATCGACAGGCTCTTTATAATTGGAATTTTTTATGTCTTCATCTATTCCAGCACGATGCCTATTGTAATAAAACAGAGACCATCCGTTTTCATTAAGCATTTTAATCTGCTCAACATAACGGCTGTCTTGATTGTAGGCAGATGCCTTTTCTAGGAATTCCTTTGACAGCCCCATTTCTTTCCTGTCAAAATAATACTGCGACATGTATATATCAGAAAAAAACTGTTCTCCGTCATTTCTAGACGATTCCACAGCATGGCTAAAGCACTTCAAAGCCTTTTTTTTACCGCCACCGAAAATTTTAGGAGCATAAAACATCCACTGACCAAGGTTCGTCAGTGCATAGCTCAGACCAGAATCAAGCTTCAACGCTTTTTCATACAGCTCCTTCACTCGAAAACCATAACGCAATGTTGCCGACAATGAAAACGTCATGTAGCATGAAGTAACGTCACCTGTAAGAACGTACAGCCATTTGTTAGCGGTTTCCTTGCCTTTCAGCTTTGAAAGATACGTTTCGTTTTTTTCCATCTGCAATTTCATGGCATCGCATAAAAAAGGTCTTTTATCAACTTCGTCATACATGTAATGATGCCGTTCCATTACATAAAAACTGTCAAAAATGAGCTTTTCCTGTTCAACATCAATGGAGTGCAGTGGCAAATTTCTGTCTGTTTCATTCTTAAATTCTGCAAGCAATTGCAGTGATTCCTTATTTGTTGCACAACTGGAAATTTCAACCCTGAATTTCATGAATTCGGCAATGCGCTGTTCTGCATACGAAGAAATTCCAGCATGGGCAAACGAAGGACACAGGACACACATGCAAAAGCTAACAATTGAAAAAAATAGTTTCATACACGTTATTCCATAAAAGATTTGATTCTGGGCAAATTCTGCAAGGCTACTGCCCTGCCCAAATCATATACTCGCTGAAGCTCTTCGGGATTGTGTTCAGTCCTTCTAATTCCCAATGCAGTTTCCGGGCTCAATACAAGGACATTTCCCCGTTTTTCCTGTTCAAATACATATTCAGTTTCCTTGTTGTACATGATATGCCTTTGAGCCATTGCAGATACCAAAGCAGGATACTTGTGCAAAGCAATCCTCATAAGCCACTGTAAGCCATTCTTCTGCTTAGTAAAACCTTTCGGCTGCGTAAGAATTACAATATTTTTTTCATATCCCAATCCTTGAAACTTTTTGAGCGGAATGGAATCTGTCATGCCGCCATCCAAAAGTTCAAACCCATCCACTTTTACTATTTTGGACGCAAGCGGCATTGATGCAGAAGCCCGCATCCATTCAAAGTCTGTTTTTGAACAACTTTTAAGCTTTTTGTAGACTGCAGTGCCCGTATGAACGTCAGAGGCTACAACCCAAAATTCCATGGGATTTTCCTGATATGCCTTGTAATCGAACACATCAAGTTCATTGGGAATTGTATCATAGCAAAATTCAGTGTTGTACAGATTGCCAGTTTTCAAAAGCGATGATATGCTGCAATACCGTTTATCGCCTGCAAATCGTTTATTGTATCGGATAGCCCGTCCTCTTTGCCCTGATTTATAATTGCATCCAAATGCAGCACCAGCAGAAACGCCTATGGCTCCGTCAAATGAAATTCCTTGTTCCATCAGAACATCCATTACACCAACAGAAAAAAGGCCTCGCATGGCTCCGCCTTCAAGGACAAGCCCAATTTTACTTTCTTTCATACATCTGAGATTATTGCAGATATAATCGTTTTGTAAAAGAGGTATGGTATTGCTTTTTTTTAGAAATCTGTATATAGTGCACAGTATGAAAACACTGTTCAAATGGATTCCTGCAGCCTTCATCATAGGGTGCAGCTGGTATCTTTCATCGCAACCAACAATAGTCCACATGCCAGTTTTTCCCTATGCAGACAAACTCGTACATTTTATTTGTTTTGGGGGGTTAAGCTTTTGGATAAGCTTTGCCGTTCATTCAAAAAAAGCGGCAGCCATTGCGTTAACGTCTTTCTATGGCATAATCGATGAAATTCACCAACATTTTGTTGCAGGAAGATCATGCTCTCTTTTCGACTGGATGGCAGATACTGTTGGTGCCATTGCAGGATATTTCTGTTTTAGAGCAATACAAGCATGCTTTGCTAACCTACTCAACCGTGAAGAGAAACCTCTCCACTCTGAAGTTGTATAACGTCCCCGTTTTCATTTTGAACAGAAAGCACTCCATTATCTAGCACATCAAGCACTCTACATGTATACGCTCGTGTACCTTCACAACATTTTTCGGTTCCACCCGGCAATGGATATACCGTAATTTGCTTCCCAATTAGAACGGAACGAGATTTATACTCTTTCATTGCCTCCTTTTTGTACTCATCGTCTCCATCAAGAATAGCATATATCTCTTGAATAGCAGATGCACACAGCATGCTTCGTTTTGCATCAGCGTTTTTCAGGCATATACAGCCAACGGAATCTTTCAAGTCTATCGGCAGCGAAGAGTTCGGGATAATGTTTATTCCGCAGCCAATAATGATGGAATCAATTGAGCCAGTTTCAAAGCTTGCAATGCCTTCTGTCAGTATGCCGGCAACTTTTTTGCCTTTATGAATAATATCATTTGTCCATTTTATGCCACAATGTACACCATAGACAGAATAGATGCTCCTGCACAGTCCGACGGCGGCGGCTGCTGTAACGAAACCTGGATGCATATAGTGTCGGGGAATATAAATGATTGAAAAATAAATACCAGTTACAGCCGGAGAATAAAAATGTCTGCCAAATCGACCTTTTCCAGCAGACTGCTGAAGGGCAACAAGTACCGTTTTATGCAGGACATTTTTATCTTCCTGCAACAAAAGGCGTTTTGCTTCTGTATTCGTTGAATCGATGCTGTCGTAAAATCGGATGGAAACATCATGACATTCCGGCATAAACGACAAAATGCTGTCTTTTGTACAAATGTCGGAATGCATGAATTTATAGCCTTTATTTGTAACGGCATCTATTGCAAAACCCTTGGCACGCAGGGCTTTGACAGCTTTCCATACGGACACCCGCGAAACATGACAAAGTTCTGCAAGTTCTTCACCTGAAACATATCCGTCTACATGCCGTTCATCATGCAATGCCTGTTGCAACACTTGCAAAACAATGTCTTTAACTTTCATGCACAAAAATATCAGACCTTAAACAAGTCAATCTGTGTTCCAATCTTGTCAATAGAGTTTCTCATCTGATCGGAAATGTCCTTTAATGTTGAACCTGATTCAGAAATTAAATTGGCACCTTCGGTCATGTCATTCACGCTGTCCCTGATTGTGTTGGAAACATCCTGAAGAATTTTTACTTCATTCATAATCTTTTCATTTCGAGATGCCATTTCGGAAGAAGCTTTCTTGACATCCTGAGTACTGCTATTCATGTCTTTCAAGGCTGTACCAATTTGCCGAGAACCTGCAGTCTGTTCTTCCATGGCAGAGCGAATCTGCATGACAATTTCATCTGTCTCCTTGATTTTTGACGATACAGATGCAAAGGCTTCGCTTGATTCATTTGAAAAAGAAACGACTTCCGTAATGGAATCGCGGATTTTGTTCAGTTGCTCACCAATCGTCTTTGATTGTGCTGAAGAGGTCTCTGACAGTTTTCTGATTTCATCTGCAACCACGCTAAATCCTTTTCCCGCCTCGCCTGCGTGCGCTGCTTCAATGGCTGCATTCATGGCAAGAAGGTTAGTCTGTTCTGCAATATTGGAAATGGCCAGATTTGCTTCCTGAAGCATCTCCGATTGATTTTCAATCTGCTTGATGCGTTCATTTACAGTCTGCTGCTTGTCATATCCTGCCTGAGAATTTGACGACAATGTTTCAAACGAAGAAACCATCTTTTCCACAGATGTGTTTACAGAGGATATGTTTCCTATCATTTCTTCAACGGCAGTAGAAGCTTGCGATACACCTTGCGACTGACTTTCAATAAGACTGTTCAGAGACGTTATGTGGGAAGAAATTTCATTTACGGCATTGGCTGTCTGATCAACGCTCAATCCCTGATTTGCAATCTGTGATGAAACACCTTCAATATTAACAAGGATACGAGATATTGCCCCACTGGTATTTTCCGTACTGCCAGAAAGGTTGACACCTGCGTCAGAAAGTTCGTTCTTGGAATCTTTCAGTTCTTTTATAATCTGCTGCATTTTGTCAAGGAACAAGTCAAAGTGAATAATAAGACTTCCTATTTCATCACGAATAAACAATTTGCAGCGCTTTGTAAGGTCTGCATCTCCGCTTTCCAACTCCTTCAAGAAGTTTGTTACGTTGGAAATTCGCCACATGAGCCAGTTGACAAACATGTAGCCAAAACCAACAAGGATAAGGCTGACTAAAATAGTAACGGGAATGCAAAACATCAATGTCGATTTTTTTATTGCCTCTACAGAATGAACAGATTTTGCAACAAACAACATTCCCCGTATTACATCGGAATCATCCTTCAAAGGCTGATAGGCAGAATAATAGTTTTGATCCTTAATTCTATTCTGACCAAAGAATGGAGAACCTTCATTCAAAACCTGATTTACGATTGCGCTATTGTCAAGTTTTGTTCCCTGAGCACCTGCAATAGTAGTAGAAGCACGAACAGAACCATTAAAAACGGTACACTCAACGTTGTAGCTTTTCTTTATGAGAGTGACAAAATTAGCATCAGTCAGGTTATAAGCACACACTACAGTGCCAATAAGCATGCCATTGTTCAGGAGCGGCCGAGCATAGACAGCTGCAAAATCAAGGGAATCGATTCCTTCATACACCATGTTTGTGCTGCCTTTGAGAGCTTGGGCAACAGCATTGCACGAAGACAAATTGGTACCGGAGGAAACGTTGTAACCTCCATTAGGAATGACAATGCCATTTCTGTCAGTTAAAGCAAGAATACTAAATTCAATGTCGGCACTAATAGTATTAAAAAAAACTTTTACGGTATCGTAATCTTTTTCTATAATAGAATTCTTTATCTGCTGGTTTCCTGCCATCATGCTGGCAAACCCCTGAAGCAGTTCCGTCTTGTCGTCCAGCATTTGCTGCATTCCAGTCGAAGTAAACAACAGATCATCCTGAATTTCAGAAACATACTGTCTTTCAAAAATTGTCAGAGATACGATCATTACCAAAAAAGCTGACAGCAAAATCACCCCTGCAATCAAAGCAGTCAGCTTTGTCTTAATCTGTATGTTTTTTTTGGCATGAGCATCAAATCTATCAAGTTCCTTTTTTGCCATACTAACGACTCCTCAATTTTTTAAGCTTTCTCGGTTCTTTATCGGCAGAAAGACACAAATGGAACAATACAATATCAATGAAAAAGTTCACCATACAGCTTTTCAAAATCATACAGAGGAACAGGTTTTGAAAAATAGTATCCTTGAAAGATGTCACATCCACATTCATGAAGAAAATGTACGAGTTCTTCGGTTTCAACCCCTTCTGAAATGACTGCAAGATGCAAATGTACTGCCATGTCAATGAGAAAACGCAAGATGGTGCGAGCACGGTCTTTGTTTTCTGTCTGCTGCATGAACACCATGTCCAGCTTTAAAATATCTACCGGCATGTCCTTCAGCATGTTCAGAGAGGAATACCCAGAGCCAAAATCGTCCATTTCGATAATAAAGCCATCATTCCTTAATCGCTGTATAACGGGAAGTTTTCGATCAAAGTCGGACATCACTACCGTTTCTGTAATTTCAAGCCGTAGTGCATTGTGTGGAATACCGTATTTTGCAGACAATCTTTCAATTGCCTCGTAAACATCAATAAAATAAAAATCTTTCGGAGAAATATTTACGGACAAATACAAATCGGTAAGACCAGCATCATGCCATTTTTTCAGTATGATGCATGTCTGTTCCCACATGAAATAGTCAAGCTTGACTATAAGGCCATTTTTTTCAAGTATGTCTATGAACTTAAACGGGGAAACAACGCCTTCCTCTGGATGATGCCAGCGCACAAGAACTTCGGCTCCCAACAATTTGCCAGTGTGATCCACCTGGGGCTGTAGATATGGTTGCAACTGCCCATGGGAGATGGCATTTTCCAGCGAAAAAATAACCTTTTGTTCCCACAGTCGGGAATTTTTTAAATTTTCATCATAAAAGGAAATGCGCTTTTGTCCACTATTTTTTATGGAAGCAATAGTCAAAAAAGCACGATCAAACATGACAGAAGCAGCAAGAGACCTGTCGGAAACTTCATATACGCCAACAAACGTGATGATTTGAAACTGTTCGTTTCCCTCTTTGTGCGTCAAGTTGGAAAAACTGTCCTTAAAGAGGTTTTCATCGAAATCCTGCTTGCGCATCAGAATTCCAAAGCGGTCACCATAAATTCTTCCATAGAGGGAATGCTTATTCAGAATCTTTTTTATGATGAAAGACATTTCCCTCAGAATATCATCACCAGAATGCTTGCCAAAAATGCTGTTGACCATTTTAAAATCCTTCATGTCAAGCCCAATGACGTAATAGTGAGTATGTTTGTCTGCATTCAGGCGTTTTTCAACCTCATGAAAGAAATAGTCTCTAGTATAAAAATCCGTCAAACTGTCATGAGATGCAAGATACTGCTCCCTTTGATTTTTCTGCACGACACGAGTACGGTCTTCCAGGCTTGCATAAAATCCAACGTAATCATTGTGGCTGTCAAAAACACGGTTCCATTTTATGTCAAAATAAAAATCTGTACCTTTCGGATTATAATCATGCAGTACAAAGTCATTCCCTAAAAACAGAGATGCATCGTCAAACAAGGCAAAAAACTTTTCCTTCGCTCGGTCAAAATCATCAATTTTGATGGAAAACAGAGAAGCCGCAACATTGTTGATGAATATACACTGTCCCATGGAATCCATAAAAAACAGTGCGGAGGAAGCATCTGCTATAACTTCTGACATAATCTTGTTGCGCAGAAAAAATGGAACGTATTCCACGGAAAAATAGTAGACAAGGCATCCACTTATTGCATAGCTAATCATCGAAAGATCAATGGGTGTATTGGACAATATGTAAAAAGCTTCCCACACGGCAACTACAACCATTGAAAAAAACACAATAATATATTTGCCGCGATAAAAACGGTTTACCGTACAAATTTTATGCAAAAAGACTACAAATGACAGCAATACTAATATATAGGAAAAAACAAGGTGCAACTTGTGAAACGGAGATGAAATCAAACTGAAGTATATATATCCACCTTTCAGAGTTATCGGCGTAATTGCATAGAAATGGTGAAATAAAGGATTTAACAGAATTGAAGCAACATCAATGAATATACATATTTTCAGTATTGCCAAAACACTTTTTTGCTTTACCTTGAAATTGCAGTATTCCATGCTGAATGCAACCAAATAGAACAGCATGAAATCAGTGCCAATGAAATAAATGATGTATCCGATATGATCAAGAAATCTGCTGGATGGAAGGACAATAATAAAGTTTGCAATGAGAGGAAGCAAATCTGTTATCAACAGCCTCCGAACCAGAGGAACAATAGGTCTTTTTACAAAATACGACCGTACAATGCATATAATGAGGAGAATGGAAAAAATCGTTGCAGGAATAAGAAAGAGACTCACAGCACTCCTGCCAAATATTGCAGCATGTTCAACCTTTCAATTTTCACACTTTTATTATAGGGGAACCTCTAAAATCAGTTTTAGAGATTGCCTACAAACTCTCCAAACCACATTTAGTATACAATGTCACTGATGATTTGACAATATTTTTCTTTTAGAATAGACTTTATTTATCTTAATTACATAGAGTAAAGACATGAAAGCAAAAAGAATAAACAAAAATGGTCATGAATGGAATTTTATCCAGACCAGTGGTCTGGTTCACTTGCAAATTTCATCAATCGAAGATGTACTACAGCTAGACACTCTTGATCCAAAACTGTGGGTTGCCCTTGCGTGTCCAGTTTCAGGCCTTGAATTCAGCAAGGAAACGCTAGAGTTACTTGACTCAGACCATAATGGAAGAGTTCGTGTGCCGGAGATTCTTGAAGCTGTTGCATATATAAAGAAATATTTCAAAAAGCCTGAAATAATCATGACAGAAGGAACCGGCATTCCTCTGGAAGCCCTTTCAGAAGAACCTTTCGCATGCGGACACTCACCTCTTGATTCTGCAAAAGCTGTCCTGAACATTCTTGAAAAAAAAGATGCATCAGAAATACAATTAGATGACATTTCCATTAATGACAAGCTGTTTTCCCCTACAGTCATAAATGGAGACGGAATTCTACCGCCAGAAGCCGTTCAGGACTCATTCTGTGCAGATGTTGTAAAGGACATTGTAACATGCACTGGTGGAAAAGAAGATATCAGTAAGTCTTTGGGAATAGACAGAGACCAGTTCAATGAATTTTTTTCAAGCCTGAAGGCTATTCATGACTGGAGGTCAAGTTCCAGTGAAAATGAAAAGAACATCTTTTTCCTTGAAGACAAAACAGATGCTGCTGCAGAAGCATTCCGTGCCATTTCAGACAAAATCGATGAATTTTTCTTGAGATGTTCCCTTTCCTCTTACGATAGGACAGTTGCTGACAGCTTGCACAAAAAAGAAGAAGAAAGTGTCACGAATGCAGGAACCCTGTCATTAGAACAACTTTTGCCTCTTCCATTGGCAGAATGCAGTGAAAGCGGACAACTTCCTCTAAATGATTCCATAAACCCTGCATGGAAAGACAAAATGATTGCCTTTACCGATAATGCCGTAAAACCTTTGTATGGAGCTGCAAAAACAGCACTTGCAAAGGATGACTGGGAACGGCTAAAGGATCAGTTCAAGCCTTACCTTGAATGGTATGCATCGCGTCCTGAAAATTGCACAAACTCTCTGAGCTTTGATCGCATCAAGGAAATTTTGAATTCCGATGCAGAGCACGTTTTGCAGGAAAGACTTACAGAAGAAGAAAAATACCCGCCTATTGCACTTGCTACAGTAGAATTAAAAAAAATGCTTCTATACAGGCGAGACTTTGTAAAACTGCTGAGGAACTATGTTTCTTTCGAAGATTTTTATGATCCCAACAAGCTGGCCATTTTCCAGTGCGGCACATTATATATTGACGGGCGTTCGTGTAGCCTGTGTTTTCGTGTTACGGATGCAGCAAAGCATGCACTCATGTCGCCCCTTTCCCAATGCTACCTTTTGTACTGTGACTGCGTACGCAATGAGACAGGTGAAAAAATGCAGATTGCAGCACTGCTCAGTGCTGGAAGCAGAGATAATATCATCATAGGCAGAAACGGTCTTTTTTATGACCAGCAGGGCAAAGACTGGGATGCAACAATCACAAAAATTGTAGAAAACCCTATAAGCATTCGGGAAGCATTCTGGAGTCCATATAAAAAGCTTTCTCGCATGATTCAGGAACGTATTGCAAAAACTGCGGCCGATGCAGAAAACAAAGTCTCTTCAAAAATGACAACTGCAGTTGACAACCCAAAAGAGGCAGCTGCAAATGCAACAACTGCAGTTGCTGGAACAAAAAAGACGGATGTCGGCACAATTGCCGCAATCAGCGTTGCATTCACAGGCATTGCAACTGTTGTCGGTGGACTTTTGCAAGCATTCCTTGGGCTTGGCTGGTGGATTCCCTTAGGAATCATTGGCATTATCCTTGCAATCTCATTTCCATCAATGTTCATTGCATGGTCAAAACTCAGACAAAGAAACATTGCCCCCATACTTGATGCATCTGGTTGGGCCGTAAACGGAAATGTACGCATCAATATGCCTCTTGGAACAAAACTTACATCCCTGCCAATTCGACCAGAAGGTTCAAAGCTCGACAGCTACGATCCATTCTATCAGAAAAAATTTCCAATTAAGCGTGTAATTATTAGTATTGTTGCGGCAGCCGTTATAATTCTAGGCCTTGTACTCATTCTTCGAAATCCAAATGGCATTAAGGGTGTCGGAAAAGACATAGTCTCAACAACCAAAAACGTTTTCAAAAAGTTCTCTGTAAAGATCTAAGACAAGTAGTTTCTTTTGGCAGCAGATTCACAGTCAATCTGCTGCTTTTTTGAGGACTTCAGCTTTTAGAAGCTACCTCAAGGTTAACACTATTTTGCATTTATTCATAAAGTTCTGATACAATACGTTT
>ERZ842401.30-NODE-30-length-162124-cov-17.412460_pt1 | contig 162124 bp, 108 predicted proteins | sample MGYA00521270_ERZ842401 | MGnify/ENA primary metagenome ERZ842401 (study PRJEB31892, sample SAMEA3878208) | bioreactor metagenome | biome: Moose rumen | place: Sweden | collected 2011-10 | study: EMG produced TPA metagenomics assembly of the PRJEB12797 data set... | reverse complement strand
CTCGAACCCGAGACCCCATCCTTAAAAGGGATGTGCTCTACCTACTGAGCTAACGAGTCCTCCACCTCCTTACAGGGGGTTCTCCCCAAACGGGATTGCAAAGGTACAACTATTTTTTGAATTTGCAACTCCTGTTTCTAAATTTTTTTCATTATATTTGTTTGCTATGAAACTAAGACGAGAACCAGCTCTCGGGCTGCTGCTCCTTTGCATCGCAGCGGTCCTTTCCTGCACCGGAAAAACGGAAAACGAAAAAGCGGCATACGATCTTGCTGGGAGAATTGTTCCCGCTTATGTAAAACACATTGACTTTGTGGAAGTTCCGTCCGCGACGGACTTTTTTGAACTCTCCTCGGAGGGGAAGAAACTCATCGTGAAGGGCAACAATGCGAACTCGATGGCGATGGGCCTCGGTCATTATCTCCGCGATTACTGCCATGTCTCAGTCTCCTGGTATGCGGACGATCCGGTCCAGTATCCGGAAAAAATGCCTGTTCTCGGGAGTCCGGAGAGGGTCCTCGCCCTGGTCCCGGACCGGTTTTTCCTCAATTATTGCACCTTCGGCTATACGATGCCCTTCTGGCAGTGGAGGGATTGGGAACGTCTTATCGACTGGATGGCCCTCGAGGGAATCAATATGCCCCTTGCCATTACCGGTCAGGAAGCCGTGTGGCTCGAGGTTTGGCAGAAATATGGAATGACAGAGGAGGAAATCCGCGCTTATTTCACCGGCCCGGCCCATCTTCCCTGGCACCGGATGTGCAACGTCGACGGATTCGACGGCCCTCTTCCCTCAAGCTGGACGGACTCTCAGGTCCGGCTCCAGAAAAAGATTCTCGAAAGGGAACGCGCCCTTTCAATGCGTCCTGTCCTTCCCGCCTTCTCCGGCCATATCCCCGGAAGGATGAAGGAACTCTATCCGGACGCCCCCATTACCGACATTACCGCCTGGGGCGGTTTCGATAAGGAATATCTTCCCCATTTCCTTGCCCCGACAAGCGATCTTTTCGCGTCCATCCAGAAGGATTATCTCGAGGCCCAGACCGCTCTTTTCGGGACTGACCATATCTACGGAGTGGACCTTTTCAACGAGGTCGATGCCCCTACCTGGGACCCTGAGACGCTTGCTGAGATAGGCCGGAAGGCTTATGAGAGCATCGCAGCGGTGGATCCGGATGCGATATGGCTCCAGATGGGCTGGATGTTCCACTACGACAGGAAACACTGGACCCCGGAAAATGTCAAGGCTTACCTTCAGGCCGTGCCGGAGGACAAAGTCGTGATACTGGATTATTATATGGAACATACCCCCGTATGGACCATCACGGATTCTTTCTTCGGACAGCCCTACATCCTCTGCTACCTTGGAAACTTCGGCGGCAACGCCCGTATGATAGGTGACCTTCACAAGATGAGCGCCCGCTATGATGACGTTTTCTCTAACGGAGACGCCAATTTCCGCGGGATTGGATCGACTCTTGAGGGCTTCGGGGTCAATCAGTTCCTGTACGAATACCTTTTCGACAGGGCGTGGACCCTCCCAAGGGATGACAAGGCCTGGGTAGACCGCCTCGCGGACAGGCATATGGGCAAGGAAGATGAGACTGCAAGGGAGGTATGGCAGGACCTTGTGGACAAGGTCTATAAGACAACTTCAACTTCCGGCCAGACAACTCTTCTTTGCGGCCGTCCTACTTTCAGGGGACACTGGAACTGGGGATGCATCTACTGGGTGGATTACGATGTGGACGACCTCGCGAAGGCCTGGAAAAAGCTCCTTGAAACTGATTCAGACAGAGATACATACCGCTTTGACGTAGTGAATATGGGAACTCAGGTTCTCGGGAACCTCGCTCCCGGGATACGTGAGGAGTTCACGGCTGCGTGGGAGGCGTGGGATAAGGAAAAGGCAAAGGCTCTCTCGGAGAAGTTTATGGGCCTTATCGACGATATCGACCTTCTCGCCTCGTGCGAGCCCCAGCTTTGTTTCCAGAAATGGGAGGATGATGCCGCGAAATTCGCATCCAGCCCCGAAGAGGAGGCTTACTACCGTGAGAACGCGAGGCGTATCGTTACCACCTGGGGGACCGGAGACGGAATCCGGGACTATGCATCAAGGCAGTGGTCCGGCCTTGTAAGCACTTACTGCAAGGGACGGTGGAATCTCTTCTTCACCCGTGCCCTGGAGGCTCTTGATGCGGATTCTCCCGTGGAAATGGATGATTTCAACGCGGAATGCGCGAAGTGGGAGGAAGACTGGGTACTCGAGAATCACGAATATTCCAGAAACGATACACCTTCTGATTATAAAGCGCTCTGTTTCAACCTGATAGAAAAATACGGAATATGAAAAACAATATCCTGATCATTGCCGCCGCTGCGGCGCTCACCTTCTCCTGCGCGGAGAAAAACCCGGACCTCCCCGTTTATCTCGATCCTTCGAAAGACATCGAGGAAAGGATAGCGGATGTACTTCCCCGTCTTACGCTTGAGGAGAAGGTAGCGATGGTCCACGCCCAGTCGAAATTCAGCTCCGCCGGTGTCCCCCGTCTCGGCATTCCCGAGGTCTGGTGCACTGACGGCCCTCACGGCATCCGCCCCGAGGTCTTTTGGGATGACTGGGACCAGGCCGGATGGACCAACGACTCCTGCACGGCCTTCCCTTGCCTTTCGAATCTCGCTGCTTCCTGGGACAGGGAACTGGCCTTCCTTTACGGCGAAAGCGTCGGGGCGGAAGCCCGTTACAGGGGAAAGGATGTGCTTCTGGGGCCTGGCGTGAATATTACGAGGACTCCTCTTAACGGCCGGAATTTCGAATATATGGGTGAGGACCCGTTCCTTGCGGGACAGATGGTCGTTCCTTATGTCAGGGGCGTCCAGTCCAACGGAGTCGCAGCCTGCGTCAAGCATTTCGCAGTCAACAACCAGGAGCTCCGCCGGACGGCGACGAGTTCGAACGTCGATGACCGTACCCTCTATGAAATTTATCTTCCTGCGTTCGAAGCTGCCGTAAAGGACGGCGGCGCGTGGGCGATAATGGGCTCGTACAATCTCTATGACGGGCAGTACAATTGTCACAACGAAAAGCTCCTTGTGGATATTCTGAAAGGGGAGTGGGGCTTCGACGGCGTCGTAATCAGCGACTGGGGCGGCGCCCGCGATGACGACGAGGCTATCCGTAACGGTCTCGACTTGGAGTTTGGAACCTGGACCAACGGCCTTACCGGCGCCCCTAGCGACTCCTATAATAATTATCACCTCGCAAATCCCTATCTGGAGCGAATCCGTGACGGACGGGTAGGAACTGAGGAACTCGACGACAAGGTCTCCCGTATCCTCCGTCTTATCTTCCGTACTTCAATGAGCCCGGAGCAACACTTCGGGAGTTTTACATCTCCGGAGCACTATGAGGCTGCCCGTCGTATCGCAGCGGAAGGAATCGTCCTCCTGCAGAACGACGGAACCCTTCCCCTTGACCCCGCCACCAAGGCAAATATCCTTCTCGTCGGAGAAAACGTCCTTAAAAAGCTAGTCGTAGGCGGCGGCTCCTCGAACCTCAAGACAAAATATGAAGTTACGCCTATGGAAGCTCTAATTGAAGCTTTCCCGGAGGCAAACATAACCTGGGAGCGCGGCTATGTGGGCGATCCCACCGGCTCATACAACCTCGTTGAAACGGGACAGGACCTCTCAGAGTCCCGAAGCGCAGAGCAGCTCGCCGAAGATGCCGTTGCTGCGGCGCGTGAAGCTGATCTTGTAATCTTCATAGGCGGACTTAACAAGAGCGCCCACCAGGATACCGAGGGTTCCGACCGTCTCGACATCGGAATGCCTTACGGCCAGCCCGAACTCATTGAGGCAATCGCAGAGGTTGCCCCGAGGATGGTCGTTGTCAATATTTCCGGATCCCCTGTATCCATGCCATGGGCTGACAAGGTAAATGCCATTGTCCAGGCCTGGTACGGCGGAACAGAGGCCGGCCACGCCCTTACGGATGTCCTTACAGGTAAGGTCAATCCTTCCGGCAAGATGCCGTTCACCGTTCCCTTCGCCCTTGAAGACGGGCCCATCCGCACGGAACGCCAGTATCCCGGCATCAAGGAGGAAGGAAAGGATTATTGGGATGAATACTACGATGAGGGTGTTTTCGTCGGTTACCGTTGGTACGATGCCTCTGATACGCCGGTTCAGTGGGCCTTCGGCCACGGCCTGAGCTATACGGAGTTCGAGTATTCGAAGCCCAAAGCCTCCGGTATGAAGGTTTCCGTGAAGGTCCGTAACGCGGGACCGGTCGCCGGTGCGGAAGTCGTCCAGCTGTACATCACCGCTCCTGAGGGTGCGGCAGTCTCGGAGATTGTCCGTCCTGCAAAGGAACTGAAGGGATTCGAGAAGGTATATCTCGAGCCCGGGGAGACCAGGACCGTCACTTTCAAGGTCACTCCGAGGGATCTCGCCTGGTTCGATGCTGAGGATCACGTCTGGGTGGCTGAGCCCGGGACCTATACGGCCCTTTTCGGCTCCTCGTCCCGCGACATACGTGAAGAAGTGGATTTCAGATACAGATGAAACATCTCTACATTGAGACTTACGGCTGTCAGATGAACGTCAGCGACACCGAGGTCATTTTCTCAATACTTGAAAAGGAGGGCTACGTCCGTACTGAGTCTATGGACGAGGCTGACGTAATCCTCGCCAATACCTGCTCTGTCCGCGACAATGCGGAGCAGCGGATATGGGGCCGTATCCAGGAGTTCTCCAAGGCGAAAAAACGCCGCAGCGGAACCGTCATCGGCATAGTCGGCTGTATGGCGGAAAGGCTCAAGGACAGTCTTTTGGATACTCATAAGGTTGACCTTGTCGCAGGCCCGGACAGCTACCGTCACCTTCCAGAGCTGCTCCGTGCTATAACCCCGGACAGCCCCCAGATCGACGTCCGCCTCTCCCACGAAGAGACATACGCTGACATCAATCCCGTTCGTATGGACAAGAACGGGGTCAGTGCCTTCATATCCATTATGAGGGGCTGTAACAACGTCTGTTCTTACTGCGTCGTTCCCTACACAAGGGGTGCGGAACGCTCCCGCGATGCTCACTCGATAGTCCGCGAGGCCTGTGACGTGTTCAGCCGCGGCTACAGGGAGGTGACTCTGCTGGGGCAGAATGTGGACTCGTACCTGTGGAGGTCCCCGGAGGGGGAGACCGTGAACTTCGCTTCGCTCCTTGGGATGGTCGCCCGGATTGACCCTCAGCTTCGCGTCCGCTTTGCAACGTCTCACCCCAAGGACATCTCCGACGAGGTGATTGAAACTATGGCGGCCTATGAGAATATCTGCAAGCATATCCACCTTCCCGTCCAGTCCGGCAGCAACCGCCTTCTCGAGAAGATGAGGCGCAAATATACGAGGGAATGGTACCTCGAGAGAGTCGCCAGGATTCGGAGCATTATTCCGGACTGCGGCCTTACGACGGATGTGATTTCGGGCTTTTGCTCTGAGACGGACGAGGATCACAGGGATACGCTCTCCCTTATGGAGGAAGTGGGCTTTGACTGGGCCTTTATGTTCCAGTACTCGGAGCGCCCCGGGACTCTCGCCGCGAGAAAATATCCTGACGATGTTCCCCCGGAGGTCAAGAACCGTCGTCTTAATGAGATAATCGAACTCCAGGGCCGGAAGGGACTGGAGAGTTACAGGCGCGATGTCGGAAAACGCTTTACCGTTCTTGTCGAGGGGCCTTCCAAAAGGGATCAGGGAATGCTCTGCGGCCGCGCCTCCAACAACAAGATGTGCGTTTTCCCCGCCGGAAACCTCAGAGTAGGCGACTACGCTGACGTAGAGGTGGAATCTTCCACATCCGCAACGTTGATATGTAAACTAATAACCAAATAAAATGGAGAAGTATATTCTAGCTTTGGATCAGGGCACCAGCTCCTCGAGAGCAATCGTGTTCGATCATTCCGGTAACGTGAAATCCACCGCCCAGATGGAGTTTACCCAGTATTTCCCTCAGCCCGGCTGGGTTGAGCATAATCCTATGGAAATATGGTCCTCCGAGGCAGCCGTAATCGCTGAGTCCATTTCCCGCATCGGCATTAACGGACTCGACATCGCCGCAATCGGCATTACGAATCAGAGGGAAACGACGATTGTCTGGGATGCGGAAACCGGGGTTCCCGTTTATAACGCAATCGTTTGGCAGGACCGCCGGACATCGGAGTTCTGCGATTCGCTCCGCGACAAAACTGAACTGATCCGCCGTAAGACCGGACTTATCATCGACGCTTATTTTTCCGGTACGAAGATCCGCTGGATCCTTGACAACGTTCCCGGCGCCCGTGAAAAGGCGGAGGCGGGAAAACTCCGCTTCGGAACCGTTGACACCTGGCTCGTCTGGCAGCTTACGAAGGGAGAGGTCCACGTTACGGATGTATCCAACGCATCCCGCACGATGCTCTTCAATATCAACACCCTGGAGTGGGACAAGGAGCTTCTCGACCTGCTTGGCGTTCCGGCATCGATGATGCCCCGCGTCGCCTCTTCTTCCGAGGTCTATGGCTACACGAAGACAACAATATTTGCCCACGAAGTCCCCATCGGCGGCATCGCCGGAGACCAGCAGGCAGCCCTCTTCGGCCAGATGTGTACAACCCCGGGATCCGTAAAGAATACCTATGGGACCGGCTGCTTCCTCCTTATGAATACCGGCGAGAAGCCCATTATGTCAAAGAACAATCTTCTCACAACCGTAGCCTGGAAGATAGGCGACACAGTAAACTACGCCCTTGAGGGTTCCATCTTCGTCGGAGGATCCGTTGTCCAGTGGCTCCGCGACGGCCTTGGAATCATCCGCAGTTCGTCTGAGGTCGAGGCCCTTGCCGCCTCGGTGCCGGATAACGGCGGAGTATACTTCGTCCCGGCGCTTACCGGAATGGGCGCGCCCTATTGGGACCAGTATGCCCACGGTACCATCTGCGGCATCACTCGTGGAACAACTGCAGCCCATATCGCCCGTGCCGCCCTCGAAGGCATCGCCTTCCAGACGATGGACATCGTGGGCGCGATGGAGCGCGACGCCGGTGTGGAGCTTTCTGAGTTGAAGGTCGACGGAGGAGCTTCCCGCAACAACCTTATGATGCAGTTCCAGGCCGATGTCCTTGGCGCTTCCGTCATCCGTCCTGAAGTTACGGAGACCACAGCCCTCGGCGCCTGCTATCTTGCAGGTCTCGCCGTCGGGTTCTGGAGCTCGCTGGATGAGGTCAAAAGCCAGTGGAAAGCGGAGCGTGTCTTCTCTCCTTCAGATGAAGATACAACATCCCTCAAAGAAGGATGGAAGGATGCAATCAAAAGAACAATCAAACAGTAAGTTATGCTACAGTACATTTTTGAATTCATTGGTACGCTGGTGCTTGTGCTCCTCGGAGACGGCGTATGCGCAGCGGTAACTCTCAACAAGTCAAAGGCACAGGGTGCAGGATGGGTCCTGATTACGCTGGCCTGGGGTTTTGCCGTTATGGTTGGCGTTTTCATCGCCGGCCCTGTCTCCGGCGCTCACCTGAACCCCGCCGTTACCCTCGGACTCGCCGTCGCAGGCAGTTTCCCCTGGGCATCGGTTCTGGGTTATGTCGTCGCCCAGATGCTTGGCGGTTTCTCGGGCGCCTGCCTCGTTTATGTTATGTACAAGGACCACTACGATGCAACGGCTGATCAGCCGGAAGCGATGCTCGGAACCTTCTGCACCGCTCCTGCCATCCGTAATTACGGCAGGAATTTCTTCGTCGAGATGGTTTCGACCTGCCTTCTTGTCCTTTGCATAATCGCGCTGGGCCAGAAAGGCAATGTCCTTCTCCCCATCACGACAGGATCCCTCGGCGCTTTCCCCGTTACCTGTGTCATTATGTCCATCGGTATGTCCCTCGGCGCAACTACGGGTTATGCCCTCAACCCTGCCCGTGACCTTTCACCCCGTCTCGCCCACGCCCTGCTTCCCATCAAGGGTAAAGGTGGCAGCGACTGGGCATACAGCTGGGTTCCCGTGGCGGGTCCGCTCGCGGGTGGTGTGCTTGCAGCTCTTATCGGAATGCTTATCTTCTAGAGGCCCCGGCGGAGACTTGCCTTAGGGATGTCCATTATTGCGCGGTATTTCGCGACAGTACGCCGGGCGACTTTGTAGCCCCGTCTTGTAAGTTCATCCACAAGCTCGTCATCCGTCAGAGGATTATGTTTGTCCTCCGCGTCAATGCACTCGCGGAGGACATTTTTTATCTCGCGGGTGGACACTTCTTCGCCCTCTGTGTTTTCCAGGCCTTCGGAGAAGAAGTACTTCAGGGGGAAAATCCCGAAATGGGTCTCGATCCACTTGCTGTTGACGACACGGGAGATTGTTGAGATGTCGAATCCGGTCCTCTCAGCGATGTCTTTGAGCACCATAGGCTTCAGGTATGATTCATCGCCGTCGATGAAGTAGTCGTGCTGGAATTCGATGATGGCTTTCATCGTGCTCTCGAGGGTATTCTGCCTCTGACGGAGAGCTTCGATGAACCACTTCGCGGAATCTATCTTCTGTTTTACGAAGGTCGCTGCGTCCTTCTGGGCCTTGTCTTCGCTGTATTTCGCAGTCTCCATTATCTCGGAGTACTTACGGTTGATGCGAAGCTCGGGGATCGAGAAGCGGGGCATGGTAAGGATCAGCTCGCCGTTTTCGTACTCGAGATGGAAGTCCGGGATGACTTGCTGGGCCCTGTCGTTGTAGGTATCGTCAGTTTCTCCGCCGGGGGAGGGATTGAGTTTACGGATTTCCTCCAGAACGGCCTTCATCCTGTCTTCGGAGAGGTGGAGGCGGTTCATTATGCGGGAGAAATGACGATTCTTGAAGTTGTCGAATTCCTTTTCAAGTACGTTTATCGCATCTTCGACTGATTCCGTCCTCTTCTTGTCCTCGAGCTGGAGGAGAAGGCATTCGCGGAGGTCTCGGGCGCCTACGCCTACAGGTTCGAACTGCTGGATTACGCGGAGCATTTTCTCTACCTCGTCGGTGGTTGCTTCTATTCCCGCGCGGAAGGCAAGGTCATCGACAAGGGCTTCGAGGTCACGGCGGAGATATCCGTCATCGTCGAGCGAGCCTATGATAAACGATGCGATCGTACGCTGTTTCTCCGTCAGGTTGCGGTATCCGAGCTGTTCCATCAGGCTGCCGCTGAAGCTCTGTCTTACGGAGAAGGTGTTGTATTCCGGACGTGGGTCCTTGCCCCAGTTGTTTATGGACCTGTTGTAATAAGGGGTAGGGTCGTCGTCCTGATAGGGAGTATAGTTGTCTTCGAGGGATCCTCCGCTCTTTTCCTTGTCTTCCATTTCGGAGATGGAGACGTCCTTTGAGTCCTCGCTCTCCACGACGGGGTTGTCATTCAGCACTTCCATTATATGCTGCTCCAGCGCCTGGACCGGCATTTCAATGAGTTTTATGGTCTGAATCTGCAGGGGAGAGAGCTTCTGCTGAAGCTTCTGCTGCATTCCTGTCGTGAGTTTTGCCATCGGCTATCGGGGGTAGTTTATGGTTTCCTTTATGATGAAAGCGGTAGGATATATCTGTTTCAGGCGGGTATAGAGCCCGAGGGCTTCGTCCCTTGTCCGGAAATCGCCCACCACGACCTTGAAGTTGGGCTTTTCGTAAGTCCTGTAGACGGCAACCTCCGGGAAGGTGCTCCGGATGTATGCCGCGATGCTCTCGGAACGGGCGCGGGCGGCCTGGTCGTTACCGAAGTATACGCGGATCCGGTAGCCCTGGAGCGTCCTTGCGGAATTGTTGATGATGTAAAGGGAAAGTGCCCTTTTCATTTGAGGTGACTGATTCACGGTAATGGATGGGCCCATAAGCGACAGGGGGTCTATCCCGAGAAGGGTGGAATCAACCTGGGCCGGGAGAAGGGTATCCGCGGCGGGGAACAGTTCCTGGGCCCTCAGCGAGAAGGAGAGGGCGGCAAGGAGGCTCAGTATGGCGATAATTCGTTTCATTCTCTTTAAGTAAAGTCTTTGACCGAAAGGTCGTTGAACCGGAGTGGAATAGGAGCGCGTTTCCCGATGGAGACGTACAGGACCGCATCTGCGCGGAGAACGTCCACGGAGCCCCTCGAGTAGAGTTTCACGACTTCGAGGATTGAAACCCCGTCAGCGAGAGTCGCGGTGCAGGGAATCTCATAGACCATATCCGAACGCTTCTGAATCTCTACTTCCCCGGCGGTCACATAGCCGAGTACTTTCGAACCCATACGTACAGTGCCCTCGAGGTTGTGCAGCTTCAGGGGCAGCGATGACGGGTTGTCTATTCCCAGCAGCAGAACGGCATCGACGGAGCGGGAGGATGTAGGTACTATGTACTTCAGTCCTACGGAACTCACGTCGAGGTCCTTCACCCTCGCAATGCCGCAGCCCGAGAGGACTGCCGCAGCAAGGGCAAATACAGCCGCCGCTTTGAGAAACCGTTTCACTCTCTATCCGCAGTAAAAATAATCATTCGTATCGCCGTCCTTCAGCGAGCGGAGGCCTTTCAGGATTCCGTCGATCATTCTTGGAGGGAATACTCCGGAAGCCTCGTACAATGACCGTGCCTTTTCGAGGCAGTCAGCGGATTCGGCGCAGGAGGCGGGAAGGCAGTCGAGGGTCTTGAGCCTTTCAGCGTTTTCCGCCTTGTGGATGTCCATATCGACGTATTTGTCCTTTGCAAGGGCGAGCGCTTCCTCGCGGGGTATCTCGAGACCGGTCCTCGCCGCTACGCAAAGACCAGCCATCAGCTGGTATATGTCAGCGGAGCAGTCCGGGCTTCTCATTTCGAAGGTCTGCTTGTGGGTCGTGTCCATATCAGCAGGCTTCTCGAGGGGATTCGCGATACGGCACATATCCTTTCCGGAGGACCATCCGAGGGGAACCCTCACGAGGGCGGAGCGGTTGCAGTCACCCCAGCATACGTTCGTCGGAGCCTCCTGATGGGGAACCAGGCGGAAGTATGAGGTAGGATTCTTGTTTCCGAAGGCCGTGATGGAAGGGGCCATCTTCATAAGCCCTGCGATTGCGCGGAGAGATTCCTCTGAGAGTTTACCGTCGCTGCCGAGAGTCGCATTCCTGCCGTCTTTCATCAGCCTCATATGGATATGCATTCCGGAGCCTGCCTTGCCGGCGGTGATCTTCGGGGCGAAGGAGACGTCGAGGCCTTTCTTGTATGCAAGGTTACGGATTACCCATTTTGCAAGCAGCAGCTGGTCCGCAGCCGTATCGACAGGATTCGGGAGAAACTCGATTTCGTTCTGTTCGTAGATTTTCCCGTCCTGGGTGAAGTTTCCGACTTCGGAGTGACCGTACTTGATCTGGCCGCCGGTTTTTGCGACGAGAACCATACATTCGCGGCGGAAATCGTTCAGCTTTGCGAAGGGCTCACTCTCGTGATAGCCTTTCTGGTCCGTAGCCGGGAAGAGGGGAGTACTCTCAGTTATGACATAGTACTCGAGTTCGCCCATAGCCTCGAACTCCATCCCGGTGCTGTCGTGGAAGACCTTCGCAGCCCTCAGGAGGGTTGCGTACGGGGCGCATTCGAAGGGCTCTCCTTCACGATCGAAGAAGCTGCACAGGAAGCACAGGGTAGGAATCTCGTTGAAGGGATCCACGAAGGCGGTCCTGTAGCGGGGAATTACGTAAAGGTCGCTGTTCCCGGCCTCGATGAAGGAAGGGAAGAGGCTTGAACCATCAACCCTTTCTCCCTCGGAGAGGATGGTCTCGACGTATTCCAGATTGTTTACTGTAAAATTCAGGGTCTTTACCCTGCCGTCTTCGGCCGGGTACATAAAATCCACCATCTGGATCCCTTTCTCCCTGATAAACTTGATTATGTCTTCCCGGGTGAATTCCCTCGGGGATTTTTTCAAGAAGGCTACGACCTCGTTGGGGCAGAGCTCAATTGATTTTTGCATATACTATCTTGTACACTGTTCAGTCTACAAATATATGCAATCCTTTTGAATTATTCAACACCGGAGGGGGCTCAGTTCCGTCTGTAGGATACTATGTGGCCGTCGAGAGTCCCTGTGTTTCCGTCGATATCGTAAAGCTCCGTCCCTGCAGGTATTTCATACAGAAGGACAGACTCTCCTGGGCCGATGCGGACAGACACGTCGCCCGAAACGTTCCTCAGGAGGTAGACGTCACCGACCGCATCGAAAAGGTCCGCTGAGGCGGCACAGGTATATGTAATGTACTTTTCCTCGAGATACGGGTTGTAGATGAGGTGGCAGGGGAATGTCCTGTCTCCGTAAAAGTCTGTGGCGTTGCAGTCAAGGGTGATGATCCCTTCGACATCGGTGGTCCGGATTATGGACCCGAATATTCCGACAGGGGAGGTGCTGTAAAGGCTGAACATTGTGCAGGGTGGATTGTCGGACGTCCAGGACGGACCGTCGCCCTCTGCGACCGGGACAGCGCTTATCTTGTTGTAACGGTCCGTCTTGCGAAGGCCTTCATAGCCGATGACGTTTCCGGTGATGTCCTTGATGTCGGCACAGGCCTGATTCTCATCGGCAATCTCGTAAGGGAAGAAAAGGCGTGAGGCGCTGGCATTGTTGAGCATCCACTTCCCGACCATTCCGGCGAACTCCGGAGCATACTTGACCATAGGGACAAGAGGCCAGGCCATCTCGTAGCTGTTCATCTGGAAGGCGTATCCGCCACCGTCCGTAATGCTGCCCTGGAGGCCGTAAACATCGTATTCACCCCATTTTTCGCATATTACACCCCATCCGCGGCGGCCGTTTGTCTTGTTTCCCTCGAAGGTCCAGTCTATGACTTTTCGTACATCATACTGAGTGCCTTCGCTTGCATTGAGGACGGCTTCCACATAGGCCGCGAAGGGAAGGAGAATCTCATAGAAACGGCTTTCGGAAAGGCCGTCGATTACGGAGACGGCGTGCTTTGCCCTCTCGAGATACTTCTCATCGCCGAAATGGCGGTATGCGTTCAGCAGTACATAGGCGTGTCCGGCGGCGGCGTCTTCCTGACGGGGAATGCCCGTGTTTTCGCCCTTCATCGCGTAATAGTTGAACCACGACCAGCTGTAATTGTCGCCCAGCGCCTCATCGGCCTTTGCGAACTGGTCTGCGATGCTTCTTAGGATGGTTTCCGTCCCTTCTACGCCGGGGAATAAGTCACACACGCCCCAATAAAGGACATTAGGAAGAACGTTGTACCACCAGTCCTTTCCGTAGCCGGAAACGTTGTTCAGCATTATGTTCCACTGGACTCCCGCCGCGTAGTATTTCTGGAGCATCTGCACGTAGTTGTACCCGTCCTGATTTGTCTTGTCTATGCCCATAAGGCCTCCGCTGAGAACCGCTGCAATCGTGTTTATGGCCTCGTGATTGCTTTGATGTTCCTTTCCCTGACGTACATCGCCTACGGTAGTCTTAAGACCGAAGGCAATCTGGGCCGGCCGGCTTTCGTCAAGCCATATCAGAGGCCGCGCGTCGTCGACTGCATCCCAGTCGAAGACATATGCGTCGTAGTCCAGGGCTTTCTGCTTCCAGTCCAGCATCTTGTAGGTGTCAGGGATGCGGGGCATCGACTTTACACGGTTGATGCTGATCTGGTTTACCTTCTTGCCGAAAACGGCAGGGCCGATGACCGGCTCTTTCTTTTCGGGTTCTTCGGTCTTGTTCCCTTCGGTCTTCTCTTCCGGAGCGCAGGAGAAGGCGACAAAGGCAGCAATAGACAGCATAAGGATAGGACGTATCATAGCTTCTTCGTATTGGAAACGGGCGGCAGGGTCAGCCGCCGCCCGTTTTGATTATCGGGATTACTTCGTATCGTTGTAAAGCTTTGCAGCCTGGCCCTTGGTGAGGGTTACGCTATAGACGGCAATCTCATCGAGTGCACCCTCGAAGTAGTCATTGATTGCATCAGCACCTGCCATATAGAGGGACTGACGTGCGCCGATGATGACGCAGTCCTTGGTGTCCTCGGGAGCGATGATGGTGCCCTTGAGGCCTGCACCCTTGCTGGTCTCGCCCTCAACGGTCCATACGACGGTCTCTTCACCGTTGATGTAGAAGGTCATTGTTCCGGCTTCTCCGTCCCAAGCGGCAACGATGTGAGTCCAGCTGCCTGCAGGGGCGGCCTCGGAGACGTTGCAGTCAGCGTCAACCCAGCCACCGGTGGTGTGAACGGTCATAAACGGACGGTCGCTGTCCTGGATCTGGAACTTGCAGCTGTCCCAGCTGTTGCAGGAGAAGATGTAGTTACCGGCCCTCTGCTCTGCGGGCTTTGCCCAGACGGAGATGGAGAGGTGGTTGGTGCAGATCTGGGAAGGATCGGCGTCTTTGAGAACGAGGTGGTTGCCGGCGGAGAAATTCAGGGCCTTGCCAACCTTACCGTCCACGAAAGTGGGTACTGCGCCGTCTGCGGTTGCACCCTCGAAGGTTGCAGTCCAAGCGTTCTTTCCAGCGGTGGTCAGTGTCGTGCCGGTTCCTTCGTCGAAGCTGAGCTTGAAGATGGTGTCAGCTGTCTTGACTGCGTCAACTGCGGACTCGAGGAAGTTGGTGTAGGCTTCCTGGAGACGGGCGATGAGGCTGGCGACCTGGGCTTCGGTGGTAGCGCTGTCGGCTGCTTTCTCAACCTCTGTCACAGTTGCTGAGAATGCGTCGATAGCGGACTGGGGATAGGTCGTGGAAGTGGCGGAGGCAAGAGATGCCTTGGCCTGGGCGATAAGCTCGGTGAGGGCGGTCTTGTCAACGTTTTCCTCGTTGCCGTTGTCCTTTTTGCAGCCGACTGCTATGAGGGTCAGAGCTGCCATTGCAATTGCAAAAAACTTTTTCATTTTTTTTGAGTTTAATGGTTGTTGTTAATATGGTTTGTGTTTCAGTAGTTCTTTACTTGAGGGCGCGGTTTGCGTCTGTCTCGGACTGAGGGATAGGGAAGTAGTACCTCTCAGTGCCCCAGGCACCAGTGCCCAGTGCCGCGACGGCATACTCCTTTCCGTAACGCATCACGTCGAAGAAGCGGTGGAACTCGAACCCGAGTTCGCGGCGGCGCTCCTTGCGGATTGCGGTGCGGAGGTCAGACTGAGTCGCCGCTGTCGTAGGTGCCAGACCGGCCCTTCCGCGGACGAGGTTGAGCGGAGCGGCTGCGAGCGCGACGTTTGCGGGGGATGCCTCATTGAGGGCTTCGGCCTTCAGAAGGAGGACTTCCGCATAGCGGATGCGATGCTGGGGAACCGTGCTCTGGGACTTTGCAAGTCCTTCGACGGCATCCTCGTCATACTTCTTTACGAGATAACCGGTCGCGTTACCCCATTCCGCCTTGAAAGTGGTTCCGTTGAACCAGGGCTGTCCGTCACGGCCGATGGAGGCGTCGAGTCGCGGATCGGTGAGCCCCAGCGTGGTGTTCTCGTCGAAGTTGTCGACGAAGGACAGGGTGGGGGCGTTGAAATGATAGCCGTTTTCCTCCGAATATGGTGAGAACCAGACGTTAAGGTTGTTTCCGAGCGAAGCGATCGCGCTCACGGAGTAGCGGATTGCGAAGATGCTTTCAACGGAGTCCTCTCCGCCGCTTTTGAAAAGGTCCGCATAGACGGGTTCCAGGTCGTATCCGGCGGCGACAGTCTCAAACTCGTCGATAGAGGCGGAAGCGGCAGTCCAGTCACCCTGGAATATCTTGCTCTTTGCAAGGAGGGCGAGGGCCGCGCTCTTTGATGCGCGTCCGGTCCTGGAGTTACCAAGTCCGTCAGCTGCGTCGCGGAGGTCCCTGTCGATCTGGGCGTAAATGGCGTCCACGGAGCTGAGGCCTACGTGGATATCCGCTGATGTGTTCTGGGAATTCAGCTTCAGGGGAACCTGGCCGAAGATATTCACAAGGTTGAAGTAGGAATACGCCCTGAGGAACTTCGCCTCACCGAGATACTGGTTAGCGGTCTTTTCGTCAAGGCCCATTCCGGGAATATTGGCAATCACGTTGTTCGCCCTTGCGATGGTCTCGTAGGTGTCTTTCCAGAAGGTTCCTACGGAGCCGTTGTCCGCGCTTGCGTCAAGCTGGTCGATATTGTTTATCTGGGGCTGGTCGCCGTCGTCACCTCCCTTTACGGAGTCGTCGGAAGCGACGTCGCCGAATATCCACAGGATGTTCCCGTAGAGGGAATTGTAAATGGCATTCACGGCCATCTCCGCCTTCTCCGCGGTAGTGTAGTAGTTCTCAGCCGTGTAGCTTCCTTTCAGACTTTCATCGAGGAAGTCCGAGCACGAGGTTGCGGAAAGGACTGCAGCTGCTGCAATCAGTATGTATGCTTTGTTTTTCATCTTCCTAGAATGTGAGGTTAAGTCCAAGGGTCACGCTCTTTGCGACGGGGTAGTTACCCCAGTCGATTCCGTTGGCGCGGTCGCCTTCGGCCGTGGAGTTTGCATTCACCGTCATCTCCGGATCAAGTCCGGTGTAACCGGTGATTGTGAAGAGGTTACTCGCCGCGAGATACAGCCTGAGATGCGAGATGTTCCATCTTTCGGGTGTCGCGAAGGTATATCCTGCCTGGATGTTCTTCAGACGGAGATAGCTGCCGTCCTCGAGGAAGCGGGTGGAAACCTTGCGGTTGTTGGTTGCTCCCCAGGAAGCGCGGGGCTGGGTGTCGGAAGTCCCTTCGCCCGTCCAGTGCTCTTCGAAGTAGCGCTTGGTGGTGGGAAATCCGCGGTAGAAGCCTTCGGAATCGTTCAGGTACTGGACATAGACCTTCTGTCCGAATGCGCCCTGGAAGAACAGGGAGAAGTCGAACTGCTTGTAGTTTGCGGAGAAGTTCAGACCGGTAGTGAATTTAGGGATGGCGCTTCCCACGTAAGTCCTGTCATAGCCGTCGATGACGCCGTCAGGTTTGCCGTCGGGACCGCTGAGGTCCGCGTATTTGATGTCACCGGGCTTGGTGTCAGCTCCCTGGTATGCGGAGAGCATAATGTCGCCTGTATTCTGGAAGATACCTTCCATCTGATACATATAGAAGGAGCCGATGGGCTGTCCGACTTCTGTCCTCGTTGCATAGACTCCGTCGTTGACAAGGCCGCCGATGATAGGGGATTCGAGGGAAAGGACCTCGTTGTGGAGGTATCCTCCGTTTACCGTAAGGTCGAAGCCCCAGTCCTTGTACTGCTTGCGGTAGAAAACCTCAAGGTCCACACCGGTGTTCAGGACGCTTCCGTTGTTGATCCAGGGAGTGGAGGTATAACCTACGGAGGAGGGGAGAGATTCCTGGACGAGCATATCGTCCGTAATCTTGTAGTAGTAGTCGAGGCTCATTCCGAGGCTGCCTTCGAGGACTTCGAAATCGACACCGGCGTTAAGCTGGCGGCTGGTCTCCCACTTGAGGTTGTCGTTTCCGAGCGAGGTCTGGGCGTAGCCGTCATAGGCAACACCGGCAAAGGAATAGTAGTACTTTCCGGAATAGCGGTCGGAATAGGCGTACAGGCCGATATTCTGGTTGCCGATCGCACCGTAACCGGCGCGGAGTTTGAGCTTGTTGATCCAGGAAACGTCCTTCAGGAAGTCTTCCTGTTCCATATTCCAGCCAGCGGATGCGGAGTAGAATGTACCCCAGCGGTTTCCCTTGCTGAAACGGGAAGAACCGTCGCGGCGGATAATCGCGGAGGCGTAGTACTTGCCTGCGAAGTTGTAGTTGGCGTTGGCGAAGAAGGACAGGAGGGCGGATCCGCTTTCTCCCTGGCTGGAGGTAAGGGTTCCCTGGCCAAGTCCTATGTACAGGAGGTCAGCATCGTTACTTGCGAAGTTCTCGTTTGCGGAGGAGAGTACCATCTCGTGGTTCTTGATGGCTTCCATACCCACGAGGTAGTTGACCCTGTGCTCTCCAGATTCAAGGGAGTGGTTGACCGTGGAGTTGACGGTCCAGTTAGCATTCTCAGTGTTCCTGACGGTAAGTCCGTTAGTCGCATTGATGCGGTTGTCGGTACCCCAGGTCCTGTTGAACAGACGGAATGTGTTGTATCTGTAGTCGATACCCATCGTAGTCTTCCAGAAGAGGTCTTTCGTGAAGTTGATGATCACGTTTCCGGTTGCAAGGAGGCTTCTCGTCTTATTGGTGCGGTCAGTGTATTCAGCGAGTCCTTCAGGGCTGTAGCCGCTTCCGAAGAAGTTGTTGTATTTACCGTCACCATAGTATTCGCCGGGAGTATCCACGTACTCGCCGTTTTCGTCATAGACGGGGATTGCGGGGTTGCGGAACAGGGCATAGCGGACGACGCTTCCTCCCTGGTCGTTGTTGTATCCGTCACCGGAGCTCGCGAGGAGACGGTTGTCGGAGAGGGAGCCGTTCACGTTGAAGTTGACTTTGAGCCAAGGCTTTACCTGTGAGTTGATACTTGCGCGGACGTTTGCCCTCTCATAGTCGGAGTGGCGGATGATACCCTGCTGGTTGAAATACGAAGCGGATACAAGGTACTGGGTTTTGCCGTTACCGCCGCTGAGGGAAATCTCGTGCTGCTGGATGGGAGCGACGCGGAAGATTTCCTCGAGGTGGTTCACGTTGGGGAAATCCCTCATCCAGGTACCCTCGATGAGAGTCCTCGGGATGGAGGAAACGGCGTTGTCCGCGACAGCGGCTTCGTTATAGAGCTGGATGTATTCCTCGGTGGTTGTCATCTCCGGGAGGTATCCGTGGAACTGGACACCGGCCTGCATATTATAGGTAATCCTGGAGTCTCCGTCCTTACCCTGACGGGTGGTGATGAGGACGACACCGTTGGTTGCGCGGGAGCCGTAGATTGCGGCGGAAGATGCGTCCTTCAGGACTGTGATTTCCTCGATGTCGCTTGCTGCGAGGGAATTAAGCGCTCCTTCGACCGGAATGCCGTCAACGATGTAAAGGGGATCGTTGCTGGAGGAGATGGAACTTGTACCGCGGACACGGACGGAAATCGAGGCGCCCGGGGCTCCGGTCTCAGACATTACGTTCACACCGGCGATCCGGCCCTGAAGGGACTGCTGGACGGAAGATACGGGGACTTTCTGCAGCTGCGATCCGTCAACTTTACTGACAGCGCCAAGAACGTCCCTGCGTTTCATAACGGAATAACCGACAACGACAACCTCATCGAGGAATGTGGTATCCTCTTCGAGGACCGCGTCGATGACCGTCCTGCCACTGACAGGGACGGAAACGGTCTTGAAGCCCATATAGACGAACTGAAGGTTTCCACTTTCAGTGGCGTTGAGCTCATAGTGGCCGTCGAGATCGGTAATCGCGCCGCTTGTGGAACCTTCCACGAAAACGCTGACTCCGACGAGCGGCTCTCCGGTTCCGGCTTCAGTGACGGTTCCGGTGATGCGGTGCTGGGCGAATGCCGCAGTGCACGCAAAAATGAGGAATAAACTCAGGATTTTACTTTTCATTGTATAGTACAGTGTTATCTTTCACTTTATGACCGGCAGGAATCTCTGCGACGAGGGCGGCGCTGTCCGCGTCGATTACGATTTTCGCGCTCTTGCCGACCCCTGTGGCGAGATACTTTCCGGATACTACGTCCAGAAGGTCGCGCCTTCCCTTTCCGAAAAGCTCATAGGTTACTTCCTTCGCCTGCTTGTGGGGGTTGTACATCAGGAAAACGGGATAGGGTTTTGATGCGTAGAAGTCCGTAGCATTGCAGTCCAGACGGAGGATTCCTTCGACGTCAGTGGTACGGACTATCGCCCCTAAGATACCGACTGCGGAGGTACTGTATACGCTGAACATACTCTCCGGGGGATTGTTTTCGTTCCAGAGCGGACCGTCGCCAAGGGCGATGGGATGTTTTCCCGCGTGCTCTTCCCTCATATAGCGGTCATCCTGGTAGCGAAGACCTTCATATGCAATGATGCTGTTCGTGTAGCCCTGCATTCCGGGAAGGCACTGGAGCTCATCCGGAAGCTGGTCAGGGAAGAACAGACGGCAGGAGTTGACGTCGTTGAGCATCCACTTTCCTATGGCCCTTGCATACTGGGGCTGATATTTCACCATAGGCACAAAAGGCCAGGCGAGATCGATACTGTTCATCAGGAAGGCGAATCCTCCGCCGTCGATGAGACTGCCCTGCAGTCCGGCGATGTCGTAGTCTCCCCACCTTCCGGAGGTAACTCCCCATCCGGTACGGCCGTCCGCGGCGGTGCATCCGTCAAAGACCCAGGAGAACATCTTGTCGATGTCGAAATTGCACCCCTGCTCCGCGTTAAGTCTTGCGGCGGTGTATATGCCCATAGGGAGAAGTATTTCGTAGAAACGGCTTTCTTTCTGGGAATCCAGAGCCTCCATCGCAGATATCGCGTGGCGGAGATAGCGCTCGTCGCCGTATTTACGGTATGCGCTGTAAAGGACCCAGGCGTGTCCGCCGGCAGCGTCCTGCTGCTTAGGAATCCAATTGTTGCATCCTTTCATCAGAGCATAGTCGAAGTAGGTGAAATCGTAGTTGCCGGCGAGGGTGGAATCCGCTTTTGCGAACTGGTCCGCGACCGTGCGCAGTATCCTCTCAGAGCCTTCCACTCCGGGGAAGACCTCGCTGACTGCCCAGAAAAGGATGTTGGGATATACGTCGTACCACCAGTCCCTTCCATAGCCGCCTCCGAGGAGGGCGACCTCGGGACAGGTATTGTTCATCACGATGTTCCAGCCGTTCTCCGTATTGAAGTAGTTCTGGCTCATCTTGACCCAGTTATAACCGTTTTGGGAGGTCTTGTCTATCCCGTTGAGGCCTGCTCCAAGAAGGGTGTGGAGGATGTTGAGGCTTTCGTGGAACTCACCGCCGTTGACGTCGGGGCCCTGACGAGCGTCCTTCATAGCGGTATAGAGTCCGAAAGTCCTCTCTCCGGTATTCCTTCCGGCGTCGTCCCACCAGATGACGGGACCGCTCTCCGCGGGGTTTTCGAAATCGAAGGCAAATGCGTCGAAATCAAGCGCTTTCTGATGCCAGTCCAGTATTGCATAGGGCTCCGGCATCGAAGGCATGGTCTCAACTTTGGCTATGTCCTTCTGTGCTACCGGCGCTCCGCCATAGCGGGGCGTGCAGGCTGCGACTGCAATTAAAGCCGCTGCTGCGGCAAGATGATTCACTCTCATTTTCCGGGGGTGTACTTAGTATCGATATCCTTGATTATGTTCTGGGCAAGCGGGAGCGACAGGAGTTGGATCGCGCCGACGATAGGGAGGGCGAAACGCAGTGCGACGTCATCTGAAAACACTCCGGCAAGTACGATGAAAAGAATCATTCCGAAGGCCCTTCCGAAGAACAGGCCGATCTCGTGGCTCATTATGTATGTATATTCATCCCTCTGTTCGAGAACCTTTACGCAGTCGATGGTCTTCATCATTGTGGGGAGGTATGCCAGGTCGTGAAGCGGCTGGAACATAACTTTGCAAAGGATGAATACTATTACGCCGGCTCCGGAGAAGAGAATTCCGTTCGCAAGGGTTCCAAGGAAGAAAACGACAAGTCCGAAACCGAAGATCTTCATCCTGTCCTGAGGCTTCGCGATGCGGCCGAGTACATACACCAGAACGGCAGTGAGGGCGCCGCCGATACCCTGAATCAGTCCAAGGGAACCTTCTCCGCCGATGAATTTCATAATAAGGATTGCGGGCGCCGTCACGAGGAATCCCTGGACCATTCCCTTCAGCCCTGCGAGGGTGAGCATCTTTCTCCACAGCACGTGGAAGTTCCAATGGAAGAAGTTCTTGCTCTCCGGACTCTTGAAATTACCCCTCGACAGGGCTATGCAGGCGCAGATGCTGATGATGAAAGCCGCGACAGTGAGAAGCTGATAGCCGTTGTTCACGCTGAGGGTATGGCCTCCGATTACCTTTCCATCCAATCCGGCAATGATGGCTCCGGCGACGATGGGAATAACGATGTTCCACAGCGAGAAGAAGAACGACTCGAAGCCGAAGAAGTAGTTCCGGTTGTCGTCATCGGTCGCATACAGCGTCAGGAGATAGCGGTTCGTCCAGAAAAAGCCAGTCGACAGGCCGATCAGGAATCCCGTTGAGCATATCATCACCATCCCGACGTTCCTGATGAACATCATAAGCATCAGCGATACGGCTGAGATCAGGATGCCGAACGCATAGAGCCTGGAGGATTTAAACCATTTCAGTAGCAGTCCGTTCACTAAGGCTGAAAGCACGACGCCTACGTACATACAGAGTTGGTAGATGATAACGTAGGTAGGGGTGCCTGTATTCCTCATTATATATGCGCCCGCGAAAATCTCCACGAGGGGAAGGACCATCGCAAAGAGCAAATTGGTAATGAGCAGCGTCCTTATGTTCAGGGGCTGCGAAGCGAAGTACTTGAATTCTTTGAACATTATCTGAGTGTTGAGAGAATTTCACTTACGGAAAGACGTGCGCTGCATATTACCTCGTCGCTTGCACCGTAGAACATCTGGATTGTGTCTTCGTCTTCCATATAGAATCCGTTGGAGAATACGACATTCCCGAAGAAACCGGTCTTCTCGTAGGGTGCGATGGGCTCCATAATGGGCTCGTCGCTACGGGCGAGGACCTTTGTGGGGTCGTTGAGGTCCAGAAGGAGCGCGCCCAGGCAGTAGCGGTTCTCAGCATTCGCGCCGTGATAGATTTCGAGCCATCCTTCCGGAGTGCGGATGGGGGCGGCGCCAGCGCCTACACGTGCGCTGTCCCAATGGCCGGGACGGGTTGTGGCGATGCAGATGTGGCGCCCCCAGTGGATGCGGTCCGGTGATTCGGCAATCCAGATATAGTTGCCTCCAAGTTCGGGGGAACTGGGACGGTGGAAAGCGAAGAACTTGTCACCTATCCTCTCCTGGAACAGGGCGCAGTCCTTGTTGTGGGGAGGGAATATCATCCCTTCGCGGCGGAGTTCTTTGAAATCCGTTGTCGCAATCAGACCCACGCCTACGGCAACGGGCGAGACTTCGGTGAAGGTGAGCCAGAAACCGTCGTCCATCGTTGCGACACGGCAGTCTTCGATTCCGAAGCTCTCCTGGAAGCCTTTTCCGAATATGGGCCTGATCCCGGGATCTTCAACAAAGTGGACATCATCCGTACTGCAGACGGGACGGAGGTAGGAAAGGGTGGTGAGATAGTCCTTTCCTTTGTATCCTATGACACGGGGATCGTGGGCGTCCAGGTCGGGATCATCCTTGCGGAAGCTGAGGACTTCAATTTCACCCTTGTCGTTGTATACGGGGAAACTGATCACACCTTCCTTCTGCACGGGGCGCTCAGCCACCCTCACAAGAAGCCAGGTTTTGCCGTCCATCCGGAATACACCGGGATTCAGGAGGCAAGTGATTTCCATTCCGGGAATGCAGGGCTTGAGGTCCGACGGCCTCAGGATCGGGTTCGAAGGATTTCTTTTAGCGATGTCCATTGTGGTCAGTGTTTTTGTTTTCCGCAAAAATAGAGTAAGCTCCTCCCGGTCGTGTACATTTTTCTTTCAATGGTGTGCACAATATTTTCAATTTTGCTTTTTTCTTCGTATTTTGCACCCTGGTAACCACATTGACCAATGATAAGACGCCATATCTCGATATTCCTTTCCCTTCTGTGCACAATCATTGCATCTGCAACTAACACATCGGTGCGTTTCCTTACCGGGGCGGAGGGGCTTTCGAACAGCTCCGTCAACAGCGTGTTCAGGGATTCGAACGGTTTTATGTGGTTCGGAACCTGGGACGGCGTGAGCTGCTGGAACGGCAGGAACTTCAGGGTATTCACCCCGGACCCTTCCGATTCCGGCTCCCTCTGCAGCAGTGTCATCCGCGAGATAGGGGAGGACGGCGAGGGTTGCCTGTGGTTTTCGACGGACAGGGGCATAGACAGATACAACCCACACCAGGATAAATTTACACATTTCTTTACGGAGGAAGGTGCCCGTTCCGAATCGGAGAAGTCTTTCCATCTTTGTTTCGATTACGGCGGCGTATATGCTTCTGTGGACGGGAAGGGCATTTACCGTTACGAAGACGGCGCTTTTACGATGATACAGTCCTATCCCTGGAAAATAGAGAGTTTCATAGTAAGCGCGGAGCATATCCCGGTCGTGAATACAAAAGATCATATGGTCGTCCAGGGAAGCGGGGTCATTTTGGGTGAAAATGTCCGCAGGCTGTTCCGGGCGGGCTCGTATACCATTATACAGAAGGAGGGTGCCGGGGAGCTTGTCACCGTCGAGCCCTTCTCGGGAGCAGCGAGGTCCCTGAAAGTCAAAGGAGAGGCAAATGCGATGTGTGCGTATGAGAACGGTTTCCTTACAGCCACCTCTGAGGGCCTTTTCCGTTTCGCGGATTTCGGGGCTGAGCCGGAGGTCCTTCTGGAGGGGGTTCCGGTCCTTTCTGTCTATGTGGACCCTCAGGGTATAATATGGGCAGGAACGGATATGAGGGGTGTGGCTGAGATCGTTCCTTCAAAGGACGAATTCACTACGGTGAGCGGCATTTTTGACGGACGTGCCGTCCGATGCTTTACTGAGGACGGAGCCGGTCGTCTGTACATCGGTACCAAGGGTGCGGGAATATTTGTCTTTTCAGGGACGGGAGTGCTCCTCAGAAGGATAACGACCCGTGACGGTCTCCCCGACAATTCGGTTTATGCCCTGACTTATCGTGACGGATATGTGTGGGTAGGAACGGACGGAATAGGAGTGTGCACGATAGACGACCGCTCTTTGCAGGTGAGTCCTCTGAGGATTGATCCGCTTCTGAGGTCGGTGTATTCCATTGTTTTCACATCTGACGGAAGAATGCTCGCCGGAACCAGCGGCGGCGGACTGTACGTAGTTGAGATGGACGGAAATACCCCTGTCAGTCACTCCGTGCTTGGCGCCGGTCAGCTCGGAAGTTATGTGGTTTATTCCGTCCTTCAGACGAAGGACGGGACTGTATGGGCCGGAACCCGCGGCGGTGGAGTCCGCCGTATCGGCAGGGACGGGTCGATTAAGCAGGCTGCCGGTGGATTTGATGTAATCTCGCTGGAAGAAGACAGTGACAGAATGGTCTGGGTGGGAACGACAATGGGCCTGTACAAGCTGTCTCCTGACGGGAAAATGCTGCTCCACCTGACGGAGGCAGACGGACTTCCGAGCAATACGATTCACAGCGTTCTTTGTGACGGAGAGGGCTTCCTTTGGGCAGGGACGACACGCGGCCTGTGCCGCGTATCGCTTTCAGGAAGCGAAATCTCCTGCTTCTACGCCGTGGACGGCCTCCAGGACAATGAATTCTCCGACGGAGCCTGCTACAGGGGGACGAGGGCGATGTATTTTGGCGGAATCAAGGGATTCAGCAGTTTCAATCCAAGGGATATCGAAGGGTCGGTTGATTATCCGGAACTCAGACTCTTTGGTTTCTATCTGGACAATGAGCCGGTCAGTATTGACAATTATATCCAGGACGGAACTCTCATTATCAAACCCGAATACAGCACTTTCAGCTTCAACTTCGTTCCTCTTGACTATGTCAATTCCCACAGGTGCGAAGTCGCCTACTTGATGGATGGATTCAACTCCAATTGGGTAAGGCTCGGGTCTTCCTCGAATGCTGTCGTGTTCTCGAATCTTCGTCCCGGAAAATATACATTGAACGTCCGCTGCACCAACGCCGACGGCCGGTGGAGCCCTGAGACGTTCACCCTCCCGGTCCGTGTCCAGCCATACTGGTACCTGAGTCCCCTTGCTGTCGCCCTGTATATCGTAGTGACAGTTCTTGCCTTTTTGTACCTTGTAAGGACCCTCCGTTACAGGTCCAGGATGAGAAATATCGAAGATGTCCACGAGGGAAAGCTCCGCTTCTTCACCAATATAGCCCACGAGTTCTCCAACTCGCTGACGCTGATCTCAGGCCCGTGCGAACAGCTCCAGAATGAAGGAAAACTCTCTGCAGCCCAGCAGCACTGCGTAGACGTCATCGAGCATAATTCCGAAAGGATGCAGTCCCTTATCCGGGAACTGATCCTTTTCCGTAAGGCGGAGGGCGGTCATCTTTCGCTCAAAATCGTCCCGGTCAAGGTAGATGCGCTTCTTTCGAAGAGCTCCGGACTGTTCCGAGACAAGATGGAGACAAGAGGCATCAAACTCATTCTTGACGCGCCCCCCGTGGAGTGGAACACAGACGCGGAATGCCTTGAAAAGATTGTTTTCAACCTTATATCCAACGCTGTAAAATACACCTCCCCGGGAGAAAATGTCATTGTGAAGGCGGAAGTCCTCTCCGGCAGGCTTGAGATGTCCGTCACCAATACCGGCGTAGGTATCAGGAAATCTGAGATGGGAAGAATATTCGACCGTTTCGAGGTCCTGGACCGTTTCGAAAAGGAGATATCCAAGGGCCACGTCAGCAGCGGAATAGGCCTTTCGATGTGCAAGAGTCTCGCGGAAGCGCTCGGAGGGAGGATATCCCTTGATTCGGACGGTACATCCTTCGTAACGTTCCTTGTAAGTCTCCCGGAGAGAACTGCAGATGCTGACACCCAGATACGCGAGAGGGAAGGTGAAAGGCCCATACAGCAGCCCGTTCCCGCTGCCGCGGAAGAATCTCAGGAAGTCCCGGATGTGACTCTTCCGGACATCCTTGTCGTCGAAGATGACGCTGATATCCGTTCATTCATCGCCTCCCTTTTCAAGGGAAGGTTCAACGTAATGGAAGCTTCTGACGGTGAAGAAGCCCTGAGGCAGCTGTCCAGGAGGGAACCGGTCCTGATCCTCAGCGATGTCGTTATGGACGGAATGGATGGCAACAGGCTCCTTCGCAGTATCAAGGACAATCCTGCAACGCGTCATATCCCCTTCATACTGCTCTCAGCACAGAGTTCCCTCGAAAATCAGATCGAAGGTATCGAGAGCGGCGCGGACGCCTACATCGGCAAGCCCTTCAGTCCCAGACATCTTATCGCCGTGGCGGACCGTCTCCTTGGCCACGGAGAGGTGATAAAGGAGTATAGCGAGTCTTCCTATTCCGCCGTCCGGCAGTTTGAGGGGAATATGGTGAAGAATGAGGACAAGGATCTCGTGATACGTATCACGGACGTGATAGTTGCGAATATGGACAATGAGAATCTTACGGTTGATGACATAGCGGATGAGACGGCGATCAGCAAAATGAAGCTCTACCGAAAACTGAAGGAGACGGTTGGGATGAGTCCGACAGAATACATCAGGCACATCCGGCTGGAGAATGCGGCGAGGCTTCTGAAAACAACCGGGAAAACGGTTCAGGAGATTATCTACGCTTGTGGCTTCTCCTCAAAGACGTGGTTCTACCGCGAATTCTCGAAGAAATACGGAATAACCCCCAACGAATATCGAAACGCAAAATGACAGCACTTCTGACAAGTATTCTCCTCTCTTTGTTCCCATTCATCGGGGCCCAGGTCTTCATAGAGCGTGGACTGGGCCCGGAGCTTTTCCGCTCTATGAACGAGCCTGCCCTGGAAGAAGGCGGGCTGTGGAAGGGCGGCTTTGCCGGCGGCAGGACTTCAATGGGCAGGAAGTGCGTTCCTGTAAAAAGGAAAAGCCGTGAATTGACGCTTGTGACCTATAACGTCGGGGCGATGGGGAAGTATATGGAGGACAGTAGCGGCGATATTGCTAAGCTCATTGAGGAGAGCGGCGCTTCGCTTGTTTCCCTTAACGAACTTGACAGCTGCAACGCCCGGCACGGGGATTATCAGCTGGAAAAACTCTCCGGCCTTTGCGACGGCGCGGACTTTCATTTCGCGGGAGCATTCCCCTTTGCCGGCGGCTCATACGGTAACGGCGTCCTCTCGAAGGAAAAGATACTCCGGAGGGCCATTCTCCCCCTCCCGAAGTTCGACGGATATGAACCCCGGAGTGTCGCGGTCGCTGAGACCGCGGACTGCGTCTTCGCATCGGTCCATCTTGATGTCGCGAGCGGAGATGCCGCCCTCTTGCAGGCGGAGATGATAAACCGCTGGTTCGAGGAGAATTACTCCGGGTACGGTAAGCCCGTTATCCTTGCCGGAGATATGAACTCCGTCCCGGGAAGCGATGTTATCGAAAGACTCTCGCAGCGGTGGACGATCATTTCGCCCGCGAAGCCTACATACCCCTCTTCAGGGGCCGACAGGTGCATAGACTATATAATGTATATGAAAGATGCCGTCCCTGTGAAGACCGTCCTGGCGGAGGTCATTTCGTCCTCGAAAGTCGCTGATGTACAAAAGGCTTCGGACCATCTGCCGGTCCGGGTGAGAATTTTATGGCAAAAAAAGTAGGATCGGAGAAACACTATTAAAATATAATTGCTATATTTGTAATCGGTACAACCACAGTACACCACACCAACAAACCGAAAGCACAAACCAACAACCTATTCAATAACCAAATTTTCAATTTATGAAAATCAACAAACTTTTGATTGCTCTCCTGGCCGGAGCCGCCCTCGTGGTAAGCTGCGCCCAGGACGAGATCGATGGCGCTCTTGACAGGATTTCGTCCATCGAAAACAGGGTAACCGCCCTCGAAGCTAAGGTGGAAGCCCTCAATTCTCAAGTTCTTGCCGCTCAGGATGCTGTCGATGCACTCCAGGCAAAGAAATTCATTACCAACGTCCAGCAGGTCGACGGCGGCGTTACCATCACTCTTGAAGGTGGTAAAGTCTTCTTCGTAAGCAATGGTAAGGACGGCGCACAGGGTGAACCCGGAGCTGCCGGTAAGGACGGTAATGACGGTAAGGATGCCACGGATCCTATCGTCTCCATCATCGACGTTGAAGGTACCCTCGTATGGGCTGTCAACGGCGAAGCCCTCCTGTACGATGGCAATGTCGTTCCCGTCTATCAGGGCGAGGCAACCGTTACCCCTTACTTCAAGATCGAAGGCGAGAAGCTCTATGTCAAGTACGGAGCTGACGGTGAGTGGGAACTCATCGGCGAGGTTGGAAAGAATACTGTTGACGCAGTCTTCTCTGATGTGAAGATTGGCGAAGAGACCGTTATCTTCACCCTTGCTGACGGAACTACCACATTCGAGGTTCCTATGGTAAAGGCTTTCAAGCTTGTCATCGCTGATGAAATCGGAGTTGACGCCGGAGCTGAAGTGAAAATCCCTTATGAGGTCAAGTTCAAGACTGAAGCTACTACCGTTGACGTATTCACGAATAATGGATATGAAGCAACTGTCGAGGCTGAGAATATCGTCGTTAGCGTTCCTGATCCCGCGGTCAAGGCTCAGATGCTCGCTTGGGCAGAAAGCGGTACCGGTCTTACCTCTATCAAAAAGGTCGCATTTGAAGGCCCTTATGCAAAGGTTGAGGACGTAGATGAAATCACAGCTGACGGCGGTGAGATTGAAGTCCCTGTCGTCTCCAACGTTGAAATTGACGTCCTTGATGAGGATGAGGACTGGCTCTCTTATAAGGAGACCAAGGCAACCGCTTATACCATTGTCCTTGTCGCTGAGGCTAATACAACCTTTGTTCCCCGTTCCGCGTCCGTAAAGGTCGTCCGTAAATCTGACAAGGCCCTTCTCCAGACAATCACCGTCGCCCAGAAGCCCACAATGCCCGTTGCCCTTAACGGCGAGAAGAAGTACGCAAAGATTCAGGATGCCCTTACTGCAGCTGAGGCTCTCACAGAGGGCACTGCAAACATCACCCTTGCTTACGCTACCTTCGAGGAGGCTGTCAAGATTGATGGTACCAAGATTGCCGTTCCCGTTGTCATCGACGGAGGTGAGTCCAAGGCAAAGCTCGTCGGCGGTATCGAAATCTATCAGAATGCCGCAACGATCAAGAACCTTGATATCACCGTTGCCGCCACTTCCCTCTCTTCCCTTGGTGGTACCTATCTTAACGATGCCGGTGCAGGCTACGCATTCGGTATCCAGATCAATGAGCCCGGACACGGTGTGACTATCCAGGACAATGTTATCAGCAACAGTGTAACCAACGCTACCGCAATCTATGTGGCCGCTAACGCAACCAAGGATGTCGAAGGTGACCTTATCACCGGCAACGTCCTCAACTGCGGAACCCAGCGCGGTATGCAGGTCTATGGCTCCATCAAGCTCATTGACAACACTATTACTTCCAGCAAGTATCCCGTCCGTCTGGGTATGGGTTATGGAATGAAGACTGTCATTTCCGGTAACTCCTTCGTTACTGACAAGGAAACCGCAACAGCTATCGATGTCCTTGCTAACCTTGCTGATGCAGATATCACCCTCGGTGACGGTGAAACTGATGACAACCTTTACAACGCTTACTTCACCAACCGCGCTAACCGTACCGGTGCTGAGTCCGTTACCTGGCATCCCGCTATCGCCAATCCTTATCCCAACAGCGCTACTAACGTCTCGATGAACGGGTTCTATTTCAACACCCTTCAGGCTGCAGTCAATGCTGCTGCAAAGCTTACCTCGGGTACTGCTGAAATCACAGTCAAGGAAGGTGCTACCATCGTAGAGGAAGTCAAGATCAGCGATATCTCTGTTCCCGTTGTTATCGACGGACAGGTACCTGCAACTACGGTTGTCGGTTCCTTCGAGATCAAGGGTGTCAAGGCTACGATCCGCAACTTCACCATCAATCCTACCGAGAATTCCAAGACCACCCTTTCTGAGGATGGCTGGTATACCAATGCTTACACCACCGGTGTTGAGATTGACGGAAGCGGCTTTGGCTGTCTCCTTGAGAACCTGACCATCAATGTTGCCCAGGCTGACGGTACCGGTATTTGGGTCGGATATGCAAAGGGCGAAGAGCGTGACGTAATCAAGAACGTCACAATCAATGGTTCCGAGGCTTCCGGCCGTAAGATTCAGGCATATGACTCTATCCTCGAGGTTGCAAACTGTACTTTCAACGGAAGCTACAGCTATGCTGTCCGCGTTGGTGGAACTGGTGGCTCCGACGTTGTCCTCAAGGGTAACAGGTTCAACAATGCTAAGGATAACGCTGCTGTGGCTGTTCAGTTCAACTCCCTTGCAGCATCCAATATCGTTCTTGGCGACGGCACTAAGAATGACAACACGGAGGATGGCTCTTTCGGCAGTTTATTCGCTGCTGGGAATGCGTGGCTGTTCCACAACAACAACTTCTTCTATCCTGACCTTATGTATGTCCAAAGCGATCCTGATGTTGCGACTCCTACCGAGTTCCAGCTCAAGGTTTGCGACAAGTTAGGCCGTGTATGGGCAAAGTGGGACCAGTATGACCGTGATTGGGATGATGAAATCCTCCCTCAGACCACCGGTAACAACTGGGGACGCCACGGAGCTGTTTCCGGACAGTACCTCTATATTCCTATCGCTCAGGCTTCTCTTGCTAACAGTGGCATAGCAGTTTTCGATGTCCTTACCGGAAAATTCCTTGCAAAGGTTACTGATGGTATTCAAGATAAGGGACATTTCAAGGTCTGTGGTACTGCAAAGCTTGGAGAGACAATCTATGTCTGCTCTATGGGTATGGCCAGCAACGGAACTCCCCTTGTTGTCTACAAACTCGTTTCTCCTTCACCTTACTTCACGAAACTGGAAAAGGTTATGGAGTTCACCGTTCCTACAGGAGGACGTCTTGGCGACACGATGACCTCTTGGGGTACAGATGAGCAGGGTATCCTGGCATTCGTTGATTACTTCCAGCCCGGAGAGCATCGCGCAAGCTATATGTTCCAGGTCAAGAATGGTGAAATCACAAATGCGGAGGAACCTTACTGCCCTGCTTATATGAACACCACATCGGGCAAGAGCTATATGCTCGGTCTGTACTTCTTCTCCGGCGACACTACCGTTGAGGGTGGTCATTATGCAATCCTTTCCGGTAACAACGCAGAGGTTGTCCGTGGTGTAAGTACTTGGAACAAGGATGGCTGGTATAATCAGCAAATTACCACCGGTGTCTATGCTGAGTATAGCACTAACGGTATTTTCGACCACAATGTCCTCGATCCTACCCTTATGACAATCGATGGAAAACAGCATCTTGTCTATACTACCGTCAAGGATGCTAAGGGAAGCCTTCGTCTTGTTGACATCTCCGGAGAAGGTGGTGTCCTGACCAGGATCCAGAATCTTGGCAGCGCAGAAGGTGTGGCAGCAAAGACTCTTGCATATCCTCTCGGAACTCCTGGTCGTGTAAACGGAACTGGTCCTAATGTAATTGGTACTAACGGAACAGGTTTTGTTTCTACTACCATAATCGACGGTGTAACCTATATCGTCGCTGGCGTTACTGAGGTAGGTATCAGCTGCTTCAAGCTGAACTAATCCAAGTTCTAATAATTACAAAATCGAGGGCGACCCTTTGTTGGGGCCGCCCTCTTTTTTATTCCGCTCAGCTTTTAAGACTCGGACACAGTAATCTTCTAGATGAAGATATATTTACAGATAAACAGCGCGGCGAGAATCCACATTGTCACGGATACTTCCTTGAACTTGCCGGCGACGGCGTGGCAGATGACGTAGGAGATTACGCCAATGAGGATACCGTCGGAGATTGAGTACGCAAGAGGCATAAGGATGATTGTGATGAATGCAGGGATCGCCTTGCAGTAGTCCTCCCAGTGGATGGTCTTGATCGAGCCCATCATCATTACGCCGACGATAATAAGAGCGGGAGCCGTAGCTGCGCCGGGGATGGCGAGGAAGATAGGGCTGAAGAACAGGGCAAGGGCGAAGAAGATCGCTGTGGAGAAGGCTGTGAGACCGGTACGGCCGCCTTCGCCTACGCCGGATGCGCTCTCGACATAGGTGGTGGTTGTGGAAGTACCGAAGCAGGCACCGGCAACGGTTGCGATGGAGTCAGCAAGGAACATCTTCTCGACACCTTCAATCTCGTCACCACCCTTCTTGATAAGACCGGCCCCCTGATGGACACCGATGATGGTTCCCATCGTGTCGAACATATCGATGAAAAGGAAAGTGAAGACAACGGCGAGCATATCCCAGCTCAGTATCTGGCTCCACTCGAACTTGCAGAAGATGGGGCCTACACTGTCCGGGAGGGAAACGACAGCCTTGGGGAGGGTGGTGATGGCGGCGCCGGTTGCAGGATCTTTGATGAGGAGACCGAGGCCGGCGGTGATGAGGATGCCCCAGAGGATACCGCCACGGATCTTTGCCATCACAAGACCGGCAGTGATGAACAGACCGATCATTCCGAGGAGGGCCTTGCCGTGGGTGATGTCACCGAGAACGACGAGAGTTGCATCGCTATTGACGATGATACCGGCGTTCTGAAGGCCGATGAAGGCGATGAACAGACCGATACCCGCGCCGATGGCCTTTTTAAGGGTTCCGGGGATGGCGTTGATGAGCCAGGAGCGGACCTTGGTGAGGGTCAGGATAATGAACAGGATTCCTTCCAGCAGGACAGCCGTAAGGGCAAACTGCCAGGTGTGTCCCATCCCGAGGCAAACCGTAAATACGAAGAAGGCATTGAGGCCCATACCGGGGGCAAGGGCAAAGGGTTTCTTCGCATAGAGGGCCATCACGAGGGTACCTACGATAGCGGCAAGGGCCGTTGCCGTGAAGACAGAACCGGCAGGCATTCCGGGGAGTGCGCTGAAGATTCCGGGATTGACGGCGAGGATGTACGCCATCGTGAGGAAGGTGGTAAGGCCGGCGAGGATTTCAGTACGGACGTTATGCTTCGCGCTGTCAAAGCCGAAGAGTTTCTCAAAAGCGGGTTTCATCGTGATTTCCTCCTATCCTAGAAGATCCACTTTGTACCGATGCAGGGTCGTACGTAGAAGCCGTAGTAGCCGGCGAAATTCATCGAGAGCTCGATTTCAGTGCCAATCGAGAGATTGTCAACTCCGAAGTGCTGACCTACGTTGTACCACAGCTGAGGCTCGGAGATGAATACGAACTTGCTGTCCTTCAGGAAATTGTCATCGGTTACAGGGAGGGCCCAAGCGGATACGTTCTCACCCCAGATATCGGCAAAGCCGCTGAAGCGGAGACCCTTTACGCCGAACAGGTCCTGCATTCCCCATACGAAGGTGAACTGGAGGGGAACGTCGCTGGAGGCGTTGCCGCTGAAGGTTTTGTACAGGAGCTTGAAGTTGAAGGTGTTGGAGAAATTGTCATTGTGGAGGAAATAGTCCACGCCGAACAGGAAGTTCTGGTTGCCGAATCCTACACCGCCGTTATACTCCACGTGTGCGCTCAGGGGAGCGAGGGCGCTGTTCTGCCAGAAATTCAGGCAACGTGCAATCTCGAAGTAGCTTCCGCTTACACCGACGACTTTCTCGTCGGAATTCCTTGTATTGTAGTCATAGTCTACAAAGAAGAAGGTGTTACCCCAGGAGTCTCCGTAGAAACCTTCAAGGGTGGTGGTGAAGTGACCTCTGGAAAGATCGTAGAAGGTCTGGAAGTTGGTCTGCGCAAAAGCTCCTTGAGCGATTGCAAGTGTCGCGGCTGCGACTGCGAGAAGTTTTTTCATAGACATAAAACGTAGTTTATGAGTTAGTTATAAAAAATCCACCCGGCCTTGGAGGCCGGGCGTATGGGTGTTATTTCCTGAGGGAAGGGTTGATTTCGAAGTTGACAGCCTTGTCTCCTTCCGGGTTCGCCCCGAATTCGTAGTCCTTTCCGGGGAGTATCGCGTTCAGTATGACTCCTACGATTGCCGCAACGGCAAGACCGCTGAGCGAAGTAAAGCCGATGGATATCGAATCACCTGCTCCATACTTGATACCGATTGCCAGTACGAGGATAAGAGCCATCACAATCACATTGCGGCTCTTTGTGAAGTCCACGTGATTCTCGACGACATTGCGGATACCGACAGCGGATATCATACCGTAGAGTACGAGCGAGACGCCTCCGATCGTGGATGCGGGCATACAGCTTATCAGGGCGGAGAACTTCGGACAGAAGCTCAGGATAATCGCAAAGACGGCGGCGATCCTTATGACGCGGGGATCGTAAACCCTTGTGATATTAAGGACACCGGTATTCTCGCCGTAGGTAGTGTTTGCCGGGGCGCCGAAAAGCGATGCGAGCATCGTCGCAAGGCCGTCGCCCATCAGCGTCCTGTGCAGGCCCGGATCCTCAAGGTAGTTGATGCCCGTGGTGGAAGAAATTGCGCACATATCGCCGATATGTTCCATCATAGTTGCAATCGAGATGGGGACGATTGCGATTATTGCGGATACGATGAGGCCCCAGTTCGGATTCGAGAAAACGTGGAAGGCCGTGTTCTCCCATTTGAAGGGAACCCCGAGCCAGGCGGCTTCCTTTACCGGGGTAAAGTCGCACAGGCCGAAGCAGGCTGCCACCAGGTAGGAGCCGAGTACACCGAGGAGGATAGGTATAATCTTTATCATCCGTTTACCCCATATGTTGCAGACGACGATGATAACGATCGCAAGGAGGGCGATCCACCAGTTCGAGTTGCAGTTCTGGATTGCGCTTCCGGAAAGGGTAAGACCGATAGCGATGATGATAGGTCCCGTAACGATAGGGGGGAAGAACTTCATCACCTTCTTGGGGCCGAAGGCGGCAAACAGTCCCGCCAGGATGAAATAAATAATGCCTGCCGAGAAAACTCCGATGCAGGCATAGGGGAGGGACTCCGCCGGTGACAAACCCTGATTCGCGCCCATCGCGACAACGGCTGCGTAACCGCCGAGGAATGCGAAGGAGGACCCGAGGAATGCCGGAACCCGCATTTTCGTAAGAAGGTGGAAGATCAGCGTGCCGAGTCCCGCGAAAAGAAGCGTTGCAGACATCGACAGTCCTGTGATTACCGGAACGAGGACAGTAGCCCCGAACATCGCGAACATATGCTGGAGTCCGAGGGTTAGCATTTTCCCCGTGCCCAGCGTCCGGGCATCATAGATGGCTTGAGATTGTTTTGTCATATATAATAGGTTAAATTAGAGTCCGCCAGCCTCGTGGCCTATCAATGACCGCACAAAGGTAGGATTTAAAAAAAAGAACGGCAAATAAAATTGCCGTTCCTTTTGGATTTTTTTTAACAGCACCACAGTGCGTCATTGTTGAAAACTAGAGTTTGTCCACAGGGACGGAGATCTTTGCGAGAGTATCGCGGCTTCCGTCGCAGACGTAGATTTCGAGCGTCTTGCCGTCAGAAGTGACCTTACCGACAATACCGCCGCCGCCGTATGCTGAAGTTGCATCAGCACCGCTGTAGAACGGGGAGCCGAAGCTGCCGATCTGCTTGGCAGCCGAAGGATCGGTCACGTCGTAAATCCTAAAGTGGACATTGGAATAGGTGAAGAATCCGGTAGCAAGGTACAGGAGGTACTTCTTCGAGCCAATTGTTACAACGTCCATCGAGTTGAGGCAGGTGTCCCAGTCAACACCGGAAGAGATGACTGCGCTCCAGGTGTTGTTCGTAGGATCGGTGCAGAACCAGAGGTTCGGGCGTGCGGGATATGTGCCGTAGAAGAAGCCGTCGGAGATCTTGTCGCCGTAAGGCTCGCACACTCCGTAGAACGGGTTCCAGACGGTTGTCTGCTCTGCAGGATGCTCTGCGCGGACCATTGTACCGTCGAGACTTCCACCTGTAATCTGGAATGCCGCCCAGTACTGGGAAGCGGAAACATCGGCGGATACCACTGCGGAACCGGTGACGTCTCCGTGGACGCGGAAGTTACCCATATTGTTATATACATCCTGGGTGAAGGAGAAGAGCTCCGCGGGAGTGGAGTCGATGTCGTCAGCCCACCATACCTTTGCGCCTTCAGTACCGCTTGCGTAAGTGTCAGCCATAATGATGTGGCCGGCATCGTCGTTTGCAAGGGACTTCGGATAATAACCTTCAAGGGAAGGAGTGATTTTTTTCACGAATGAACCGTCAGATGCCTTGAACACGAATACATCGAAACCGTCACTCATAAGGACGTTGTCCTTGCTAAGGGCGATAGGAAGAGTGGAGTTAGACTCGATGATGGGTTCCGCTGTGGTGATCTGTACGCTCCAGTCGATGGCCGCGTGTCCAAGCTGGGTGACGTAGACTCCTACTGCAGGAACGCTCTCTTCGTCAAAGTCCTGAGCGGTAATCTTGATGTAGAGGCTGCGGGGCGCGAGGGCTTCATTTGCAGGGAATACAATGGTGATCTTATTACCATCGACCGTGGTTTCGATGTCATCGATTCCGCTGAATTCGGGAACGAATTCGATATTGGCGTCGACTTCAAGTTCAACTGTGCCGCCGGCCTGGGGGATGATGTCTGCGGATCCGATTGCAAGGTGAGGGACGAGTGCAGCCTGGGTGACGGGGACGATGATGTCCTCAAGTCCTTCGGGGGACACGGTAATGTTACCGGTGCGCTGTTCAAGGGTAGGGTTCGGGAGTACGTCAACGACATACTTTACCTCGGTGACGGCCTTTGGAGCGGAAATCTTGATCCATTCGACATCGGCCTCGATGGCGCAGCGGACATTGGACTCGACGGGGAGTTCGAGGGTTTCGCCTTCGGCGGCTGCGGTAAGGGCTTCAACCTTTACGTTTGCAGTCGCTGCGGCCTCCTGGGTGAACTCGACGACTCCGCTTGCAGTACCGGCAGTGATGGTGAGGGTGAATGCCCTTTCTTCACCGCCCCTGTTTGCGCGGACCTGGAGGGTGATCTCCGCATCACCGGCGTCTCCGGAAGAAGGGGTGAGGGCTGCGAATGCATCGGCGCCTTCGGAAAGGGTGGCTTTCCAGGCGACGGTTGCATTGAAGGCAACCTTGTAGGTGTTTCCGTCCACGGGGACGTTGATTTTCGCATCGGATGTTATTTCAACCTTTGCGGCATCCTCTCCGCCCTTCTCCTCCGGCTTGCAGGAAACGAGCATTCCGGCAGCGATGATGGAAGATGCGATTAGAATTAATGCTTTTTTCATAAATAATGGGATTAGTGGTTATTTTTGGTTTGCAAGTTCAATACCCTTTTTGACGTACTCCCATTTCTTGGGTTCCATCTTAAGGTGTATCATATCGAAGAGGAAGTATCCTCCGCAGGCATCGGCGCAAGCCTTTACGGAATTCTTCACGGCCTCGTATTCCTGGCTCTTGGTGAATCCTTCGGTGCTCCAGTTTCCTACGTCAGGCCCGCCGGCAAGGATCTTCGGGGCGCCCAAAGTCTTGCTCTTTCCAAGGCTGCAGAATCCCTGCATCGTCCATTCGGAAGTGCCGTAGACACTGCCGATTCCGGCATATGCTCCAAGGAGAAGGACGTCGCACAGGTCCGCGAACCCGAAGTCCTTGTATTCTGCGGTAGCCCAGGAGGGGTAGTAACTCCTCGTGTTGTACGCTGGACTGGCCCAGTTTACACCGTTGTCATAGTAGGATCCGTACCAGGCTCCGACATATACGCCGAATCCGACGTTGCTGTCCACAGCCTTGATGGCGTCGTGGGCCTCCGTCATAAAATCGTGTATCGTCTTTGCGCGGAATTCGTTCCACTTGAGATAGTACTTCGGAACGGGGCTGGGAACGCCGTGGGTCCATCCTGCGGGGAGAACCTGATCCGGCCAGATGACCTTGGCCCCTACATACTCTTCGAATTCTTCCCTGGTTGAAGGGGAGAAGTCCGACTGGTAGCCAAGGAAGCGTCCGCGGTCCAGCATAATGCCGTCCAGTCCGGTCTTTCCGTAGGCGGCGAGGTCCTCAAGAAGACTGATAATGTATTTCTTCGCGACCTTGCTGGCGGGATTGAAGAAGAACTCGCTTCCTCCGGCATCCTCGACGGTCTTGATGCCCGTTTCGGTGTTCAGCCAGGTAACTTCCTGCATAAGGTCAGCATCCCTGAAGCATACGCCCATTTTTCCGAGGTACGCGTTGTTGATTCCCGCGACCATCGTGTTGAACCCGGCGTAGACCTTCAGTCCAAGCTCGTGTCCCTTGTCGATGAATTCCTGCAGGTAGTCGAACTCCTTGTTCCAGGGGAACTTGGTGTAGCCTCCGGAGGCCCAGGCGCCCAGGAATTCAACTTCCTGGCAGTGCGTGCTCTTGTAGAGGAGATCTCCGGAAGTGGGACGCACGTCTACGACGATGTGGGTGAAACCCGCATCTGCGGCAAGTTTCAGGTCCCTTTCGATGTACTCCCGGTGAGTGAAGAAATCCTTCGAGTTCGCTGCTGCATCTATCCAGATGAAGCAGGGAACCTTGTTGACCTCGTCTCCGCCTCCGGTGTTATCGCCTGTGTTGTCACCGGTGTTGTCGCCTGTGTTGTCACCGGTATTGTCGCCTGTGTTGCCATTCTGTCCAGGGGAGGAGGGGAAGGTATACTCGTCGAGATGGTCCTCGGACCCGCCTCCGCATCCATACAGGAGGCCTGTGGCGGCAAGCGCCGCCAAGGCCTTTAATATGATTGTCTTTTTCATACTCTTAAGCATCTCCACGGTCTATGCAGTCGAACTGTACGCCAACGACGTAGCCGTTGCAGAACATAAAGTATAAATACATATAGTATCCGCTCTCGGAACCGGCGAGGACGATATCGGCGTGATGGTTTGCGTTAGCGTAACCGTCGAAGTTGAGCCCGAGCGCGTGGGGTCCCCACTGACCGGTGATGTCGCTCCACTCGATTGCGGGGCAGTCTGCGGACAGACCCATCGTAGCCTGGTTGTTCAGCGAACCCGTGAAGTTTGTCTCAAGGTTTGCGTTCAGGAGCCAGGCAAAGTCGCATCGGCCCCAGGTGAAGCTGTTCAGCTGGGTTGCGGCAACGTACTTGACTCCGTTGAACTCTAGTATGTCAAGGGCGTTGGGGACGTAGTTGACGTCCACGAGTTCCAGGCTGGTCTTCGCATTGAAGGTCTTTCCGTTCCACCAGGTCATAGACCTTGCGGTATCCGAATAACCGAATGTGATGAAGTCAGAATCCGGATCCGGGGTAAGGTATGCTATGTCGATGTTGGTGTTCCAGCCGTATCCGCCGTTAACCGTAATCCACTCGGGAGTTGAATCCACGGCGCCGTCCCTGACCGTCCAGCGGTAGAAGCTGCTGGTGGAAGGATAGGTGTTGCAGGGGATGGTGATTATGGCATCGCCGGAAACGGAACCCCTCACGGAGATCCTGCGGCCGAACACGAGAGCGAAGTTCTCGTCGGAGATGGGCCAGGAGATGTATTCCACGGGGGCGGAATCAACGTTGTCCATCTTCCATATCTTCAGCACTCCGAGGTCAGTCCAGTGGCCTTCGGTACCGGCTTCGGGATCTCCGTATGTCCACATCACGTAGTTGCATATGAAGATGTGTCCTTCGTCATCGTTGGTGATGCAGAAATTGCGGAGGTCGCCCTTGCACTCGGCGGGAAGCGCTATGGTCTTCACCTTTGCGCCGGTGAACCTGTCAAGGACCACGATGTCCTCGCCGCGGGTGTTGATAAGGAGATAGTCTCCGCTCACGGCAAGGGATGTCGTAAGGTTGTCGACGCCGATACCCACATCATCTTTGAGCTTTTTCGAGAACAGGTACTTGATCCAGTTCTCGGAGGTGTTGATGCCCATATCGAGCTTTTCAGGAGCGCCTTTGTGGACGGAGCAGATCCTTTCGGTACCGTCGTCAGCGACGATCCTGAACTGGACCGGCTCGTTGAGGTTTACGGTGTCTCCGGAATTGATCTTCTTGTTACCCATATAAAGGGTCGCGTGGGGGGACAGGCGGAAGGTCAGCTTTCCGGGCCCGAGCTCATCTTCGCTGGGGATGATGATTTCGTCGCCCTTTATGACGCAGGAGTAGTTCACGGTCGTCTCTTCGTCAATCTTTATGGAAAGCTTGACGTCGGAGATTTCCGTCGCGCTGCTCCTTGCAATCCTTCCGGTGATCGTGTAGAGGAGTTCTTTCTTGGTCTGGTCCACGAGGCGGACTTTGTTCTCCTTCGTGAGGTCCAGCCTTGAGATCTTGTCCAGCAGGATTACGTTGTTCGCAAGGTTAGCGATGACCTTTACGTCAGTGAGGGCCAGAATCATAACCTCATCGTCGGACTCCTCGGGGAAATAATAGGGGAAGAGAATCTCCACCCGGTTGTTCTCGTCGGGGTATCCCACGAATTCGAGGTCGTTGTAACCGTTCAGGGACACATAGGCCGTAACGCTGGTAAGAGGAGTCTCGGTCTCTCCCTCTTCCTTGGGTGCCGGATATTCCGGCGTGCAGGCGACGATCAGCGCCGCTGCTGCAGCAAGGACAGGATATATCAGTTTTCTCATTTCCATAATGTATTACAACCAGGCTTGATATTGTTTGATAGCGGAATTGTTGTTGGTCTCCGAAGTGGGGATGGGGAGGACATAGAGCCTTGCGGGGAACTTGCGGTCCTCGTCGTCCACTTCGACATACTCGAAGGTGTAGCTTCCGGGAGAGCCTTCCGGCTTGATACCGTGGCAACGGTAGTTGTTGTATTCGGTATCCGCGAGTTTCCAACGCCTCATATCCCACCAGAGATGTCCCTCGTAGGACAGCTCTATGGTCCTTTCCCTGCGGATAAGGTCGAAGAGGGCGTCTCCGGAGACGGAGGTCTTTGCAGGAAGCCCGACGCGGGCACGTACTGCATTGACGTCCGCAAGGGCGTCTCCTCCGGTATGGTAAAGGGCCTCGGCCCTGTTGAGGTAAACCTCAGCAAGGCGGAGTTCCACCCAGGTCGCATCGCCTCTCTTTCCGTTCGAGATTATCATAGAGTTGAACTCCTCATCGGTGGTTGTCTGGAGGAACTTCTTGAGATAGTATCCGGTGACGGTCCGTCCGTTGGGATAGCTGTCAGCCCTGTACTTCATATACCTTCCGTAGTTTCCGGTAGGAGTGCACTCCATTACGCCTCCCTTCCACTCTGCTCCGTTATAGAGGACTGTCGCCTGGAAACGGGGCTCAAGATCGTCGTAAGGGGGACGGGCAGATACGGGAGATGTGGAATGCCAGGTGCTCCAGTCCACAGTGTTTCCGTCCTTGTCCTCGTACATTTCAACCATCTCCTGGGTAGGAGTTGCGGTACCGCCGATTTCAGCCTCGCCCACGCGGGTGAAGTCCCCGTAGGGAACGTGGTAGATCTCGTGCGCGTGGCTGAGCTTGTTCGCGAGGGAGTACTTGAACTGGATGATGGACTCGGAGTTGTCACCCTTCCAGGATTTTGCATAATCATCGACGAGCGCGTAGCCGCCGTTTATGATTACGCTGTCAGCCGCAGCTTTGGCATCCTCCCAGCGCTCAGCATAGAGCATCACGCGGGATTTCAGCGCAAGGGCCATATACTTGTTGATACGGCCGTCATTTGCGGCGTCCCATCTTGCAGGAAGGTTCGCCGCCGCGAAATCGAGGTCGGAGGAGATGAAATCCCAGGTCTCGGCTTCGGTCGCGTGGGCCTTGTCCTTGACGAAGTTCACGTCCTCGTACAGGACCACTCCTCCGTCAGCGCCGTAGCAGTGACGCTTCGCAAGCTGGAAATAGAGGAAAGCGCGGAAGAAACGCGCCTGAGCCTCGTAACGTGTGTTTACCTCGTCGGAGTACTTGGAGTATTTCCCGAGCGATACGAGGAACTCGTTCACGCGGCGGATCCTGTTGTAGGTCGCGCCCCAGACGTCCAGCAGGCTTCCCTGGTTGGTGATCCTTTCGGGATAGAACAGGTAGTTGTTGGAGTCTCCGTAGTGGGAACCGGGGGTAGGTGAACCATACTTGAGGGTATTGGTAAGGCCCTCGGTCATATTGCTGCTGAACTGGAGGGAACCGAACTGGCCGTATTCTGCGATGTACGTGTAGAAGCTGTTGATGTACAGGTCAGTATACTGCTGGTCGCTCCAGGTCATAATATCGGAAACCTTTGTGGTAGGAGTGGTCTCAAGATACTCCGTGCAGGCGGCGGTAGAAAGCGCCGCAATGGCAAGGATGAGTATAAATCTGTGTTTCATAACCTTTCTCCTTTTTAGAATGATACATCAATACCGAAACCGGTCAGCATCTGCTGGGGATAGTATCCGTTGTTCACGGAAGGCATCTCCGGGTCGATGTTGTACTTGGTAAGACGGCTCAGGGTAACGAGGTTCGTTCCTTCGATATAAACCCTGCAGGTGGAGAGTCCCGCCTTGCGGAGGATTCTTGAGGGGATGGAATATCCGAACTGGAAATTCTTGAGCCTCAGGTAGTTTCCGTTTTCATACCACCAGGTTGATGAGTATGCGTTGTTGTTGGTTGTATTGATGCCGAGCCTCGGGAAGCGGGCGTCGGTGTTGTCCGGACGCCACATATTCTCAACGAGGAACCTCGGGGAGTTTCCTCCGTGGTAGAACGCCTTCGTGTAAGCGGTGTTATCCTGGATGCCGGCGGAGCCGGAGGAGGTATAAACGCCGGTGAGGGCGACATCACGGCCGAATGCGTATGTCCATCGCATCGTAAGGTCGAAGCCCTTCCATCCGAAGTCCAGGTTCAGACCGCCTTCGTACTTGGGATAGACGGAAGCGCCCACGTAGCCCATATCCTGGGAGTAGGTGATCTTTCCGTCGCCGTTACGGTCGAGGTACTTGATGTCACCGACTTTTGCCTGGGTGCCTTCAATGGTAGGGGAGTTAGCGATTTCTTCCTCGCTCTGGAACAGCCCGAGAGCGACGAATCCAATGACTGCGCCCACTTCCTTTCCGGTAGCCTTCCAGTAGTCAGGCCAGTTAGCGGCATCTCCGCCGTAGTAGAGCCAGCGGCGGTAGGTGTGGGAACCGACGACTTCGATTCCGTAGGAGAAATCGCTCTTTCGGTCACGCCAGGACAGGAGGAAGTCGAATCCCTTGTGATCCTGCTTGTTGGAGTTGACGTATGCGGGATAGCGACCGCCCCAGGAGGCAGGGTAGGAACCGCTGTTTGAACCGACGAGGTCGTACAGGTACTTGTAGAAGATGTCACCCTCGAAGCGGAGGCGGTTCTGGAACATATTCAGGTCCAGTCCGATGTTGTTGGACCAGGTCTTGGACCAGGTAAGGTCAGGATCGCCGGGGACGTCTGTCGTGAGGGCGGAAACTGTCTGTCCTCCGATGACGGCGGCTCCGGAGATCAGGTTGAACAGGTCAGCGTACGTGTACGCGGCGACTCCGGAGGAGGAACCCTGGATACCGGTTCCGTAACGGAGTTTCAGGTGATTGATCCAGGGAACGTTGAACCAGGGTTCACGGTCGATTCTCCAGCCGATGGAACCTGCGGGGAAGAATCCCCAGGGATGCGTGCTGCCGTAGAACGTATACAGACCGTCGTAACGTCCGGAAAGTTCCGCCAGATAGCGGTTGTCGTAGGAATAGGACACACGGTAGGCAAAGCCCATCGACTTGTAGTGGCTGCTGCTGCCGTAGGGGAGACTGTTGGTCTTGTCCGTTGCGAAGGAGATGTCGTCGAGGTCCGGAATGTCGAAGGCGACACCGGAGCCGGAGACGCTCCTGTATTCCTGATGCCTCATTTCCATAAGGGCGAGAGCGCCGATTTCGTGGAGGCCGAATGTGTTGTTGTACTCCAGGTTGAAGTTTGTGAGGAGATTGTCCGTGAGTCCGTATCCGGAAGTCGTGGTCTGCTGGGAGAGCCACTTATAACCCTGGACAAGGTTGTAGGATATCCCCAGAAGCGGACCGGTAGACTGTTCGATACTGGTCGGGAGCGTAGCCGCCATAACCTGGAAGGGCTTTGCAACGTTCTTGTAGAAGGAGTTGCTGACGTCATAGGCAACCATCGCCTTGGCGGACAGGCCCTTAAGGAACGGAGCGTCGTAGCGAAGGGATGCATTGCCCTGGAATACGTTGCCGTAGCTGTTTCCGTATCCTCCGGAGCCGTTCAGATAGCCTTCAACGTTGTTGATCTCGGAACCGGTGTAGGTTCCGGTCATATAGCCCTCGTAGTTTTTGGGTACGTACGGATGGACCCTCATAAGCATAATTCCGATGTGGTTGGAGGCATCGGGGTCCGCTGTAAGTCCGGAACGTTTCGTCGTCGTGAAACGGCCTGCGAGACCGACGTTCAGGGTAACGTTCTCTCCGACCTTCGCCTCAATGTTGGAGCGGAGGTTTATCCTGGAGTGGGAATAACCGCGGACGTTACCTTCCTGGTCGTAATAGCCGATGGTCGCGAAGTAGTTGATCCTGTCAGTACCGCCGGTTACGGAAACGCTGTGGTTGTGGGTAACACCGCGTCCGAACACTTCCTTGTACCAGTTGGTGTTGCCCCATCCGTCGGTGTCGTCGTCGTTGAGCATTGCGTTGACCTGTTCCTGCGTAAACACGGGATCGTCACCGTCCATCGTACGGGCGAGGTTGTAGTAGTAGGCGAATCCGGGACCGTCGAGCAGTTCGAGGTTCATCGCATTGCTGGAGATGGTGTATGAGCCCTTGTAATTAATCCTTGCAGGCTTGTTGTCACCGCGCTTTGTCGTGATGATCATAACTGCGCCGGAGTCGAATCCGTAGATCGCGGCTGCGGAGGCGTCCTTCAGGACCGATATGGACTCGATTTCGTTGGGGTCCAGGTCAGTGATGCTCCGCTCCACGCCGTCGACGATGGCCTTGACGCCGCTGCCTCGGATAAGGAGGGTTGAGCCGTCGCCTCCGGGGACGCCGGATGCCTGATAGGAAATAACGCCCGGAATAACACCGCCCATCATATTGGTGACTGTCTGGGCAGGGGCTTTGGCGAGTTTGTCGCCGGCGACCTGCGAGACAGCACCGGTGATACTCTCACGTTTCTGTGTTCCGTAGCCGACGACAACGGCTTCGTCAAGTATTGACGTGTCATCCTCGAGAACTACGTTGAGGGTGGAACGGTTACCTACCTTTACGGATTCGGTTTTCATTCCGATGCAGGAGAATTCCAGTACGTCGCCCGCTTTAGCCGCGATCGTGTAGTTTCCTCCGGCATCAGTAATTACACCGTTCCTCGTGCCGGAGACGAGCACCGACGCTCCGGGAATCGGCTCCCCGGAGGTGTCAGTGACGCGTCCCCTCACGTTCTGGGCCCAGGCGCTCACTCCGCCAAGGAGCAGCGAAAGGGTCAGAAGGATGAGAAGCTTTTTCCCGATCTTCATTTGTTATTCAACTTTGAATAATGACATACCGGTCGATGTGATGCCGGCAATGATATATGTATTCTCTCCGTCCTGCATAACGTCGCAGAATCCGGTCTTGTTGGTGCCTTCGCTTCCGGTGGCGTAGAAGTCGTCTGCATCGCCCAGAGGATATCTCTGGAAGCAGAGGTCGTTGTCCATTATCCTGTACATCGAACCCAGTACGTGGTAGTCGTATGAGCCGGGGGCGAGGGGGACGTGTACGAGGCGGAGCCATCCGTATGACCTTCCCGCTCCGTCGAGTTCAACAGTCACATAAGCGATGTAACGCTCCGTTCCGATGAGGAACAGGATAGGATCATTGGCATTGGAGTCGAAGTTGCCCTTTCCGGTGAAGTCGCTGTACACTATATCGCCATTGGAGTCAGTGGCCTTTCCGCCATTACCGTCCTCAACCGCAGTATTGTACCAGCCGTCGGGATCGACGCTGTCCCACCACCAGGTAACGATGTACCTGAAATCGAAGTTACTGCCGTAGAGAGCCTGCCTTGTGGCGTTGTTACTGGTGGTCTGGGCATAAATCATATGGATACTTGCGGTAGTGCTGCCGGCAGCGGTACCAAGATAAGGGGATACGACGGGAGTGTTCGAGACTTCTCCGTTCGTGACGGCGAATTCTATGGACTTTCTCCACGTAGAAGGCTTGTAGAAGGAGACGAAGAACAGCCGTGCGTCTTCTTCGGAGCCCACGACACCGTTGTTTCCGCCGGCGCCGTATGCGGTCATCTTGTCGCCGAAGCGCTCGCCTTCCATCGCGGCCATCGAGTATCTCATTGCGATTTCAGCCTTGGTGGGAATGCCTTCGGAGTCGAGTTCGGTGAGTTTATAGACAATCAGGTCGTCGTCGGTCTTCATCGTCATATTCGAGACATAGATCACGTCGCCGTCATAGCCGGCGAGTTTGGTCATACCGCAGGTGTAGAAGGTTCCGACCCTTTCGAAGCCCTGGGTGATTGTCCTGACATACTCTCCTGTATAGAGGTTGAATACGGCGACGCCGTACTGGCCGTCTGCCGCGCCGGCGATTGTCACATAGACGTAGTCGCCGACGATCACAGCATTCCTGTTCCAGTTAGTGCGGTCCGTAATCTCGTCGTCCCAGGCTCCCTTTTCGCCGTTGTAGTAAGCCCATACGCGCTCGAGGTTTGCGGGGGCGTCGGGATCTATATAGACAGTGACGACGCCGTCATTGTATTCCACGGGAGGGAAGAAGCTGTTGCCTCCGGCGGTGACGTCAGTGTTAGCCTTGTAAGAAGCGTCGAACGTTCCGGGGAACTTGTTGTTGTCCTTGACGCCGTTACCAAGGGTGACGGTGGAGTTTTCAAGGCTGTAGAAATGGACTGCGCACCCGGCGGTTCCCTCGAAGGTGTTGCCGGAGAGGATGATGTCGTTATCCTTGTTTCCGATACGCATCGCGTAGCTGGAGTAGGGGCCTTTGAAGGTATTGCCGGTGAGGGATGCAACCGCGCCGTATGCCTGGATGAGACGGTGGCCGTCCGCTCCGTCGACCGTACAGTTACGGACAATGTCGCGTCCCCATCCCTTCGCTTCGTTAAGAAGGAAGATTCCGGTTGCATCGGATGCAAGGTTCTTCATATCGATCTTCACGTTCTGGATCACCGTGTTGTAAGCGGCAGCGTGGACGAAGATGCCGTGCTGATAGTTGTAGGATGTCGTGAACTGGGGAAGATTGCCTTCTGAAGGGGCGATGGTGAGATCACGCACGGTCACGGCTACGCGGTCGATCTCGATGGTTCCGTCGAGTACGGCGACCTCGTTACCTGTGATGGTAAGGGGACGCTTTCCTTCCGCGATGGTGATGACTCCCTTGTGGGTACCCTTTGCAAGGGTCAGGGTAGCATTCCCTTCAGTAAGGGCGTTGTAGGCTTCCATAGCCTCTTCGATGGTCGTGAATCCGGAGCCGTTGAGGATTACGTTGGGCTCCATCTGGTGGATGCTTACGAATCCTATGAGTTTGTCCGTTCCTTCGCGGAAGAAGTTGACCTTTCCGTCGCGGGGTTCGGCAGTGCCGTTGGATGCGACGGTAAGGGTTACTGATTCAGCCGTTGTCGTCTTTACGGTAATCCATTCCACTTCTGGGGTAGCTGTGAAGGGAACGTTTGACGTGACTGCGAGGGTGACGTCTGCGCCCGCGACGGGAACGTCTTCGGCTTCAGCGATTTCGAATTCGATGCCGCCGCCTGCCTTCTGCATGATGGTGAAGTTCTTGAGGAGCTCGCCGTCTGCCTTGTTCGTGAAGGAGATACGTGCCTGACGCATCGCGTCGTCCTCGTTCAGGTCGATGGAGAACTCGACTGACTTCTTCTGGGCCTCGTCAGCCTTGGTAGCTACATAGCGGAGCCAGTCGATGTCTTCCGGAATGGAGACAAGGAACTCCACGTTGGAGGTAATATTGAGAGAGAAAGTCCCGGACTCAGCGGGAAGGGCCTCAATCTCTTCGATTTCAAAGACAGTCTTGACCTCGTCGAGATCTCCCTTGTCTTCCTCTTTTGTTTTGTCGCACGCGGCAACGGCAAATATGCCGGCCACTGCAAGAAGGGGATACAGGAATCTTTTCATATCAGTTGTATAGTGTTAAAATGTATTTCTATGCGTCATTCTGAAGGGACAGTGGATTTTCTCCATCTTGCCTTCCAGAATCATATCAGCCACCATCTTTCCCATCAATTCGAAATCTGTCGATATCGTCGTCAGTCCGCCGAGAACGACCTCGTTGAGGTATACGTCATTGTAGCCGATTATGCTTACGTCCTTCCCGATCGACAGGTTCTGGGCCTTGATCTTCCTGGCAAGGTCCGCAAGGCCCCAGTCCAGCTGGGAGTTGAGGATAAGGTACGTCTCGCCCTCCTTAAGAGTCTCAGGCGTTCCGTCCAGGAACTCCACCGGCACGTAGTTTTCATAGCAGAAACTCTCGATACCCTTACGGATGACCGCTCCGTAAAGGCTTGTGGGGAGGGTTATGACCTTCAGGGAAGAGGCTTTGCGCAGTTTGTCCAGTCCGTCCATGAGCCCATCCTTGACATCATTTTCGAAATCCTGATAGACTGCGCCGTATTTACCTGGATAGTCCGGAATGATGCGGTCAACCATTATGAGTTTCCGGTTGGGCACCCTTTGGATCTGCTTTCTCCCACGAGCCTGGGATACCTCATCGAGGGGGAAGTGGGGGCTGATGATATAATAGTCGTATTCGTCCAGAGTCTTGTCAAGGAAGTACTCCAGAAGGTCCGGATTCTGTCCGTGGTCCAGTACGGTTATGTCCGCCTTGTCCCCGAGCCTTTCAGCGAGGGTCCCGTAAACGACCTGCTTATAGATGCTGAACCGGTCGAAAAGGACAAGGACCTTGGTCTTGGTCTTACCCTCCCAGGAGGTCACGTAAAAGCCCTTTCCGTGACGTGGCTCCAGAAGCCCGGCCTCCGCGAGGATCCCATAGGTCTTCTTTACGGTCTCCCTTGAGATTCCGTACTTTGCGGCAAGGTCGTTCATCGAAGGAACGTGGGTTCCGGGCACAATCTCGCCGCTCCTGATCATAGATTCCATCTGGTGCAGGATCTGCTTGTAAATCGGGGTCTTCCCGTTATGGTCCAGTATCAGTTCCATCGTCAGTTGACAACTATTTCATCTATGAACATCCACGCATAGGCCCACGGCCTTACGCGCGTAGCTATGTAGTGTATGTAACGGCCCCTTGCGCTCACGGCTTCTCCTATCTGGAGGTGCATTGTCCTTGAGACGTCCCTAAGCCATTCGGGTTCTATCTCGCTCACAAGGGTCCAGTCGTTTCCGTCATCGGAGATCCATACCTCGACCTTTGCCGGGAGGCCCAGCGAGTACGTTGGATGATGGAAGTATGTAGCCCCGATATAGTGAATGTCTGTTTGCTTTTCAAGGTCGATGGTAACATCGATATCGGTTGTAAAGCCCATCCAGCGGTCTCCGTAGATCCAGTCTCCGAATTTTCCGTCGTTCAGCCACGACACCGCGGGGTCCTTGGGACGGTACGGGCTCGTGGTGTCCACGACATTGAACGTAAGGGGCTTTCCTACGGCAAGGTGGTTGAACGGCTTGTAGTATTCTTTCCTGTGGCCGTATTCTTTCCTGAGGTCGAAGGTGTTGTAGCCCATACGGCGGAGAATGTCGCAGCGTCTGAGCGCCCTTTCCCGGAAGGCGGGGAAATCCTTGTTCCCGTCTGGTGTCCAGGCGATTTCGGCGATTGCGAAGGCCCTCGGGTAGAGCATATACTCGAAATGGCTGTCGGTAGGGACGAACTCAGTCCAGAGGTTGCCCTGGACACCGAGAACGCGGTCCGTGACCTCGGGGGCTATCCCTTCTGTGGGATTGTAAGCATAGACCTTGTCGAGGGGCAGATATCCTCCTATCGCCTCCGGTTCGTAGGCCGGGGCATCCTGGTAGAAGTCCAGATAGCAGTGGTCCGTAGGGGACATCATAACGTCGTGGCCCATCCGTGTAGCCCTCTGGCCTCCTGCCGTTCCCCTCCAGGACATTACGACAGCAGATTCCGGCAGTCCGCCTTCGATGATCTCGTCCCATCCTACGACGGTCCTTCCGTGCTGGGCAAGGAATTTTTCGAAATGCTTCATCATCCGGCTCTGGAGCTGGTGGACATTCTCGATTCCTTCCCTGGACATAAGGGCATTGCAGCGGGGGCATTTCTCCCAGGTGGAGGTGTCAGCCTCGTCACCGCCAAGATGGATGTATTTCGAGGGGAATATGTCCATAACCTCCTCGAGGACAGCCTCGAAAAGGGCGTACGTCGCATCCGAGGAGGGGCATATGTCATAAGAGAAGTCGACAGGGGTTCCGTCCGGTTTGAGGCATCCTGTTTCCGGGTATGCGTGGACAACCTCCATCGAGTGGCCGGGCATTTCGATTTCCGGCATTACATTTATATGGCGCTCGGCGGCATAGGCGACGATTTCCCGGAGCTCATCCTTGGTGTAATATCCTCCGGAGCCGTGCTCGTCGTGTTTATAGCCGAATTTCTGCCATTCCATATAGGTCGTTCCTACCCGGAAGCCTCCAAGCTCGTGGAGGCGGGGGTAAGAGTCTATCTGAATTCTCCATCCGGCGGCATCCACAAGGTGGAAGTGGAGGGAATTGAGCTTGAGCCTCGCCATCTGGTCAATCTGCTTGAGGATGAAATCCTTCGGGCGGAAGTGGCGGGATACGTCAAAGTGAAGGCCGCGGTGAGGGAAACGGGGATAGTCAAAAACGGTACAGAAGGAAATCGTGTCACTGACTTCCCTCATCATCTGGATGCTCTGCTTAGCATAGAACTTTCCAAGTTCCGTCTGCGTTTTTACCGTAATACCTTTCTTGTTTACGGTAATTTCATAAGCGGCCTCCCTCTGGAAGGGCTTCAGGTCCTTTATCTTCTTTGCGAATTTCTTGTCCGTCAGGATAAACACCGGCGAAGCGCCGGCGGAGACGCCTTCCGATACGGTATAGCTTACCGGCTGCGGGATTATGTCCCGAGGGGAGGACTGGGCAAAAGCTGCGGTCGTGACGGCAATAAGCGCGGCGGAGAGGAGGGTCTTTTTCATGGGCTATCTGTTCTTTGCTTTCAGGGGGTCTTCTGCTATAAGGCGGCAGAGTTCGTTGAAGGCATCGATGTCTTCCTTGTAGGAACTCTTCCGGAGGTGATTGAATGTATCTGTATCTTGATAAACTGCGATAGGCTTGACTCCATAGACGCCGGAACTCTGCATCCCTTCGATGTAACTGCGCCAGCGGGCCTGGTATGTCTTGTAGTCTTCGCCTTCGTTGTAGTCGGAGGCGCTACGGTCAACGGGGGAGGGCATCATCCTGTCGTCGAATTCGAGTTCCATCGCGAGGTCGTAAGTGGATATCTGGCCGAAGAAGGTGGACATCGGATTGACGCCTTTTGTGTCCCAGAAGGTGTTGGGCTGCATATAGGCATAGTCGATGCCGAATTCCTTCCAATAGCGGTATCCGGCCGCGCTGCGGTAGGGGATCCAGACGACGGCCTCGTGATACTGGTGGATATAGTTGGAGACGGCGGGGAAGACGTCATCCCAGGCCTTTGCAAGGACTTCCCATCCGTCCCTGAGCTGTCCGTCTATCATATCTCCGCCCCTCCCTCCTTTGCCGTCACGCATCGAAGGGAGTTCCTCGCTCATAATGTAGAAGCCTCCGAGCTCTATGTTCTGATAGTTTTTCTCGTAGAAGCGCTTCCTGACCTCGTCGATGAACCAGTAATAGCCCATCCTCCGGTCCTCGACGTTCGAGAAATCCAGCCTCCGTCCGTTCACTTCGCCCCAGTATGTCGTGGGGGTGGTGGGGACGTCGTAGCGCTCGTGGACGGAAAGGTCCGGCATCATTACGATCACCTTCCGGGACGTTGCGGGGGAGCCTATCCTTGCGGCAACCTCTCCGACGACGTTGTCGAGGGCCGTGAATCCGTTGCCGTCCATAAACCAGTAGTCGAGGAATGCGGTTGCGTCCTCCTTGTTCCCTGCAAGCATCCCGATACTCTTGTCGTCCCAGTCCCTTACGCCTACACCGAAGGTGTGGGGAGGGTAGCTCGGAGTCCTCATCTCCAGAGCGAGGAACGCATCGAAGAGCCACTTCTCCTCTCCGGTTTCCGGATCCGTCCAGGATACCATACTGCGGAGCCTTTCCTCAGACCAGTACTTCGGATTCCTGTTGAGGAAGCCGTACGTAAGGACAAGGTCAGCGAAGAAGGGGACGCCGCTCCGCGCCTTTTCCCACTCATAGAGCGACCCGGTCAGAGTCTTGAAAGGGAGCGAGCCCATCTTGCTGAAAACTCCGCCGCTGCCTTCTGCCGCGAAATATAAAGCGTAGGAAGTCTCGCTTGTGAGGTTTTCGTACCTGAAAAGGCCGGTCGATCCCTGGATTCCGGACTCCGCGAGAGCCTTGGCGTCAGCGGGAGCGCTTCCGCCGTCCGGGACCGCGAGAAGATGGACCTTCTCGAAGTTCACGGCCTGGATCTTAAGGCGTACGAAGTCGTTTCCTACGGAATCGACGCTGACGTTTATGGCAGGATTGCCCTTTCGCGGCTCCGGGTTCTCCCTGTTCGAGCAGGAGAGGACCATAACCGCGAACATTATCGCCGTGGAGATTATTCTCAGGGGAAATTTCATCTTTTGACTTTCTTTCTTAAGGGGTTGTCTGCTACGAAGGAGCACAGGTCATCATAGACTTTGCGGTCCGAGGGGTTGTCCGAACGGAGAAGGTTCCGCATAGTGTCCGTGTCCTGGAAATAGGTGAAGGAACGGGTCCCGTAGAGGCCGCTCCGCTTGGCGTAGTCTATATAAAGGTAGAAGCGGCGGCGCTGCTCCGCGCTCTCGGGACTGGATTCCAGAAGACGGTCGTCGAACTCGAATTCCATCCCGAGTCCGTTTTGCATTATCATCTTCATTGACTCGTCCCAAGGATAGCGGTCGCCTTCCCAGTAGTAGTTAGGCTGCATCCAGGTATAGTCGATTCCCAGTTCCCCGGTCCTGTCGTAGCTTGCGGCTTCGCGATAGGGGATCCAGGTCAGGTACTGCCCCTTGCTGTGAAGGTAGTCGGAGACCATCGGAAGATACACGTCCAGTTTCTTCCAGCCCCATCTCCACCCGCGGGTAGGGGTGGGGATTTCCTCGGAATGGATGTAGTAGCCGATAATCTCGATGTATTTGAATCCTGCAGCCTTGAAAGCCTCGTTCATAGTGTCGATATACCACTTGCAGGCGGCGGCGCGGTCCTCGGGGACGGCGAAATCCAGCTCCCTTCCGTCCAGTTCGCCCCAGTATGCCGTTCTGGAGTCGAGGATCTCGAAGTATTCGTGGAGTACGGCGTCCGGGAGGTTCATTACGACTTTCCTCTTGTAAGGGGGCTCGCCAAGCCGCGACGCGGCATCGGCAACAGCCTCTTCAAGGGCGTGGAATCCGTTCCCGGGGGCCATCCAGTAGTCAATCAGTTCCTTCCAGTGTTCCTTGTGTCCGGACATCTCCATTCCGCCCATATCCTCGCCTGCGAGGGCGACGTTCTCCGGATCCCCGGAGGGACGGCCCCAAAGACGCGGCTCTATGGCGAGGAAACCGTCGTAGAGCCACTTCTCCTTCCCCTCCGGATCCGTATAGGTTACGGAAGCGCTGAAGCGTTCCTTGTCCCATACGCCGAGGACTCCCCTCGAGGGGCTTCCGCCGTAGCAGAGGACCATATCGGTGAACAGCACGGGAGGCTGCTTGACGAGCCTTGGTTCGCGGGGAAGTTTGTAGATTACGTCAATCTGTTCGACGTAAGCTTTCAGGGCGAGCTCGAGAGTATGCTTTTCTGCCTTCAGGGCTTCGTTCTCCGCCCGGAGGGCCTCGATCCGGGAGCTCTGCCCGCAGGAGGAGAGAATAAGCGCGGAGACGGCTGCTGCTGCAAGGATCCTTTTCATTGTCAATGGGCTTTTGTCTTGGTTGCGAGGATGTTCATAACGGGGGTTTTCACGGGCATATAGGTGATGACGGTACCGTCGTCATCAGAACGGGCCTTGTCCACGTTCGAGGTCTTTTTGACTTCGCATCCGGTGATGGTGACGGTTCCGCCGATGCGGTCAGTTCCGTCGGGGACACCGGCCATATCCAGTTCCACTTCGACATCAGCCTCGACGTCTCCGGCGGGGATGGTCACACTTTCCTTGACGAGTTTTATTGACCCGGAAGGGGCTGAGGTGAAAACATTACCCTTTGAATCCGTAAGTTCAGCGGGAGCGAAACTAAGGTTGAGGGTGACGTCCTTTGTCTTGATTGCGCTCGAGAGCGTCACGCCTACCTTTACTGTCGCCATCGAGTTCTCGCGGCAGGTGACGGGATTGTTTACGTCGCGGACGGAGGCGGTTGAAAGGATGGGCCTTACGAGAACCAGCCTTTTCTCCTCCTGGATGTCTATACTCGCGCTCTTGATGTAGACGGGGATGACATATTTGTCAGGGGTCGCGTTCATCTCGAGGACGAGTTCCCGGGAATCCCAGGTGATGTCCACCTTTGCGCGGACGTCGTCCTTTCCTATCGTGACCTTCTTCCCTTCAATCTCATCCCTGTTGTAGAATGCCTTGGGGAGGGGGACGAAGTCAGTTCCCCTCTCGTAGTTATAGTCTCCGACCAGATCGTTGTCCACTCCGAGCTCCACCGTGCAGTCTTCGGATCCGCGTCCGGCCTTGATGACTCCGATGCGGTTTGTCGCGTCATAGACCGTAAACTCCTCGACGAGGGATTCGTCCGCGCTCCGAAGATAAACGGAATCTTCCACCATAAAATCGTTGCGGTAATCGTGGCAGGCGGTGAGCGCTGCGACGGCCGCTGCTGTAAGTATGATTGTCTTTCTCATAGCGTACGTTCAGTTAAAAGCCGGGGTTCTGGGTCATATTTGTCATCTGGGCCAGATGCTCGGCCGCGATGGGGAAGAGGTAGTCCCTGTCCGTGAAGGTGGGTTCGCCTCCGGGGTTATAGTCGTCGCTGACCCTCTGGTATGAATCTTCGTAGGTCTCAGCCGTGCACTTTAGAGTCCAGTTCCTGGTGGTGTACTCCTCAGTCGCGACCATCCACCGGACGGCGTCGAAGTGACGTACCGCCTCTCCGTTGAATTCGATGAAGCGCTCCATCCTCAGGGCCTCCCGGAGGAGGTTCCTGTCAGCGGTGATGCCGGGATAAGCCTGCTCGATCTTGTTCAGACCGGCCCTCTCCCTTGTCTTGTTGATGTATTCGCAGGCTTTGACGAGATCCGGTGTGGACTGCTCGATGAGGCATTCTGCGTAGTTGAGGTATATCTCAGCAAGACGGATTGAGGGATAGACGATATTCATCTGGTATGCCTGCCAGTTGTCCAGCTGGCGGTTGGTCGGATACCATTTCCTCCAGAGGAAACCGACGTGGTTGCAGTCTCCGGAAGCCCTGTAGGGGGAGGTGCACTCGCTGGAGTTATAGCAGGTGAAGAACTTCTTCTTGTTCTCGTTGGGCCAGGGGAAACCGTTGGGGACGATGCACTGATAGTAGCGGGCCTCCCTTCCGACGGTACTCTTATGGGCCTTGAAGGCGGGAGCCCACGCGGCGTTGACGGGGACCTTATAGCCGGTCTCCCATCCTTCGGCCTCGTATCCGGAAAGCGGGTCGACGTTGGGTTTGGAGTAGTCCAGACGGCCGTTTGTCTTCTGGTACATATTCCCCAGCTGGAGAGCGTAGCGTCCGGTCTCCTGCATCGCGAAGGCGTCAACGAGCTTCAGCGAAGGAGTGATGCCGGCGTAACCTCCGACACCCTCGATCGTAGGGGCGAGGCTGCAGCACAGCACCTGTCCTGCGCCGGCAAGGTATGCTCCGTATTCGGAGGATTCCCTCTTCCACCATCCCCAGATGGTCTCCTTGTTCCAGGGTGTCTGGAAGATGGCCTGATAGTCGTCAGCCGCAGCCTGCATCTTGTCCGTTGATTCGGATGTACCCTGGACAAGGGCGTACTGGCCGCTTTCGGCGAGGTCGATGAGGGCCTTGTTGGCAGCTGCGGCGTAGTCCCACTTCGTGGCGTCATAGGCGCTGAAGAAGCTCTTTCCGCTGACCTTGCTCTTGAAGCTGTCGTAGAGACCGGTTCCGTTCTGACCGTTGTAAAGGGGAGATGCCTGCATCATTGCGACGCGGCATTTGACTGCCATCGCAGCGCCCTTTGTCACGCGGCCCTGCCAGGTCTGGGATATCTCTCCGAAGTCTCCGACGTTCAGGGGGAGTTCGTCAATCGCCTCGTCGAGCTGGGAGAGGATGAACGTGAAGCATTCGTCCATCGTGTTACGCTCGATCTTCGTTCCGTCCGCCTTCAGATCCGGCGTTACGGGTTTTCCGTTTTCGTCCATCCAGATATAGACGGGTCCATACTGACGGACAAGGCAGTAATAATAGTAAGCGCGGAGGAACTTTGCCTCAGCCTTCATCTGCTTTTTGATAGCCTCGAGTTCCGAGCCGCTCTTGTTGTTGTATTCTTTCATCAGGTCGATGTTGTTAATGAATACGGTACACTGGCTGATTGCGGTGTAGAACTTGCCCCAGGGGCGCATGGCGTAGTCAGCGCCGGAACTGGCGAGGGAAGTTGCCGATGAGTACTGGCCGCTTCGGAATCCGTTGTAGTAAACCCACTGGGTCCAGGAGAACTGGGCCTCGTCTGCGCGGGCGACGACCCATCCTTCGCGGTTGTTGATGGATTCATCCTCCGGAATGAAGGAATAGATGTGACGGAGATAGCTGTGGGCAGTGTTTCCCTGGGAGAAAATCTCTTCGAGAGTCGCCTGGTCGTGGAGCTCGACGTCAAGGAAACTGCTGCAGGAGGATGCTGCGAGGGCTGCCGTCAGTATGATTGCTATGGTAATATGCTTTTTCATTGTTCTGCCTCCTTTTAGAAATTAAGGTTAACGCCGAAGCAGTAGGTCCTCATCTGGGGATAAGTGTTTCCGTTTCCGGCGGAAAGCTCGGGATCCCAGAGTTTGAACTTGGAGAAGGTCAGCAGATTTACCCCCTGGAGGTAGAAGCGGACCGTAGAGAGCTTTGCCTTACGGGTGAGACGCTTCGGAAGGGTGTATCCTATTTCTGCGTTTTTCAGGCGGAGGAAGCTCATATCCTTCTGCCAGAAAGTCGAGAGCGCGGACTGTTGGTCGATGATGTAGGAGAACTGGTTGTTCTCGTTCTTCGAGAGTGACAGACGGGGGTAGGGGGCGTTCGGATTGTTGTTCTCAACAGTCCATCTGTTCAGGGCCACATCCTCGTAAATCTGTCCCAGCTGGTCCATATTCGTGGAAGCTCCGTAGAGGTTCGCTCCGGTAATGAACCTTGTATAGTGGGCTACGCCGTTGAACCATACGGAAGCGTCAAAGCCCATCCAGGATGCGCTGACGCCGAATCCGTAGTTGATCTCAGGGACGTGGGTATAGCCGATGGGGACTACGTCGAAGTTGTCCACGACACCGTCACCGTTGATGTCACGGTACTTGATGTCGCCGGGACGGACCTCATAGAAAGTCTGCTTGGGCCAGGTGTCTATGTCTTCCTGATCCACGAACAGGCCCTCAGCGATAAGACCCCTCTGCTGGTAGACGGTATAGCCGTAGGTGTTCTGGTATTCCCAGAGCTGGGGAGGGATGTCGTCGTAAACCTTGCGGTTGCGGTTGTAACTGTAGTTTCCGCGGGCGGAAAGGTACAGGCCGTTGGAGAAGGACTTCTCGAATTCGGTGTTGATTTCAAAGCCCTGGTTGAACAGGCGTCCTATGTTTGCGAACTGGGCTGTGTTCTCGCCCACTACGGAAGGGGTCATCTGGCGGGCCACATAGATTCCTTCCCTCTTTTCCTGGAAGTAGTCGAAGTTCACTGAAAGGGCGTTGAAGAACTTGGTCTCGACTCCGGCGTTGAACTTATGGGAGGTTTCCCATCCCACGGAGTCATCGCCGCGCTTTGCCGTTGCGATACCGGCGCCCCAGTTTTTCTTGGCGGCCTCGCCGAAGGAGAAACCTGCGGCATAGGTGTTCATCTCAGTGTTGAAGGCAAAACGGGCCGGAATCTGGTCGTTACCTACCTCTCCGTAGGATGTCTTGAATTTCAGAAGGCTCACGACATCTTTAAGGCCGTCCCAGAAGGGTTCGTTCGAGATGATGTAACCGACAGCGATGGAAGGGAAGAATCCCATCCTGTGCGAAGGGGCGAAGTTCTCGGAGCCGTTGTAACCGAAGTTACTCTCGATGAAGTAACGGTCTTTGTAGGAGTAGGTCAGACGTCCCGCAAGTCCGATGTACCTGTACGGGAATGCATAGACGTAGTTTCCGGGGAAGAGGTTCTGGTAGTTGCGGATGTTGAAAAGGAGCAGTCCGCCCACGCGGTGGGCCGCGGCGAATTCCCGGTCGTAGGTGAGGGATGCCTCGCCGTTTATGGTCATTGAACCGGCGTGTCCGGTGGATATGCCCATATAGTTGCTTCCTTCCTGGACCTGCTCGAGAATGAGCGGGTAGTTGCCCAGTTCATCCGGAATGGTCTCACGTCCGAGAGCCCTGTACAGGGAGGGATAGATACCGCGGGTGAGAGTTGTCGAACTCCAGGCGTCCCAGGAGAACTTGACGTTCGCGGTTAGGCCCTGCATCCAGGGGGCGAAATCGTCGAAGTGCTGGGTAAGGGAGATGAGGGACTGGGCCGTGATCTGGTCGTTGTTGGAGTAACCTACGCTGTTGAGGTCGTTCCACGGGTTGTGACCCACGAGGGCCCTTGAGAGCGTCCCGTCGGAGAAGTGGGTGGGAATCGCTATAGGGGTCATCAGGAGCGTGTAGGTATAGATGTCCGAAAGGCTCGATGCAGGCTGGTTCTTGATGTTGTACTGCGTGGAGAGCGAGATTCCGAGGATGGTGCTCCTTGTGATGTTGATGTCAGTGTTCGCGCGGAAGTTGAACTTGTTGAAGTTCAGCGAAGCGTCGTAGCGGTCGTCGTCCGCCGTGTTCAGGATCGAGTCCTCGAAGTAGTAGGAGCCGGCTACATAGTAGCGGACCATCTTGGTACCGCCGCTGACGCTGAGGTTGTAGCGCTGGGTCGTAGCCATATCCTTGTACATCGTCTTGACCCAGTCGACGTTAGGATAGAGGTCGGGATCCGCATAGGAGAGATACATCTCTTTGGAGTAGTCGTCGATGGGCTGGATGTTGCCGCTGTCAAGGCTTACCGCGTTGTAGAAGTCGATCCACTGCTCCGCGTTTGCCATCTTGGGGATCTTGATGGGCTGGGTGGAGCCGTATTCCACTTTGAAGTTGACCTTCGGGGCGGACTCGGAGCCTCGCTTCGTGGTTACGATGACAATACCGTTAGCTCCGCGGACACCGTAGAGGGCGGTAGCCGTAGCGTCCTTCAGGATTGAGAACGATGCGATATCATCAGCATCCACAAGGTCCAGGCTGCGCTCGATACCGTCAACGAGGATAAGCGGAGTGTTCTTGTTGCTTCCGAAGGTGGAGATACCCCTGATCCAGAAATCAGCGCCTGCGCCGGGCTCACCGGTCCTCTGGAGAACCACAAGTCCGGCCATCTTGCCGGCAAGGGAGGACGAGACCTGACCCACCGGGGTCTTGAGGGCCTGGGTGTCGACGGTCGTTATGGCGCCGATGACGGACGCCTTTCTCTGGGAACCGTAGGCAACGACGGTAACCTCTTCCAGGGAACTTGCCTGCGATTTCATCTTGATGATGAAGGTCCGCTGGTCTCCGACCTTGATTTCCTCGTCATCGAAGCCGAGGTAGGAGATAATAAGGACGTCGTGGGGATTCACATCGATCGAGAAGCGTCCCTCATCATCGGTGAGGACACCCCTTGAACTTCCTCTCACCATTACGGCAGCGCCGGCGATGGGAATGTCCATATCGTCCAGGACGACGCCGCTGACGTTGACTCTTTCCGGCGCCGGAGCGGGGGATTCCGCCGCGAAGGCGATGGACCCGGCTAGGAGCGCGGCAAGAAGCGTCATTAGCAAAACTTTGATTTTCATAGGGTTGTTGTTATTGTTTTTGTGTGATTATCATCGTGAATCCGCCGCCTTCCGCCTCGTCGACCTTCAGCGTCTGACCGGCCTTTACAGTCTTTTCGGTGACGGTGTAAAGGGCGGGGGCGTCATCCCATCGGGCTCCTTTCGCGTCCGCCCAGATGGTGCAGGTGTATTTCTTTCCCTTTTCAAGGAAGTCCAGTTTGACTTCAGCTTTCCTTGCGAAGGCGGTTTTACCGCCGACGAACCAGCGCCCGCCGCCCTTTTCCCTCCGGGCGACGGTTATGAATTCGCCGGGCTCCGCTTCGAGATAGCGGCTGTCGCTCCAGTCAAGGGCGACTTCGCGGATGAAGCGGAATGCGTCAGCGTATTTTTCGTAGTGCTCCGGAAGGTCAGCCGCCATCTGAAGGGGCGAAGGCATCGTCAGATAGAGGGCGAGCTGGCCGGCAATCGTAGTATGGACCCTGGAGGGATTCCCCGCCCAGGAGAGGTCTGTCTCCAGGATTCCTGGGGTATAGTCCATAGGCCCTCCCTGGAGGCGGGTGAAGGGGAGGATGACGTGATGGTCCACGGGGTTTCCGCCCTTTGCCGCGAAAGCTTCGTATTCGCCGCCGCGGGCACTTTCCTGGGCTACGTAGTTAGGATATGTGCGGATAAGGCCGGTAGGGCGGCTGGCCTCGTGGGCGTTGACCATTATGCGGCGCTTTGCCGCCTCTTTCACTACGTAGAGGTAGTGATTGTTCATAAACTGGCCGTAGTGATGCTCCCCCCGGGGGATGATATCGCCGCAGTAGCCGGTCTTTACGGCATCGTAGCCGTATTCCTTCATAAGTGCGAAGGCTTCCGGCATCCTGCGCTCGTAATTGCGGACGGAGGATGCTGTCTCGTGGTGCATTATGAGACGGACGCCTTTGGAGCGGGCGTAAGCGGAGACCTCGTCGATATCAAAGTCCGGGTAGGGGGTTACGAAGTCAAAGACGTTTTCCTTCGTATGGAGTTCCCAGTCCTCCCATCCTATGTTCCACCCCTCCACGAGAACGTGGTCAATACCATTTCCTGCGGCGAAGTCGATATATTTTTTGACGTTTTCCGTCGTCGCCCTGTGCTTTCCGGAAGGGGGCTCGTTGGAGAAATCCGTTGTCCCGAGCTGCACGCTCGTGAGATCCGTATAGGCCCAGGAACCTGCTCCCGCAATCATTTCCCACCATACGCCCATATACTTGACCGGCTTTATCCAGCTCACGTCCTCGTATGCGCAGGGTTCGTTGAGATTGAGAATCAGCTTCTCCGAGAGCATATCCCTTGCGTCGTCGCTGACGAGGACTGTCCTCCAGGGGGTCTTGCAGGGAGCCTGCATATAGCCCTTGTTCCCTTCTGCATCGGGTGTAAGGAAGGATTCGAAGGTCATTGTCCCGTCGTCAAGGACAAGGGACATCGTGGAGTAGTCCGTGCAGGCGGCTTCGTGGAGGTTGATGTAGAGGCCGTCGTCGGTTTTGAGCTGGACGGGGGTCTGGATGCCGGTGGGGGAGAAGGTGTGGTTTGTCCAGTAGGTTTGTTTTGCTTCGGGCATCCTCTGACGGATTTCGCTGAGGCGGGATTTCTCTGTGACGTATTCTTCGGAGTCGTAATCTCCCGGTATCCACCACGCGATATGGTCTCCGTCCATCCGAAGCTGTGTATGTTCCTCTTTTATGACGAAAAACTCCAATTCTTTCTGCTCAGGGAACTCATATCTCACTCCTGCTCCGTGATCGTACACCCTGAACCTTATTATCATCTTTCTTCCTGTCGCTTCCTTCGTCACCCTGCCCTCGCGGATCCCGCTTTCCTCGCTCCGCGGAAAATTATTTTTCCGGACGGGGCCGGAAAAACCAATTTCTCCGCTTTGCGCTTCCTTCGTCACCCTGCCCTCGCGGATCCCGCTTTCCTCGCTCCGCGGAAAATTATTTTTCCGGACGGGGCCGGAAAAACCAATTTCTCCGCTTTGCGCTTCCTTCGTCACCCTGCCCTCGCGGATTCCGCCGTCCTGAACGAGGGTGACGGCGAGTTCGGTGTAGTTGTTACGGATTGTGGAGGTTTCGCCCCAGACGGGGGTCCAGGTTTCGTCGAAGGAGGAGGCGTCGACGGAGAGGATGCTGAAGCCGTCCATAAGGTCTGTCTCTCCAAGGCCCTTTGATGCCCTTGGGGTACGGACTAGCTCGAGCCCGAGGTGAGAAGGGGCGATGACGGTCTTTCCCTTGTAGGAGAGAGTCCACGTGGGGACGCCGCCCCCGTCAAGGGTGAAGGTAAGTTCAGTCAAGCCTCCGGGGGAGGTGCATCCGGCAACGCCCTTCCCGGCCGTAGAGGCCGAAAGCGACGGCATCGATATGATAATCAATGCAATTGTTGGGAATATGCGTCTCAGTGTCATTTCTCGCGCGTGCGTGTGATGTGTGTATTCGCACAAATCTACATAAAAAAACGTGATTTCCTATAGGAAACCACGAAAAATGAAACCCACCGAAACCTCAGTCGTCAGTCTCGCTCGAAAATGAGGACGGCGAGGGAGTATTGGGGAATTGTGACGGGACAGTTGTGTCCCGGATGGTTCGCGTGCGTGCCCACCTTGGCGGATCCGATGGTCCGGCTGTCGACAAGGTGGAAGCCGGGGACGCGCAGGGTGCCGCTTTGGTCTGCGGGGTCCGTGTTGGTTACGACGATTGCAATCCGATGCGCATCACCCTCGCCGGAGTCCCGGAACTCCCGGGCGATAAGATTGGGATTGCTCGAGGTGAAATCGTCCATATAGGCGAAGCGGCCTCTAAGGAGCAGTTCCGGAAAGTCGTGACGGATAGCGTTGACCGCGGCGAGACGGGCCTGGTAAACGGGCGTCTCGTCGATGAGTCCCCGGCAGCGGAAAACTTCTATATCGTTCCTGAGCCCTTTCAGGAGGGTGTTGTTGACGCGGCGGGGAACGTCGTTGTCATCGCGGACGCAGCGGTCGCTCCATATCACCTCCGGGAAAGTGTACCTGAACCACTCCGGGAAACTCTCAGGGAGCGCGGTGAACTCGACGATATGGACAAAATCGCAGAACTGGGAAGTGCAGTCGCTGAGCCATTCCGTCCCAAGCCCGAACGAAGGATCCAGGGCTTTGACGTGATCCCTGATTTCCCGGAGAGCTTCAGCCTTGTACCGGCCCGTGAATACATCCTGGACAGGGAATTCCCGGGAGAGATCCCACGAAGGGAACTCCTCCGCGACGCCAAGCTGGTCGTAAAACACAGCATCCGCCCCGTAGTCCATCGCCCTGTCCGCCATTGAAAGGAGCATATCGCGCCAGAGCCTGCTGGACATATCGGCAATTACGAAGGTGCGGGAATCATAGTACCCGAGGGTGGTCCCTTCCCCGGTAAACTTGTAGTGCTCAGTGAATTCCCGTCCGGTATTGTCGCGGTTCGAGACGGAAGAACCCTTACCGTTCCGGTAAAAGTCGCTCTCAACGTCAATCAGACGCCCGTTGTAGTAGAGGATGAGCCTGCCGCCGTCTTCCCTGAACTCACGGATAGCCTCCTTCCAGGCCGGGTCCCCGCCCTGGGTATGGTCAACCGTATAATCGGGATATCCGTTGTCCATCCCTTCATACCACCACCCGAAGGCGAGCACCGCATCGCATCCGACGGAGCGGCCCGCCTCGCGGATCCTTCCGGGAAGGTCCCTGTAGGTGCGTAGATACTCCCCGTACTGATGCTTGAATATAATCCTCTGCCATCCGGTCATATCTGAAACCCACTCCGGAACGGCATCATGCTTCCACCAGGTGTCAGCCCATCTGCGGTAAATCCTCGAGGTCTCGGTCCAGTCGCCAGTATAAGGGACGATGACCGAGCAGCCGTTAGTCCAGGAATCTCCGCACATCACGTTCGGGTAGCGGTAGAATCCTGCTTCCAGATGCTTGAAATCCTCCGTGACGTGGCCGATGGTGCCTTTGTCCGGAAAAGTCCTCAGCCCGTGCCAGGTCTGCTGCAGCGAGGTGTCGTGACTGCCGAAGTAGAGGCCGTCCCTTTTTCCCGTAAAGGCGAAGCAGTTGGATGCGGCGTTTCGCGGATACTGAAGGTCATACTGGCGGAACTTCTGGGCCGGCGTCATATACAGGGGACGTACATCCACGTCCGAAATCTTCCGGACCGGGTCGTCGAAAACCTGCCCTCCGGTATGTGTGGTAAGCAGTTTATATCCGTCCGGCAGGTTCAGGTCCCCGACAAGCGGATACTGTAGTTCCCGGATTATCGTATGGGGCTCGTTGTTGCGGAGCGATGCTCCAAAGCACGCTTCCCCGTTCTCTATCCATATCCTGAGGGACAGTTCGAAGGCTTTCCCCCCGAGCGTTTCATAGTCGATGCAGATAGAGTCCCCGTCATAATAGACGTTCGGGTCCTCATCGAGGGCTGAAATCTCTATTTCCTTCTCCTCCAGCGTGTTGTAGTAAAGCCTCCAGAGGCCCTCGTCGCCGGCATAGTTGTGACCGGACCCGGACCCAAGGTACCGGAGCGCGGCAACATCCCCGTCAACCGCCACGGTAAGGTCTCCGTCCGTAACGGAAAGCCAGTTCATTGCAATGGGAGATTCTCCCCGGGGCTCACGGTTTCCGGTGACAAACCGGCAGAGGTCGAGGTACAGAGCCCTGTCAGAAGGGTCGTCCGACGATGCGAGCTGTGTAAGGGCGTCTGTGCCCGAATACAGCGCTATCGGGGCTTTTCCGTACAGCCCCGCCCGTTTGAACTTGTCCATATAGGTGCGTACCCTTCCCTGCAGGGCGGGAACGTCCTTCGCGGTGAATATAGGCCTTCCAAAGCCGTCAGGTCCGGTTACGCCGGGGCCCATCTCGGCCGCGACGGCGGAGTACTCGAACTCGAGTTCCATGCCCATCCCGTACTCCTTGATGGCGTCGATGGTCCTGTCGAAGGGATGATCCCCGTAGTAGAGGTCCCAGTACCAGTTAGGCTGCATCCACGCCATATCGATTCCGAGTTCCTTCCAGTGCTTGTATCCGGGAGCCATGTGGTAGGGGATCCAAAGGAGCTTTTCCCCCGATTTATGGACATAATCTGCAATAGCGGGGATGATGGTCTCCCACCTTTTGTACCGGCAGTTCCAGCGCTCAGTTTCCGTCTCCCCGAAACTCAGGTGGAGCTCCTCGGAAAGGATGTAGAAACCGCCGAGTTCGAGATTCTTGCAACGAAGGGCCTTGAACATCTCCCTCGCCCTGTCGATATACCATTTGCATACCTTTATCTGGTCTTCGACGCGGGAGAAGTCGAGTGTCTCCCCGTCAATGTCTCCCCAGTATGTCGTAGAAGAGGATTTGTCCGCGAAATTCTCGAACATTATCGGGTCCGGAACAGTTATGTAGACGTATCTTTTCGACTTCGGTTTCCCTATCCTGGAAGCTGCCCCGGCAACGGCTTTTTCCAGCTCCGATACTCCTCCGGAGGGGCCCAGCCAGCGGTTCAGCTGATCTTCCCAGGACTCCTTCCTGGCGGAGTGGGCATCGGGACTGAGGGTAAAGAGAAGCCCCCTCGAGACATCCGACCCCTCGATGAAAAGGAAGGCGTCAAAGAGCCATTTCTCACTGCCGTCAGTGTCCGTAAAACTGACGTGGGGCGCAAAGCGTTCCGCCGTCCACTCGAACGGTTCGCGGTGATATGGGCCTACGAGATCGAGGTCCGTTGGCACCGGAACGGATTTCGACGCAGAGCACGAGGTGAGTGAAAGGGCGATCGCAATCGCAGCGAAGGTCTTGAATGTGAGATTCTTCATTTCTTGAGTGAGGAGTCTGTGATAAAGTGTCCAAGTTCATTGTAGATATCCCGGTCTCCCGCTTCAGGGGAGGTCGCGAGCTGGTTCAGGGCGTCGGTGCCGGAGTAGAGCGCGATGGGCCTGACTCCGTACCATCCGGCGTCCTTGAACGCCGTCATATATTCGCGGAACCGGTCCCTGAGCGCCGGTATGTCCGCGTATGTAAAAGTTGGATTTCCGCTCCCGTCAGGGCCCGTCCTGCCGTCTTTCATCACCGCTTCCACCATCGAGTATTCGAACTCGAGTTCCATCGAGAGCCTGTAGTTTTTCATCGCAGTCACGGCCGTCGCCATCGGATGCTGGTTCGCCGTATCCCAGTAATGGTTGGGTTGCATCCAGGCCATATCCAGGCCCAGCTGCTTCCATACCCGGTGACCGGGGGCCAGAAAGTATGGAATCCAGTAGAGTCCCTCGTTGCATCCGTGAAGATAGGATGCGATCTCCGGAATGACTGTTTCCCAGTGCTTGTACTCGTAGTTCCACGTATCGGCGGCGCTGTATCCAAGGCCCGTTCCGCTGTAGAATGAGGGGGCCAGATGGAGTTCCTCTGATATTATGTAGAACCCCGCCAGTTCGAGGTTCCGGTATCCTCTTTCATTGAAAAGGGACCGGCAAAGGTCGATGTACCAGGAGGCGGCGCGGACCTGGTCCGAAGCCCTGGAAAAGTCCGGAACCGTTCCGTCGTCGAATGCCCCCCAGTATGTCGTGGAGGAGTTTTTGTCAGCAAAATACTCCAGCATTATTGGATCCGGCATCGCCATCACGATATAACGCGGAGCGGGCGGCGCTGAGCCTACGGCAGCTGCCGCATCGTCAACGGCATCGTCAAGAAGCTCCAGCGCCCCTCCTTCCCCGAGGAAGAACTCCGCGAGCCTCTCCCATCCCGCCCTGTCCGCCGCGTGGGCATTGGGGGAGACGGACAGCGCCCTTCCCGTCAGACCGTCATAGCCGTCCAGGCAGAGGAACGCGTCGAAAAACCAGAAGGACTTCCCGTCCGAATCCCTGAACAGCACGTGGGAGAGAAATCTCTCTTTTGTCCATAAGGGGGGATTCGGATTGTGCTGCCCACGGGTTATGATCGTGATGTCCGGGAAGGATGGGGCGGAGGAACGCCTCTGCTCCCAGGCATAGAGCCCGGAAGGACCCCGGGTGGTCGTTATCTCCAGGCTTGCGCTGCCCTCCCTGTCGCCGCTGTATCCCGTTGCGGTAACAGAGTAAGTGTGATTGGGCCTCAGCCCTGTGATGAGGAATCCGAGGGTATTTCCCGCCGCTTCCGGGGTAAGCCCGCCAGATGTCTCGCTGAAGACCTCCGCACCGGTAAAATCGGTGACGGAAAGGACGATTTCCCGGCACAGGGAGTACTGGACCCTGACGCTTGCATTGAATGCGCCGACGTCCCCCGCGACCAGCCTCAGTGCCGGTCCGAGGGACGGTCCGTCGTCCTTCCTCTCCCCGCACGAGGCGAGGAGAAGGATGGACAGAAAGACCGGTATCAGCGCAGTTTTCCTCATCTACTGGACGCGGAAAAGCTTAAGTCCGCCTCCCTGGAGGAGGGTAGCGATGAAGGTGGTCCCGCTTATGCTCCTTACGGTGCAGTCTGTGACGGAACTTGCAGCGCTGAGAGCCGAATAGACATCGAAGTCGTCTTCGCTCTGGAGGGGGGATTCGTAGTAGAGGAGGTTATCGTCAGTGTAGCACTTGTCAATGTGCTCGGAGAGTTTGACGAGCGAACCGGGACTTTCCGCGACAATGAGTTTACCCCTCATTGCGTTGGGCCCGGAAGACTGGGCATAGCAGACGTACTCCTTGCCGTGGACCTTGAAGAAGTTGAATCCGAAGGCGTAGTCAAGGTCCGGATATCCGTCGGCCTTGAGGGGATCCATCACGGTCCATCCGTTGTCGTTGGCCTCCCCGGCAGTGTAGATATTTGTATGAAGCGATCCGGGCGTTTCTTCGTTATATACCCTTGAGAGCATCAGGTAATCCGTCTTCCCGGGGTATATTACGAATTCGCGGATTCCGGTGGTGGGTTCGTTGACACAGTAGTCTACGGGGTCCGTCGGGTTAGTTACCGTTCCGTTCGACAGCCTGAATCCGATGGTCTTGTTAGCGCCGCCGGTACTCCAGGAGTTGAACCAGAGCGTTCCGTCCTCCCAGGTTCCCTCCACGGTGAAACGGTCTCCGTAGCGCCTCCAGTCGTCTGCGCCTCCGGCGTTGTCGTGGAGGTAGTCAAGGATCTGGACGGGAGCGGCGTCTGTTCCGTTCCGGTATGCATAGACATACAGGTGCTGGTTGCCGTCGCCCTTGAGGCTGGAAAACAGGATGACAGGATCGCCGGAAGCGCGGTCTATCGAGCGGACACAGGAGACCGGATGGGTGCAGCCGTTGGAGGCGGCGCTTCCGGTATCGAGGGCCTTCACGAAGTCCCCGTTCGCTATGTCAAGGGCATATACAGCCGGGCTGCCGACGCTATGATGGGCGACATAGATATACTTGTTGTCCATTGCGATGGACCTGTCGCATCCGTCTTCAAATCCCGTGAGGTAGTTGTACCAGGCGCCTCCGGAGGAGTATTTTCCCCACTCGACGGAGATGTCTGAAATGCCGTTGGCGGCGTATCTTACGATGATGTACGCGACGTCGTTTCCGAATTTGGCGCCCTTCAGCTCAAATGATTCTCCGCCCTTTGAGGCCTTCGCCTCAGCGAAGGCAAGTTTGACCGGGTACATCAAGGGGGCGAACTCCGTAAGATGACCGGAAGAGTTCAGCAGGAGGCTCCTGTCAAAGCGTACCTTCAGCTGGGCTCCGGTACCGCCTTCGGGTATTTCCACGTTCTCTGTGAGAATGGTGAACATCCCGTCGGGAGCGGCGGTGTAGGGCGTTTCGAGCTCCGGATGGGCCGAGTTATAAACGCTGACGAGGGACTTGTCCGCCTTCACGGGAACCGATATGGCGACTCCCTTTATGGCTGCGCTGCTCTCGAGGTCCAGCGAGATGTCCTCAACGGGCTCCGGTTTGGCTGCAGCGGGGTCTTCGGGATTGAAGAAGGCGTCGTCATAGGAGAAAGCCCTTGTCGTCTGCTTCAGGGCGAAAGTGGAACGGTTGAGGTTTATGAGGATGAAATTGTTCTCCCCGTTGACTTCGAGATCGCCGGAGCGGATCGTAAGGGCTATGACCTTGTCGGTGTCGTCGCCTATATAGTCCACCATCCTCTCGATGTCCCAGCTTATCTTTGCCGTCTTGATGGCGTCCGAGGCCTCGAAGCGGAGCGTGTTGTCCTCAATCGTAAAGTAAGACTCCGGAACGGCGACGAAGAGTGTGTCGTTTGCGGCATTGTATGCGGAAAGGGCTTCCGCCGCACCTTCAGTCGATATGGTCACGGTCGCTGCGGAAAGGCCCACACCGCTCTTGCTGATACCCACCTCGCACCCTCCGGTATGGACCGAAGCGGAGGTGAGATGGCTTGTCGCAGTCATTGTGAGACTGTCCGGGACCATATTGTTTAGCCTGTCGTCCTTTATGCAGGAAACGGCAGTGAGTACCGCGGCCGCGGTAAACAGTATGCTGATTCTTCTCATATTACCATCCGGGATTTTGGGTGAAGTTGGTCATTTCTGCAAGCTGGTCCTTGCCGAAGGGGAACAGGTAGTCCCTCTCGCGGAATACGGGACGGCCGCCGATGTAGTCAGTGCTGACCCGAGTGTAGGAATCCTCGTAGTTATCGGCCGAAAGATGCAGGGTCCAGTTGAGGGTGTTATAGTCCTCCATCGCATTCATCCAGCGGATTTCGTCATAGTGACGCTGTCCTTCGAATGCGAATTCGCACATTCTCTCCTGGAGGATTATCCAGCGGAGCCATTCCTTTCCTGTCTTTGACACGGAGCCTACGGTAGAGACAGCATCCGCGCTGTCGAAGTTGATTTCCGGATAAGCGGTCCTGATGCCGTTCAGGCCGGCCCTCTTGCGTACCAGGTCGATAACTCTTATGGCCTCCGCAGCGTTACGGTCAGTCGCTTCGTTGCATCCTTCCGCATAGATAAGGTACATTTCCGCGAGGCGGAATGCGGGGTAGATGTAGCGGATGGTCTGATAGTCAGCCTTGAGCTCCCCAAGGGGGTTGTTCGCCTTGTAAAGCCTCCTCCAGACGTATCCTACTGCGTTGCAGGCGTCGGTCGTGGAGAATCTCGAAGTACACTCCGCGCTGTCGTAGCAGGTGAAGCGCAGCGGCCCTCCGGAATAAGTCCTGGAGGAGGGCCACCAGAATCCGTTGGGGACGAAATTCGAGTAGTAACGGGCATCCCTTCCGACGGTAGAGTTATGGGCCTTGAAAGGCGTGGCCCACGCGGGGTCCACATCGATGAGCTGCTGGTAATTATCCGTAAATCCGCTTGCCTGATATCCGGAAAGGGGATCAACCACGGGGCGGGAGAAATCCAGCATTCCGGAGGTCTTCTCATATTCAAGGACTGGATAGCGGCCGCTTTCCGCCATTGGATAAGCATCCACCAGCCTGAGGGAAGGGGAGTTCAGGGAATATCCCGCAAGGGCGATTTTGCCTCCGGAAGGAGCGGCGTAGGCGATGTCGCCTCCGACAGTTCCGAGGGATTCGTCAGCCCAGGACCTGTACCACCATCCCCATATGATCTCTGTGTTGGTGTTCCACCTTTCGAACCATACGTTCTGGTAGGAGGCGGCTGCATTCTGGAAGGGCGTATTCCCGGAGACTTCCGTCTTTACGAGCGAGTATGGTCCAAGGTCGATGACGGCTTTTGCGGCATCGCGGGCGGCACCCCATTTCGAGGCGTCATAGGCATCGAAGAGGGACTTCCCGTCCTTGTCCTTGAAGGAATCGTACATTCCGGTTCCTGCCTGGCCGTTGTAAAGGGGAGAGGCTGCATACAAAAGCACGCGGGCTTTCAGCGCGAGAGCGGCGCCCTTTGTCGCCCTTCCCTTGTTGGAGCCTTCGCTGATGCCGGTGTCGCCTATCGCAAGGGGGAGGTCTTCGGCGGCCTTGTCAAGTTCGGAAACGATGAAATCGATGTTCTCCTTGACGCTTCCGCGGTCCATCGTGGCCGGATCTATCTCCTGGTCAGCGGCTTTGTCGCCCCAGACGTAGACCGGACCGTAGTGACGGAAGAGGACGAAGTAGTAGTAAGCCCTCAGGAACCTCGCTTCCGCCTTCATACAGGCGACAAGCGCCGGATCGTCTTCCTTGTCCAGGTCAACGTTATCGAGGAACGTCGTGCATTCCGCGATACCCTGATAGTAGCGCTTCCAGAAGTTGGCGCTGGATTCCGCCGTGGTGTTGTCAGAGCCGTGCTCGCCGCGCTTTACCTTGTACCAGAAGGTCTCGTACTGGGATTTTGCGTTGAGGGATTCGTCGCTTCGGAGGACTGTTCCGCCCTCGTAGGCACGGGTGTTCTCATCGCGCGGGATATAGGCGTACAGATGGGCCAGATAGCGTTTTACGGACGCGGAGCGGCTCATCGAGTCCTCCAGGTTCGCCTGGTCCTTGAGATTTATGTCGAAGAATGAGTCGCAGGAGGTGACTGCCATAGCAGCCGCTGCAATCATTGCTATTATGCTTGATCTTTTCATAGTCTTATTCCCGGTTAAAAGTTCAAGTTAAGGCCCAGACTGACATTCCTCGTCAGAGGATAGACATTGCCGTAGGATGATTCAAGTTCGGGATCCCAGAGCTTGAACTTGGAGAATGTGAGAAGGTTCACCCCCTGCAGATACACTCTCACGGTGGAGAGCCCTGCGCGGGAAGTGAGCTTCTTGGGAAGGGTGTAGCCTATTTCCGCGTTCTTCAGGCGGAGGAAACTCATATCCTTCTGCCAGTAGGTGGATCGGACCTGGTTGTTCGCGGGAGTCTCGACGGAGAAACGGGGATATTCCGCGTGGGGGTCGTGCGTCACGGACCAGCTCTTTTCAGCCACGTCCGCGAAAATCTGTCCCTGGATGAGGACGTTTGTCGCAGCGCCGCCGTAGAGGTTGTAGCCGCCGATAAAGCGTGTCACGTGGTCCATTCCGCTGAAGAACACCGAGGCGTCGATGCCCTTCCAGCCAAGGCTGAGGCCGAATCCGTAGTTGATTTCCGGAATCGAAGTATATCCTATCGGGACCATATCGTAGTCGTTGACGATACCGTCGCCGTTGACGTCGCGGTACTTGATGTCACCGGGCTGCAGGGTCCTGCCGTACTGGGAAACCCAGTTGTCAATCTCATCCTGGTCCATAAACAGACCTTCCGCAATGAGACCCCTCTGCTGGTTGTTTGCGTATCCGGCGGTGTTCTGGTAGGCCCATACCTGGTCGGGCTTGTCGTCGTAGACGCGGCGGTTGCGGTTGAACGTGTAGTTCGCCCGGGCGGAAAGGAGAAAGCCTCCCGGGAACGTCCACTCGAACTGGGCGCTGGCGTCGAAACCGGCGTTCTGCATTTCGCCTATGTTGACATACTGGGTCTTACGGAGTCCTACTGCGCTGGGGAGGGACTCCCGGACGATGAAGATTCCGCTTCTGTAGTCGTTGAAGTAGTCCACCTGGAATTTCAGGCGGTCGCGCAGGAAATTGATTTCGATACCCGCGTTGCGCTTGAGGGCTTCTTCCCAGACGATTCCGGGGTTGCCGATGTCACCGGTTGCGATACCCGCGACGTAGGAAGGATCGCTGCTGCCCCAGGTAAAACCGGAAATCCCTTCCGTGTCCATCGTCGTGTTGTAGCCGAAGCGGCGTCCGCCGCCGATCTGGTCGTTACCCACCTTGCCTATGGAGGCCTTGAGCTTGAGAAGGCTTACGACATTCTTGAGATTGTCCCAGAAGGGCTCGTTGGAGATGATGTATCCCACAGCCGCGGAGGGGAAGAAACCGAAGCGGTGGCCGGGGGAGAAGTTCTCCGAACCGTTGTAACCGAAGTTGAATTCCGTGAAGTAGCGGTCACGGTAAGAGTAAGTTGCGCGTCCCGCGATACCGAGGCTCTTGTAAGGGAAGGTCTCCCAGTAATCGTAACCGGGGTGAGTGTTGGTCCTTTCGCGGAGGTAGTACAGGAACATCGCGCTAACCCTGTGGGCGCTCTGGAAACTGTGTTCGTAGTTCGCGGAGGCCTCCAGGTTCAGGACGGTACGCCCGCTGTTGGAGGAGCTTGATACCGTGATATATCCGGAAGTGTTGTTCTGGGGGATATACTCGTAGTCTCCGAGCTCGTCGTTCCACTGCTTGTAGTACACGCGGGGGAGGATTCCGTTGGTGACTGAGCTTCCCGTCGTAGCGTCCCAGGAAAGCTGGACCTTTGCCGTCAGGCCTTCGAGAAGTATTTCGGAGAAGTCCTGGGTAAGGGAGACTGTTGACTGGGCATTCTGCGTGTTGATTGTCGCATAGCCCATATTGTTGATCATATTGTAGGGGTTGGAACCTATCTCCGGGTTGGAGAGGGTTCCGTCGGAGAAGACCTTGGGGAAGCCTATCGGAGTGATCTGCAGGGTGTAGTTGTAGATGTTCGAAAGGCTTGTTCCGGGCTGGTTCTTCTTCGTGAACTGGGTGGAGATGTCCATTCCCAGCACCGTGGACTTTGTGATGTTGATGTCCACGTTTGTCCTGAAATTGAATCTCCGGTAGTTCATCTGGGAGTTGTAGCGGTCGTTGTCCTCCACATTGAAGATACCGTCTTCGAAGTAGTAGGATCCGCCTGCATAGTAACGTACGTTCTTGGTACCGCCGGTGACGTTGACGTTCATCTTCGTGGTGTTAGCGTGGTCCTTGAAGATTTCGTGAATCCAGTCTACGTTGGGGTAAAGGTCCGGGTCTGCCCCGGAAAGGTACTGGGAACGGGCAAAATCGTCGATTGTCCCCGGCTTCATCATATTCAGGTAATCGATGAACTGCTCAGCGGTGGCCATCTCCGGGAGCCGGGTGGGCTGGGTTACGCCGGTTTCCATCTTGAAACTGACCTTGGGACGGGATTCGCTTCCGCGCTTTGTCGTTATGAGGACGATGCCGTTAGCGCCGCGGACGCCGTACAGGGCCGTCGCGGTTGCATCCTTGAGGATTGAGAAGGAAGCAATGTCCTCCACGTCCACAAGGTCCATCGACCGCTCGACGCCGTCAACGAGAATAAGCGGATAGGCGTTCGCTCCGAAGGTATTGACGCCGCGGATCCAGAACTCCGCGCTGGAGCCGGGTTCACCGGTATGCTGGACGGCGACGACACCGGCCAGTTTGCCGGCAAGGCCCGTGGAGAGGGTCCCTATCGGGGCCTGGAGCTGTCCTGCATCGACGGTTGTGATGGACCCTATGACGGAGGCTTTCTTCTGGGCACCGTAGGCGACCATCACGACTTCCTCAAGCTGGTTCGCCTGGGGGACGAGCTTTACGATTATGCTCGTCTGGTTTCCGACGGACACCTCTTCGTCTTCGTAGCCAAGATAGCTGACGACAATCCTGTCGTCCGGCTTCAGGCGGATTGTGAAACGTCCCTGGCTGTCTGTCATAACGCCCCTGGTGTCTCCCTTGACGGCGATGGCGGCTCCCGGAACGGGGGCGTCCGTCTCGTCAAGCACGACGCCGGAGACATCCCTCCCTCCCTGGGCGGATGCCGTCTGGGTCGGCGACAGAGCTGCAAACAGTCCCACGGCAAGCGCCGTAAGCACTGCCGCGAGATGATTTGTGGTCTTTTTTAATAACATTTTTCAAAGATAGTTATTTAAGTTGAACACTTTTCTAAAACAACTTCGAAAGCCCGCGGAAAACGGCCCATTCGGGCGCCTTTTCGACCCGGATGCCGTCAAGGGCGTTCCGGATGGGCCTTTCCATTAGGTGGAGGGAGCGGGAGACCTGGCCTCCGAAGAGGACTCTCTCCACTCCGTACTCCTCCGCTTTCTCAAGGAGGACGTCTCCAAGGAGCGTCCCGACCTCTGAGTACACTTCCAAGGCGGGTATGTCGCCTCCGTCAGCGAGTAACGCAATCTGGAGGGCGGAAACGTCCGTCCTTCCGGTTTTTTCCCGGTAGGAATCCCGGATTCCCCTTGCAGATACCTTGTCTTCCAGGATACCGTCCCCATAGGGGGCGTTCCAGAGCGAATCCGCAGGGGATCCGCTCTCAAGGACACGGGGCTTTCCGTCCACGGCGACGCAGAATCCGAGCCCGGTTCCGATGGTCACGAGGGCGGTGTTGACGTCTTCTTCAAGGCAGCCTTCAAGGGCTGCGACCACGTCGTGGCGGAATCGTATTTCGACGTCTTCCGGAACGGCGGCGAGTTCACGGAAACTGCGTCCTTTGACTGATTGGAACTTATGGTCCATCAGGAAGATTCCCTCCCTGTAGTCGAACGGCCCTGGTATCGCGACGGCGATCCCGTCACCCTTCGCCAGGGGAGACAAGCCGCCGCAGGAGCTGACGGGGCCTACGGCTTCGCGGAGCGAGGCGGCGATTGATGCGGCGTCTCCTCCGGAGGAGACCGGAATCATCCGGCCGTCGCCGCACTTGATGAAGGTGCCTCCTACATCGAGAAGGAGTATGTCAGCGTCACTATGGCTCAAGGTTCTGGAATCCCTCCCGGAGGGTGGTTTTGTGTATACGTATGGGCTCGTTCCCGAGGTTGACGATTTCGTACTCGCCAAGCGCCGCAGGAACTACCACGATATCCATAAAATCAGCGTCATAGTACAGCTCCGGGTCCTTTTTCGAGCGGATCCTGACCCTGTCGCCGTCGACGACGGTAAGGACGTGGAAGACACCGTCGGTGTCGTCATCAATGCTCTTGTCGAATTCCAGGCGGCGGAGCGAGATGTACATAAGGTCGTGCTCTCCGAGGATGCATTCGCCCTGACCCTCGTGGCCGCGGACGAATCGGGGCTTCTGGACAACGTTTTCACGTATCCAGGAGGTACGGCGCTGGGTTTCGACGTTGAGCTCTCCGAGCTTTGTGTGGATGGGCCTTTGCTTTCCGTCGAAATCCAGGCGGAGATAGTCGTACATCTTATATGTATAGGAGCCCACGGTGAGGGAGCCTATCTCCAGTATGACCTGATTCCGGCCGGAGGAATGGACCGTACCGGCAGGGAGCATTACCTGGAGGCCGGGCTTTGATTCCTCGTAGCTGATGTATTTCATATAGTCGACGGGCTTTCCTTCCTTGTCCGCAGCCTCGATGGCGCGGAAGAATTCAGGGATGTCCGCATCGTCGCGGAAGCCGATGAAGGTCTTGGCGTCGTGGCCGGTGACAATCACATAATAGCTTTCGTCCTGGCGGCCCAGCTCGTTGTAGTGCTCGATGTTGTACTTGCCGCCGGAGTGGCACTGGATGGACATATTCCCGGTGGAGTGGTAGGAGTCGTCGTAGTTGAAGCGGATGGGGAAGTATCCGCCATATTTCTTTACGCACTCCGGGCCCATCACCGCGTCGCCTTCGCTCATAAACAGGGAACAGAAGGGGAATTCCAGAAGGATATCGTCGACCTCCACAAGGACGCTGACCTCCATCGGAATCATATCGAAGACCCACGCGCAGTTACGCATAGCCTTCGGGAGTCCGCGGAGCTTTTTCATATATGTTCCGCCCCAGACGCCCTCCAGATAGACCGGCTTGCAGCGGAAAGGCTGGCGGGCCTGGGCGTCGAAAATGGCCTTGAGAGTCGCCATCGGCATCATCTTGAGGTCGTCCTCGTGGTCGCTCTCGAAGTAGTAGTCAATATGATCTCCCTGAAGGAGTTCCTTCCGGAGCTGGACCGCGACCTCGAAGTCCGCGTAATAGCAGCGGCGGATGATCTGGTTCACCGGAAGCGGATCCTTCATCCCGAGGTTCCTGTATGCGCCGCGACGGATCCTGAGCATCGACTCCTTCGGGGTGACGTCAAGGAAGCACTTGATGTCGTAAAGCCATCTCATCGCGCCGATAAGGCAGCCGTAGCCGTAGACGATGACTACCTTTCCCTTTCCGTCCTTTTCCATCTCGAGGACGTTCGTGAGCTTCTGGAGCCTGTACGGGTCGATAATTCCGTCATATCCTCCGTGGTATATCTTTCCGAACAGAAGGGTGGGGTCCTCACTGCGGTCCCACGAGAGGTTCTTGTCTATAAGATTGTACAGAGCCCTCTCGCTCTTGTAGACCTTGGAAAAGTCCATCGTACGGGTCTTGATTCCCGCTGCGGAAAGCCGTCCCTTCAAAAGGGACACCGTTTTTTCGAAACTGGCCGTAGTATGGCCGTCAAAGGCGATTATCGCGGTCTTCTCAGCGGAGAGGCCGGCAAGTTTTTCCGCGAGTGAGGCGGCCGATTGAGCCGTACCTCTTACGATTGTCTTTGCAAGTCCCGCATCGACCTTGGGCCTGTTGACCGGCCTCGGGTCGTCGTACGGGAAGGGGTTGTACATAAATGACATACTCTTAATCTATATTGTGGAATTCAAAATTCATCATTTCAGAAAGGTCCTCGAGTTCCTTTCTCCAGTCTCCGTCAACGACGGCATAGTGCTGGGTCACTCCGACTTTGAGAACCCTTTCGAAGAGTTCCTTAACCGGGACGACCGGCTTGAAGATGGTATGGCTGTAGGTTGCAAGAAGGTGCTTTTTGGAACTCTGGGGAGTATCCTTTTCGGAGAGGCTCTCCGCAAGGAAGGTCACCATCTTGTACTTTCCGTCCTGCTCATAGAGGCCGCAGACGGTTTTCAGGCCGGGGCTGATCCTGTACCAGGCAAAGGGGGCTCCGGCGTATTTCCAGGAGGTCTTTGCAAAGCGCACGTCGCGGGAAATGATGACGTTCTCCTGCCAGGCGGGGTCGTTATGGTCGTTTGGACCGGCGTGGCCGCCGGCGAAGGTCCCGAAGTCGTCCTCGATGTGGAAAGGCTCGATGAAATTGACGTTCTTTCCGCTGAGGAGTTTGAGAATGTATGTTGCAAGTCCGGCGCCTATGTCAGCCTCAGGCACCAGCACGCTTACGTTCTCGTTGAACCAGCGGGGGTAGAATCCGGCGCGGCACCCGGCCGTCCGGAAGGTCGCCTGGTCGATGTCGTTATAGACATAGCAGTCGATATCGTTCTTTTCCGCCATTTTCTTTATGGCGAGGCTTGCCTTGACGCAGCCGATGAACTTGTCGTACTCCACATCGTCCATCATCTTGTATCTGGACGTCAACTCGTCAGCATAGGCCTTGACCTCAGCGTCGGTGAGATTGTCTATTTCGGTGCCGTAGTCGGAGTAGGGGAGATAGTGGATCTCCGGGCCTATCTTCGTGAACAGGTCGTAATTGTCGATGTAGGTGCTCCACATCGCTTCGTTCATATTGGCCATAAGGCCTACGTTCGAGCGGCGGAGGATGGACCTGACTTTTGCAGCGGCTGCAAAGCTCCGGACCTTTCCGGTGATTTCTTCGCGGTTTCCGACCACGATCTTCACATTCTCACGCGGAATGCGCCTGATGCTTCCGGAGGCCTCCAGGGAACCCACGAGGGTACCGGCGCAGAGGTAGTCGATGAAATCGTCCTCGTCAAGGGTTGTCTCGAAGCTCATACGGGGTTTGGCTACATTCGTGAAGAGAATCGGGATTTCAGGCATATCGCGAAGGAACCTTATCCAGGCGAAGTCTTCACTCCAGGAGAGGAACTCCACGAGGACGAAGTCCACTTTCTTGTCGAAGAATTCCGCGACGGCCTTGTCCGCATCTTCCCTGTCATATGTTATTCCGGGGAATACGACATCCAGAAAGTCGAGAGTTCCGAGGATGTCCTCGGCCGCTCTGAGCTTTCTGTCGTGGTAGGTGCCTCTTTTCGGGCCGCTGAGGTTCTTGAATCGGGGGGAGGCAATAAGGAGCACTCCCGCTTTAGGTTTACGGTTTTTCTGTTCAGCGTTCATTATCGTGGTAGATTTTCTTGTGATCTTTGTTGTAGTGGCGGCTGCTTACCCACAGGCATGCTGCTCCGCAGATGAGCCAGATTGCTCCGAGAATGGGGAATGTCGCGCTGAGGCTTCCCGTGGATTCCTTTATCAGCGCGAGGACGTAAGGAGCGGTCGCTCCTACGGCAAAGCCTGTCATAATCATTGCGCTTGAGCAGGATGCGTGGAGGTGTGAGGGGGTCACGTCATAAAGGGCGGCGTAGATGTTGGAATCGAAAAACGCCCTGAAGAATCCCCATCCGGCAAAGCACAGGTAGAGCACCCATATATTCTTTGTCACGCCCATAAAGGGGAGGAACAGCGCTCCGAGGATGAGTCCCGTGCCCTGGATCACCATTCGCATTTTCGGGTCTTTTCGGGCGAGTCTGTCGGAGAGGGTTCCGGAAAGGAGCACTCCGACGAATGCGGCGACATAGGTCCACAGCATCGAATTGAGTCCGGCCTGGGCTCCGGTCTGGCCGAAGTTCTCCTGCAGGAAGGTGGGTACCCAGGTCATATAGCCTGTGATCACGAATATGAAGCCGCAGAATCCTATCGTCACCATCAGTGCGGTCGGGGTTGTAAATACCGTCTTGAATCCGTCCAATATGCTTACCTTGGGTCTTCCTTCGTCACCCTTCGTACGAAGTTGTCCTTCGTCACCTGACGCGCGCAGCTGCCCTGCCTGACTCCCGGGTAAATTATTTTTCGGGGTGGTACCCGAAAAACCAATTACCCCGTCCGTCCTTCCTTCGTCACCTGACGCACGCAGCTGCCCTGCCTGACTGTTCTCCCTGGGGAGGTCCTTCAGGCGGATCGCCATCACGACGGCCCATACGACACCGGCGCCGCCGAAGATATAGAAGGCGTACTGCCATCCTAGATGGTCTCCGATGTAACCGGCAAGCCAGCCGGCGAGGATGACTCCGACGTAGTAGGATGTCTGGTGGATGGACATTGCTCTCGCGCGTGTATCAGTATGGTACTGTCCCAGCAGGGAGTAGTTCGCGGGGCCGAAGAAGGCTTCTCCGCCTCCTGTCGCGATGGACCGTGTAAGGATGAGGAGGAATACGCCGTTCGCGAGGCCGGTGAACATTGTTGCGATGCTCCAGAACAGGATACTCAGCGTCGTGACCCATTTGCGGCTGAACCTGTCGCCCATCCATCCTCCGATTGGGACCATCACTGCGTAGAACAGGTTGAAGAACACGGCAATCAGGCTGACGGAAGTGTCCGTCAGACTCAGGCTGTCACGGATCAGGGGGAGCACTGAGTTGAAGACCTGCCTGTCTCCCTGATTCAGCAGATATGCCACCCATAGAAGCAGCAGGACTTCCCATTTATAGTATTTTCCGGTGCTTTGTTTCATTGTCTCTTGCTGTGGTGCAATGTTATTTACTGTGGTGTACTGTGGTGCAAATTTAAATAAAAAATTCGTTAAATTAACAGGGAATTGCTATTTTTGCATAAAATCCACAAGTTTTATTATGAAAAGACTGATGACCATCGTTTCGCTGACCGTGTTTTTCTGCGCATTTTTCCTTTCCTGTAAGGAGGAATCCCAGGAAGTATCCCTTTCAGACCCCGGGAACCTTCAGACGGAAATAGTGGGGGAGAACTCCGTCCGTCTGAGCTGGACTGACAAAAACACTTCCGAGACCGGATTCTGGGTTTTCGCGCGCGGTGAAGGCGACACTTTCCACGTGAGGCCGGTCAATATGGACAATCCTCTACCCGCTGACAGCGGAGAATATCTTTTCGAAGGACTTACTCCCGGTAAGGGATATGATTTCGGTGTCCAGGCTCTCGCCGCGGATCCTAAGAACAACTCTTCCATCGTATATACGGATAGGGTCCAGCTTCCCGCCGTCCTCGGAATTCCTTCTGATATCAGTCTTACCCTTGACAACGACGCCGCCGTTACGATGACTTGGACCGCGGCAAAGAGCGCGGAATCCTACAGCGTATACGTGAAATCCTATACTGACGCTGATTTCGGGGATGCGGCGGCAAATGTGACCACACATTCCTACAAGTTCGAAAAACTGCCTTTCGGAGTCTATGAATTCGGAGTCAGGGCGGAGAGCGGAAACTCCTCCACGGACATTGTCAAGGGAAAGCCGGTACGTGTCCAGACCGCTTCAAAGACCCCCGAGATCAATTCCGTCAATACGAGCTACGCCTTTGTCAACATCGAATACACGAGTAAGCTCAGGCTTACTTCCGTAGCCCATGGACTCGTAATCTCGGAGACGAATCCCTATCCCAACACGACCGATGACCGCGTGTTCTGGGGCCCGGCCCTCCCCTCTGACAAGAAAGTCAAGCAGCTGATACCCAATGCGGTCCTTGAATACGGAAAGAAATACTATCTCGCCGTGTACACGAGCGAAGGCACAGCCAATACATACTACAGCGAGACCATAGAAGTCGCTCTCGACGAAGAACCGGAGCTTCCCGTCCTTTCCTGGAAAAAGATCGCGAATCCTTCCGGGGTTCCTTCTACCGTGGAGGTCTATTCAACGGAAACGCCCCTTAACGGGCGTCCTTTCAAGGCCTGGTATGCAATCGCGGACTGCGGTCCCGGTTCGGACGTGGAATTCCGTGTAATGGAACCTGCGGACAACACGCTTAAGACCATCGACAAGCAGGTCGAGGAATACGGAGAGGACTGCTATGTGCTTGTTAACGGAGGTTATTTCTACAAGCCCAGCGACTGGACGTCCCCGTTCGTAATTGACGGTGTCCGTCCCCTTGGCAGGGATGCTTACGGCGGATCCAATACAAGCGACGGCGGATGGGCTGTAGTCACTCCCGGCGTACTGGGTGTCGATCCTTCCGGAAAGCCGGACGCATTCTTCTGGATGGCTCGCCCGAATGATGCGACCTATTATTACAGGATGCCGTTACCAACCGTCCCTGATCAGGCAAAATACTGGTATGAAGCATCTACGGAGCTTCCTCATTTCCCTTGCGACAGCACGGGGTGGAATGCCTACAATGCTATCAGCGCAGGCCCTATGGTCCTTTACAACAACCGCGTCGTCGTGGACCATACCCATAACGGCAGTTACTACACTACAAACTACGAGCTCCGTGCTGACGACCAGTTCCCCGGATATCTTCCGGACCGTACCGTTGTGGGCCATACCGCTGACGGCAAGGTGGTCCTGTTCATCTGCGACGGCCGTGTGGACGAGAGCGACGGAGCTTCCTGCCCTGAGCTCGGACTTATCATGAAGAGTCTCGGGTGCGTAGCCGCCCTGAACCTTGACGGCGGCGGCTCCACGGGAATGATGCTCCGCGATCAGCACCTCAATACCTGGGAACAGGGCAAGGGCACTTCGAGGCGTAGTGAATACCGTGCAGTATGGACGACGGCGGGATTCTTCAAAAAGCGCGCGAAATGAGCGGAGAACTGAAGATTAAGGACGGCTCTTTGGAGTTGTCCTTTTATGATCCGGAGAATCACTACCTCGGGACCCGGTTTGACCGTTCAGGGCTTTTCCGCTCCCTTCGCCTCAGAAGCGGGCCAGGGTGGAGCGACAATCTTACCGCTCCGTGGTTCGGGGAGTTCAGGGCGGAGGCCCATGACTGTGTCTGCGGCCCGGTAGATGAATTCTCCGCCATCGGCTATGACGAGGCTGGCCCCGGCGGGACATTCCTCAAGATCGGGGTGGGCCTTCTGAGGCGTCCGGAGGATCCGTGGCCATATGACCGCTTCCGCCTCTACGAGATTGCGGATCCGGGCGTCCGGGACACGGTCCGCCGCCCCCGAAAGATTGAGTTCTACCATATCTTATCCGGGTATTACTCATATGTAAAAGTCATTGAGATAAGCGGAAAAGGGGAGTTTGAACTATCGCACTATATCCAGAATACGGGAAAGGAACGTCTCCGGGGAGAAGTTTACAATCACAATTTCTTTACTCTCGGGAACGATTCGGTGGGGCCGGCGAGGATGGTGATGTGCAATTTCCCTTTCGAAGGGGAGTGGAGGACAAAGTATCCTTATGCTTTTCAAAAAGGCCAGGGCCTTCACTTCTCCCGTCCACTTGTGGAAGGGGAAAGTGTCTATATGGGGAATATAAGGGAATCCGGCCGCAAAAGCGGCAGCCCGTATGAATTCTATGTCGATGATGAGAAAGGGGGGTACTATGTCGCCATCCTAGGCGACGGCGATGCCTCAAATGCCGTGATGTGGGCTAATCACCGTATCGCCTGCATTGAGCCGTACGTCCCTTTCGACATCGCCCCCGGGGAGACTTTCTCCCAGGTAATCTGCTATTCCCTCGGGCGGATCTGAGGTCCCGGGGTTTGCGACGACGGCTTTTGGGGCGTGAGGTGTTTTTGGGGCGTGAGGTGTAACTTTCTGATAATGAATATTATACGCGAAAGAGGGGTACCGTTTTAGGATACCCCTCTTTTGGCTAACTTATTGTGTAATAGTTATTTGCACTTTACGGCACTGATGCTATTCAATGCTGAAGACGTATTTTGCAACAGTCCTGAAGTTTGCGTGGACGGCATAGAGTTCCACGTGATCACCACCGTCGCGAAGAAGGATGTCAGCGCCGCGGATATAAAGACCCGCCGGGGTGAGATTTTCAATCCACTCTTCCTGCTCGATCACAGAGACGGCTTTGACGTCGCTGAGGTTAGTAATGTCAAAGACATAGATCTTTGCATTGTAGGGGCCCCAGTTGAAGTGTGCGCCCTGGGTGAAGGCCATAAGACGCTTGCCGTCAAAATCAAGGATGTCAATGTTGTTCTGGCATTCGTTACCGCCGTTACCGGCATCGGTAATGAATCTCCATTCGGGACCGGACCAGTGTGCGACGGTAGGATCAACGCGGAGGAATGTACTCTGGTTGTAAACTTTATCATCGCCAGTAGCGGTCTGTCCAAGGACGTATCCGCGGTAGATTATACCCTCGGTCAGGACCTCGGGAGATACTGAGATAACGGCAATCTGGTCAGGAGTGTTTCCGTCACCGGTTGCATTCAGGGAACTCCTTATGGGCTCAAGTTTGTCGTTAGGAACATATTCGCCCTCGTTAAATGCCCATCCATAGTAGAAACGGGATGATCCTACGGATGCCATAATGGTACCTTTGCCGCCAAGGACGTCGCCGCGTGCGCGGAAATTACCGATGGTACCCCAAGCCTGTTCAGTATAATCCATAGTGTGGATGGCGACAGGTTCATCGTAGATTGACGGAGTAACAAGAATCTGCATTGCCGTAGGGCCAATAACCTTTCCGTCATCGTCGTATTCGGCAGGAACGTCGGGCATAATGACAAGGTTTCCGGCATCGTCGCTGTCAAAGCTTGCAGCTGCGACGTCGAAGATGTCCCAGAGGTCTCCGGAAGCGGGATCGAGTCCATATACCTTGGCACCGTCGCTGAGCATTATTTCACCCTCGCTGTAAGCAAGGCGGGTGCAGACGGTTGATTCGATGGCTTCGTCGAGTTCGCTATAGTTCTTTCTCCATACAAGAGTAGGGGTAGTAGGGGCTGCAAGGCCGCCCTGGACAAAGAGGATGCAGGCACCAAAACCGCCGTAGTCGTCGTAGTTGTCTCCAACGTGGCAGCCGGCATAGATGTATTCTACGCGGGAGTCGTAAGTCGTGTTCTCCGTAACTGTAACTTTGATTCCGTTATTCCTCTTCTCGATTGAGAGCCAGCCGTTATCCATTGTTTCGACTACATCGCCGATGGAGTCGTCCCATATAGCAAGATAGATATCCCACTCCAGGTTGGTGGAAACGGGGATGATGTACTCGCCGGACTCTTTCTCAACAACATAGGGCTCACCCTCGTCAAATCCGCTGAACTGAATATCAGAAGGATCTACGTCGAAATAGGGGATGAAAGCGCCATCCTGGACAATGGATACGACAGCGGATTCCTTGCCGGCCTCGATAGTGACCTTTGCGGTACGGGCATCGCCTTCGGGGTTGTCATCGACGGTCACCTTGACGGATGCGTCGCCGGCCTTGCCGGAAGTGGGGGAAATGGTTACCCAGTCAACATCGGCGTTTGCCTTCCAGTCGACGGTGGATTTGAACAAGATGGTTTGAATCTCAACGTCTTCTGAAGGAACGCTGAGGGTAGCTTCGCCACTGAGGGTGATACCATCGGCAGTTCCCTCATTTTCATTCTCATTCTCATTCGGGTCGCAGGACCAGGCTCCGAAGAGGGCGATGGCAGCGGCTGCAATGAATGCAAATTTTTTCATAATGAATAAAGGATTAGTGTTTGGTTAATGAAGTGATATTGTTGGAATTTTATCGTTTCAAGCAGTCTACACAGAAGCCGCCAAGCATCTGGGCATAGTGGTCATAATAATACATATACAATTTGTAGCCGTCCGGGGAAGGGGAGAGGATCACGTCGCCGCTCGCGGTGGATTCCTTTGTCGCACCCTTCTCGTTCTGGAGACTGTACATATTGTTGTTGTCGATGCTGAAGACAAGGGCTGAACTGTCCCAGACATTCGTACCCGCAATCGCGCCGGAAGAAATGTCATAGACATAGATCTGGGGCCCGGGCCACCACGAAGGGAAGTGGCTGGAAGCGAACAGAACCATATAGCGGGCGTTGTTGAAGCGTTTTGAGTCCAGGTTATTCGCGTCCACGTTGCCATTCAGGTACATCAGCTCATTGTCAGGGCCCATTCCGTTAAGCCTTGATCCCACCGTGAGGTCTTTCTTGAACCAGTAGAGGGCATTCTCATCGTATGCGGCCCCGTACCATCCTCCGCTTAAGTCCGGAGAACCGGAAACTATGCAGGTGCCGTTGTTCGCTCCTGCGCCCCAGGCAAGTCCGGTTCCCGCAAGGTCCAGAACCTCATCGGAAACGACAGCGCCGCCGCTTATGTGGACTGCCCTGAAACGGCTGCTGGTCGTTACTTCCGCGATTCCGTCATAAACAATCGTTATGACCGCCTCGTCGTCGATGTCTCCGATTACCTTCATCGTGGTTCCGGCGGGAACATCCTGGTCATTGGTAAAGCTGTGAAGCAGGACCGGGGCGTCAGCGACCGATGCCGTTCTCCAGATATTAAGGGTTTGCCCTATGTCAGCATAGTTGCATATAAGGAGGTTTCCGGCCTCGTCGGAGGCGATGGCGCCCGAAGGGTTTGCGGCCCCGAGGTTTATAGTCCCGAGGTATGCTCCGCTGACCTGGTGATAATATCTCGGGGCGTTGCCGTCGGCAAGGTTCACGACGAGTTTTCCCTCCACGACGCCCATCGACACGTTCAGCGGATCCCCGAAATCGGGAAGGCCCATAGCGGTGGCCGGGTCAAGGTTGAAGAGCCTCTCCATCGATGCTTCGCTGTAGCCGTAGTCAATGGTGGGAGGTGTCCCGCGGACTACGAGATAGTCGACCTTGGTATCGCCGTCCTCGGAGGTGATGGTATAGGTTACCCCCTCGTTGTAGTCCCTCGCGGCGGAAGGATCGGGAGAGATGCTCGTATGGGCAGAGAAGACGACACTTGCCGTAGCGGAAGACAGATCCGCATCCGTCGGGAGCCATACTTTATGGTTAATCTCGTCAACGACGCCTGTAACGGCGGGGGAGCCTGCTTCGATTGATAGAATCCGGCATACGGAGCTCTTGACGAGTTTACCGGTTATGGTGATTTCCCTCGAAGCTCCGGCAGCGTCGGTGAAGGTGAATTTATTCTCTTCCGTAAGGTCCAGGATGGTTAGAGGGGGATCAATCTTGCAGTTGTTCGCAATTGAAGCGCGTACCCTCACTTTAATCTGGTAGTTTCCAACCTTGTTCTCTGAGTCTGAGGGATAGTAGTAGGAAAGGGGAATTACAAAGTACGTCTCGTCCGGGTCTGTTATCTCCAGGCGGCCCCACTCCATATCCACGTACGGACCAGTCGCGAAAATGGCCGTAAGGGATGTGATTCCGCTTCTGGAAGCGGTGGGGGCCACATACTCTGGCTCGTGGCAGCTCGTAACCAAAACTGCTGCAAGAACTATGAAGGCGAATATCTTTTTCATACTTAATTCCATTCAGGGTACTGGTTTACAAGGGAATTGCTGTTGGTTTCGCTCTCCGGGACGGGGAAGCGCCGGAGCATCTTGGAGGGGAAGTTCCGGTCCTGGTCGTCGACAGCGACATAGGTGTATTTGAAAACCCCCGGAGTCTCTGTGGTTTCTATCTTGAGCCCGTGGACCTGATAAGCGTTCAGTCCTTCTGGCCAGGCCTTGTCAGCGACCTCCCAGCGGCGGAGATCCCAATACCACAGGCCTTCATAGGCGAGCTCGACACGTCTTTCCTGGCGGATGGCCTTCCATAGAGCGTCGCCGCTCAGGTCCGAGTAGGGAAGACCCGCACGTGAACGGATTTCCCGTACGGCGTCGTTCGCATCGGCCGTTTTGTCAAGCCTGTAGCAGGCTTCAGCCTTGTTCAGGAGGGCCTCGCCGTAGCGGAGGATCGGGAAGTGCTGGATACTTTGCTCGCGAAGGGCGATATCGTGGGTCTCATCGACCATCTTCCGGAGGTAGTAGCCGGTCGTAGTCCTACCGTCCGGCTTGGGTTCGCGGTTCCATACGCAGAACCCGTCGGTACCGCCAACGTAAGGCTCGATGGTCCGTCCTTTCCACGAGGCTCCGTTGTAGAGTATCGTTGCCTGGAAACGGGGTTCCAAAAGTGCGTAAGGCGGGTCCGTGGTCGTTGCAGCTCCGTGCCAGGGAGACCAGTCCGGAAAACCTCCGGTCGCATATTCGTAGGATTCCACCATCTCCTGGGTAGGGGTGCCGTAGCCGCCCCCGATCTGGCCTATGATGGAATAATCGCCGCCGGGGGTATAATAGAAGTCAAAATCGTGAGTCACGTTGTCAGAAAGGGACCAGGAGTACTGGAGGACAGTCTCCGGATTCCCCGCTGCGACGCTTGTCTTGAATGCCGATGCATAATCCGCGGCAAGGGCATACCCAAGGGCTTTCAGCGAATCTGCCGCATCGATTACGTCCTGCCAGCGGCCGGCATAAAGCATTGCCCGGCTTTTTACTGCGAAAGCTGCGCCCCGGTCGATCCGGCCCTTTGCCTTTGCCTTTACGGGAAGAAGTTCCGTCGCGGCCTTAAGGTCCGCCGCTACGAAGTTCCATCCCTCCTCTTCAGTCGAGAGGGCCTTGTCAACGCTGATCTTTGATAGGTCTTCGTCGTAGAGGATGACATCCTTGTATCTTTTTATGAGCTCGAAGTAAAGCCAGCCCCTCATCAGGCGGAGTTCGCCTTCAAGCCGTGCGGAGTCCGCTTCCGGGATGTCTTTCCCGAGGGTGTGGAGGTTCTGGATTGCTTCGTTGGTCCTTCGTATGGCGGAATACAGGCTTCCCCAGCACCCCAGATATACATCCACGAAACTGTTCGTAAGGTTGGAACCTCCGTAAGCTACCTGGCTTGGAATCAGGGCGTAGGCGAAGTTGACATATGAGCCGTATTTGAACTCGTCCGTGAAAGCCTCTGTAAGGCCTACTGCGCTGGGCCAGACGGCGAATATGCTGTAGGTATAGTCAACTATGCTGTTGACGGCGTATTCTGCGGATTCCACATTCGCCCACATCACCTTGTCCGAGATGCTGTCCCGGGGGGTAAGGTCGAGGAGGGAATTGCAGGATACGAGTGCGAGCGATACTGCGCCGAGAATTGTAAGTTTCATTTTCATAGCTGTTCCTCCTCCGTTAAAGTGTAAGTGTAATGCCGCCCATCAGGAATCTCTGCTGGGGATAGTAACCGTTGTTGACGCCCGGGGATTCCGGGTCGATGCCGTCCGGCAGGCCGTCCAGGGTAAAGAGGTTGTTCCCTTCGATGAATATGCGAAGGCTCTCGACGCCAAGCCTTTTGGTAAGCTTCTGAGGGATGGTGTATCCGAACTGGGCGGTTTTCAGGCGGATGTATTTTCCGTCCTTCCACCAGAACGAGCTGGAAAGACCGTTGTCGCCTCCGTGACCCGCCGTAGAGAGGGTAAGCCTTGGGAACGTACCGTCAGGATTCTCCGGGGACCAGGCGTTTTCGACAAGGTAGAGCGGGGAATTCGCCCCCTCCTTGAAGGTCTTGGTCCATATGGTATCGTCGTCGTTTTCGTTGAAGTACGTACCCGTCATCGAGACCTGGAAAAGCGCGCCCCCGGTAAACTGGGCATTGAAATCGAATCCGTTCCAACCAATGTTTACATTAAGTCCGAAGGTAAGCTCCGGGCGGTTCGATTTCCCGAATATGCCCCTGTCCTGCCAGTCTATCAGGCCGTCTCCGTTCAGGTCCACATACTTTATGTCACCGACATTGGGGCGGGTTCCGTACCACGCGGAATTGTCAATTTCCTCCTCGCTCCGGTAGAGACCGTCCGCGAGCCATCCCCAGAGGGAACCGTAGGTCGTCCCCGTAATCTTCTGCCATTCGGGGACGTTGGGGTCATCCTTGTACCTGATCCAGCGGGTTTTAGAGTATGTTGCCGTAGCTCCTATCTCATAGTAGAACGGCTGGCCGGCAAGTTCGAAGCGGTTCTTGTGGGAGATGAGAATGTCTATACCTTTTGAGTCAATGGCGTTCCCGTTGACGTAGGTTTCGTAGTAGCCGCCCATCGAAGCCGGATGGCCGCCGGAGTTTCCGGTCAGGATATCGTAGGTATAGTTGTAGAAGGCGTCCACTTCCATTCCCAGCTTCTCGTTCCACAGGGAAAGGTCGTATCCTGCGTTCCAGGACAGGGTCTTTTCCCAGGTGAGGTTTTTGTTGGGAACGCCGGAAGTGTAGTAGGAAGGAACGGCAGTTCCGTCCTGGAGGACGACTTTTCCTCCGGGGGAATAGGTGGAAAGGAACATAAACGGGCTTACGCCGTCATTTCCGAGAAGACCCACGGAGCCCCTTATCTTGAGGTTGTCGATTGCGGTGAGACTCTTCATAAAATCCTCCTTGGAGATGTTCCATCCAACGGATGCGGAGGGGAAGAAACCCCATCGTGTGGAAGTCATCCCGGCGAACTTGTAGGAGCCGTCGTAGCGGCCGGTAAGTTCGAGGAGGTATTTTTCCGCGTAGTCATAGCGGAGCCTTGCGACAAAGCCTGCGGAGCGGGCCTGGGACGAGCCTCCGGATATGGGCCCGACCGATGAAGACGGGGTTCCGTTCGACAGTTCGGGGAGAAGGGCGAAGGGAAGGTTCTGGGCATATGCGGCAAGGGAGTTGGACTCGTAGTCTCTGAGTTCCCCGAGAATCATTGCTTCGACGTTGTGATTTCCGAAGGTCCCGGTGTAGTTTACGGAGGCCTGGCCTGTCATAGTCTTGGAATAGACGGAGCCTTCTCCGACCTGGACTCCGGTCGAGGTCCCGTTTACATCCACAAGGGGAGCGGACCAGGTCCAGGTCCCGTCTTCGCTTCTGATGCGGGCTTTGACGTAGTAGGGGGTGTCCACGTTCTTATTATAGGAATTGCTCCAGTCGTAGGATCCGCTTGCCTTTAGCGAGAGGCCCTTGATCCAGGGAATATTCCAGGTAAGAGAGGCGTTGAACACGCCGTTGAACGATTTCGTGGTATGGGTTCCGGACTCATACAGGGCTGCGAGGGGGCTGTCCGGATAGACCTGGTTTGCGGGTATGGCGCCGCTATAGTAGCCGTCTTCCGTTTTCTCCGGGAGGAAAGGCCACATTCCTATTGTCTGATGGGCTACGGAGAACCAGCCCACTTCGTAGCCGAAGTACTGGTCCGAACCTCCGGAGAGGAAACGCGGTGTAACCCTGTTTCCAACGGTCCCGCTCAAGCCTGCGTTGAAAAGGATGTTGTCCGAAATCCTGGACTCGATGTTAGCCCTGATGTTGTAGCGCTGGTAGTCGTAGCCGTCGATATTGCCGTCCTGTCCAAGGTAGCCGGCCGATACGAAGTACCTTCCGCCGTCGTTTCCGCCCTGGACCGTAACGTTGTGCTTGTCCGTGATACCGGTCCCGAAGACTTTCCCGATGTAGTTCACGTTGTCCCATCCGTCCGAAGGGTCGCCGTTCAGCATTGCCCTGATGTTGTCTTCAGTGAAGTAGGGGACGTATTCTGAAGCGTCGGAGATTGCGCCGCTGGCGAGCTGGTCCATCATCTGGGCCCTGTTGTAGTAGGTCGCAAACTGGGGACCGTCCATAAACTTTGGGAAGTTCGCGTTCATCGATACGCCGTAGGAACCGTTATAGGTAATCTTTGCCTTGCCGGCTTCGCCCTTCCGGGTAGTGATGATGATGACGCCGCCGGCGGCGGAAAGGCCATAGACGGAGGCCGATGCGCCGTCCTTCAGGACCGAAATGCTTTCGATGTCAGCGGGGTCGATGTCGTTGATGTCGCTTACCGGGAATCCGTCAACCACATAAGCCACGCCGTATACGGAACCTCGGATTCGCAGGCTGGCCTGGTCCAGACCGGGTTCTCCTGACTCCTGAACCGAGGATATTCCGGGGAGTTTTCCGCCGAGGACCTGGGAAACGTTGGTCGAGGGCGCTTTCAGGAGCTCATCTCCTTTTATGGCGGAAACGGCGCTCGTGAGGGTTCCCTTCCTTGCCGTGCCGTATCCTACGACGACTACGTCATCGAGGTACATCGCGTCCTCGGTCATAACGACGTCGAGGCGCGCCCTGCCGTCGTAGATGTGTGTCAGGGTTGTGAGCCCCAGGCAGTTGAATTCAATCGTATCTCCGTCAACGGCCCTCAGGGAGTACTCTCCTGAAGTATCTGTCAATGTGCCGTTGGAAGTACCCTGGACAAATACAGATACTCCGGGAATGGGATTTCCGGAGGGATCCGTGACTTTTCCTTTAACAATGGACTGGGCAAAAACACCAACGGAAACGGTCAAAAGCAGGAATGCCGTGGTGATAATCCTTTTCGCTCCGTTGGAAGCAGCCCTTCTCAAGCAGGTCATAAGTGTATTACTTAAATATGGTCGTTCAAATGTAAGAAAAAATTCCGATATTTGTACGGTCAAACCACAGAATACCACAATCACAACTATGGACAACCGCAGATCATTCCTTAAAAAGACAGCTCTTGCCGGAGCAGCTCTGGCAGCAGCACCCGCAATCGCATCAGCCTGTTCCACCGACAAGGACAAGTACGGCATCGGCCTTGACAATTCCCTCAGGAGCAAGCTCATCGTGGATAAGGCAAACGCCCTTCCCATAACCGGAACCTTCCTCGATGAGATATCCCACGACATCCCGCACCAGAACTGGGGCGAAGCAGAATGGGACCGCGACTTCCGCTATATGAAAGCGATCGGGATAGACACGGTGATCGACATCCGCTGCGGCTACCGCAAGTTCATCACCTATCCTTCCCCCTACCTTCTCAAGAAGGGCTGCTATATGCCCTCGACAGACCTTATCGATATGTTCTGCCGCCTTGCGGAGAAGTACGGAATGAAATTTATGCTGGGTCTGTACGACAGCGGAAAGTACTGGGACACGGGCGATATGTCCTATGAGGTTGAAGCGAACCGGTTCGTCATCGACGAAATCTGGGAGCGCTACGGCTCAAAGTATAAGAGCTTCGGCGGATGGTACATCTCCGGAGAAATTTCCCGCGCCACCAAGGGCGCTATCGAGAGTTTCCGTACAATGGGCCGCCAGTGCAAGGAGGTCTCCGGCGGAATGCCCACCTTCATCTCCCCCTGGATTGACGGCAAAAAGGCTGTGATGGGTACCACCAATATGACAAACGAGCAGGCCGTATCAGTGGCTCAGCACGAGAAGGAATGGAACGAGATATTCGACGGTATCCACGATTATGTGGACGCCTGCGCTTTCCAGGACGGCCACATCGACTACGACGAGCTGGACGCCTTCTTCAGCGTCAACAAGAAGCTCGCTGACCGCTACGGAATGCAGTGCTGGACTAACGCTGAGACCTTCGACCGTGATATGCCCATCAGGTTCTTCCCCATCAAATTCGACAAACTGCGGATGAAACTCGAGGCGGCAAAGCGCTGCGGCTACGACAAGGCTATCACCTTCGAGTTCTCGCACTTCCTTTCGCCCCAGTCCGCTTACCTCCAGGCCGGTCATCTGTACGACCGCTACAAGGAGTATTTCGGAATAGAGTAGTGAAGATACTCCGCCTTACAGCTTCGCTCCTTCTCCTCCTGTTTGCGGCAATCGCCTGCAAGGGAGGGGGAGAGCGTGATTACACCTTTCCCTCCACCCCCGAAGGCGGCAAGGAGGAGGCCCATAAAGCCAAGCGCTGCTTCATCTGGGTCGATACATATGCGAATATGTACGAGCTTGCAAACTCGGAGGAAAACATCAAAAGAGACCTTGCAAAAGCCGCTGACTGCGGCTTTACGGACATCGTTGTGGAGGTCCGTTCCTCCTCCGGAGGCCTCCTGTACAAAAGCTCGAACGGCGACCCCGTGACGTGGCTCAGCGCCTACCGCGGAAGCAATTACATCAAAATCGAACGCACCGCTGATTTCGACTACCTGCAGGCCTTCATCGATGCCGGCCACGAGCTCGGGCTCAAGGTCCATGCTGCCTTCCAGACCTTCTCCGGAGGTTTTACAAGCAGCTACGGCTCCACGGGCCCAGTTTACGAACATCACGAACTCCAGAGGATGGTAACGGTTCTCAACACCGAAAAAGGGCTCAAGAGTATGATGGACGCGACAACGGCGGAGACTTCGGAAACGTTCATAAAGTTCCTGAATCCCGTTCTTCCGCAGACGCAGGAATACCTCCTCAAACAGCTTCGGGACCTTGCCGCTTACAAGGACCTCGACGGAATCATCCTGGACCGGTGCCGTTTCTACGGCTATCAGGGAGACTTCTCGAACGAGACCCGGATCGCCTTTGAAAAATACATCGGAAAAACTCTCGAAAACTGGCCGGAGGATGTCTGTCCCGTTGGCTGGGGATTCGACACCGGGAGCAAATCCGTCGTTGAAAGGATTCCGGACCCTGTTCCGAAATACCACTACAAGTGGCTCGAATTCAGGGCAAAGGTCATCCACGACTTCGTGGAGAAAGCCCGTGCGGCCGTGAAGGGTGTCAATCCGGATGTCGCTTTCGGAGCCTATGCCGGAGGATGGTACACAAGTTATTACCCCGTCGGAGTCAATTGGGCAAGCCCCCGCTATGACACCTCTGTCTATTATCCGTGGGCTACGAAGGAATACAAAAACTTCGGCTATGCGGATATGATGGACATCCTCATCATCGGTGCCTACGCGACTGCGAATGCCGTCTACGGCGATTCGGAATGGACAATGGAGGGATTCTGCAAACTCGCGAAGGAGAAGATAAAGGGCGATGCCGGACTCCTCGTCGGCGGGCCTGACGTTGGGAACTGGGATCCTTTTTCACAGGTCTCCGAAGCTCAGGAGCACCGCGCAATCGTGGAAAGCGTCTCCGCCTGCGGAAACGTTATGGACGCATACTTCCTCTTCGATATTTGTCATCTGCGAAACGGAAATCTCTGGCAATACGCCAAAGAGGGGATCGGGAATCTCAATGCCCGGAAATAGCCCGGGACTCTCCCCGGGATTTTACCACTTATCCCAATGGATGTTTTCCGGATTCCACTTGTCCTTGGGCTCCGGATTCTCAGCGGGAACACCTACCGGAATGACGCAGAGGGGGAGTACATCCCCTGGAATGCCAAGCGTCTCGATTAGCCCGTTGACTCTGTCCATTGCGGGATATCCTGCTGTCCATACCGCGCCCAGCCCTAATGCGTGAGCGGCGAGAAGGATATTCTCTGCGGCCGCAGAGCAGTCTTCAAACCAGAAGGGATTTGGTGTTGTCTCCGCCGGAGCGTCTGGCTGTCCGAACGGACGCCTCTCCCAGGTCGTCTTTCCGCAGACGACGATTATCGCTCCGGCGCCAAGATACACGTCCCTTCCCCGTCCTTCGCCGTACAGGCTTTCTATGACTTCCCTGTCACGGAGCACGATAAACCTCCAGGGCTGGTAGTTCACAGCCGTGGGCGCTGCCATTCCGGCACGCAGGATAGTCTCAATCTGAGCGTCGGAGACGGGTTCCCCGGTGAAAGCGCGGACTGAGGTTCTGGTCATTATCACATCGAGGGCCGACGGCCCGGCCGGGGCATTCCTGCATCCTTGGAGAAGCGTTGCAGCAAGAGCTGCCAAAAAGAGAAAACGTTTCATGATATTATAAGGTAATTGTTTGATTTTCCGTCAGTTGTGTCTATTCTTAGCCCATAAATCCTCGCTTCGTCCCCGCTCCCGCAGCCAATTCTCCTTCGGAGCTGATCCGAACTCATAGGGATATTCCTCGCTGAGACTTCCGCCCTGGGGAAGCGTTTGCCTGTTTCTTTCAGCGACCTTCCCGTAAGGGGGATGACTTCCTTGACCCTTAGCCACCTTCCAAGGCCCATAAGCCCCTCCACGGGTTTTTCTGCCGCATAAATATGCGTCGACCGGCCCATTTTCCGGAGGCCGAATCTTTGACTTGTCAGATTGAATGCCCCCGCCTTCATAAGCGCCTTTCCGGGCTCAAAGAGCCATTGTCCTTCCAGCGCGCCTGCCCTGTCCGCGAAAATCGGCGCCGCTTCAGCCTCTTCCCGGGGTGTAAAGCTGAACTGTCCCGAAGGAAGTTCCGATACGACGATACGGAATTCTCCGGAGTGCCCGGATTCAAGGATGAAGAGAAGTTCCTTGCACTCCCCGCCGGATGCGACGACGTGAACTTCCCGTAGGCTCCCACCAAGCTCCTTTGCCGCCCTTGCAATATCCAGCATAGGCGAATACTTGATCATCACCTTTCCTGCTTTTTTCAGAAGAAGCCGCAGGAGCCCCGTCACGTCCGGCTTGCAGTCGCTTATCAGGAATACTTTTCCGCCGGATCCCGACCGCCTCGCCGGATCAAGGTAAATGACATCCGGGGAGAACCCTCCGAGGATTTCCTCCAGCGATTCCGCCGTGAGTTCCCCGTTCCTGACGGTGATATTGTCCGCCCCCAGTACGCCGAAGTTGTGCCTTGCAGCTTCCGAAAGCTCTGTGTCCATCTCATTGTACAGCACCTTCCCGAACACCTTCGAGAACGCCCACGCATCAACCCCCAGCCCCCCTGTAAGGTCTGCAAGGCCGGCCGCCGCCGGAGGACCTGAGGGCCCGGTCCGGTACGCCCCTTTGGGGCTATCCTTCCCAAGCAAGCTTGGGCCCCTCCCTCTGACACGGCCGAGGGCGGCTATGCCGGCCGGCCCCTCAGGTCCTCCTGCGACGGCCGCCTTGTAAAAGGCTGTCGCGGAGGATGAGCACTGCTCCGCGGAAAGCTTCCGGGGGAGCACGAGCTCAGGGATGGAGTACCACTCGGGAACCTTGGATTTGAGCGCTTTACGGGATTCGATGGTTGATACGGCGGTCTCAAGGGAGAAGGATTCGTTCCATTTCCCACGGTACTTCAGAAGGAGCGATGCGGCATCGGCCCCTTCGTTTTCCAATATGAAATCCCGCATTGTCAAGACAAAGGCAAAAATACGTAAAAAAATTATATATTTGTAGGCTAAGAAATTACATTAAAACAGATAAACCTATGACAGACTACAGACAGGCAGCTAAAAGCTGGGTGGAGGGAAATTTTGACGACGAAACCAAGGCAGAGGTCAAACGCCTTATGGAGGAGGATCCTACGGCCCTTGAAGATGCTTTCTACAGGAATCTTGAATTCGGCACAGGAGGCCTTCGCGGCGTTATGGGCGTAGGAACAAACAGGATGAACAAGTACACGGTTGCGATGGCGACGCAGGGCCTTGCAAACTACATCCTTAGCCATGTCGACGGCCCCAAATCCGTGTGTATTTCCCACGACAGCCGCAACAATTCCCGCCTTTTCGCGGAAATCTCCGCTGATGTCCTGTCAAATAACGGAATCCACGTATATCTGTTCGAAAGCCTCCGTCCTACCCCGGAACTGAGCTACTCAATCCGCCTGAAGGGTGCGACGGCAGGTATTATGGTCACGGCTAGCCACAATCCCAAGGAATACAACGGCTACAAGGTATTCTGGAGTGACGGCGGTCAGATCACCTCTCCCGTGGACAAGGAAATCGTCGATGAGGTAGCGAAGATCGCGGACCCCTCTGACGTCCGCTTTGCCCCTCAGGAGGGAACGGTTCCCGGCGGGATTGAAATAATGGGCCGTGAAGTCGACGAGTGCTATCTTCGCGACATCACTTCCCTTATGCTTTCTCCGGAAGCTGTCGCAAAGCACAGTGACCTCAAGATTGTCTATACTCCGCTCCACGGCTGCGGCGTCCGTCTTATGCCTGAGGCACTCGGCCGTATCGGCTTCAAGAATATAATCCACGTCCCCGAGCAGGAAGTCCTGGACGGGAATTTCCCTACCGTCGCCTCCCCGAATCCCGAGGAACCTGCCGCAATGGCAATGGCCCTTCGCAAGGCGGACGAGACCGGCGCGGACCTCGTTCTTGCCACTGACCCTGATGCAGACCGCCTTGGAATCGCCGTCCGCGACGACGAGGGCAGGATGGTCCAGCTCACCGGCAACCAGACCTGGTCCTTCCTTACATACTACGTCCTTACCCGCTGGAAAGAGCTTGGGAAGCTCGATGGACACGGCTACATCGTCAAGACAATCGTAACCTCCGAACTTCTCGCTGCTATCGCTGAGAGCTTCGGCGTCAAATGCTACAATGTCCTGACCGGCTTCAAGTACATCGCAGAGGTAGTAAAGCGCAACGAGGGCAAGGGTGTGTTCATCTGTGGCGGTGAGGAAAGCTACGGTTTCAACCTTGGCGAATTCGTCCGCGACAAGTGTGCCCAGGTCGCCGGCTGTGCCGTCGCTGAGTGCGCAGCCTGGGCGGCGGAAAACGGTATGACCCTGTGGCAGCTGCTCCAGAAGGTTTACAAGCAGTATGGGCTCTATGTTGAGAAGATGGTCTACATCGTCCGCAAGGGAAAGAGCGGCGCGGAGCAGATCCAGAAGATTATGGCGGACTACCGTGCCTGCCCTCCCAGGGAAATCGCAGGAAGCCCCCTCGTGAAGGTTATCGACTATCTCGACAGCGAAGCAACCGGACTCCCGGGCTCGAACGTCCTCCAGTTCTTTAACGAGGCCGGCGACGTCGTCTCCGTCCGCCCTTCCGGGACAGAGCCCAAGATCAAGTTCTACTTCGGCGCCACCGGCCCCGACGCCCCTTCGAAGATCGAAGCCCTCTGCTCCCAGTTCGTGAGCTAGGGTCCCCTCGTTCGTGAGCTTGGGTCCCTTCGCGTCCATTTCGTGAGCTAGGGTCCCCTCTTTCGTGAGCTAGGGTCCCCTCCGCGTCCATTTCGTGAGTTGGGGCCCCTCGTTCGTGAGCTTGGGTCCCCTCGTTCGTGAGCTTGGGCCCCTCTTGGGCCTTTTCTCCCCGGACTCTCGAGGCCCCGGCCCCCTTCCCGGGACGCGAGTGCACAAGGTCTGATTTTGTATGCTGGACCTTGTGCTAAAAATCCCCTTTTCGCCGCCATCCGTCGCCTACACACGTCGGCGGCGACCCTGCTGCGCGGAGGATTATTTTTCCGAACGGTGCCGGAAAAACCAATTTCCCCGCTCCGCACTTCCTTCGTCACCCAGCGCTCCGCCGCCAATTTTCCCCCCCCGCCCGCCGGCGGAGCCTGCACCCGCGGCTGCGGTGGTCCTGGCTCCGCTCTCGATTTTCGGGCGTGATGTGTAACTAATTGATTTATAGTATATTATGCAAAAGAGGGGGTGTCATTTAAGATACCCCTCTTTTGTGTAACTCTTTATAAATCAATAAATTACACTTTACGGCAAAATATTCCCTTAAATCTCCGACAACTCCAGCCAGCGCGTTTCCTTGTCATCGAGGAGGCTGGAGACCTCTCCGTAGCGGCTCGAAGCGGCGGAGAGGGCGTCCGGAGCGAGCGTACCGGAGGAAAGGGCCTCCTCCAGGGAGGCCTTTTCCGCGGTAAGCGCCTCGATTTCGCCCTCGAGGGCGGCGAACTCCTGCTGTTCTTTCCAGCTGAGCTTTCTCTTCGAAGGCGTGCGAGGCTTCTCGGATGCAGCGGGGGTGCTGCGGGGGGAGGAAGATGGGCCTTCCCGGCGGGGGGAGGAAGATGGGCCCATATCCTGCTGCGCAGCACCGGAAGCCTCATCGGCAAGGAAACTACGGTACTGCGTGTAATTTCCGGCGAAATCCTTCACCTTGCCGCTTCCGGTGAAGACGAACAGATGGTCCACGAGACGGTCGAGGAAGTGACGGTCGTGCGAGACGATGATGAGGGATCCCCTGTATTCCTGGAGGTACTCTTCGAGAATTTCGAGGGTGACGATGTCGAGGTCGTTAGTGGGCTCGTCGAGAATCAGAAGGTTTGGTTTCCGGAGAAGGATCGTGAGGAGGTATAGGCGGCGCTTTTCGCCTCCGCTAAGGCGCTCGACAGGAGAGTTCAGCATCTCGTGGGGAAAGAGGAAACGACCGAGAAGATGTGTATCATTCACTGTCTCAAGTACTGTCTGGCGGGGTTTAAGTTCAATCCCAGACTGATGATAGTACCCGATCTTCAGTGATTCGCCCCGGTCTATCACGCCTGAAAGTTCTCCTCCCCAGGATTCCTCCCAGGAACCGGTCAGAAGATTCAGGAAAGTGGTTTTTCCGGAGGCGTTGCCGCCTACGATCCCTATCCTTTCATAGCGCTGGAAGTTGTAAGTGAAGTGATCCAGATAGCATTTCCCTTCCCAGAAGAAGGATACGTCCCGGCAGTTGATCACTTTGTTCCCAAGATAGGTGTCGGACACGGCGACATCGGCCATATCGACTTTTTTCTGGACATATGTGTCAGCGGCGCGGTCCTTTATTTCCTTGAAAGCGTTCTTGCGGTATTTCGCTTTGCCGGTGCGGGCGCAGGGGGTGGCGTGGATCCATTCCAGTTCCCGCCGGAAGATGTTCCTGACCTTTTCTGTCTCAGCGTTGTACTGGTCTATCCGGTCCTGACGCTTTTCGAGGAAATTCAGGTAATCGCCCTTGTAAATGTAGATGTTCCCACGGTCAAGTTCCATCACCGTATTGCATATCCGGTCCAGGAAATAGCGGTCGTGGGTAACCATAAAAAGGGTGCGGCGGGACTGCTTCAAACGGCTTTCAAGCATCTCGATCGCATCGAGGTCGAGATGGTTAGTGGGCTCGTCCATAATGTAGAAATCCGCCTCTGAAGCCAGCATCGACACGATTGCGACACGCTTTACCTCTCCTCCGGAAAGCTGGGACATAAGCTTTTCCGAATCCGGAAGCGAGAACTGCGTCAGAAGCCGGTCCATCCGGAGTTCAAACTCCCACCGCCCTTCCGGGTCCATACCTTCCGGTACATCGGAAAGTATCTGTTCGCGGATGGTCCGAGAGGGCTCATAGGCATATTCCTGCTCCAGGAAGGCAATCCGTATATCCTTCAGGAAGAGCACCTTGCCTCCTCCGTCGGAGGAATCTTTTCCCGCCAGGATCCTCAGGAGCGATGTCTTGCCGGACCCGTTGGGAGCGATGAGGGCGACCTTGTCCCCTTCGTTAATGTTGAAGCCGATCCGGTCGAACAGCACCTTCGGGCCGTACGACTTGGAGATATTCTCAATCTGGAGGAAACTTGGCATATGCGGGTTCCGGCCCTTTCTAAGGCGGTTACAAATTTAGTACAAATTTCAAGATAAACGTTTAAGTTTTTTTTGTGGACTTTCTTTATGCAAATTGATTCGGATGCGGGAAAGTCCATCGTCTCCGACAACATTATTTTCATTTTTTTTGACCATATTCGGCGTCGCTACACGGCCAGGGCTTTATTACCGCCAGGGCTAAAACCAAATCTGCCGTCATCAAACTATGAAAAGAGCTTTCTCAAGTGGAATACTGAATCACTGCTACCAGCGGACCATCGATGATATTGTCATCTTTTACAATGTCAGCGACTATCTTGTCTATTTTACCCTGTTCTGCGTTACCGCAAAAAAGTATGGGGTGAGGGTCCTCGCGCTTTCCCCGATGCCGGACCATATACATTACTCTGTCATTACCGACTCTCTGGCAGGCTTGCGTGCTTTTGTGGACGAACAGACCTCGCTCTTCAGCCGGGCAAATAATGAATCCTGCCATAGGCGTGGACCTTTATTCGAGGTTCCATTCGGAAGCGCACCTAAAAATGGTGCCAAAAAAGCGAGAGCAAATATCATTTATGTCGGGAACAACGGTGTTGAAAGACAGCTTGCATCAAAGGCGGAGGAGTATCGCTGGAACTTTCTTGCCTATGCCAAATCAACCCATCCTTTTTCGGAGCCGCTAATCCTGAGGAAAGCGTCCTGGTATATGAATAGGGCAGTGAGGGAGGTCCGCGCTGAATATAAGCGTGGAAAGCCAATGACATATCCGATGCTCCAGAGACTGTTTTCAAAGCTGGAGAAAAGAGAACGGCTCCAGCTGGTGGACTTTATTATAACGACATACAACGTAATTGATTACGAAACAGCTGCAAGATTCTTTGACGGATATGACAATATGATCAGCGCAATGCACAGCAATACTGGAAGTGAGTACGATCTTAACGAAGTGTTCATTGGCAAGTCTGACCGATGTTACAATAAAATGACGAAGATACTTATCAGGGAACTGAGCCTGAAGGACATCCACGACATTTTCCTGCTCTCCGAGCAGAAGCGCACGGACCTCTTCATATACTTGCACGGCAAGGTCGATGCGAATCCGCGTCAAATAGCTAAATTCCTAAGGATTCCCTTTGTAGAAAATGGGGAAAAAGTTGGATTGTCCAGGCGCGGACGATGAGCCCCAGATTTGAGGCGTGATGTGTAACTCGTTAATTGACAAATAGATATGTAAAAGAGGGGTATTGTTTTTGGATACCCCTCTTTTGTGTAATCTATTAATAATCAATCAGTTGCACTTTACGCCCGAACAGCGTGCCCGGGTCCGCAGGCCGGCTCCTAGAGCACCTTATCCTCGAGGGGCCAGCCGGTGATGGTGGAGATGTAGGGGAGCAGAGCGAGGGCGATTTTGCGGTGGCCGTGACGGTTGGGGTGCCAGGCGGCGCCAAGGTCGCCGTCCCAGTCGTGGAGACGGGGGTCGAAGCCCACGAAATAGACCTCAGGGAAGCCGCACTCGTCTGCGGCGGACCGGATGTAGTCCTCGTGGAGACGGTCGTGCATAGGTGCAATGCACAGCACAGGATGATTCTCCCCGTAGTTTGCCTTGATTTCCGAGATGAGCTTTATATAGTTCTTGACGAAACTCCGTTTGGAGGGCTGTTTGTCAACGGAGAAGTCGTTGGTCCCAAGATATACAGTCGTGATTGCCGGCTTTACGGAGGGCTTGTAGAGGTACTCAGGATCCTTGTCGAATACCCTCAGGTACAGGTCAGGCATCCATTCGCCAGGGACCGCGTCGCCGTAGTTGCGGGCGATGCCGCGGCCGGAATGGGCTACGACGAAACAGTCAGCGTCGAAGTAGCGGGCAAGGTAGAACTCGTAGGTCAGGTTTGCGTTTTCTTCCGCTACGATAAAGGGATCGTTCCGGCTGTCGCTCTCGCTGCCGTATCCGCAGGTGTAGGAATCACCGACGGCCTCGATGACGCGGGGCTTGAGGGGATCAGCGTCGGAAAATATTCCGCGGGCGGTGAACTCCCGGAAGGTCGTTGTTCCCTGCTCGCCTTCGGAGCGTTTCTGGATTATGGCCTTATGGGCGCGGGGCTTCTTTTCCGGGGCGTTGAACAGCACCAGAAGCGTGTCCGGACGGTCAATCTTCACTACAAGGTCAGGTGTTTCACCCATCCCCTTGTCAATCCAGACATTGTAGTAGTTACAGTGGGTGTCACCAGCACGGAGGGCAAGGTATCCGCCGGTAAAGGAAACCCTTGCGTATACTCCGCTCCAGTCGAAGGAAACGGAATCCCCCTGGATGAGAGTTCGGCCGATGTAAGTAATTCTGGAATCCGAAGCGGGGATTGACTTTTCAGGAGTAACCTTTCCGGAAAGGGCGGCGCAGCAAAGGAGCGACGCCGTGGCGAGAGCGAATCTTTTCATATCAATATTTTTCCAACATTTCTTCACAAAGGGGAACCACGGGTGCGGGAGATGCATATTCAACCGGAGTTGATGCCTTGACCCATTCACGCTGGTAGGGAAGCAGCAGGGCGTCGCACGCCGCCTCATCGAACGCAGTCCCGTGTTTCACGCAGTCCATGCAGTAGTCAAGGAAGATGGTCCATCTTCCCTTGAAATACGAGCCGATGAGTCCGGACCATCCGCGGGTGGCGTAATCATCCAGCGTAGCATCCTCTCCCCATACCGTAAGGATCGTACGGGCGTTAGTATCGTAGTAATACTCCTCCGAAGGAGAAACGGCCCAAGAGCGCGCCTGCGAAATCCACCGCGAGAGACTCAGCTCCGGATTGCAGGCGGCGAGGCGCTCCATATCGTCAAGGAGTCCAATGAGCCTGTCATAGTCCTTCTGGAGCAGTATCAGCGTCTCGCCGGGATATTTCCCGGGCTCAGCAGCCGTCAACTTGTCCCAGAATGCTACACCCGTTTCCTGGAACTTGTACGCGAGAAGTTTAATTGCCGCATTGACAAGGAGATTCTCGTACAGGTAGCCTTCGCTCCCAAGTTCCAGCGTCTTCCGGAGGAAATCCTCCGCATCTGCCGTATTTACCGGGACCATACTGGCCCACGTCCTGTACGTAGGCCTCCGGAAGGGGCCTGTGCCGTTTTTCGGCGCACCGCCCTGCCCGGAAGGGACGTAGTCGTGGACGAACCGACGCAGAAGCGCCGCAGCGTCAGCCGCAAACCTTCTTGCATACGACTCCGTCCATTTCTCCCAGTCAAGGCCCATATCCCACGCCTTGTCCATCGTGAACTCATACAGGTACTGATGGAGCCCGAACCCCTCGAGGGTTGCGCCGAATCCGAGAAGATTCGAGCCGCCCCGGGCGAGGGCCTCGTCAAGGCGTTTGTCAAGGATTTCGATATCCGGAGCGGCGAGAGATGTGTGTCCGCCGAAGTTTCCAAGGTAGTTGAGAATGTAGGGCTGGCCATAGAAGCAGTTCGTGCTCTTCCATCCTTCATACATCTCCACGGCATAGTCCAGAAGAATCATTTTCCCTTCAGGAACGCCGCCAAGAAATGCCTCAGTCCTCTCCGGCGTCCAGTTCCCGGGCTGATTGATAAGGAACCAGGCCATCTGGACCCATACTCCTTCAGGATCCGCAGCCGTTATTGACTCGTAGATTCCCCGGGACTCCGAGGCGAGGAACCCGGGATCCCACGAGGGGGCTTCAACCTCGTTGAACGGGTCGATCCCATAGAGATGATCCGTTCCGAACATCTTCTGCTGCTCCTCGAGGAATTCCTTCTGGATAGTCTTGAAAAGGGGAGAGGAGGGGTCAAGATAGTAGCAGTGATATGGCTTCGAGAAGTTGCACCAGACGCTGACCTCGGATATGGGCGCGTCAGGATATATCTCACGGAGTTTTCCGGGGACGTGGCCGCTGAAGCCGGAGAGAATGGGCTTCATTCCGAGCGAGCGGCAGCGGCGGAGTATCTTTTTCTGGAGTTCCGCCTGGGAGTCAATCCAGTGCTGGGGCAGCGGACCTTCCCACGCATCGATGTTGTTCATACGGTGCCAGGGCAGATGGGCCGGGCCGGAAAAATAGGCCCTGATTTCCTCGTCCGTCATCCCGTGACGGCGCCAGACCTTTTGCCAGACGGCCTCCTGGCCGGTGTTTGCGAGCGGCATCGTGATGCCCATCATCGCCATCCAGTCGATGAAATGCTCCCACTGATCCCAGCCCCAGAAAGGCATCGTATATCCATAAGTGCAGTAATTGAGGAAGAACCTTTCCGGGACCAGCGCCTCAATCCTCACCGGTCCGTCAAGACCGATATCCTCCGGCAGCGCAGGCTTGCTGTAGTAGTCATACCAGGAAATGTCTTTCCCGCAGACGTGGCGGATAAGGTACCCGAGGCCCATCGCCATCGAATTCGCATCCGGCCCGCTGATAACGATTTTTCCGCGTTCTTTGGAGATTGTGAAAACGTCCACGGTATCAGCCGTCTGGACAAACCTGATGTCAGAGGCGCCCCCGGCGAGAACTCTTCCCGCAAGGGCCGATGCCGCCTTTTCATCCTTTGTCGCGCATCCTGAAACAAGGAGCGTGGCGGCAAGAGTGAGGGCTGCGGCAGAAATTTTTCTCAGTTTCATATGAGTACAAAAATAGTTAATTTTGCAATCAATGACAAGGACGGTCGCAATAATCGGAGCCGGCGCCGCCGGATGTTTTGCCGCCGCGGAGATACTCCGCCGCTGCGGGGATGCAGATGTCCACATCTTCGAGTCCGGCCGTAAACCTCTTTCCAAAGTCGCTGTTACGGGAGGCGGCAGATGCAACTATACAAACACGTTTGAGGGCGTCAAATCCGTCCAGGAAGTCTATCCGAGGGGTGCCCGGTTGATGAAACGTCTCCTGAAACCCTACGGAAAGGACTACGTCATCCGCTGGTTCGCTGAGAGGGGAGTCCCCCCTGCAGTTCCAGATGATGGCGGATGCATCTTCCCTCGTTCGCAGAAAGCCTCCGACATCGTCGGAGCCTTGCTAAGGGGTTGCCGCTGCGCAAAAATGCATCTTGGCTGCAAAGCAGGAAAGATAAGGAGCGTCGAGGACGGCTTTTCCATCGAGACCCCGGAAGGGCTTTTCCAGGCCAGTTATGTCCTCGTGACAACCGGCGGGAGCCCGTCCCCGGAGGGCATTTCCTTCCTCGGGCCTCTCCATATCGCTACCGTCCCTCCGGTCCCGTCCCTTTATACCTTTGAAATCCTGGACAAAGACCTCCGTGCCCTGACGGGGATAGTCGTGGAGGCGTCCCTCCGTATTCCGGGGACAACGCTACGGAGCAGCGGCCCCCTCCTGGTTACGGACTGGGGGCTCAGCGGCCCGGCCGCTTTGAAACTCTCCTCCTACGCCGCCCGGCATCTTTATGAACGCGGTTTCCGAAGCCCCCTGTCAGTTAACTGGCTGTCGATGAATGAGAACGAGGCGGAGGCTCTTGTCGTGGACATCCTGTCGGAAGCTCCCTCGAAGCTTCTCTCGACTGCGGATTTCCTGCCGTCGAGATTATGGGCCCATATCATATCAAGAGCCGGGCTGAGAGGGGATATCCGGCGTGCGGAGATGGGCTCAAAAGGGGTAAGGAGGCTTGTCGCGGCGCTGACCGGGGATACGTATGAGATCTCCGGCAAGGGACGGTTCCGGGATGAATTCGTGACGGCCGGGGGAGTGGACCTTCAGGGAATAAACCTTTCGACGATGGAGTCGAAGGCCCATAGGGGACTTTATTTCGCCGGGGAGGTGCTCGATGTCGACGCGGTTACGGGAGGTTTCAACCTCCAGGCTGCATGGGCTACAGGCGCTGCCGCGGCGGCGTCAATTGCCGCTGAACTCCTTGCACCACCCGCTTAAGGGACACTCGCCGCACTTTGGATTGCGGGCGGAACAGACGTAGCGGCCGTGTAGGATAAGCCAGTGATGGGCAAGTGGCCGGAGTTCCGGCGCGATGTATTTTTCCAGATCTTGCTCGACGGCGACAGGCGTTTTCCCGTCGGAAAGGCCTATGCGTCTTGCGACGCGGAAAACGTGAGTGTCAACGGCGATCACCGGCTTGTCATAAACTATGGACGCGACGACATTCGCGGTCTTCCGGCCAACGCCGGGAATGGTCTGGAGAAGGTCGATGTCGGAGGGGATTTCGCCGCCGAAATCGTCCACGAGTTTCTTTGCCGCGGCGATGATATGGGCCGTCTTGGAATTGGGATAGGAGACGCTCTTTACGAAGGGATAAACCTCATCAAAAGTCGCTGAGGCAAGGGCTTCGGGGGTAGGGAAGCGCTCGAAAAGGGCGGGGGTTACCATATTCACCCTCTTGTCCGTACACTGGGCGGAGAGGATTACGGCGACCATAAGCTGGAAGGGAGATTCAAAGTGGAGTTCCGACTCCGCTGCGGGACGGTTCTCCGAGAACCACCTGACTACCGCTTCGAATCTTTCCTTACGCCTCATACCTAGATTGTGAAGTCCACGTCGATACCCTCGTCGACCTGCTCCTCGCAGGCCTCGTCCTTGCAGACGAAAACGCGGCCGGGGTAGTTTTCGAAGATTGTTTTATTATGGGTAACCATCACGATCGCGACGCCTTCCTTATTGAGTTTGCAAAGCAGGCGGAGGATATCGTCCGCAGTCTCGCCGTCGAGGTTTCCGGTAGGTTCATCGGCAAGGATGACCTTCGGGGAATTCAGCAGGGAACGCGCGATGGCGACTCTCTGCTGCTCGCCGCCGGAAAGCTGGTGGGGCATCTTATGGGCCTTGGTGGCAAGGCCTACGGAATCGAGCACTTCGTTTATCCTGTCGTCGATTTTCTTCCGGTCCTTCCATCCTGTGGCGCGGAGGACGAATTCGAGATTCTGTTCCACGGTACGGTCCATCAGGAGCTGGAAATCCTGGAATACGACGCCAAGGGTACGCCTCAGGTAGGGAATGTCCTTGGTCCGGAGTTTCCGGAGGTCAAAGCCGCAAACGGAGCCCTCGCCGCTTTCGAGGCGGGATTCTGCGGTAATGACGCGGATGATGGAGGTCTTTCCGGTACCAACTTTACCGACGATGTAGACGAAGTCGCCGGGATATATGTCCATTGACAGGTCGTATACCACGGTATGGTCTCCGCCCGGAATATTGGCTTTCGCCAGATGTATTATCGGCTCCATTGGCTTGAATCTTGAAATTTCCACAAATATAGCTAAATTTGTGAGAATTTACTGAATATGAAAAAATACTACATAACAGCAGTAGCGGCGGTCCTCCTCCTGGGGATTCCGTCACTGGCCCAAAACAGCGTTCCCGGGGGAGACGGGAACAGTGAAACGTTCCGTAAGGCAAAGGCCTTCTATGACGGAGGTATGTACTCGGAGGCGGAGAAACTCTTTGTCACTCTGGGCGACGAACTCTCCGAAGGCTATGCGGTCCTGTGCCGTGTGGAGACGGGGCTGGAGGGCTTCGAAAACTCTGTTGAGGAGTATCTTAAGCATCATCCTGAATCCGTAGTCGCCCCCCTTATCAACTTCCGCTGGGGGCTCCGGCTTTTCGACCGGCAGCAATTCGACAAGGCATACGACCGCTTCCTGAACATCTCGCAGGCGGACCTTCCTCCTTCCGCCGTGCCGGAGTTTATCTACAAGAAAGCATACTCGGTGTTCCGGCTGGGTGATGTGGACAGGGCTGAAACGCTGTTCCAGAATATCCAGGTCAAGCCCTACTCTGACTATACAGCCCCTTCGCAGTACTCCCTGGGCTATATCGCATACAGCAAGGGAAAGTTCCGCGAGGCTTCCGACTGGTTCCTTAAGGCCTCAAAAGACGCACGTTTCACCGAACTTGCGAACTACTACATCCTCGAGTGCCGTTTTATGGAGAAGGACTATGCCTATGTGGTGAAATTCGGCGAAGACCTCTTCGACAAGGTCCCGGAGGACCGCCAGCCCCATATGGCAAGGATAATGAGCGAGTCGTATCTTATCCTCGGGGACGTGGAGAAGGCCCGGAGCTACTATGAGGCGAACCTTGCAGGGAAGCAGGCAAAGACCCGTGCGGACTATTTCCACGCCGGCTCAGTCCTGTTTGCCGTCGAGGACTGGCAGGGGGCTGTGGACAACTACTCGAAGATGGTGGAAAGGACTGACTCGCTGGGGCAGATCGCAAACTATCAGATGGGCTACAGCTATATCGAACTGAAGAACAAACTGGCCGCCCTGGACGCATTCAAGGAGGCAGCCGCTTCGCCTTTCAATGCCGCAATGCAGGAGGACGCCTTCTTCAACTTCGCCAAGCTCTCCTTCGACCTTAACAGCGACATCGCTCCCTTCAACGAGTACCTCTCGAAGTACGGAACCCGCGCGAAGGGCGACATGATCTACTCCTATATGGCGATGGCGGCCCTTGCGGCCCACGACTATGAGGCAGCGGTCGCCGCATACGACCAGATTGAGGTCCTCGACGAAAAGATGCAGTCGAACTACAAGAAAGCGTATTTCCTGAGGGCGGCCCAGCTTATCGGAGAGGGCTCCTACAGGGCTGCGGTGCCCCACCTTAAAGCCGCCGCCTACTACGCGGACAAGAGGGACCCCTTCAATCAGCTCGCCCGCTACTGGACAGCTGAGGCCTATTACCGGGACGACAGGACCGAAGATGCAAGATCGATCCTTACAGACCTCTACAACCTCTCCGCGCTGGACGGAAAGAGGGAAGGTAACCGTATCTCTTACGACATAGCTTACACCTACTTCAAGGAGGGAGACTGGCAGAATGCGCTCCGCTGGTTCAACAACTACATTGCCGGCGAGCATTCCGAATACGGGGCTGATGCGCTGACAAGGATAGGGGACTGCCACTTCTTCCGGAAGGATTATCCTACCGCCATCATCGCATACGAGCGTAAACTCGCAGAATATCCTGATCCTGAGGATATCTACCCTTATTTCCGTGCAGGTATCGCCTGCTCCCTTGTGAGGGATTACGAGCGTAAGGTTACGTTCCTGGAAAGGGTAAAACAGGCTGACCCTTCCGCTCCGTATTACAGCGAAGCTATGTATGAACTCGGACGGGCCTATGTCGCAGTGGAGGACTACGAGGATGCGATGAGGACGTTCCGTATGCTGAAAAACAACACCGTGGACCTGAATTACTCGACGCTTGCCCTCCTCGAGATGGGGTCCATCCAGAGAAACGCCGGTTTCCTCGAGAATGCCCTCGTTTCCTACAAGGAGGTCGTAAGTGGCGGAACTGACTATGCTGACGAGGCCCTTCTCGCAATAGAGTCCATCTACCAGGCAAAGCAGGACCCTGAAGGCTACATCGCTTATGTCAATTCGATAGGGGACAAGGTATCCCGGACTGAGGAGCAGAAGGAATCCGTTTATTTCAACGCCGCGGAGCAGATATTCCTCTCCGGCAACTGGAACGGCGCCCTGTCGGGCCTGAAGGGATATCTCGACAGATATCCTTCCGGAACCGGGAAGGCCAAGGCTGAGTTCTATATAGCTGAGTGCTATCGTGAGACCGGACAGAAGGAAAAGGCGATGGACAGCTATCTCGAGTCCATAAAGGACGGTGTCGAGGGAGCTTTCCTCGAGACGGCTACGCTCCGTTATGCGGAGCTCGCTTACTCGCTCGAGCATTTTGCAAAGGCATACAACGCCTATAACGAGCTCTACGATATAGCGGCGATGGATGACAACAAGTTCACCGCCACGGTAGGAATGATGCGCTCTGCGTTCAGGGCCCGCGAGTGGAATGACGCCCTGTCCTCAGCGACCCGCGTAAATGCGGTCCGTGGGGCTGACGACGCTCTCCGCCGCGAAGCGGATTACGTAAGCGCGAAATCCCTCCTTGCAATGAGCCGCCGCCCGGAGGCGTTTGAAATTCTTACAAAACTCTCAGCTGCTCCTTCCACCGCGGAAGGCGCGGAGGCGGGAGTCCTCATTATCCAGGATCTTTTCGACAGGGGCGACTTCAAGGCGGTCCAGGAAAAGGTTTACGCCTTCTCCGAGTCCTCCGGAGGCCAGAACTACTGGCTCGCCCGGGCCTACATCATCCTTGGCGACAGCTTCGCTGAGACGGGCAATATGGCCCAGGCCCGGACGACCTTCGAGAGTATCCGTGACGGTTATACTCCGGAAGGCCGGGAAGACGATATCCTTGACCAGGTTGAACTCAGACTCCGTAAACTGTAAGCGAAATGAAAAAGTCAACGATAATATCGGTTCTTGCCGCAATCACCTTCGCGGCAACGGCAAATGCCCAGGATCTGAATCCTACCGTGGAAATCACCAATACCTACGAGGGTGCCGTCTCGACTGTGGCTAAGCCGGTCCAGACGGTTTCCGTCCCGGATTCTGTAATGCGCTTCAGCTACGATTTCGACTATGCCGTATCGCCTTCGCCTTATAAGGGTGCATACGAGTTCACTCCCTATATCGTCAGCCTGCGTCCGCTCCCGAAGCCTTCTTCTGAGAACCGTTTCTACCTCCGGGCCGGCGCCGGTTATGCCTTGAGCCCGGAAGCGGATTTGATATGGACCCCGCTCCGCGGAGAAAACTGCCGCCTCAACATCACCGGGGCCCACGACAGTTTCATCGGCAATTATCACGGTATCAGCCTGGATTCGGGCCTGCTGACTTCCGACGGGACGTCCTGGTCCGGATTTGACGGGACCAGCCGCATCGGCGCGGATTTTACTTATGCTTTCGGGCCGGTTACCGCAACTTTCGATGCGTCGTATCGGAACTCTTTCGTCAAGGATAATCTGATAGGAAGGAATGTCAACGGCGCATCTGCCGGGGTTAAGCTTTCTTCTACGGGACGGACCCGTGTGGACTTTGATGCGGATCTTGGATATCGCTTCAACGCTTTTGCCGGAGAGGCGACGGACCACAGGGTTGACTATGGCGGAAGCATCGGTATGGACTGGAAGGGCGTTCACAAGGTGCTCGCAAAGCTTGGCGGAGCGGTCGCGGGTCTCGCTCTACCGGACGGGACCAGCTACCTGCTCGGGAATGTGTCCGTGGCTCCTCATTACGTCCTGGACCTGTCCGGGTGGCATCTGGACCTTGGCGTAAAGCTCTCCGTCCTTTTCAACTCCAAGAATCTGAATCCCCACCCCGGCGTCGTGTTCCCGGATGCTTCTGCTGAGTTCAGGATACTCGATGACGTACTGGTGTTCCAGGCGTCGGCTACGGGAGGTGACTATGTTTATGGATTTTCGGATATGTTTGCCCGTAATCACTTTGTGAGAAGCGTCGTAGCTCCCGTGAACAGCATCGAGAGAATACGGGCCTCCGTCGGAGTCCGCGGTAATGTCGCGGACCGTTTCCAGTACAATTTCAAGGCGGGGTATGCCCGTGAATCCGATGCCCTTACTGACGGGATACTCGCGGATATGGTCTCGACGACTTTCGTGACTCCGGACTACAACCTTTTCTTCGCGGACCTGAAAGCCGCCTGGCAGTCCACCCACGTTGACGCTACGGCCCACGTTGTCTGGAACCACACGGATATGTCTTACGGCATCCCTCCGGCAGCGCTGAAGGCCGAACTTCTCGGGGCCTGGCACTGGGGCTCGCGTCTTCGCGCAGGAGCCTGGGGCGATATCTCATCGGCCCGTGTCGCGGCGGATCTGACTCTCCCCGGCTACGTTGACCTCGGGATATTCGGCGAGGCGGGGATCACGTCTTCCCTGAGCGCCTGGCTGAAACTTGGAAACCTGCTTTGCCAGACCATCCAGGCCACTCCTCTTCACGCCCGCCGCGGCCTTGTCGCAACTGCCGGCATCTGCCTGAATTTCTAGCCCGTTTTGATTAGTTTTTTACGATTATTTTCCCTATATTTGTACGTTTATTAAAGAACTAATAGAAAAGACGTACAAATATGGCAGAAATGGATGAATTGAAGGCAGCGGGATCAGAGCAGTATTCGGCTAACAGTATCCAGGTCCTTGAGGGACTGGAGGCAGTGAGAAAGAGACCGTCGATGTATATCGGCGACATCGGCGAGAGGGGATTGCACCACCTCGTGTACGAGGTCGTCGACAACTGTATCGACGAGGCTATGGCAGGCTACTGCACGGACGTGGAAGTTTCCATTCTGGAGGATAATTCAGTCAGGGTTAGGGATAACGGACGTGGCATCCCTACCGGAATGCACGAGAAGGAGCATCGCTCCGCACTCGAAGTCGTCCTTACCGTGCTTCACGCCGGCGGTAAGTTCGACAAGAACAGCTACAAGGTTTCGGGAGGTCTCCACGGTGTCGGTGTCTCCTGCGTGAACGCCCTTTCAGACCTTCTGATTGCGGAAATCCACCGTGAGGGCAAGGTCTTTGTCCAGAAGTACTCCAAGGGAAAGCCCCTCGGCGATGTCGAGGTCGTAGGCGAAGCCAGCGATACCGGTACGACGATTACCTTCCATCCTGACCCGTCCATTTTCCAGCTCACGACCGTCTATAAATACGACACTCTTGCAAACCGTCTCCGCGAACTGGCATTCCTCAACAAGGGAATCCGTATAACCCTTACGGACCTCCGCGAGAAGGTCGAGGAGTTCGAGACCGCAGAGGACGGAGAACGCAAGGCTACCGGAAGGCAGGTCTTCCGCAGCGATGTCTTCCACAGTGACGAAGGCCTCCGGGAGTTCATCGACTATCTCGATGCCGGTGCCTCGAAACTTATCCCGGAAGCTATCTGCGTCAATACAGACAAGGTCATCCCTATCGACATCGCCCTCCAGTACAACAACGGATTCTCCGAAAAGATTTACTCCTACGTCAACAACATCCACACTATCGAGGGCGGAACTCACCTTCAGGGTTTCAAGATGGGCCTTTCCCGTTCCCTGAAGAACTATGCTGAGAAAAACGGACTCCTTGCAAAGTTCAAGGGTGAGCTTTCTCCTGAGGACTATCGTGAAGGGCTTACGGCCGTCATCTCCGTCAAGGTCGCTGAGCCCCAGTTCGAAGGACAGACAAAGACAAAGCTCGGTAACAGCGAGGTTACTTCCGCTGTGTCCCAGGCTACTGCAGCCGCTATGGACCAGTATCTGGAGGAACACCCGAAGGAGGGGAAGATCATCGTCGAGAAGATTGTCCTTGCCGCTACGGCGCGCGCCGCGGCCCGCAAGGCCCGCGAGATGGTCCAGAGAAAGACCGTGATGACGGGCGCCGGAATGCCCGGAAAGCTTGCTGACTGCTCTGAGAGGGATCCGGAAAAGTGCGAACTCTTCCTCGTCGAGGGAGACTCCGCAGGCGGTACCGCAAAGCAGGGCCGTGACCGCGCGATCCAGGCAATCCTTCCTCTCCGCGGTAAAATCCTCAATGTGGAGAAGGCCGCCGGAGACCGTGCATTCGAGAGCCAGGAAGTCCGTAACATCTACACCGCCCTCGGCGTTACCGTAGCCCAGGAAGACGAGTCCGGCGAAAAGCATATGGACCTTTCCAAACTGCGCTATCACAAGGTTATCATTATGACAGATGCTGATGTTGACGGCTCTCACATCGCCTGTCTTATCCTGACCTTCTTCTTCCGTTATATGTTCGACCTTATCAAGAACGGCTATGTCTACCTTGCGACACCTCCGCTCTACCTCGTCAAGAAGGGACAGCAGGAGCGTTACTGCTGGAGCGATGCTGACCGCGACAGGGCCATTATGGAACTTGGCCGCGGAACTGAAAAGGGCGTTACCGTCCAGCGCTACAAAGGTCTAGGTGAAATGTCTGACCAGCAGCTGTGGGAAACCACCATGGACCCTTCCCGCCGCGTCCTTCGTCAGATTACCATCGACAACGCCGCCGAGGCGGAGCGTACATTCTCAATGCTGATGGGTGACGACGTCCCGCCGCGCCGTGCATTCATCGAGGAAAATGCGCACTATGCGAATATCGATGCCTAAAATACCGGAGAGGTTCATTCCGCTCCTTATTGTCTTCGCAGTCCTGGTGCTTATGATGCCCAGGACCGCGAAATTCAATTATGACTACCGCAAAGGCGCCGCCTGGCCGTATGAGACTCTTGTGTCCCAGATCGACTTTCCGGTGCTGAAAACCCAGGAGCAGATGCTCTCCGAGATGGAGTCTTCCTCCCGCGACATCGTTCCTTACTACCGTTTCGACGAGGAAGTCGCCGTTTCTGTCGTAAGGGGAGTCCGGGGACTGGATATGGGGAAGTACAATTCCGTAAAGCCCTCAGTCATCCAGTCCATCGAGGACATCTACTCAAAGGGTGTCATCCCTGAGGCCAAGCCCCGTCTTGACAGGAAAACAAGCCTTTCTGATGAGGTTCTCTTCATCCAGAAGAACAAGCGTGCCCTTAAGTATCCTACGAGCGAGGTCTATAAGGTCTCTGACGCAAGGTCCCGCCTTCTTGCCTCCTGTACCGTTACCTACCCTGACATCAACCTTGACTCCCTCTTCCGGAGGAGCGGCGTCTACGAGCAGATGGTCCCGAACCTTGTCTTCGACCATACGATGACGGAACTGGGCCGCAACGAATCCGCTGCCGGAGTTTCTCCTACCCTGGATTATGTCAACGCTAATCAGGTCATAGTCTCCAAGGGCGAGGTCATCACCCCTGAGATCGCCCAGATCCTGGACAGTTACAAGGCGGAATACGACAAGGTCTTCGGCTATGACGGGCCCCGTATCCTGCTGTATCTGGGTAATATCCTGATTGCAATCGCAATCGTAGTTATCCTTTATCTGAGCATACTGTTTACGAATCAGGATATATTCGATGACAAGAGGCGTTATTACTACCTCCTGACGGTATTCCTTGTAAACGCTTTCGCCGCATTCCTCGTGGAGAGGTTCACTCCCGGAGCCCTTTATGTGGTTCCTTTCGCCGTCAGCGCAATGTACCTCCAGGCCTTCTTCCGAAAGAGGGTCGTTATGCCTGCGTACATCCTTTCGCTCCTTCCGCTTCTGATTTTCTCCCATTCGGGAATGGAACTCTTCGTTATGTTCCTTACCGGAGGTATCGTGACGATGCTTACCTTCGATTCACTCAGCCGCGGCTGGAAGCAGTTCCTCAACGCCCTTATCCTGTTCGGAGTGGAACTTGTAGTCTATCTCGGGTTCCGTCTTATAGACGCCGGCAGCACCAACATCTTCTTCAACATCCTCCAGATATTTATGGGATCGATGCTTACCGTCGCATTCTATCCCCTGATTTATATCTTCGAGAAAATATTCAATCTGGTCTCCACATCGAGACTCGAGGAACTCACAGATACGAGCAACCCTCTCCTCCAGGAGCTCAACAAGAAGGCCCCCGGGACCTTCCAGCACTGCCTCCAGGTCGCCAATATGGCCGAAGCCGCAGCCCGCAGCATCGACGCTAACGCTCTGCTGGTCCGTGCCGGCGCCCTGTATCACGACATCGGCAAGATGAGAAATCCCCTCTGCTTCGTAGAGAACGAATCATCCAATCCCGGAGCAAGGAAGTATCACGACGGAATGGCTCCGGAGGAAAGCGCCCGCGATATCATTGCCCACGTCACCGCAGGAGCGGAGATAGCCCGTGAGAACAAGCTTCCGGACGTAATCCGCGACTTCATCCTTACCCATCACGGAACAACGACGACCGCCTACTTCTTCAATGCCTATGTGGAGGCTGGCGGAGACCCCTCCATCAAGAGCGGATTCCGCTATCCCGGCCCCCGTCCCCTTACCAAGGAGCAGGCTGTCCTTATGATCTGCGACTCCGTAGAAGCGGCTTCCCGTTCCCTCACGGAGTTCACCCCCGAGGCTTATGACAAGTTTGTGGAGGGAATCGTCGGAGGGAAAATCCGCGAGAAACAGTTTGATGATGCGGACATCACAATCCGTGAAATCGAGACGGTCAAACAGGTACTGAAGAAATATCTTACCCAGATTTATCACGAAAGGGTGGCGTACCCCAAAGCAGAAAACTAATTCAACAAACAATAGAAATGAACATCGTAAAGAATGAGATTGATGCCCTGAACTACAAGGTAAGCATCGAAATTGCAGCGTCAGATTATGAGGAGACTCTTCGCAAGCAGCTTAATGACATCCGCCGCAAGGCAGACATAAAGGGCTTCCGCCGTGGAATGGCCCCGGCATCCCTTATCCAGAGGCTTTATGGAGACCAGGCCCTCTACGAGGTCGTGAATCACCTCGTTTCAGAGCAGCTTAACAACTTTATCCGTGACAACAAGGTCCGCGTCGTAGGCGAGCCCCTCCCGAGCGACGACCAGCCCCAGCTCGACTGGACCATCGGCTCCGATTTTACCTTCAATTTCGATATCGCCCAGACCCCCGAGCTCAATTTCACCGTATCCAAGGAGGACAAACTCCCCATCTACGAGATTAATGTCACCGAGGCAGCAAAGAAGGAGACCCGTAAGAACCTTCTCCAGCAGTACGGAACCCTCCAGGACGGCACCAAGACCAAGGCCGGCGACTATATCATTGCCGATATCGCCAACGAGGCCCATAGCGCAGAGGGCGTGTATGTTTCCCTTTCCAACGTTTCGGAGATTGCCCGTGATATGTTCATCGGCCTGAAGCCGGGAGACAAGGTAAGCGTAAACGTCAACGAAGCCTTCGAGAACGAGACAGACCGCGCCGCGATGCTGAAGATCGACAAGGAGAAGCTTTCGGGGATCGATCCTATGTTTACCTTCACCGTCGTGAACGTCAAGACCTTCGTCGCCGCTGAGGAGAATCAGGAGACTTATGACAAGATTTTCGGAGAAGGAGTCGTAACTACTCCCGAGCAGTTTGAAGAAAAGATCGAAGAGCGCATCCGCGCTTCCCACGCCCAGCAGGCAAACTACCGCTTTGCCGCTGACGCCCGTAAGTATTTCCTCGAAAAGGCAGCCATCGAGCTCCCTGAGGGATTCCTCAGGAGGTGGCTTGTCTATGTGAACGAGGGCAAGTTCACCCCTGAGCAGGTTGACGCTGAATTCCCCGCATTCCTGGAGGATTTCAAGTGGCAGCTCGTACGTGGAAAGGTTATGCAGCAGTTTGACCTCAAGGTCACTGACGAAGACCTTCACGAAGCGGCAGAATCCTATGTCGCATATCAGTATGCAATGTACGGAATGGGCAATGTCCCTCACGACCTTATCCATCAGGCAGCCCACGGAGTACTCGAAGACGAGTCCCAGCGCCGCCGTCTCGAGGAACAAGTCGAGGACAATAAGGCGTTTGATGCAATCCGCAACAACGTCACTGTCCAGACCAAAAAGATTTCCGAAGACAAATTCCGTGAACTTAAGTAATAATGACAGATTTTGAAAAATTCGCAGTGAAGGGCCAGGGTATATCCTCAATGACCCTTCACCGTTACAGTTCAATCTACGACGGCTATATCAATCCGACAATTACCGAGGAGAGAAAGCTCAACGTAGCCCAGATGGACGTATTCAGCCGTCTTATGATGGACCGCATCATTTTCCTTGGCGTTCCCATCGACGACGATGTCGCGAACATCATCCAGGCCCAGCTGCTTTTCCTCGCCTCCAACGACAGCAACGCTGACATCAGCCTGTATCTGAATACTCCGGGAGGCCAGGTGACCAGCGGACTTGGTATCTACGACACTATGCAGCTGGTCCAGCCGGACGTAGCAACGATCTGTACGGGAATGGCCGCTTCGATGGGCGCCGTTCTCCTGTGCGCCGGCGCAGCCGGCAAGAGGTCCGCTCTTCCACACTCCCGCGTCCTTATCCACCAGCCCCTCGGCGGAGCCCAAGGTCAGGCCACGGATATTCTTATCGCTGCAAAAGAGATCGAGAAAACGCGTGCGGAACTCTTCCGCATCATCGCATCCCATACCGGCCAGAAGTATGAGAAAATCGCCGCTGACGGAGAAAGGGATTACTGGATGAGCGCAGAAGAGGCCCTCGCCTATGGTATGGTCGACGAAATCCTTACCGGAAAGAAGAAATGAAAAAGGGAGAACCGGAGGGCCGCTGCGCCCTTTGCGGACGGAAGGAGAGCGAGGTAGAATTTATGCTCCAGGGCGTGAACGGGTACATCTGTACAGACTGTGCCCGTACCGCCGCTGAGTATGCTGATGAAATACGCGGGACCCGCCGGAAACAGTCATCCGAGAACGAATCCCTTGGGAAAATCCCGAAGCCGAGGGAAATAACCGACTATCTTGACCGTTACGTAATAGGCCAGGAGAGGGCGAAAAAGGTCCTTTCCGTAGCCGTTTACAACCACTACAAGAGAATTGAAAACAACCTCCTCCATCCGGAAGAGGACGGAGTTGAGCTGGACAAGTCCAATATCCTTCTCGTGGGCCCGACCGGAACCGGCAAAACCCTTCTTGCAAGGTCCATCGCGAAGTTCCTGAGCGTTCCCTTCACCATTGTGGATGCAACGGTCCTGACAGAGGCAGGATATGTCGGTGAGGACGTCGAGAGTATTCTTACCCGTCTTCTCCAGGAAGCGGACTTCGACCTCGTAAAGGCAGAAAGGGGGATAGTTTTCATAGACGAGATAGACAAGATCGCCCGTAAATCTGACAATCCTTCCATTACCCGGGACGTATCCGGCGAAGGTGTCCAGCAGGCAATGCTCAAACTCCTTGAGGGGACCGTCGTAAACGTTCCCCCGAAGGGAGGTAGAAAGCATCCTGAACAGGAATTCGTCCACGTCAACACGCAGAATATCCTCTTTATCTGCGGCGGAGCTTTCGACGGTATTGAAAGACACATCGCCCGCCGTCTTAATACGAGGGTTATCGGTTTCGGGGCGGAGGAAAAGAATCGTGTGGAGGAAGAAAGCCTTCTCTCCCACGTCGAGGCGAGCGATCTGAGGGCATATGGTCTCATTCCGGAAATCGTCGGTCGTCTTCCTATGGTCACATATCTTGACCAGCTTGACCGGGATTCCCTCAAGCGAATCCTGACTGAACCCCGGAACGCCATAATGAAGCAGTACGAGAAACTCTTCAGTATGGACGGAATCAAGCTTGTGGTTGAACCGGAAGTCCTGGACATTATCGTAGATACCGCAATTGAGCGGAAACTTGGTGCCAGAGGCCTTCGTTCGATTGCGGAATCTATCCTGTCTGACGCTATGTATGAGGCCCCTTCATCCAGCAAAAAGACATTCCGTTTGACTGCTGCGTATGCAAAGTCAAAATTGGTGTAATTAAATTTGGATAATTCATAAATTATTCCGAGATTTGCATTCCCAAATCGGAATCTGGATGTAGCGCAGTTGGTAGCGCACCTGGTTAGGGACCAGGAGGTCGCTGGTTCAAGTCCAGTCATCCAGACACTAATGAGGGCTTAGCTCAGTTGGTTTAGAGCGCTTGCTTGACAGGCAAGAGGTCACTGGTTCAAATCCAGTAGTCCTCACGAAGGGAACGAACTTGATATGGGTCGTTCCTTTTTTTGTTTATGCTGTACCTCCGAAACTCCGGCGTCGACCCGTACTGGAATATGGCTTTCGACGAATACGTCCTGACGCAGATGCGTACGGAAGGGACTGTGTTCTCGCTGTGGCAGAACCGGCCATCTGTTATCATCGGCCTGAATCAGAACGCCTTCAGGGAGGTTAATATCCCGTATCTGGAGGAAAAGGGCATCGCCCTCGCACGGAGGGTTACCGGCGGCGGTGCGGTGTATCACGACCTCGGGAATCTCAACTATACGATCTCAGGTCCCGCGGACTTCTGGCTCGACGGGGGATTCACCGCTATTATTGCCCACGCGCTAAGGTCTATGGGCGCCCGCGTCAGCGTTACCGGAAGGAACGATTTCTATATAGACAAGCGTAAGTGCTCCGGATTTGCAAAGAGGCTTTACAAGGACAGGATTCTGATTCACGGCACTCTTATGTTCGATGTCAATCTCGATGAGATGACAAGGGCTCTTGCATCGCCGGAGAGTAAGTTTGCATCTAAGGGAATCGCTTCTGTCAGACGCCGTGTCGCTAACCTTAAGGATTATCTTCCCGGAATAGACTCCGCTCAGATGCTGAAGCTTGCCCTCGAGGACGTTCTAAGGGATGGAGATGGTACCGTGGACCTCAGTCCTCGCGATATTGCGGCGATCAGTCGCAGCGCGGATGAAAAATTCCGCACGAGGGAGTGGATATTCGGAAAATCTCCCTCGTCTTCAGCCTGTATAAGCCGTAAATTCCCCACCGCCGGTACCGTGGAGGCCTCATTTGACCTTGTCCACGGGAGAATCCGCGGGCTGCGCTTCAGCGGTGACTTCATAGGCAGTCTTCCCGCCGGGGAACTCGCTGCCGCCCTTGAGGGCGCAGAACTTTCCGCGGTAGGGGATATCCTTAAAAAAACACCCGCGGCGCTGTATTTCGACGGCGTCGCGGATGAAGATCTGAGGAATTTCCTCCTTGGGGACTAGAACTGGTAGTTGATACCGATTCCAATCCAGAGACCGGCGTCCATTCCTTCGGTGAAGCACTTTGCAAAGTCTGCGGATACGATGAAGTTCTGGTTCATCGCAATCTTAAGGCCTGCACCGCCGCTGTATACAAGGTAATTAACCTTGGATGCATCGTAAATGGGATCAGTAGTGCCGGAAAGAGCGTTGAATACAGGGTCGTAAATCTTTCCGTCTGCATCGGCAATCTTTGCAAGAGCCTCAGCCTTGTAAGGCTTTGTGATAATACCTGCATCGAAGAACGGGTTCACTGCAATGTAGAAGTACTGGTTTGCAAGGGTGAACTTCACGAGTTTGATGCGGAGTTCCATATTTGCCCACGCCATACCCTCAGCGAGGATTCTGTTTTCGCGAAGACCGCGGATGGTGTTGGAGGAACCGAAGCCCTCGGATATCATATTGCGCTGGACAAGCAGAGGGTTGTTCTGGATCATATAGAGGGGCGTTTCGCCGAGGATCGTGTGCTGCCAGGCAAGACGATATGCGAAGACAGGGTTACCGGCAGGGATGGGAACGGGGATACTGATGTAGTGACGGAAGTAAGCGCAGGCCTTCAGGTAAGAGTTGCTCAGGACATTGCCGTTCAGGTATGCCTCAGCCCATATACCCTTGTTAGGAGCAGCTTCCATATCGCGGGTGTCGTAAACGAGACCGGCATTGAGTTCGAGGGCGAGGCCTCCGTTCACTTCATCTTCGGTGATAACGCCGGAATTGGAAAGGAAATTGTACAGGGTGGAAGTGGTGTTGTAGTAGCGGGTTTCGTCGTCAACCTTGACTCCGTTGTCCTTCATTGCGCCGAGATCCCATTTCCAGAAGTTCATACCGGCAGCCCAGTTGAGGTTGTCCGTGATGCGGCCCTGGAAGTTTGCGAGGATGCGGAGCATATTGCGGCTCATACCGTAGTAGTTCACGTTGGAGAGCGTGGGATCTGTGAGTGAAGTGGGGATGGTCATATCCCTGTTGCCCCAAACGTCATAGTTCTGGATTGCAGCAGCGCCGTTGAAGCCCCACAGGCTGTACAGGGGGTCAGTCATATAGGTCACGGATGCGTTTACCCTCATATTGGGGATAAGATACTTCGAATCGTATGCGAGATACAGGCGCATACGGTGGCTGTGGGTGAAGTATGAGCCTTCCCAGCTGATTTTGTGGAGGGGATCGGGATAAGTTTTTCCGTCGCCGTAATAATAAACGTCACCGAAAGCGCCGGCCTGGAATCCGTTGTCGACGGAGTAGGTCGCGGTAGGGAGGACGCCGAAGGACCATCCGGTCTTCATCTCTTTCTCCTGTGCGGAGAGAATAGAACCTGCAACCAGAATGGCTGTGATTGTAAGCAAGATTTTTTTCATATTGGTTTGTTTAAGTGTGAATATTCATCAGATGCCGATCAGGATATCGTCTGAGAGGGATTTTTCCGGTGAGGAGACTTCTTCGAAGCCCAGCACCTCGTCCACGATACTCTTCTCGTGGCCCCTCCACGGGAGACGTCCATAGTATTTTTTGTAATGGACCGTGACGCGTTCGCCCGTATGGGCGGAGAGCTGCTCGAAAACCTCCTTGTTCTTGGCGGAGAACTTGTACTCGTTTGACTGGACTCCGCCGGTGTTCCCGGACTTGTTGCCGTATCCTGTCAGAATGATGGTCCCTTCGTAGGTCTTGAAGATAAGGCCTGTGTAGGACACCTGGTTCAGTTCTCCGGTCTTGGTGCCGTCGCTGAACACGAAGAAGAATTTGAAATAGCAGAAGATGCCAAGGGCGATCACGAGGACGAAAATAATCCATCCCATAACCTTTCTGCCAGTGTGAAGTTTTGCCATAGTCTTATCCTAAGAATGAAAGTAATATTCCGGCCGCAACCGCAGAGCCTATCACGCCGGCGACATTTGGGCCCATGGCGTGCATAAGAAGGTGATTCGACGGGTCAACCTCCCTTCCTACGACCTCGCTGACGCGTGCGCTGTCAGGAACAGCGGAGACGCCAGCATTGCCAATCAGCGGATTGATTTTCTTTTCCGGGTTCCGGATGAAGATGTTCATAAGTTTTACGAAAAGGACGCCGCTGGCCGTTGCAATGACGAAGGAGAGGAGGCCCAGCCCGAAAATCAGCACAGAGCGGCTGCTGAGGAACTTGTCTGCCTGAGTGGAAGCACCTACCGTAAGGCCTATAAGAGTAGTCACGACATCAATCATAGGGCCCCTTGCAGTCTCAGCAAGACGCCTTGTAACGCCGCTTTCCTTCAGGAGGTTTCCAAAGAAGAGCATTCCAAGGAGCGGAAGTCCGGAGGGAACGATGAACGCCGTGATAAGGAAGCCGACGACAGGGAAAATAATCTTTTCCCTCTGGCTTACCTGACGGGGTTTGGGCATACGGATGACGCGTTCCTTTTTCGTCGTCAGGGCGAGCATTATGGGCCTTTGGATAACGGGGACGAGCGCCATATACGAATACGCGGAAACCGCGATGGCGCCCATCAGGTCCGGGGCAAGCTTCGAAGAGAGGAAGATTGCGGTAGGGCCGTCGGCGCCGCCGATGATGCCTATCGCACCGGCCTCATTGGGAGCGAAGCCGGACGCAAGAGCAAGAAGATATGCGCCGAAGATTCCTACCTGGGCCGCGGCACCAATCAGAATGAGCCGTGGCTGGGAAATCAGCGCGGAGAAATCCGTCATCGCGCCGATTCCAAGGAAAATCAGAGGAGGATACCAGCCCATGCGTACGCCTTGATACAGGGTGTTCAGGACTGAACCTTCCTCGTAAATGCTGATATTCAGGCCCGGGAACATAGGGATATTGCCTATGATCATACCAAAGCCGATTGGGACCAGCAGGAGGGGCTCCCATTCCTTCAATATGGCGACCGTGATGAATCCGATACCTATCAGAATCATCACAAGGTGTTGCCACGTGCAGTTTGCAAAGCCCGTGTAACCCCAGAAGTGGGAAAGGGATTCGAGGATCTGCTCCATCAGGCAATGGTTACGACAGGATCTCCCTCATTCACGGATGCGCCATTCTGGACGTGGATTGCCGTGACGGTACCGTCGGTGGGTGCGGAGATTTCGTTCTCCATCTTCATAGCCTCAAGGACGGCGACCTTCTCCCCGGCCTTCACTGCCTGACCTTCGCGTACGGAGACCTCGATGATTACGCCGGGCATAGGGGTAACGACCTTTGTTCCGGCACTACTTGGGGCGGCAGCCTTGGGGGCATCCTGGACAGGAGCTGGGGCTGTCGTGCCTGCTGCTGCGGGGACGGAGGGGGCCGCTGCGGGCGCGCCCTTTTCAATCTCAACCTCGTATGCGGCGCCGTTGACCGTTACGCTTGCCTTTCCGCCTTCTACGGAATCAATCGTAACGGCGTAATCTTTACCACCGATCTTGAATTTATACTCTGCCATATTATCTTTTTATTGTTATCACGTAAGACTCTTCGTCGTGGACCGACTCTGAGAGGTAAAGGTGCAGGCCCAGGGAAATTGCCGCAGCCACCGCGTCATCACCTTCCAGGTGAAGCGCAAGGGCGATCGCTGCCGCTACTTCTCCGTCAGGGGTTGCCTTTACGGCGGCCTTCCGGGGCGCAGCCTTTCTCTTTGCCGGGCGCTCGAAAAGCAGGGAGAACATAAACCAGAGGATAGCGAGGGCGCTGAATACGACCGAGACGGACACCAGGGTAAGTATCCATCCGTGGGGATCCGTGCGCGCCATTTCCTGCGCACCCTGAGTAATCCCGGGGAGTGTCAAAAAGGGAGATGCCAGGGCTTGGAAGTTCATCAAAGAGGAAGATTGCTGTGTTTTCGTGCGGGGGTTTCCGCCTTCTTCGTGGAGAGCTGCTCAAGAGCGCGGATTACGCGGAAACGGGTGTTCCTGGGCTCGATGATGTCGTCGATATAGCCCTTCTGGGCAGCCTGATAAGGGTTCGAGAACAGGTCTTCGTATTCCTTCTTCTTCTCCGAGCGGAGAACTTCCCTCTTTGAAGGGTCCTCTTCTGCCTTGAGATCCTTGGCGTAAAGGATGTTCACCGCACCGTCGGAGCCCATCACGGCGATTTCAGCCGACGGCCACGCGTAGTTCACATCGCCGCGGAGCTGCTTGCAGCTCATAACGATATGGGCCCCGCCGTAGGATTTGCGGAGGGTGACGGTTACGCGGGGGACGGTTGCCTCACCGAAGGCATACAGGAGCTTTGCGCCATTTGTGATGATAGCGCCGTACTCCTGCTGGGTTCCGGGGAGGAATCCGGGAACGTCCACAAGTGTTACAAGGGGGATGTTGAAAGCGTCGCAGAAGCGGACGAAACGGGCCGCTTTCCTGGATGCGTTGATATCGAGAACACCTGCAAGGACGGCGGGCTGGTTAGCTACGATGCCTACGCTGCGGCCGTTCATATGGGCAAAACCTACGATAATGTTCTTTGCATAGGACTCGTGGACCTCGAAGAACTTGCCGTCATCGACGATGCTGCGGATGACGTAGTACATATCGTAAGGCTTGTTGGGGTTGTCCGGAATTATCCCGTTGAGGGTATCGTCGATGCGGTTGTAGGGGTCCTGGGTAGGGACGGCGGGAGCCTCGCAGTCGTTGCTCGAGGGGAGGAAGCTAAGGAGTTCGCGGATTTTCGCGATCCCTTCTTCTTCGGAATCCACGGCAAAATGGGCCACTCCGCTTTTTCCGGCGTGGACGGATGCTCCTCCGAGCTGCTCCTGGTCAACGACTTCTCCGGTTACTGATTTAACGACCGCAGGGCCCGTCAGGAACATATAGGAAGTCCCCTTCACCATAAAAGTAAAGTCCGTGAGGGCGGGGGAGTACACGGCTCCGCCTGCGCAGGGACCGAAGATTCCGCTGATCTGGGGGATCACGCCGGAGTAAAGAATGTTCCTTTCGAATATCTCGCCGAATCCGGCAAGGGAGTCAATCCCTTCCTGGATACGTGCGCCGCCGGAATCATTCAGGCCGATGAATGGAGCGCGGTTACGCGCCGCCATATCCATCACCTTGCATATCTTCTCTGACATCGTCTTCGACAGGGAACCGCCGTTGACGGTGAAATCCTGGGCGAAAACATATACGAGGCGTCCGTCTACCGTACCGCATCCGGTGACGACACCGTCACCGTCAGGGTGAGACTTGTCCATCCCGAAGTTCGTGCACCTGTGCTGCAGGAACATATCGTATTCCTCGAAGGAACCCGGATCCAGCAGCATCGCGATGCGTTCCCTTGCGGTATGCTTGCCCTTTTCGTGCTGGGCGTCAATGCGCCTCTGGCCTCCGCCAAGACGGGCGGAAGCGCGGCGCTCAACCAGTTTCTTGATATTGTCAGTCTGGATACTCATTATTCATCAGCGGGCTTCATCGTGGTATAAACCGCGGTGACGTCCTCGTCGTCCTCCAGAAGGCCTGTAAGCTTGTCGAGGGTAGCCCTCTGCTCAGGGGTGACTTCCTTGAGATCGATGTTGGGGATTTGCTCGAATCCTCCGGATACGAGGTCGTAGCCGTTCTCTTCGATGTATTTTTGGATCTGGCCATAGGAGGTGTAGTCTCCGTAGATCATAATCTCTACGGTAACATTCTCATCCTCGTCCTCGACTTCCTGCTTGAAGACTTCCTCTGCGCCGTAGTCGATGAGTTCGAGCTCGAGCTCGTCAAGGTCGATGGGCTTCGCGGGGTCTTCCTTGATGCGGAAGACGCACTTGTGGTCGAACATAAAGGCGACGGAGCCGCTGGTCTGGAGGTTGCCGCCACACTTTGTGAAGTAGCTGCGGACGTTTGCGACCGTACGGGTGTTGTTGTCAGTTGCAGCCTCTACGAGGTATGCGATTCCGAAGGGACCGAATCCTTCATAGACAATCTCCTTGAAGTCTCCTGACTTGGCCTCGGTAGCCTTCTTGATAGCGCGCTCGATGTTCTCCTTGGGCATCTGCTCGGACTTTGCCTCAGCGATGAGGGCGCGAAGACGGGGGTTGCCGGTAACTTCCGGACCGCCCTGCTTGACTGCGATTGTGATTTCCTTTCCGAGTTTTGTGAAGGTCTTGGCCATATGGCCCCAGCGCTTCATCTTGCGCTCCTTGCGGAATTCAAATGCTCTTCCCATAGTATTACTCTCCGATCCTTGAGATGTACTTGTCGATGTCAGTCCCCTGGAGAACGCCCTGATACTGGAAAGCCTCGGGGTGCTCTTCCTTTGCGCGGGTGTAGTACTTGAGGGCGGAAGCCTTGTCGCCAGCGGCCTCGGCGGCGGTGCCTGCCTTTACGAGATATCCTGCGGAAAGCTCATTGTCGGAGGTCTTTGCGGCCTTGAGGTACCACTTGACTGCGTTTGCGGTCTCGCCCAGGTTCACGTATGCGTCACCCACTGCGGACTCAGCGCGCGCGAGAAGGATGTTGTCCTTGCCGTTATATTTCTTAAGCGTCTTGACAGCCTGCTCGTACTCACCGGTGTGGAGATAGGAAAGACCTGCGTACATATAGACTGACTTTCCTGCCTTTGCACCATACTTGGAGAGGATTTCCTCGAAGCCCATAAAGTTGTCGTCACCGGCGAGGGCGAGTTCATACTCGCCGCCCTGGAACCACTGCTCAGCGCGTACCATCTCAGCCTTTGCTTCAGCGCGCTTAGGGATGAGATAGAAACGGGTGTAGAGGAATATCACGAGGGCGAGGCCCAGGATGATACCCACGCAGGTGTAGATGAGCCTGGAATTGTTCTGGAAGAAGAGTTCTGTCTTGGAAACGGCCTCAGCGACATTCTGCTGGCGCATTTCCTCTCCTGAAAGTGTCTTTTTTGCCATAATTATATTTTCTCTGTTTTTTATAGTCTTATAAAAGTCCGCAAATTTACAAAAGATTCTCTAAACTAACAAACTTGCAAACTTGCATTAAATATACGTTTTTAATCTTAGTGTAACGTCTCTTTGATAATCTCACTGACAGAAGGATGGGGGAAGACAATTGTGAGAAGATCGTCCACCTTCATTCCCTTTTCGATAGCCATAGCCGCCGTCGTAACAATCTCAGAAGAATAGTTCCCGAGAAGATGGACCCCGAGCAGGGAGCCGCCTTCGCCTACGATGATCTTGCAAAGGCCCTCGCCCCTTTCATTCTCCGCGACAAAGCGGCCGGAATAAGCCATGGGCAGTTTTTTGATGGTAAACGGGATACCCTTTTCAGTGGCGGCTTCCTCTGTCAGACCCGTTCCCGCAACCTCAGGATTCGTATATACGACGCCGGGGATTGCGCGGTAGGACATCTCCTCCGCCTTCCCTATGATGTCAGCGACAGCGACTTCAGCCTCGCGGGAGGCGGTATGGGCCAGCATAGAAAAACCGGTGATGTCGCCTGCGGCGTAGATTCCGGGGACGGAGGTACGCATGTGAGAATCCGTAGCGACTGCGCGGCCGGGCTCGATTCCTATTGACTCAAGGCCTATCCCGCGGGTTCTGGCGCGGCGGCCGGTGCTAAGGAGGATGACATCGCCCCTGACGCTTCCGCTTTCGCCTTCAGCCGTCTCGAACTCTACAGTGTCGTCCTTGATTCCGACGACCTTGGACCCCAGATGGAAAGTGACTCCCTTTTTCTGGAACTGGGCGCGGAGAAGGGCGCTGAGTTCGTGGTCCATGGGCCCGAGAATCTCCGGAAGCATATCTATTACGGTAACCTTCGATCCCGACGAGGAGAAGAAACTTGCAAACTCCATCCCGATGACGCCGCCTCCGAGAATGACGATTTCCGGGGGGATTTCCTCAATCTGGAGGATCTCACGGCTGGTAAGGACACGGCTGCTTTCGCGAAGTCCCGGGATAGGGGGGACGGCGGTCTCGGATCCGGTGCAGACGAGGATGTTTTTAGCATCGGCCGCCGCGGAAGTCCCGTCCCCGGCGGTATATTCTACACAGAAGGAGCCGTCTTCATTCCTGCCCCTGATTACGGCAGTGGCCTTTACGACTTCCGCCCCGGCGTTTTTCATTTTGAGTTTCACTCCGCCCACAAGCTTCCGGACCACTTTTTCCTTTCGCTTCATCACTTTCCTGAGGTCCATCGAAACAGCTTCGGCGCTGATGCCGTAGTGTTCTCCGCCGCGGGCGTAATCGTAAATCTTAGCACTGTACAGGAGGGTTTTCGTGGGGATGCATCCTTCGTTGAGGCAGACGCCTCCGAGTTCTTTCTCTTCGAAGAGAATGACGCTGAGACCGGCTTCTGAGGCCCTTTCAGCTGCCACATATCCGGCGGGACCGCCGCCGATTATCGCAAGGTCGTACATTTGAGAATCTTACAATTGTTATAAATGCAAATATAACTAAAAATTGCGTATCTTTGCCTTTGGTATGCCACGGCTTAAAAAAATAGTAGTCCAGGATTTCAGGAACATTTCCTTCCAGGAAGTGGAGTTCTCTCCGAATGTCAACTGCATAAGCGGAAACAACGGGGAGGGGAAGACTAATCTCCTTGACGCAATCTATTACCTGTCAATGACAAAGAGCGCTTTCCCTACTCCGGATAAGTTCAATTACCGCTACGGGACGGACTCTTTCACGATAGGCGCGACGTGTTCGATGGAGAATGGGCTTGACTCGCGCTTTTCGATCAGGGTATCAGGAGAGGGGAAGAAACTGGTCCGGGATGACAAGCCGGTGACCAGGTTTTCTGAGCATATCGGTGTCCTTCCCGTCGTTATGGTCTCCCCGGGGGACATCTCGCTTATAAGCGATTCCGGCGAAGAGAGGCGAAGGCTCTCCAACGCCGTCATCTCCCAGATGGACCGGGAATACCTTGCCGCAATCCAGTCGTATAACCGTGTCCTTGCCCAGCGAAACAAACTCCTGAAAGAACCTTCCGTGGACTTCGGTCTCCTGGAAGTCCTGGATGAGAGGCTCTCATCCTTCGCCGTCCCTGTCTTTGAAGGCCGCCGCCTTTTTGCGGAACGTATGCTTGAGCCCGTCAGAAAGTTCTATGAGATGATTTCCGGCGGGAATGAGTCTGTTTCCATCGCTTACTGCTCGGACCTCCAAAAGGGTTCTCTCGAGCAGCTGCTCGCCCGTTCGAGGGAAAGGGATGTAATGCTCCGCTATACCTCCGTGGGCCTTCAGAGGGATGATTTCGTGTTTTCAATGAACGGCCACCCAATCCGCCGCGTCGGTTCCCAGGGCCAGCAGAAATCGTTCCTCGTCGCCCTGAAGTTCGCTCAGTATGAGATTATGGGGAAATCCTACGGCTATAACCCTGTGCTTCTTCTGGACGATGTCTTCGACAAACTCGACATGGGAAGGATTTCGAACCTTGTCGCAATGGTCGCAGGCAACAACTTCTCCCAGATTTTCATCACGGATTCCAACAAGGTCCGCCTCAGTTCTATCGTGGATGCCGTAACTGACGAAAGTGCATATTTTGTCGCCAGGGGAGGGGCATTCACCCGGGAATGACAGGCAGCGTCCGTATCCACCGCCGCGAGGCTGTCCCTATGGAGGACATCGTCCGCCGTTATATCAGGTCCATGGGCCTGTCTGCTCCCGTCAATACGCGGATTATCTTCGAAGCCTGGGATAAGGCGTCGGGGGCGGGGGAGTTTACTCTCAAGAAGTTCTTCCGGGCGGGGACGTTGTATATAACGCTTTCCTCTTCGATGGTCCGGTCCCAGCTTCTGCCGCTTGGGGACCTCCTTGTGGAGAAAATCAATGCGTTCGTTCGCGACGAGACCCTTTTCGACGACAAGGTCTCCGGATTCGAGGGTCCGGTAAAAAAACTGGTTTTGAAATAATCAGATTTTCAGTTTGACGTTAATCTTGGTGAGGACCCAGGTAAGGCCCAGTATAGCCGCCGTATAGACTGCGCAGTACAGAAGGCCGGCTACGCCACTGAAGCGTCCCCAGAGGTTCCACCCCGTAAGTCCGGCTATCCCCATCCACAGATACGGAATCATATACATCGTAAGCGTCGCTTTCCCCGCCGGGCTGAAAATCCTGTCCGCTCCCGCGAGGAACTTCGTTCCGTCGAAGAATGTAAAGAGCCCATACGCCAGCACGCACACCGCCTCCGTCCTGAGGATCCAGGGGAGGTATGCGCCGTTTTTCTGGGCGATGAACCAGATATGGGCCAGTTCAGAAAGGCCCATCAGGACCGCCGCTGCGGCTGCTGCAAGGCCCAGCCGTTTCCCCTTCGGGAATTCTGAGGTGATTTCTGCGCTCACCATCGACAGAAGCATTCCACCCATCGCGAGGAGGTGATGCCCTGCGTTTCGCAGCTGCAGTACGTCGAGGAAGGAATTATAGAAGTTAGGTTTCTGCAACTCAAGGAAGCAGGAGCCGCTCCGGTTCGGGGTGCTGAGTATGTTGACGGCAAGGAGTACGGCGATGACTGCGAGGGAGGAAAGGATCGCGGAATTCCATTTTCCGGCCGATGCCGTCAGATAAACCACCGCTGAGAACAGATAGGTCCATCCGATGAGCCCGAGGATTCCCCACCAGTGCGGGGCGAACCTTTCTCCGTCGGGGGAGCGCCAGACAATCGCCATCCCGAGGAGAAGGGCAGTCCCTGCGAGGCGCAGGATAGCGGTAATGATACCTCTGGCGGTGGATTTGCCGTAGGCGCCGTCAGTATGGTCCTTCGGGATGTCGGTCCAAAGGAGGAAGATTCCGACGGTCATAAGGATGAAGTAGAGTGAATGTGAATGGGGCCCAAGCGGGAGTGTTCCAAAGTCGTTTTCCGTAAATACGCCCATCACCAGCAGCGCCAGCGTCCTCCGGAGCACGTGGGCAAGTATCGTCCCGTCCGCTTCTCCCTTCCTTCGCCGGCTCTCAACCGCGTAAGGGATGGACATGCCCATAACGAAAAGGAAGGCAGGGAAGATATAGTCCGAAAGGCCCATGTAATCCACTCCCGGAGCCGCATGGGCAAGGGCATTGGGGACGCCCTGTATTGTCCAGAAGTAGTTCACGAATACCATGAGCACCATTGTCAGTGCCCTAAGCCGGTCTATCGCCGGGTTCCTTTTCGCATATGCATTTCCGTTCATAGTTACAAAGATATGAAAAAAAAAGTTTGCAAATTCAGAAAAACTCCATACCTTTGCAGTCCGCAATGGGGTATTAGCTCAGTTGGTAGAGCGTTTGAATGGCATTCAAAAGGTCAGGAGTTCGATTCTCCTATGCTCCACTCCAAGAGGTTTTTCTTTAACGAATGTTAAACGGAAAACCTCTTATTTTATTAATTTTCAGCACTTTTCTTAAAAATTGGTGTTAAGCCGTATAAAGCTCCGAAAAGAAATTTTAGTACACTTTTAGTACATTTTCAAGGATTAATTTCGTATATTTGTATAGACGATTTTAATTCTTATGTACTATGGCTACATTGTTCACATTACTGAAGAAACAGACGTCTGGGATGGCGACTGTTTTTGCAAGGGTCCAATGTTCACACCCAAAAGTGAATGTCAGAGTATCCACCGGCATCGAAGTTGACGCCGCAAAATGGAACCTCAAGCGGGACGGAGTGGCTTTCCGGAATTTCCAAAGTTCGCCGGAGGGCGAGAAACTTTTTAACTATCTTGGAAAGATTGAGAAGGCCATCAACTATCAACTGGAACAGGGGACGGCGCTCACCTCCCCTGACGTGAGGAAAATCATCGAGGAAATTGTCTTTGATGAGGAGAAGCGGCTGCAGGAGGAGAAGATGGAGCAGGAACGCCTGGAGATGGAAAAGGCAAACCGCCTTACACTTAACCAATATATGGATAAGTATGTTGAGGACATCAAATCCGGGGCGCGTTCTACCTATAAAGGCAGTAACTTCTCACCCAACTCCGCCAAAACCATCAACAGCGTCGCCAACAGGATCAAGGAGTTCCAGGAAGAGCAAGGCCGGGTCCTGGGATTTGAGGACATCGACATGGACTTCTACCGGGACTTCATGGCTTTCATGAAGAGCAAGTCCTATAATATCAATACCACCGGCAAAATTATCAACCTTTTCAAGACAATGCTTGCCTGCGCAGAAGAGGACGGATATCCGGTCAACCCTGCTTTTCGCTATAAATCTTTCAAGGGCCAGCGTGTTTTGGTTGATACCATATATTTAACGCGCCAGGACTTGAAGAAGATGATGGCTGTTAACCTGTCGAAGATGGACCCCTGCTACGCCAAGGCGCGTGATATCTTTATGATTGGTGTGTGGACCGCTCAGCGCGTCTCTGACTATAATCACCTGACAAAAGAGAACCTTTCCGAGCAGGTTATCCGCAAGAAAGAAAAGAGTGGGTCCTACACGGAGCGGACGGTCAAGACCTTAACTATTGTCCAGCAAAAAACTGGGAAGCGGGTCATCATCCCCTGCTGCAAGGAACTGTGCAAAATCCTGGACAAATATCCGGACGAATTCCCCTTCCTCTGGGACCAGAAACTCAATAAGTACATCAAAGAAATCGGCAAAAGGGCCGGTTTGACTGACCCCGTGGAGGTAACGACCACCAAAGGCGGCAAGATCGAGAAGGCCATTTTGCCTAAGTATGAACTTATTACCACCCATACGGCACGGCGTACAGGCGCGACATTGATGTATCTGGCCGGAATGGATGTCTTTGACATTTGCAAATTCACCGGCCACAGCGATGTGCAGACGCTGCTACGCTATATCCGGGCCGATGAGCTTGAGACCTTTAAGAAAGTTACAGAGCATTATGACTACTTCGATTGACCGGAAAGCCCTGGACCGGGCAAAGGGATTGATTAATACGGTGAGCGGAGCGATGCGGAATGTATCGGCTTCGCTTGCCGGTTCCGCCCGGGCGGAGGAATTTAATGCCCAGCATGATGCTACTCTGCTGGAGGTAAACATGCCTGAAATCTCGACCGCCCTGGAAGACTCGTTCACCTATTTAGCGGAATCCTGGGAAGATATTCGAGACAATGAAGTGTGCCTCTACGAAGTGTTTCTCTTTGTAAGTGAGTATCGAAAGTTTGCCGAATCAGTGAATGCATTCGATGACGTGTTCAACTCCTGCAGCTTTGCGCCAGAACTTTTTAATGATGCGGCAGTGAGTAATGAGTATTATCTACTGGCATCCAAGTATAAGCTGTTGCTGCAGCCTGTGTTGACGGCAACTAACGGCAGGTATGGTCGTAATGCCGGCAATCGCTTTACTGGCCTAGCCGATGCCCTTCACTCATATATTCGCAATGCTGAGGATTCCGTACTGGAAGGCATCGTTACCGGGACGGCCCTCCCTGAACATAAACTGCGCTGGACGGGGCCATTAAACGAAGCAACTCTTTTCGGTCAGCATTTCGGATTGTCCTGCAAGTGGATGAATGATTGCTTTGAGTTCCGGAGCAAAGATCGCCGGGTACAGCATCTCCATTATTCCAGCAACCGACTTAACAATGATGTTAAAGAGTATCCGATTTCTGAAATTCTTGTAAAGTATTCCCTAACGAATTAGCGCCTTTCGAGCGCCATTTCACAATTTGTGATAATTGAGACGGTCTCCACTTTGGAGGCCGTTATTTCTTGTCCTCAACGGCACCAACACCCTAAAACTCCATGTGTGGAGTTTTGAAAATGAGGGTGGTACGGTGTAACTTTGCACTGTCAAGAAAACGTCTTGATGCAGGCTTGGCCAGTCCTGTTTTGTAGTTCTTCAATAATAGACCGTATGGATTATTCAAATTACTTGAAGTCCTTCTGTCAGGAAGTACTGCGACCTATCATCGTGGATGCGGTGAAGGAGGCTGTGCCGAAAGAACTCCAGAAGAAGGACAAACAGTATTACACCAGGAAGCAGGTGTGTGAGATGCTTCACATTTCAGCTCCTACCTTCTACAGTTATGTTGATAAGGGCATCTTGACGAAGGTAAAGATTGAAGGAAAGACACTCATCGAGGTGGCGGATTTTGAGCGCGCTGTAGCAGCAAAGCAACTGGTCCGCTACAAGCATTCTCCCAAGAAGAAATAACCGGGCATATGGACCAATCAATGGTTGAATGCCATAGACCGCAAGGCGGCTATGGTGAAGTCCCCGTGAGCCTATTTCCCTCCACATTGCCGGATTTGGATGCGTTGAAAGGCGGTAAAGAGGAGACATATCGGCTGACACTTACCCCCATGAGAGAAGTGCAGCTATCGGAATTTCTCTCCATGGGAAAGGGCTATGGAGACATCATCGCACGCATAAGGATGTGCGAGGATAAGGATGAGCGCAGCCGTTTGAAACTGCGCAAACTACCCTGCGCTACAATTTCTGCCTTATTCAATAACCGCAGCCGGGAAATACCATTGGAGAATCGTCTGCAGCTGTACAATGGACTGATAGTCCTGGATTTCGACGGGTTGGCTGATGTGGAGGACACGAAGCGTCGGTTGGCAAAGCTACCCTATATTTATTATGCCGGTCTGTCAGTCAGCGGGAAGGGCTTGTTTGCTATTGTACCAATTGATTCGGATGACTACCGGATGCACAAGGTTTTCTTTGAGGCTCTTCAGGAAGAGATGCTGCAGCTGGGTCTGGTGGTGGATAAGGCGTGCTCGGATGTGACGCGGCTGCGGGTGCTGAGTTATGATCCGGCCCCGTATGTAAATGAAGACTGCTCGGTGTTCGTCCTTCCGGAGAATGAGGCCATTGATGTGGCCGCGTCAAATGAGGATGAGCCGGAAGCGATGATTGAGCCGGAGACCGACACGGCGGGACAGGTGGCCAGGTACGTGGATGCCTGGGAAAAGAAGGAGATTCCCCTGGACGATTATGATGACTGGCGTTCGATGTGTATGGCGCTTTCCACACTGGGAGAGAAGGCCTGGGCGTATGTGGACCGGATTTCCAAGTTCTCGGCCAGATACAACCGGGAGGAGAACCGGCGGAAGTTTCAGGAATTCGTGCGTTCGACGCGGAGCATCGGCCTAGGAACCTTCTTCTACAAGTGCCATTCCTATGGTGTGTTCCCTCCAGATTCACCCCACTATGAGACTATCCCCTTCCCTGTTGAGGTTTTTCCGGACATACTACAGGAAATCATTTACGCCACGCACGACTGCCTCAACTTTCCCGTCGATTACATAGCTCCTGCTCTTTTATTTACAGCATCAGTCGCCTGTGGAAACGCCGTGACGATTGAGATCAAAAAAGGATGGACAGACAAGGCTATTTTCTACATTGCTATCGTTGGAGACCGGGGAACAAACAAAAGCAGCTGCCTGGCGTTTGCCCTGGCGCCGCTCCGTGAAAAGGATATGCAGGAGTACCAGAACTATTCCAAACTGAAACTCCAGTATGATGCCGAATTCCGGAAGCCGCTTCGGGAACGTGACGTCTCGATGGAAGAGCCGACGTATTGCCAGACAATCCTGAGCGACTTCACATCTGAGGTGGTTGTCCGGCAACACAAGATCAACCGGCGGGGTCTGGCTGTGTACTATGATGAGTTGATGGGCTTCATCAACAATTTCAACAAGTACCGCAGCGGGTCGGATGAGCAGATGTGGACACAGCTTTTCACTGGATCCGGCATCGTGGTGAATCGAGTATCCTCTGAACCTGTGAATATTCCGGATACTTGCATCGGCGTCATTGGCACTATCCAGCCGGATGTGCTGAAGGACTTTGCTAGGAATAAGATTTCAAGCGGCTTCATTGACCGATGGTTGTTTGCCTATCCAGACAAAGTGCGGTATCCGGAACTGAATGATAACGAAATTGACGGGAAGATTCCGAAGGAGTGGAACCGGATTATCTCTCGGATTCTGGGCATCAAGTACGACGGGAAGTCAAAGCAGCTGCGTTTCTCGGCCGAGGCTAAGGAAGCTTTCTATGACTGGTTTAATAATCTTGCCAGGCAAAAGAACAATGGCAGCGCTTCTTTCGCTGGAATGGCCACGAAGATGGAACGATATTGCATTCGCTTCGCTCTAGTTCTGGAGGTAATTAGATACGGCTGCGGAGAAAGTAAGCTGAAGGAAATCAGTCTGGAGAGCGTCAAGGGTGCTATCAGTCTGTGCTACTACTTTATCGCATCGGCCATCAAGGCGCATAGGAAGTTCACGCATGATCCGCTCTCAGGCCTCACGGAGAAGCAGCGGGCCATCTACAACGAATTGCCGATTACCTTCGAAACCGGCGAGGGCGTAGAGATTGCCAAGGCGCACAAGGTAAGCGAGCGGACGTTCAAGGACTGGCTCAAGAGCGGTTTCTTCCGGCATATCAAGCACGGAACCTATGAAAAAAGGTATAAATAAATGCATCGGGCCGTTGCATTTTCTGCACTTTCCGCACAATCCGCCCTTCCCTGCCTTGGGGCTAAAATGCAGAAAGTGCGGAAAATGCAAGGGCTTAATGAAAATCCGTTTATATAAAAGACAATACCGGTAATCTTCAGATCCCGTCCAACGGTATGGCGTGGCGCGTTCCGGGCTGGTTCCCGGGGCGTTCACCCAGGACAACACAGAAAACCCCTCCCTGCACTACCGCAAGGAGGGGTTAACTGAATTACGGAACCAGTCCGTGGATGGCTTAGGCGCCGGCTTCCCACTTGGTCTCCGCCAGCATCACCTGGGACTTGACGCCGGTGCTGGAGTCAACCAGGTAGTAGCGGAAGAAGATCTTCGGGGCGGCAGCGCTGGGAGCACCGTTCTTGGCCACGTAGTCAGCACGGATGTCTACAGCGGCGGCGGTGGGCTCTTCCACGAGCTTGATGGCAGCAGCGGAAGCGTGGGCACGGCTCACACCGTTGGACTTGCCTTCGGTGGCCTCGATGACCAGGAAGATGCCGCCGTTGTCAGCGGGAGCCTGGTCCAGCTTGAAGGTGAAGGTGTCACCCTGACACACGATGGTGGCAGAGCTGGGGGCCTCCACGGAGTTGATCTCCGGAGGAGTCACCAGAGGCTGGCCGCCAAGGGTGACAATCCAGTAGTTCAGGCGGGTGAACAGGTTGGAGCCAGAGAGCTTGGCCTTGGTGCCCAGCACGCTGCGTCCCTCCTGGCTGAGGGCGAGCTTGTTCCAAGCGAGAATCTGCTCGTTGGTGAGGGTCTTCCACTTGGTGGTGAGCATCTTGAAGACGCTCTTGACCTTGGCCTGGTCCGAAGTCCGGATGCTGCCGCCGTAACCACGGTTACGGATGTACTTCCGGTTCTTCATCTTTGCAGCGGTCACGCCCTTGGCGCTGCCGCTCATCTCCTCGAAGGCGATGGAAGGAATGTACTTCATAGTTGTTAAGGTTTAAGGTTATGGATGAATGAAATGATAAGGTATAGTCCCGCGATGAGGACCAGGAAGAAGCAGAACCCGCCGACACGGAGCTTGGCCTGCTGCCATCCGGATAGAGGTTTCTCCACCTCCTTTGTGACAGTCTGAACCCGGTCACGGTACACCAGGGAGTCGCGGTAAACAATCTGTTTCTCAACCTTCACGGGCTCCCTGACGGGCTTTGTCTCCAGCGAATGGGCAAGTACCCCACCCGAGACGGAAGCGGCCGATTTGGCGTACTTGTTCTCCAGTACGGATACGGTGTCCAGGGTGGCCACTTTCTCCACGATGACCGGCAGCTCTACATAGGCGGTATCCACCACCCGCTCAACCACGGTCTTCACCTCCACCTTGGTGTTGTCCGACTCCAGAACGGGCCGGGCAACACCGCAAGCGGAAAGAAGAAGCTCGAAAGCGAGAATGGCGGAGGGTTTCATAGGTAAGTTTAGGAATTAGGTTGTATTTCATGTTCACGGACATCTCGGAGTTCCGCCTCGAACTTCCGGAACTTGACATCATAGCTGGCTTTGACTCCCAGAATGGCGCCGCAGAGGACCAGCAACTCGCTTACAATGGATATCGCAGAGCTGGCAATCTCTCCCAGCGGCGGGATGAAGAAGAGGCACACGGAGGCGATGATGACGCCACTGCTGAAGCTGGCCACAGCAATGATGCCCTGCAGGCGCGTGAGTTCTATTTTCTTCTTCTGGGCCATAACGTTTAGCTTTGCTCCTTGACCAGGAAGAGTTTCACAAACTTAGGCATTGCCCCGGTAGTATCCTCTACCCCGCCCTTGCCGATGACCAGCACTCCCTGGTGCAGCGTGCAAGGGAAGAATTCGCTCCCCATGGTGCGGGAAAGGTCAGAGGTGTAGATGAGCGGGACGAAATCCGCATCCACGCCGGGACAGTTGGCCAGCTGCAGATGAACTACGTTATCATCATCGTCCCAAGTAATAGTCTCGCCGAATACCAGGACCTGGCGCCAACCAGCATCCTCAAAGTAATGCGTATAGCCATTGCTCAGGTATCCCTTGGTGCAGAAGATGTCCAGTTGCAGATGCTGCGGGAAAGTCACTTCCGCCACCTTATTCGCCGGAATGAAGGCGCTGGCCACGAAAATCTTGTATTCTCCCAGGCTGTCCCACTCCATCACCGGCTTGATGCAAAGGATGTTTCCTTTTTCAATCCAAGCCTTGGTGAGCGTGATATCATGGGCTCCGTCCTTCTCGTTGGTCACGAAGACAGTGGTCTCGTGACTGTTCCTGAAGGAGAAGTTAGGCATCGTGAGCCTGAGCACACCCGCGGCCTGGTAGTCAGGATCCGTAGTGTCCACGGTAAACCTGCCCTGCAGAACGATAATCTTGTCATTCTGGTAATCCTTGAACTGGATGTTGGCGGGTGCTGCGCCGAAGTTGTTGGAAATGCAAGTAATCATAGTCTACGGGTTTACTGGGCCATAATGGCAGTGGTTTCATAAAGATTCATGCTCAGGAGTGTTCCGCCGGCGAGCACATCCAAACGAAGCGTAGGCCTGGCTATGGCTTTGTTCAGTGTCATGCTGCAGAACTGGATGCACATTTTGGAGCCGCGGATACTGCGGGCCATAACCCAGGTCTTAAAGCTCGGGATGGCTTCCGGGATATTGGTCGGGTAGAAGATGCCATAGTTCTTGCTGGAGCTATAGGTGTTGCCAGTTAAGGCCACGATGCCAGGCGTAGGTATCAGTTCCATATCCAGGTTGATGAAATACATCGTGGACATCTGGGCATCGAGCCTTGCGGCCTCCACGTGGAGACGCCCGGGAGCATCCGGTTCAAATTCTTTGTCACGGATGAGGTACGCCATACCGAAAACATCGTTACCAGTGTTGTCAAAGCCAAAGTTGCGTTCACTGGCCAGCATGGTCCACACGCCATCCTCGATATGACTGATATTGATGCCGCCAGCTTTGGGGTTATCGTAACTGGTGCCCATGATGATGGGGATATCACCTTTCACGTCCGTGGGCAGGGCATCGAACACACATTGCCAATCGGAACCACGGTAAGCATACTGGCAGCTATTATAGAACATATGAATGAACACCCACTTCGGATGGATCACGCAGAAGCTATAGGAGCCCCAGTTCAGGTACTGTTCACGTTGCCTGGGCTCAAGGTTCTTTCTGATGGTCATGATTCCATTCCCGCCCTGGTTCAGCTGCAGGTAGATGGTCTGGATATAGATGATCATCTCCGGATGACTGTCGAAGGCTGTGAGTTTCTCGATGCAGATGGTGTTCTTATCCTTAATCCAGGACTTGAGAACGGTGCCGCCATCAGACAGCAGTGGAGAACCATAGCTCTCTCGTCGGTCAATGAAACGCATCACCACAGCCGTGTTGGCGCTACGGTCAATATTCAGATCCGGCACCGTAATCTCCAGAACGTCGGCGGCCAGATAGTCAGCGTTGTCGGTCCTGTAGGTAAAGGAGGCATTGAGGACAAGATAGTTGCTCTCACGGACATCCTTGAACTGGATGGTGCCGGCGCCAAAGTTATTTCGTATAGAGTTGAACATAACGGCAGATTAGCTATTGGGATAACATACACCAGGGCCAAAGACCTCGGTGGGTTTGATATATTTGCCGCCACGGTGCATGAAGCGGATCTTGGTCTCACTGTAGCCGTTGGTCGTCTGGATCTCGTAAGACTGCGGATGCAGGGAGCCGTCTTCTCCCATACCACGCCCCATGGCCATGAAGATACCGATACAATCCGCAGGAAGCGGCTGGTCCAGGGTGGCCTCGGAAGATGCCACGTTGCTGTGTCCCAGGCACACGGAGTCAAAGTACACGGCCGGCGCATTGGTGGAGAAGTCCACATCCAGGCTTGACACGTGCTGTTCTGCCTCCGGATCAAGGTCATCCATGGTCACTTTCACTCTGCGCTGGTAAGGAGATTCACCGGTGACGATGACGGACTTCCGTGCCTCCAGGCCTGCGAATCCCGTGGATGTATCCAGCCAGTAGGCCTCAACGAAAACCTTCTGGTCGGGCACCGGCTCCACACCGATGGTCTTGAGATAAAGTTTGGTCACATCCGCCTCTCCCCAATCATCCTCGATGCCTGGAGTGATGATGACGGTCTTGGACCACCCGTTGGAAATACCGGCCGACTGGCTGGCCGACATCTTCACAACCAACTTATAAGGCGCAGGCTGGTGTCGGACACCGCCGAGCACAACCAGCTGGGGCGTCACGATGACCTGGGAGAATTCCACATTGGGAACGGCCACGTTACCTTCCGGAGCCGTAGAGAGAAGCGCCTCGCCTGCCATTGCCCTGTTGACGTTGAGGCGGATATAGAGGTTCATGCCGGTTATCTCGGTCTTCTGACCAAGCACGGACGCGCTGCTGGCATGTTCCGCCAGGCGGTCCCATTCCCGCATCTGTTCGTTGGTGAGAAGCTTCCAGGACTTGGAGATTTTGGACATCGAGGTCCGACGGGCAACCTGGGCGTTGGTGGTTGGTCCGGTCGGCCACGCTTTCACGCTAAGGATGTTCCGGCCGCCGACCCTTCTGGCCGTTACACCCTTAGCGGAGCCCGAGAAGCCTTCGAAAGCGATGGAAGGAAGAGCAATCATAGTTCAAGTTTAGGTTAAGGTGAGAGGTTTTAACTCTCTGACAACAAATATAGTGAAAGTATTTGATAATTCAAAAACAATCACTTAAATATAATTACCTAAACAAGAACTTTAAGTATTTTTCTACAGTATGAAATCAAAGGAAACTCTCCGGTAAGCGGTCCTGTACCCCAGCTGGCCATCCAGCAGGCAGCACCGGCAGTGGGCGGTGTACCCGTCAAGATCCAGGTCCCAGACACTCCGGAAGTCCGGCACATCAACGGTGGCCACCCCCTCACCTGCTGCCAATGCTGGTTCAGCCAGATACGACCTGAGGAGACCCGGCCGGAAACCTCCACCGGCTTTGGCCAGCATCAGGCGGACTAGCAAGTGATACCTTCCTGAAGGAGCCCGCTCGTCCAGGAAGACACGGATGCCCAGCCGCAGGTCCTCTCCCTCAACCACGGCCGATGCCACACCCCCCACGGCATACGGTGGGAATTCCACCCAAGGCTGGGGTGATGGAGTATGCTCACGGCCCAGCCGGGCAAAGCCGTGATACGCCGATACGAACAGGTTGTGGCCGGTAATCCCTGACTTGCCGTCAAACGGCGGCCGGTGAGACTGAACCCCGACGGAATATTCATTCCACTGCTTCTGCAGATCCGGTGTCAACTGTCGCCACGCATCCAGGGCACGAAGGTGGACAGTCTGGTGCTCCATCTGCAGCATGGTACCAGAGAATTCTGGCGAAGCCCTCTTCCTGTAATAGCACTGTCCATTTCGGTGGTAGAAGGTAAGGTCGCCGACTGAACCAAAGCAGTCCTCGAAGGGCATGGATGGGATATACTTGGGCATAGGTACTGGGGTGTTACTGGGTAAAGCGGTGAAATTGGCACCGGCCTCCCTGGGACCAGCCAGGGAGGAACCAGCGTCTTTGAACTCTTGGGCACATAGTTAGCTAATAGGGACCTCCTAAGGGAAATGTACCCGGGACTTGCGGACAGCCGACGGATGCAGCAGGACCTCTTCCTCAACCCACTTCTTGATGGCCTTCTTGTCAGGAGTCCGCTTCAGGTCCTTGTCCAGGTCACAAAGCATGTAAACTGACTTGCGGGCATATCCGGGCTTGGTGGGGTACTTGTCAAAGAGTACCTTCCCATTGATCTGATGCACCCAGATGTCAGTGCAGCCGTCAATTGTATCCTGATGCTTGGTGTAGTATTGAACTTTCTCGAAGACCTCGTCCTCAACGTTTCGTATGAAATCAATTAGTGTCAGCATGGCCGGTGCTAGTTTTAAATCCATATACAAGATAGTGATAATTTACGAGATTAACAAATTTATTTTCAATGCGTTACGCAATAATTTACACTGCCGGACACACACTTGAAACAGCACCCGCAGCGGCGCCAGCCGCTGCCTCCCGTTGTATATATTTATACCCTTTTCTTCCCTCTCGGGCGGGTGATGCCGGTCGATGTGGCACTGAGGCCGGAGCGTAAGTCTCTTGGTGGGCCTTGGTTGCTGGGAGTCTCTAAGGCGGGTCGTTGATGCGGGAGATGTCGTTTCCTTTCTTGATGACGGCCGGGCGGAGGCCCGGCTTAGAGTCTCCCAGTGACCAAGGGCGCGGAACGAGCGAAGCGAGTGGAGCGTGGCCCCGGAGAGTGTCTGGCAGCGTGGGGGTCGACGGGCTCTGGAGCGCCGTGGAAGGGAGACGCAAGGCTCCCTGGAGCAGCGGAAGAGACCGACGTTGTGGGCGGGCAGACTCTCTCCGGGGCCTGGGCCGGAACGGCCCACTGCTGGATCGAAGGTAAGACGCTCTTGGCCGTCAGGCCTGGTACCGAGTCTCCGGCGCAGTGGATGACGGGCGGCGTGGGATGGTGGCAGGCAATGACGGAGGACTGGAGCCAGTGACTGGAGCAACGGGCGTAAGCCCAGCGACCGGTCTCTGGCGGAAGGACGGAGTGGTTGCCTGACACTGTGTGCAGGGGCTGGGCGGCATCCTCTGCGCCAGCAGCCGGGAGCGAATGCGGACGGCTGCTTCCTGCCTGCCCGGAAGGCTCTGTGGCGTTTTTGCCGAGCACGGCCCGACGCGCAGCGAGGACCGAGCGCAGAGCAAAAATGACACAGTGCCTGGAGGAATAGCAGGCAGGTTGAACCACGGCGAAGCCGTACCTTGGAGGAACGGGGACGAAGGTGGTGTGGCGGGCCTTGACCGACACACGACCTTTGGCACCGGGCCGACCCGCAGCTGTGCTGCACGCGGCGGCAGGAAGAAAAAGGCGGGGCGAGGGATGACGGTGCTCTTTCCCTTCTCCCTTGATACGGTCGTGCACTTTGTGGGCGGGGACCCGCAAAGTGCGGAGTTTTGCGACGGGCCAGGGCCGGGGATGGCCCTGGAGCAAAACTCCTTTCCTGCCGCCGCGCCGACCGGACGGGTGGGATTTGGCCCCTCGAAGGTAGGACGGAGCTCCTTAACATAATCCAAATTGTGTAATCTGGCGCCCTGTATGCCTTTTTTGCGGGAGACGGAGTATGTTGCTGCCTCTCTCTTGATGCGGGGCACTGACGGTGCCGGCGACTGTTACACAATTCCGATGGGATTATGTTATGGCGCGGATTCTCAGGCACTGACGGTAGTTCGAAGGGAACCGGCCGGGCGTTATCCTCTCCCCTGTGGGGAGCCGGAGGGGCATTGACCAGCAAGAGTCTGTGGCCGGCTTGTCCGGTCACAGTCTCTTGACCTTATTCACTTTACTGCGCGGAGCGCGGCGCGGAACGGCCGCAAGTCTGCAATCAGGATGTCGGAGGCGAATGCCGTAGCGTCCTGTTGCAGTCTTGCAGTGGAGCTGCCATAAGTGGAGTTCGTAGGGGCGCGAGAGTGCCCCGGAGGACGGAACCAAAGCGAGTGAGCGCAGCTTCAGCGGAGCGAACTGGCTTTGACCGCTTAATACTGTAATTTGTTGATTCGGCGGTTCAGATCGGCCAGCTTCTCTATCAGCTGCTCGAAGGAAGGCGATTCTTCGTAAATCATCGACTCCTGCATCGAACGGTAATCCTCTTTCCACCTCTCCCGGATGGCTTCCGGCGGGATTATGCATAGCGCCTGAGGCAGAAGTGTATCGTAGTTGAAGCCTTTCAGGCCGATGAACGTGCGGCGATGCTCGATGACAGAAAGATAGAGGTCTTTATCGGCCAAGGCCTCTTCCGCTATTGGAGTATCAGCAATTTGGCATATGTCATACAGGTGCCTGGACATCCTGTTAACGCGAATATCGTCCTTCGGCTTGGAGAACTCTTCATGCAGGAGGAATAGTTTCTCCAGAAAGGTGCGCTGAGGAACAACGGCCCGTACATCAAAGGCTGGCTTGGTGAATGGAGCTGCCGGATATACCTCGTCAATATAAGACTTGAGAGGAACGATAGTTACCGGCTCACTCATCGAACGGCCACTGACCTCAATGAGAACTTTTGACCTGATATATGGATTTGCGTCGATGACCGGCTTATACTCCACCTCAATGGTCTCAGGGTCAGTTGTTGTGATAGGCGTGATATTGACATTCACTTTGAAGTCTTCACGGCTGACGCCGTTTTTCTCCAGCTGATCCGCCAGGTCTAACTGTAGCTGTTCCCTGACGAAAGAGCAAGCAGCTCTGCGAAGTCTGTCACTGATCTGTGTCTTGGAAAGCTGACCACCATAGCCCAGATATTCCCTGTCGATGGCAATGTCAACATCTTCTGACATGCGGCGGATTAGGTTCCAGCACTTGCTGAGGCTGGTGCCGCCTTTGAAAGACAGGTGCTCCGCATACGGGAGGGAGAATAGAGCCCGGAGTACAGTTGTCACCCACCAGTCTTTCTCAATAATTTGCAGGTCCATACCCGTTTCGGACTGGACACGGCGCAGGATATCCTGCCGCTCCTGTATGCTTAATTCTGTATATTCCATAGCGCAGTCAGTTCTTTACGCACCCAAATAGGCGCAAGTGATATGTCATGTGAGAAGTCTTTCTCTGAGACATTCTCCAGGTGTTTTTTGATAATGGCTTTCTGCTGCTCAGTAGCATTGCCTTCTCCGATTTCGCGGAGCGCAGTTACGATGAGCGACATCAGTGAGGACTGGTAAGCAAAGGTCCGCATCTCGGAAGTGTGCTTAAAGAGGATACCACGGCCTTTGCCGATGGTCACTCTCCGGGGCGATCCGTCGGTAATGAAGACGACATTGGCGGGAATCTGTGTGCTCAGACCCAGACGATACAGGGCGTAGGCCCCGGTAGGGGCGATGCGCACCTTGTCGCGTTTGGCAATCGCCTCGGAAATTTCTTCGATGGAAGGCAGAATGATGCCACCTCCCCAGCGTGTATCTATGCGGGGATAACAGTAAATACCTTGCGCTACACGCGTAAGCATCTCATTCTCGCACAGGCGCACCAGTGCGGAGCGGATGGCGTCGGAGGTGCCATAATCGGCAAAAGTATCAGGGAAAAACAGCGTCCCACGCTTGGATTTCTCGATACGCCTCTTGATGGTATTGTATGTACTCTGGTCTGCCATACATAAAGTTTTGCCACAAATTTATGACAAATTTGTGGCAAAACAAAATAATGTATCAATAAAAATGAAAAGGATGTGTCTTTAGTTCGAGAAGGTTATCTCCTTGGTTTTCGAGATTCTTTTATCCCCATCGACAAATGTTACAGTTATTTCCTGCGCTTTGATGGAAGGAGTTTCTTTGAAAAGAAGGTAAAGGCAATGTGTGCTCAAAAGGACAAGATCATCTTTACATACGGAGTTTAAATCCTTATTAACCGGGTAATTCTCCGGACGAAGAATCTCTGCAGCAAGGCCATCAAATCCAGCGTTAGGGTTCGCATTTAATACGGTTCTGTAATCTTTAGGCACATCGGACCAGTCGAAATTGGCCGAGCCTTTACTAAGGAGCCACTTATACGGCGAGACAGAGACCAGCGTTATTTTTTCATTGATGAGACTACCAGGAGCTATCCCATTGAAGTCCTGTCGGCTTGTAACTTCTATCGCCGCGAACTCATTTGCATAAGAAGTATACATATCCGGTGTCGCGGCCTTATTGAAATGGTAATCATCATACTTATTTATCATCTTCTTCTTTTCTTCTCCTGACAGGCCCTTGGAACCATTATTATAGACCTGAATAACTTTGGAATCCGGATAGAAATTCAATCCTATCTGAGACATATCAACATAGGTCTGAATCAGATTAGGACTGCAGGTGGCATCTCCGATCAAATCATCTCCGTTGGCATGTGCGCAACTAAGTATTATCAAGGATGTAGATAATAACACTATGGCTGTCAGTAATGCGTGCCGAGAGTAAATGCTATTAGTCATGTTGCTCATATGTTCTTATTCCTTTCATACTGGAACAAAAATAAGGACTCTTTTCCTCCTAAAGAATGATTATGGAGATGAATTAAGGTTTGTAATAAGTAAAACATGTTTATTTTCAAATTGTTAGGAGAGATACCCTTGAACGAGAATTAAGGTTTTGTTTAGAAACCATCCCCAATGCGTCCCTACAAGAACGCATCTATTTGATAATGAGTTATATTATTTCTTTATTGTGGATTTTAAAAACCTTGGGAGTGTCGGCATTTTTTAACTAAATTTGCATAGCTTATAAAGAATTTGAAAGCCCATGAAACGCTCTGGATTCATATTGGTTTTGGTACTTCTGACTGTTTTGTCTTGTTCAAAGAAGAACGAGATGATTGAACCGGTTCTAAAGGAGTTGGATGAGACCATCGACAACCGGCAGCGGTTTGAGAATGAGAAGCAGGACCGCATTGCCCGTTTGAAGAAAGACCTGCAGGAAACCAATGACATCCATAAGCGGACAGAGTTATACTCCAGCCTTTTCGACCAATACAAGAACTACCAGTATGATTCGGCCTTTGTATATGCAAAACTGCTTGAAAAGAATGCGCTTAAGGAAGGTTCCAAGATTGAGTATCGAGCAAAGTCCCAGGTGGCTCTTCTTCACTGTTTCAAGAGTGTAGGCTTCTTCAATGAGGCCGTGGATGTAATCCGGGCCTTTGACCCCAAGGATGTTCCGTCGCCGATTTGCGCAGAGTTCTATTTCCTGGGGGCAGAGACCTGGCAGAACCTGAGTTCTTTCGTCAGCGGCACCGAAGCTTTGGCCAGTAAGTATGATGCAGAGAAGCTGGAGTGCTATGACAAGGTGCTTGAATATGCCGCCCCAGATTCATACCTATATGGATATGCTAATTTGGATAAGATGCTTATTGAGAATTATTCCGATTCTCTGGCCATATCTGCCCGTGATGCATTTATCGTAATGAATGACTGGGATGACCATCAGAAAGCCGTCCAGTATTCCATTCTATCAGAGGCTTACAACAAAGTTCAAAAATACGACGAGGCTGTTTATTATCGTGCTTTGTCGGCTATCCTGGATATCCGGTCCTGCACGCACGAAACCACATCGGCAAAGGTGCTGGCCGGGCATATGTACGCCAGGGGTAATATTGACAGGGCATACAAATACATCCAGCAGGCCCAATACGATGCCGAGTTCTACAATTCAAGACTAAGGAAAGCAGAGATCAGCACTATTCTGCCAATTATTGAGAATGGTCGATACAACTGGCTTAATAACCAGAGGCTGCTGCTATTTATCATCCTGTCTGTCATTGCCGGATTGCTGGCCCTTACAGTCGTTCTTCTCCTTGTTCTCAGATCTAGGAACAAGGTTCTGGCCCAGACTCATGCAGACCTGGCAGAAAAGACCGACCTGCTAGAGAAGAGCAATCTTTCGTTGACAGAGGCGATTGCGAAACTGCGCGAGGCCAATGAAATCAAGGACCAGTACATCATCCAATCCCTATACGGCAACACAGCGTTTGTCAACGAGGTCAATGATGCTGTTAATGAAGCGGCCCGGGACATCACGCTCAAGCGTCCAGATGAAGCCAGGACTACGCTGTACCACATCGGTATTAAAAAGGAACGTGCCAGAATTGCGGCAAGTTTTGATACGGCATTCCTGAAGCTTTTCCCAAACTGGTTGGATGAGTTCAACTCCCTGTTCCCGAAGGAGTCACAGATACGTCTTGCAGAAGATGGAACTATGCCGATGGATGTCCGCATCTTTGCACTGATGCGTCTTGGCTTCGACAATGCGGCGGAAGTGGCGGAATATCTGAATCTCTCCATTGATACGGTGTATGTTTACAAGGCCAGGCTGAAAGGAAAGGCCCTAGTAGATAAAGAAGAATTTGATAGCCGAATAATGGCTATTCCCAAGCCCTAAAGGCATCTTAATTCCTAATTCCAAGAAAGCTTTTAAAAATATTGAGTATTAATTACTTGCGTTAAGCTTGCACCTTATTTGTCGGCTTAATTCCTTCCTTTTCTATATATAGAGGGGTAACTTTGGGCTGTGCAAATTGCAAAGTTTTAACCAATAATTAATACGTATGAAATTACCCCTTAGAAGAGCTGCCGCCTTGGTGATGACCGGCGTGTTGTGCCTCCTCTCCTTGAAAGGATGGGCGCAAAACGACTCAGTCCAGGGCGTTGTTTCCGATGCGGCAAACGGAGAGCCTATCCCCGGTGTCGTTGTCATGGTTCAAGGAACGAACAATGGCGTTAGTACTGATCTGGACGGTCATTATGTCCTTCCGCTGAAAGGTCAGAAAAACCCCGTCATTGTGTTCCGCTCTATCGGCTATTCAACCCAGGAAATTGCTGTGGATGGCCGTACTACTATCGACGTATCACTCTCTCCGGATATGGAGTTCCTGGATGAGGTGGTTGTTATCGGTTATGGTACCTTGGATAAAAAAGAGCTGACGTCTGCTATTTCACACGTCTCCAGCAAAGAATTCCTGGCCACTTCCGGCTCCGACCCGTCAATGATGATACAGGGCAAGGTGGCCGGCGTTACCGTTGAGAATACAGGTGCTGCAGACCCGAATAATAATGCCAGTATCCAGGTCAGAGGTATTTCTTCCAGAAATGCCGGTCTTGGACCACTTATCGTTATTGACGGTATTCCTGGCGGAAATCTGACCAATATTAATCCAAACGACATCGAGTCTATCGATATCCTAAAAGACGGCGCCGCCTCTGCTATATATGGTACGCGCGGTAGTAATGGTGTCGTTCTCATCAACACCAAGAAGGGCGCCAAGGATGGTGCGTTCCATACCTCTTATGAAGTGGTGACAGGTGCCAATGTGATGGTGAAGGATCTGGATATGCTATCAGCTCAGGAGTTCCGTGAAAAGAAAGTGGCCAGTGGTTCCGCTGAAGACTTTGGCGGCAATATTGACTGGCTCAAAGAGGTCAGCCGTGTGGGTTTCTCCCATCAGCACACAATCACCCTCTCCGGCGGTAATATGAACAACAATTTCCGTGTGAGCGCTGACTACAGGAAGGCAAACGGTATTGACAAGAGATCCGATAGAGAAGAGTATGGAGCTCGTGCCAGTTTCAACCACAACTCAAAGAACGGTCTCTTCACCTTCGTTGTAAATCTTGCCCCTAGACTCGTCAAGAGCAAATCGGCCGATTGGAATGTATTCCACTATGCTATCGAGGCAAACCCCACTTCCCCCATCTATGACCCTCAGGATCCTTCCAGGTATTTCAGTTTCCTTGGCCAGCGTGCCGATAAAAACCCTGTGGAAATCATCAATACGGAATTGAATGACCACGAGTATAAGCTTCTGGACTGGGATGCTACGGCAAGACTGAATATCCTCCCCGGCCTTTCTACCCAGGTCACTTATTCGGATCAGTACATCGGCAGCATCGGCGGGTACTTCATCCCTTCGACCAATAACAAGACCAACAGGTCAGAAGCCAGCCGCTCTTACGACCAGACAGAGAAGCACGCCATTGAATGGGTGACCAACTTCCAGAAGTCTTTCGGAGATCATAATTTGAAGGCGATGGCCGGTTATTCTTGGCAGACGATAATGTACAGCGGCTTTAGCGCTGCCAATAAAGATTTCGCCAATGACGGTACTACATATGATTCTCTCAGTCAGGGAGAATGGGGACTTGAAGAAGGTCACGACGGGACCTCATCTTACAGGAATGACTCCAAACTGATTGCTTTCTTCGGCCGTGTCAATTACGACTATAAGAGCAAGTATCTGTTCACGGCATCTCTCCGCTATGAGGGCTCCTCCAAGTTCGGCGCCAACAATAAATGGGGCTATTTCCCTGCCGTTTCTGCTGGATGGCGTATATCTCAGGAAGATTTTATGAAAGGATGTTCCAGTTGGCTTAATGACCTGAAACTCCGCGCCGACTTCGGTGTAACTGGTAACCAGGACTTTGATAGTTACAAGTCTTTGAACACTATGACTGGTTACGGTCAGTATTATTATCAGGGCAAGTGGTTCACTGTTTGGGGCGCATCTAAGAACGTCAATCCTGACCTTCGCTGGGAGAAGGGTATCAACTGGAATATCGGCCTTGATTTCGCCGTATTGAATAACAGGCTGAGCGGCTCCATCAATTACTTCAACCGTACCCAGAAGGATTTGCTTGGTGACTACAACGTCTCTATTCCTCCGTATCTTTTCTCAACCACATATGCCAATGTGGGAACGATGAAGAACAGCGGCGTCGAGATTGAGCTTCGTGGTACCGTGGTCAACACGAAAGATTTCACTTATAATGTGACTTTTGTGGGTTCCTCCATGGATAATCGCTTCGTTTCCTTCTCCAACAACGACTACAAGGGACAGAAGTTCTACTATGTGGCTCCTACTGAGGATCCCTTCCCATTCCACTATCTGCAGAGAATCGAAGAAGGCGAACGTATCGGGAACTTCTACATGTGGAAGTTCGCTGGATTCAACTCTTCCGGCGAATGGATTATCTATGACAAGAATGGAGATTATAAGATTGGCATGGATGCAACGGACGAAGATATGTATTCCGTTGGAAACGGTCTTCCCAAGTTTACGGCCAGTTTGTCCAACTATTTCCGTTACAAGAACTTTGATCTGAATGTATATTTCAGAGGCGCTTTTGGATTTAATATCTTTAATGTCCATGAATTCTACTATGGCATTCCTGGTATGACCAGTAATGTAATGAAACTTGCCTATACCAAGAATGCAAACATCAAGGAGAACCCGCTTGTTTGTGACTATTACCTTGAGAAAGGCGATTACGTAAAGCTGGATCTGCTCACCTTGGGATATACCTTCAACCTCAAAAATAAGTATATCGACAACTTGAGGCTCAGTGTTACCGGAAAGAACCTGCTTACCTTCACTTCGTTCACGGGTGTTGATCCTTCGACCTACAGCACTAACGGACTGACTCCTGGCGCTACGGGTTCACGTAATTATTATCCTACATGCAGGCAGTTCCTGGTAGGTCTCCAGGTTGGTTTCTAAAAGAATAAGCAAGTATGAAAGCATATAGATATTTATTGGCCATCATCTGCTCGTGCATGTTTGCCTCTTGCACGGATTTGTCTGAAAACCTGTACGATCAGGTGGGTTCGGACAACTACTACAATACGGAGATGGATGTCATCAGGGCCGTCTTCCGTCCTTTTGAACACGCTTACTGGAGTGTTCAGCCCAGACAGGTTCTCCAGGAACTGACGTCTGACCAGATTGCCACCTGGAAGAAAGATGACTGGTGGGAAGACGGCGGTAAATGGAGCCGCCTCCACTATCATACCTGGACCATTGAGGAAGAGTACTTCAAGAGCGAATGGGAGTCCTGCTTCCAGGGCATCATGCAGTGCAACTACATTATGGATGACCTCGCAAAGCTCGATTGTAAGAACCTTGGCATGAGTCAGGAAACCTTTAATGCGCTTGCCGCTCAGTGCCGCACCCTTAGGGCCTGGTTCTATCTTCGCCTTCTTGACGAGTTTAGGAATGTTCCGCTGGCCGTCAGTTCTGATGTCACCAAGAATACCGAGACGAATGTGAGCCCGGATAAACTCTTTGAGTTCATTGAAACCGAGCTGAAAGAATGCGTAGAACAACTTCCTGTAAAAGCTGGCGCTGCCGGAAACGGAGTCAACCAGGGACAATGGAATAAGGCATCTGCCGCTGCACTGCTGGTCCGTCTGTATTTGAATGCGGAAGTCTATATCGGCACCAAGAAGTACACGGAGTGCGCAGGTGTCGCTAAAAAGATCATCGGCGGCGAATACGGCGCCTACTCCCTAGAGCCTACGTGGGATAAGGTTTTCGACTGGAATAATGAAAACTCTCCGGAAATCCTCTTCGGCTTCCCTTCCGCCAAGGGTTACAGCCATTATGTATACGCCGGTGACACCTTCTGGTGGACTGTTCCAGCTCGCCAGGTAAGTTATTACTTTGGCGATGTGGAGGCCATGTCCATCAATGGCGACCATAACTGTAAGTATCGTCTGGCTCCCAGCTTTACGCCCGATGACAAGCCCTACACCACCCAGCTTGGCCGCACCGTTGCCAAATTCAAGAAATATCCCGAGGACTACCGTCTGAAGATGTACAAGAATTTGGGGAACAGCACACGCGAAGGCATGATGCTCTTTGGTTACCTCGAGTATGAGAATGGAGGATCTACCAAGAGAGTTACCAGCCCTGAAGGCGGCTATGACCTCTACCTCAGAGACGCCGTAGCCCAGTTTAAAGGCACAGCTCCCGGAGACTATCCCTCCGACCTCACATCTGATATGACCCATGGGGACCACAATAGCGGATGGGGCTATATCAAGTATCCTTTCTATGCTGACAATGATGAAGGACAGCTGGAAGCTGACTGGGTGGAAATCCGCCTGCCAGAGATCTATTATTCCCTCGCCGAATGTGAATTCCGCAACGGTAATGTGAATGAGGCCGGAAAGCTTCTCAACGCGGTTAGAAAGCGTAACTACCCTGCATCTGCTGTGAATGATTATCTCTACCAGCCCGATGGCCCCGTAGTCCTGGATGAAAACGAACTGCTGGATGAATGGGGGCGTGAATTCCTCTCTGAAAGCAGGAGAAGGACCGACCTCATCCGCTTTGGAGTATTCTGCAATGGCGTTTGGTGGGACAAGAATGCCGATCCTGACAATCATACGATTATCTTCCCGCTGCACAGAGATGTGCTGAATGCCAATCCGAAACTAAACCAAAATGACGGTTACTCAAGACCTGAATAAGAAAACACTTTTTTATCAACAATTTAAAACAATCAGTTATTATGAAAAAAACTGCATTCCTGGCTATCCTCTGCGGAGCACTGGCCATTGTCTCCTGCAAAAAGCCGGACGACAACAAACAGGATCCTATCGACATTGAAAAAGAGTACACTGAGCTCTATGCTCTGGGCGCTTCTGTGAACAAATGGGATTCCATGGATCCGGAACCGATGAAGAAAGTCGGCAAGAACCTCTTTGAAATTGAGGTTGACCTCATCAAGAGCAACGAGAACAAGCTTATCAAGTTCTGCACCACCAAGGGTCTTGACTGGAGCCAGACTGACTATCTCGTGCCCGCCAGTGTTGAGGCTGACAAGCCTTACGGTTTCCTGAAAGAAGGTGACGGTAACAAGCTCCAGCACTCCAGCGAAAAGGCTGACGGTGTCGGCAATCTGAAAGACTGGTTCTTTGGTCTCGAGGCTGGCAAGAGCGGTCACTATCGCCTGACTGTAAATCCCTACGAACTCACCGTTAAGGCTGAGAAACTCAGCTCTCTCCCCGACAAGGCCGAGGCCGTTTGGGAAGAAGGTATGGTCTATATGGTCGGTGATGCCACTCCCGCAGGCTGGGATATCAATTCCCCTACCGCTATGGTTAAGAATGGCGACATCTTCACTTATGAGGGTCCTCTCGCTGTAGGTGAGATGAAGTTCCCTGTTGAGTTCAGATGGGATGGTCCTACCTATATGGCAGAAGAGGCCGGTACTGACATCACCGCTGGTGGTGAATTTACCACTGTCCTTTCTCCGAATGGTGATCCTGACAACAAGTTCAAGGTGACCGCTGCCGGTAACTACAAGCTCACGCTTGATACCAAGGCCCTCAAACTCAAAGTCGAGGTTAAGTAATTCTGCGATGAGAATCAAAGCATTATCACTTGTTATTATTCTGTCTCTGGCAAGCACAAGTCTGCTTGCCAGGGACAGTAAATACACTCGTCACGGAACGGGTCCAAAGTATTGGATTGCGTACGAATGGTGCTTTGATCATGACAAACCCATTCCGGAGGCTCGATGGAAAAACAACATTGACTGGATGGCCGAGAATTTCCGGGATTACGGGTATGACATGATCTGTAATGACGGGTGGATTGAGGCCGCTCAGACCATCAACGAGAATGGGTATATTACCAAGTATAACAGTGAGTGGCAAAACGGGTTTGAATACTGGAACAAGTATATCGCCGACAAAGGAATGAAGGTTGGCGTGTACTATAATCCCATGTGGATGACCCGTGCCGCTTACTTTGCAAACTGCCCCGTTGAGGGAACAAATGGTAAAACTACCATGGACATCGCTGGGAAGAAGAATTTCAACGATATGCTCTTCTGGGTCGATGTCAACAAAGAAGGCGCGGAACAGTGGATCAAAGGTTATGTCCGCTATTTCAAGAGCCTTGGCGTGAGTTATCTCAGGATTGACTTCCTTGAGAACTATGAACGCAACTATGGAACTGCCGCTTATGACAAAGCGTTACAATGGATTGCCGAGGAAGCCGGTGACGATCTTTTCCTCAGCCTGGTTATGCCAAACTGCTACCACCATGGCAAGACAGAACTGAAGTACGGCGATATGATCCGTGTGGACGACGACTGCTTCAAGGGTGGCTGGGACTTTGCCAGTTCCCGCCGCCGCGGACAGCATAAATCTTCCTGGCCGCAGTATGGAAACGCTTTCGACGGCATGGTTGCCTTCTCAGATGTAGCAGCCAAAGGACAGATGATTCTCGATGGTGACTTCATGCGTTTGAATACGATGGCCACCAAAGAAGAAAAGCAGTTCCTATATTCATTAATGGTCATGGGCGGCTCTGCACTGACAATAGCCGACCAGTATGACACCATCGGCGATGCCGTGGAAATCTATCAGAATCGGGAAATGATTGAGCTGAATGATCTGGGCTTTGTCGGCCGTCCTTTGAGCCGCAGGCTCTCCAGTGGGAACAGTTCCCGCTGGGTTGGGCAGCTTCCCGATGGCGACTATATAGTCGGCCTGTTTAATCGAGAAGAAGATACGATTCAAAGTGGAATCGACTTCTTCAAAGAACTAGGAATCAAAGAGGGCGTCGTAGAGAATGTGAGAGATTTATGGCAACATCAAGACCTTGGGGAAATGTGTGAGAAATACACCACAGCCCTTGCTCCTCACAGTTGCAAAATCTTGAGGATTCGCCCTAAAGGGAGTAAACGTTATCAAGCGGAGTTTGCTTCACCCAAAGGCGGCGTCACCACAAACATAGCAAATGAGTAGTTGGTTAAAAGGGTTAATAGTTATTATGGTTGGGTGTTCCGCAGCTTTTTTCTGCTCCTGCAAAAAAAGCTGCGGGATGTCTTATGTGCCCGAACTATTAACCGACGAGCAGTTCAGCGGAGCTGGATATGCCCAGGGATTTGACTCCCAAGAAGGTGAACTTGTTTTCAATGTCTCCAGCCCTTCTGCCTCCACAGTCTACTTGACAGTTCGTGGGTGTGGCAAAGCAGAAGCACAGATTGTCGTGAACGGACAAAAAGCTACCATCTCATTTGATGACAGCGAGAAGTGGCAGGAAGTGTCAGTGTCTGTCCGACTTCAAGCCGGAGAGAACCTGATAACCATCAAACAGACAAACACTGCTGTATCACCGTTAATGGTGGATTACATTGAAATTCAGAATATGTAAATGAACATGAAACCACATCATATCTATATGGTCTTGTTCCTACTGTTGGCGTTTGCCGGCTGTAAGAAGGATATTATCCCTGACGATGATGATAATACGACTAAGACCGGGTATGATATGGTCTTCGATGAAGAAGATGTTCCAGTACTGTCTCTCAAAGTATCTCTGAACGAATGGAACCGACTTCTGGAGGCTTATGATACTGACCATAATACCCGGGAATACGTCCATTGTGATGTGGTTTTCGAAAAACATGGCAAACAGTATGCGGTACCCGATGCTGGTCTCAGACTCCGAGGTCAAACCTCAAGACGCCGTCCGGAGGGAGCAGAAGGCCAGAAGCACGGTACTGGTGACTGGCACAGATGCCACTTCGGCCTGAATTTCAGGAAATTCCACAAAGGAGATGATAATTATGACCTTGACGGAGTCCACAGGATTAATTTGAAATATGCCAAAGAGGATCCTTCCTATATCCGGGAAAAGTATTGCTTTGACCTGCTGCAACGGATGGGTATTTGGACCGCAGAGAGAGCGTCCTGGTGTCGGCTTTACATCCAGGTGGAAGGTGATGCTATTCCAGTATATATGGGCGTCTATCTGATGATGGAGGCTATTGAGGGCGAGTTCATCGAAGAGAGGAAAGATTTCCAAGGTGATGATGGCTTCCTATGGAAGTGTGGTTGGGGCGCTAATCTCAGGGATACGGATGACTGGCGCTTTGGCGTGGATGAGAACCTGGGGACAGCTTATGCCTATGAGCTGAAGACGCATAAGAAGAAGTTTGACAAGGGAAAGGAACAGCTCTGCAGGTTCATCCGCGCAGTCAGAAGTCTCTCCGGAACAGCTTTCCGAGACTGGATAGAGAAACACTGTGATGTGGACTTGCTCCTCCGTACCTATGCGGTATTCATCGCTGTCGGCCACTGGGATGATTACTGGAATGACATGAACAATTTCTACCTGTATTTTAACAGTGATGATCTGGACAATTATCGGATGTTCATGATCCCATATGATATGGATAACACGCTGGGAACGACGCATATTTGTGGCGTCCAGACTGATGCCGGAAGGCATGATCCATTCAACTGGGGACTTGATGAATGCATTTTCATCTCCAAAATCTTGAGTATCGAAGAATATCGTTCCAGGTATAGGGATTATTTGAAGGCTATCGCTGTACCCGGGAGCGAGTTTACATACGAGAAAAGCATCGTCAGGATTAGAGAATGGCAGGACCTGATACGCCCGTATTTGGCCAACGCAACAGGAGAAGACCAGGAAATACAGGATTTGCCGGCTTCCTGGTCAAACAATCGTTGGTACCGGATAATGGAGGATGGCTCCAACAACTGGTTCAGAATCAAATGTAGTATCCTATCTGCACTTTGAATGATTATTTCTAATACTATAATACAATGAAAACTAAAGGTTTGACTCTTCTTTTATTGCTGGCACTGGGTTGCCAGAGCCACCCTGAGCAAGGGACTGTGATGAATGAACTTCAGTCCCCTGACGGGAAAATGAAGATGGAATTTCTGCTTACTGCAGACGGGACGCCTCAGTATTCTCTAAGCTATGACGGTGTCCAAGTGGTACTACCCAGCGCTCTTGGCTTTGAACTGAGGGGAACTGTAAAGGCCTCAAAACTCATCTTTGGAGATAAGGTGGGTAAAGTGGATGAAAGGGCGCCATATTCGCTTCATGACGGCTTCGAGTTAACAGGGACATCAACTGATACGTTTGACGAATCCTGGAGGCCTGTATGGGGCGAAGAATCGGTCATCTCCAATCATTACAACGAGCTCCTGGTCAACCTTACTCAGAAAGAGACGGGAAACAAGATGGATATCCGATTCCGTCTATATGATGATGGTTTGGGATTCCGTTACGAATTCCCTGGGATGCAGCCGCTCAATTATTTCGTCATCAAGGAGGAACTTACAAACTTTGCCATGGCCGACGATTGCACGGCATGGTGGATTCCCGGTGACTTTGATACACAGGAATACGAATACACAGAGTCACGCCTTTCAGAAATCAGCAAGCACCTGGAGGCTGCCGTGTGCGGGAACTCTTCCCAGACGCTGTTCTCGATGAGCGGTGTTCAGACCTCTCTGCTGATGCGGACGGATGCCGGCCTGTATGTCAGCATTCACGAAGCTGCACTGGTGGATTATCCCTGCATGCACCTGAATGTGGATGAGAAAACACATACACTGACTTCTTTCCTGACACCTGATGCGCAAGGATGGAAAGGCTATATGCAGACCCCTTGTCATACGCCCTGGCGTACTGTTCAGGTTACAGACTCGGCTACCAAGATGCTGGCGAGCCGCCTTATCCTGAATTTGAATGATCCTTGTGCTTATGACGATACGTCCTGGATTCATCCGGTAAAATACATGGGTGTTTGGTGGGAGATGATTTCCAACGCCGGCAGTTGGTCTTATACGGACGATTATCCTTCTGTTAAACTCGGCATCACTGATTATGCATCTGCTAAGCCTAATGGCCGCCACAGCGCCAATAACGCAAATGTGCGTCGATACATTGACTTTGCTTCGGCTAACGGTTTTGATGCGCTGCTGATAGAGGGATGGAATATCGGCTGGGAAGACTGGGCTGGCAATTCTAAAGACGCAGTTTTTGACTTCTTGACACCTTATCCAGACTTTGATATCAAGGCTTTGAATGAATATGCCCACTCCAAGGGAATCAAGTTGATTATGCACCATGAGAGCTCATCTTCTGTACGGAACTATGAGCGTCATATGGAAAAGGCATACCAGCTGATGAACCAGTATGGATATGATGCTGTTAAATCCGGCTATGTCGGCGACATTCTTCCTCGTGGCGAGTACCATTACGGACAATGGATGGTCAACCATTATCTCTATGCTGTTACAGAAGCGGCAAAGCATCACATTATGGTAAACGCTCATGAGGCGGTCAGGCCCACCGGTCTGTGTCGGACTTATCCGAACCTTATCGGCAACGAATCGGCCCGGGGAACGGAATACCAGGCATTTGGCGGCACGCAGCCCAAACATGTGACTATCCTTCCGTTCACCAGGTTGAATGGTGGTCCGATGGATTTCACGCCTGGTATTTTCGAGATGAATTTAAGTTCGTTCGCAGACAACAGTTCCCATGTGAATGCTACGATTGCCAACCAGCTGGGACTCTATGTAACCATGTATTCCCCTCTGCAGATGGCGGCAGACCTGCCACAGCACTATGAGCAGCATATGGACGCATTCCAGTTCATCAAGGACGTGGCCGTGGATTGGTCTGAGAGCCGTTATCTGATGGCAGAACCTGGAGATTACATCGTCATTGCCAGAAAAGCCAAAGGAACTGGACAATGGTTCCTGGGGGGCGTAGTGGATGAGCAAAAACGGGACTTTGATATTCCTCTTTCCTTCCTTGATGAAGGTGTATCATATGAGGCTACCCTTTACCGGGATGCCGAGGATGCCCATTACGAGACCAATCCTCAAGCATACGTCATAGAGAAGATCACCGTATCGGCCGGTGACAACCTGAAAGTCACGGCTGCGCCAGGAGGAGGCTTTGCAGTCTCATTCAAGCAGCTGTAAGGTATTTGATGATACCTTGCAGATGGGTTTGAATGACGGCATTCCGTCCTACATCCGATAGAAGGAATTCCACATCATCCTGGTTGTCCATCATGAGGTTCTCCGTGAGGACTGCCGGCATAATGGTATGGCGAATGACATAAAAAGATGCTTCGAAATCGGCATCTCCATCGGAGAAATCCTTGCGTATTCTGCGCTCTGGGAAGTTGGCCTCGGCGGCTTCGTAGAGTTTACTGGCCAGCAGATCTGCATTGGTCTCTCCGATGGTTGTATATGCCGACCAGCCTTGCGGCTGTCTCCATTCGTTTCCCCTCCCTGATGCGTTGCAGTGGATGGAAACAAGTATTGCATCCGGTCCGTAGGCGTTTGCCCTGCGGACTCTTTCTTTTAGCGGGAGGTCATTCTCTTCAGGTACTAGCAGTATAGCATCATACCCCCTCTGCTGGAGCCCGCTGACAACAGCAGAGGCAATTTCTCTGGTATAACGGTACTCCCGGAGTCGTCCGTCCGGAGAGCGTTTTCCACGGGTTTCTATCCCATGACCGTTATCGATTAAAATTTTCGTCATAGGTTTAAGTTATAGGTTCTTTGCAAAGGTAACGAAAAATGTTGCTATATTTGCAATTGGAAGCGGCGTAGTTCGCTGTTTCTGAACTGACATACTGCTCATTTAGAGCAACATTTACTTTTTACGGGTAGCTTCAGAAAATCGCCAAAATTCAACTCACCTATCCCAGTAACGAGTAGATGTCTGCATATTCGGGTGCAGACATCAAACTCATGGGAAGGTGAAAGGGTATTTGGCGATACCTCTGAAGCACCTATGAGGGCGACCTGCACCCTTTTTGCATGGCCGGCCCTCAAGAGTTGCAGAGGGATGACGACCATTGCTTTGGATTGTGAACTAATCAGCCAGCTTCGGCGTTCTGCCGGAGAGGATATTTCCTGGTGCAAGAAGGCGAAAGCAGTGCTTGTGGGCGATGCGCTCACGGATGTGAAGGAACGGATGCGGTCCATGGTATCTTATACGCCGGCGCTTGAATCGGCGAAGGATCTTGCATCGGCCGCTTTCCAGTCGCTGGTCCGGGAGGTGCCACGGGAGGAGTGGGCGTCGGTGGCCATGGATAAGGATAGTATTTGTGTAGCCATCGGCCTGCAGGTGTATTATTCGGCGCTGGTTGGGGCAATTTCTCCGGAGGAGTTTGATGGCACGTTTGTGAATGCGTGGGATGTTTATTCCAGCTCTGTCCGAGACTGGCTGAATTAGGATTCCGGGATTATTTTGAGTACCTTTGCGGTGGCACTGTCATAGTACAATGCCATTAAAATCGTCGCCGCTCCTGGGCCGTGAGGTCCGGGGGCGGTTTTTTTATGGCTAAGTACAGTGTTTTTCGTGTGTCAGATTGAGGCTTGGTTTTTAGTGCACTTTTAGTACACTTTTTAGATATAGAATGCCGTAGAAGTGCGTAGAATCCACTTTTCAGTGGTGTCCTATGCTCCACAAGGTCAAGGATTTAAGGTAAGCGTCTCCGGGATGCCGTGTGGCGGCGTTAGTGGGGTTACCGGTCCACTA